>Ga0187773_10000261_pt1 | contig 21697 bp, 21 predicted proteins | sample 0216_BV02_MP05_1_FD_133133 | JGI IMG/M metagenome (GOLD analysis project Ga0187773, IMG submission 133133) | Tropical peat soil microbial communities from peatlands in Department of Meta, Colombia - 0216_BV02_MP05_10_MG | ecosystem: Environmental > Terrestrial > Soil > Wetlands > Peat | place...
AACGTCGGCCCGCGCACGTTCCGCGACCTCGTGAATTATTGCGGAGGCGTTCGCGCGGCACTCGCGGCCCTGCCCGATCTCGGACGACGGGATGCTGAGCCTGATACCGACGATGGCGCCCGCATTGTCGGCCTACTCGGGCCGGCACCCGTATCCGTCGACGACTTGGTACGATTGTCACGCACCTCACCAACCATCGTTCGCGGCATGCTGCTGGAACTCGAAATCGCCGGCCGTTTGGAACGCCATGGCGCGGGGTTGGTATCGCGCCTGTAACATGCGATAGGACGCCTCCCACCGGAATTTTTGCATGGCCAGACGATATCTTCTTGCGTGTGCCATCTTTCTTGCGTTGCTCGGGGCGCCATTGCACGCACAAGAGCAAAGCTTCGCGGCTTTCGCGGCCGACCTCTGGCCCGATGCGCAAGCCAAGGGCATCAGCCGGGCGAATTTCTATATCGCCCTGAAGGGCATCACGCCCGATCAGCGGGTGATCGCAGCAACCAAACGCCAACCGGAATACGGCAAGCCGGTCGGCGACTACGTCAACGCTATTGTTTCAAACCGGCGCATTGCGGATGGCCAGCTCAAGGCGCGCGAATGGGCGAAGACCTTGAACGCGGTCGAACAGAATTTCCAGGTGGAGCGCTGGGTGCTGCTCGCCTTGTGGGGCATGGAATCCGATTTCGGCGCCGAAAAAGATCGATGGGACGTTTTTCGCTCGCTCGCCACGCTTGCCTACGTGAAATACCGCCACCCTTACTTCCGCAATGAGTTGCTCGTGGCCATGCGCATCATGCAGGACAGCCATATCCCGCGCGAGAAAATGGTCAGTTCCTGGGCGGGCGCGATGGGCCAGACGCAATTCATGCCGTCGAATTTCATCGACTATGCCATCGACTTTTCCGGCGATGGACGCGCCGATATCTGGAGCAATGTCCCGGACGTGCTCGCTTCGACTGCCAACTATCTGCACAAGTGGAAATGGAATGCGGCGCTGCCGTGGGGCTTCGAAGTGATCGTGCCGGCGGGCTTCGACTACATGCGCGGCAGGGCGACATTTGCGGAATGGCAGGCGCTCGGCGTGCGCCGCGCCGACGGCAAACCGTTTCCGCCCGCCGGCCCCGGCATCCTCTTCTTCCCGAGCGGCGCAAGCGGCCCGGGCTTTATCGTCACTGAGAATTTCGCGGTGCTGAAGGAGTACAACAACTCTGATGCCTATGCGATTGCGGTGGGGCATCTCGCCGACCGCATGCATGGCGGGGCGTTGATTAAGGCGGCCTGGCCAAAAGACGACCGCCAGTTGTCACGTGATGCCCGCATCGCCTTGCAGAAAAAACTTTCCGCGCTCGGTTACCGGGTGAACGACTTTGAAGGACACATCGATTTCGATCTGCGCGACAACATCCGCGCCGAGCAGAAAAAGTTCGGTCTCGTGCCGGACGGTAATCCGACGCCCCTCCTGCTCGACAAGCTCGGTGTCGGAGGCGGGTGAACCTACCCTCTAGGTGGTATATGACTTCTGGACATCCTGTGATTGTATGTGACGAGCCTGTCTCTTTCGTGCCCCATTTGGCTGGTCTGACACAGGTTCTTAACGCCCGTATTTGACAGTAAGGGGCGCCTTCCCCATGTTCCGGCCAGATATGCGGCCGATTCCGCCTTGATTCTTAACCGCTCTGGCGGATAACCCATTGGATCTTCATGAATATTGTCGTAGTCGAGTCGCCGGCTAAGGCGAAGACGATCAATAAGTACCTCGGCCCGGGCTACGAGGTGCTGGCCTCGTTCGGCCATATCCGGGACTTGCCGGCGAAGGACGGTTCCGTCGATCCGGACGACAATTTCAAGATGATTTGGGAGGTTGATGCGAAGTCGAACCAGCGCATCAACGACATCGCCAAGGCGCTCAAGGGAGCCGACAAGCTCATCCTGGCGACCGACCCTGACCGCGAGGGCGAGGCCATTTCCTGGCACGTGCTCGAGGTGCTCAAGCAAAAGAAGGCGCTCACGAAGCAGACCATTGAGCGCGTCGTGTTCAACGCCATTACCAAGCAGGCGGTGACCGACGCGCTCAAACACCCGCGCGTTATTGATGCCGCCCTCGTCGACGCCTATCTTGCGCGCCGCGCCCTCGATTACCTCGTCGGTTTCACGCTCTCGCCTGTGCTCTGGCGCAAATTGCCGGGCGCGCGCTCGGCCGGCCGCGTTCAATCTGTTGCGCTGCGCCTCGTCTGCGATCGCGAACTGGAAATCGAAAAATTCGTCGCGAAGGAGTACTGGTCGATCGTCGCAAAATTGGCGACGCCGCGGCAGGAAACCTTCGAGGCGCGGCTGGTCGGAGCGGACGGACGGAAAGTCCAGCGCCTCGATATTGGATCTGGCGCGGAGGCGGAAGCCTTTACCCGCGACCTCGAGGCGGCGACCTTCAAGGTCGCCAATGTCGAAGCGAAGCCGGCGCGCCGCAATCCGCCGCCGCCATTCACCACCTCGACGATGCAGCAGGAAGCGAGCCGCAAGCTCGGATTCTCGCCTGCCCATACAATGCGCCTTGCCCAGCGACTTTACGAGGGCATCGATATCGAGGGGGAGACCGTCGGCCTCATCACCTATATGCGCACCGACGGCATCGATGTCACGCCCGAAGCAATTGCCGCGATCCGCAGTATGATCGGCAAGGACTACGGCGCGAATTACGTGCCCGAAGCGCCGCGCGAGTACCAGCAGAAATCCAAGACCGCCCAGGAAGCGCATGAGGCCGTCCGCCCGACTGATCCAAATCGCTCACCCAGGGATGTCGCCAAATCCGTCGACCGCGATCAGGCCCGCCTTTACGAATTGATCTGGAATCGCGCCGTTGCCAGCCAGATGCAATCGGCCGAGCTTGAGCGAACCACGGTCGATATCGAAGCCAAGGTTGGCGGGCGCACGCTCGAATTGCGCGCCACCGGCCAGGTGGTCAAATTCGATGGTTTCCTCACGCTCTATCAGGAAGGGCACGATGAAGCCGACGAGGACGAGGAATCCCGTCGCCTGCCCGCGATGAGCCAGGGCGAACTGCTGCAAAAGCAGGCCATCAATTCGTCGCAACATTTCACCGAGCCGCCACCGCGCTATTCGGAGGCCGCATTGGTCAAGCGCATGGAAGAGCTTGGGATCGGCCGGCCCTCGACCTACGCTTCGATCCTGCAGGTGCTGCAGGATCGCGGCTATGTGCGCATCGACAAAAAACGGCTGATTCCGGAAGACAAGGGCCGCGTGGTTGTCGGCTTCCTGGAAAGCTTCTTCCAGCGTTATGTCGAATACGATTTCACTGCGTCACTCGAAGAGCAGCTCGATCGCATCGCCAATCACGAGATCGACTGGAAGCAGGTCTTGAATGATTTCTGGATCGGCTTCATTGGCGCGGTCAACGACATCAGGGAATTACGCATCACGCAGGTTCTCGATGCGCTCAACGAGCTCCTTGGTCCGCACATTTTCCCGCCGCGCGCCGAAGGCGGTGATCCGCGGCAGTGCCCGAATTGCGGCACCGGAAAACTTTCGCTCAAGGTCGGCCGCTTCGGCGCTTTCATCGGCTGCTCGAACTATCCGGAGTGCAATTTTACGCGACAAATGACGCCCGGCGCGAACGGCGGCGTCAACGGCACCAAGGTGCTGGGTGAAGATCCAGCAACGGGGCTTGAAGTCTCGCTGCGCGGCGGCCGCTTCGGCCCCTATCTCCAACTGGGCGAACAATCAAAAGAAAAGGGCGCGGAGAAACCCAAACGCGCCGGCTTGCCGAAGGGCCTCGCACCCGACGACGTCGATCTCGAAAAGGCGCTCGCGCTGCTGGCACTGCCGCGCGAAGTCGGCATGCATCCGGAGGACGGTGAGCCTATCATTGCCGGCATCGGCCGCTTCGGTCCTTACGTGAAGCACGGCAAGATCTACGCCAATCTCGATTCCAGCGAAGATGTGCTGACAGTCGGTCTCAACCGTGCGGTCTCGCTTATCGCCGAGAAGAAAGCCAACCCTGGCCGTGGGCGACGGTTCGGAGCCGACCCTGGCAGGACACTCGGCGAGCATCCCGATCAAGGCGGGCCGGTCGTGGTGAAGAACGGCCGTTATGGCCCGTATGTCACCCACGACGGCGTGAATGCCACGCTGCCATCTGACATGACGCCGGATACCGTGACGCTTGAGCAGGCAATCGGTCTTCTTGAAGCGCGCATTGCCAAAGGCGGCGGAAAGCGTGGCAAGAAAACCAAGAGCAAAGAGACAGACAAAAAAACAGACAGTACGCCAAAAGCGCGCCGCGCAGCCGGACGCAAAAACGCGTCAGGTAAATCCGGCGCTTCTACCGCGCCAAAGCCGGCTGGCAAGGCCAAGTCCCCGCGGCGCACGAAAGCCAGCGCCGCCGAATAGTTGGCAAAGGCCGTTTTCAGTCACTACATTAATTTTTAACAGCGCCGTTTTGGCGCAGGACTCTGCATTTTGAACAAGCAATCCAGAAAGACTCCCTCTCTCCCCTCCAAGGCCGACATTCTCGCTTTCATCGGCAACAGACCCGGCAGAGTCGGCACCCGCGAAATCGCGCGGGCCTTCGGCTTGAAAAACGCGCTGCGCGCCGATCTCAAGCGCTTGCTGCGCGAACTCGCCGACGAAGGCTCGATTGAGAAGCGCCGTAAAAAGCTGCATCACGCCGGCGCCCTCCCCTCAACCGTGCTCGCCGACATCATTGCGCGTGATAGCGACGGTGATCTCATCGCTGCGCCAGACGAATGGGACGAAGACGCGCATGGGCCGGCGCCGAAAATCCGCATTCATGTGCTGCGCAAAGCCCGGCCCGGCGAAGCCGCGGGTATTGGCGATCGCGTTCTGCTGCGGGTTGAGGAGACAGAACCCGATGACGGCATCCGCTACCGCGCCCGTATCATCAAGATCATCGATCATCCCAAGCACCGCGTGCTTGGCATATTCCGCAACATCGCACACGGCGGCGGGCGGCTTGAGCCGATCGACAAAAAGATGCTCGGCAAGGAACTGGCAATTCCAGACGGAGCCACCGCAGGCGCCCAGGACGGCGATCTGATTGCGGTCGAGACATCGCGCCCACCACGGCTTGGTCTGCCGACCGCCCGCGTCGTCGAACGCCTCGGTTCACTCAAGAGCGAACGCGCGGTCAGCCTGATCGCAATCCAGGCGCATGGCATCCCCTCGGTATTTTGGCGAGAGACGCAAAACGAGGCCGACTTCGCCAGCCCGGCGACGGTCCAAGGTCGCGAAGACTGGCGCAGCGTTCCCCTTGTCACTATCGATCCGCCTGATGCCAAGGATCACGACGACGCGGTCTTCGCCGAACCCGACACGACTTCAAACAACCAGGGCGGCTTCATCGTCTCGGTCGCGATCGCCGACGTCGCACATTACGTCACGCCAGGCTCGGCGCTCGATCGCGAGGCACTGACGCGGGGCAACTCGGTCTATTTTCCCGATCGCGTCGTACCGATGCTGCCCGAGCGAATTTCCAACGATCTTTGTTCTCTGCGTCCGCACGAAGACCGCGCCGCGCTCGCTGTCCGCATGGTGATTGGCGCGGACGGCCGCAAGCGGTCGCATACGTTTCATCGCATCATGATGCGTTCGGCTGCGAAACTCTCCTATCAGGAGGCCCAATTCGCGATCAGCGGGCGTGCCGACGACCTGACTGAGCCGCTGGTCAAGCCTGTGCTTGCGCCGCTTTACGCTGCCTACGAGACCCTCGCGCGCGCGCGCGCGGAACGCCAACCGCTCGATCTCGATCTGCCTGAACGAAAGATCTTGCTCAAAGGCGACGGCACTGTTGACCGGGTGATTACACCCGAGCGGCTGGAGGCACACCGGCTGATCGAGGAATTCATGATTCTTGCCAACGTTTCAGCCGCTGAAACGCTTGAACGCGCGCGCTGTCCTCTCATCTATCGCGTGCACGACGAACCGACGATGGAGAAAGTGCAGGCATTGCGTGAGTTTCTTGAAACGCTCGACATTTCGTTTGCCAAGGGCGGCGTACTCAAGCCCGAAGCTTTCAACCGTATTCTTGCGCGCGTGAAAGGCCGCGATGCCGAGCAGCTGGTCAACGAAATTGTCCTGCGCACGCAGGCACAGGCCGAATATTCCGCAGAAAATTACGGCCACTTCGGCCTCAATCTGCGCCGCTACGCGCATTTTACTTCGCCGATCCGCCGTTACGCTGATCTGATTGTTCATCGCAGCCTTATCCGCGCACTGAAGCTCGGGCACGACGGCTTGCCCCACGCGACCGATCAGAAATCCTTGGCAGAAATTAGCGCGCAGATTTCTGCGACCGAGCGCCGCGCCATGGTGGCTGAGCGCGAGACTAATGACAGGCTCATCGCGCATTTTCTCGCCGATCGGGTTGGCGCAAGCTTTGACGGCCGCATCTCCGGCGTCACCCGCGCAGGTCTGTTCGTGAAATTGCACGAAACCGGGGCAGATGGTTTCGTCCCGGCGCGCACGATTGGTGACGAATATTTTCGCCATGACGAGAAAGGCCACGCGATGGTTGGATCGCGGTCCGGCGAAAGCTACCGGCTCGGCGATCCGGTGACGGTAAAGCTGGTGGAAGCAGCGCCGGTTGCGGGCGCGTTGCGTTTCGAGCTCCTGTCGGAAGGACGTCAAGGCCGGCCCGCACGCCGCCCGCATAAGGGGCATGGCCGCGAGCAACGCCCGCCGGGTCGGACCCACCGACGTAAACGACGATGACAAAAGACCTTGGAAAACTCTGGGCCGAGCGGATGACCAAATCCGAGCGCGATCAGTCATTCCCGGACAGTGAGCCGCGTGATGCCGCGACGCTAATGTTGATCGACAGGTCGGGTCCCAAGCCGAAGGTCCTGCTCGGCCGCCGTCACGCCGGTCACAAATTCATGCCGGGAAAATTCGTCTTTCCCGGCGGCCGGATCGAGGCGATGGATCGTCTCATGCCGGCGATCAGTGAACTTAATCCGGATGCGCAAAAAAAACTGATGGAGCGAGTGGCCAATCCGACACCAGAGTTCGCGCGCGCGTTCGCGCTCGCAGCCCTGCGCGAAACTGCCGAAGAGACCGGCCTTCTGCTCGGTGTCAAGCGCGACCAGCCGCCGCAGGTCCCTGGCCAGATTTGGGCCGAATTCGCCAAGGCTTGCGTGCATCCGGACCTCGGCCAGATTCATTTCATCGCACGTGCGGTGACGCCACCGCGGCGGCCGCGGCGCTTCGATACACGGTTTCTGACAGCTGATGCGTCAGCAATCGCCCATACGATTTCAGGTGTGGTTGGTTTGGACTCAGAACTGGTTGAGTTGACTTGGGTCCCCATCGAAGAGGCAACGCATCTGGACATGCCAACGATTACCGGCATCGTTCTCGAGGAATTGCTGGCGCGTGTCGAGGCCGGCATGGGCCATGACCTGGCGGTCCCGTTCTACTTCATGATCGAGCAGCAATATTACCGGGAACTGCTGTAAGCGCAGGAAAACCCGGCATTTCTTGACTTTTGCGCCCTCGGCGCTAGTTTCCGCGCCAACACCGCCGAACTTAAGGAAGCTCCAATGGCCAAAGCCATCAGTCTCAAGATCAAACTCGTTTCCAGCGCCGGCACCGGCCACTACTACGTGACCCGGAAGAACTCGCGCACGCAAACTGACAAGATGAAGAAGAAGAAATACGATCCGGTCGCGAAGAAGCACGTCGAGTATACCGAATACAAAATAAAATGATCGCGGAGGCATCCACGATGCTTCGCACGTTTCTTGTTGCACTGTTGCTCGCGCCTCTCGCATTGGCTCAGGCGGGCGCCACCGAAAAGCACAAGCTTGCGCTCCAAATCAGCGACAACGATGCAGGCAAAATGAACGCGGTGCTCAATGTCGCCGCCAACGTCTCGAAATATTATTCGGACAAAGGCGAAGAAGTCGACATTCAGATCGTCGCCTTTAATGCCGGGCTGCACATGCTGCGCGACGACACCTCCCCGGTGAAAGCAAGGCTCAAGTCATTCAAGCAAGGCATGCCGAACGTATCGTTCATGGCCTGCGAAAACACACTCGAGGCCATGACGCGCAATGAAGGCAAAGAGCCGCCGCTGGTCGACATCGCCCAGCGCGTCAAGGCCGGCGTGGTCACGCTGATCGAGCTCGGCGAAAAGGGCTGGACCATCGTCCGCCCCTGATCACACATTGTCGGTGAAACTGGTGGCCGGCCGGAAGCGGCGACATGAGGAGGCCACTCGCACCACTCCGGCCGGCCGAACCCTACGGACCCAGGAGATGCGGCGGACCTGAGCACTCCGCAGGGCATTGCAGCGGCTTTTCGAGCCCGCGTCAGCACAGCATCGAATCGCGCAAGACTCGGAATAGCCTTCGACGCGAGGTTAGACCATGGCCTGCTTGTCCACCAAACAGCCTGATAACGCACTGGAATCTCGTGGCTATTTTGCAGGAGCCTGCAATGCCGGTGGGCATCGATTCGCGACTCTTTGTGGCCCGCCGTCTCAGGCGGCGTCCGGCACCACCCGGTTGCGGCCGTCGCGTTTGGCGCGATAAAGCGCCTGATCGGCGCGCTTGAGGATCGTGGCGGCGTTGTCGGTCACCCCGGAGAGGCCGGCGATGCCAATCGAGATTGTTACTTCGAGATGACGCGCGCCCTGCTGGATGACGAAGGGCTCGCTAGCAACGCGCCGCCGCAACCGCTCCGCCACGATGGTGGCAACCGCCATGTCGGTTTCCGGCATTACAATGACGAATTCTTCGCCACCGTAGCGGCAGGCAAGATCAATGTTGCGGATGGCTTTGCGGATTCGCAGCGCGAATTCGCGCAGCACATCATCGCCAGCATCGTGACCATGGCTGTCGTTGATCGACTTGAAGTAGTCGATGTCGAGAACAAGCACGGTGATCGGCTTGCCGCGGGCGGCCGCCTGGTCCACCAGCGTGCCAAGATGCGTCTCCATATAGCGGCGATTGAATAACCCGGTCAGTCCGTCGGTAATCGCCAGCTCGATCGACATCTGCACATTGTCGCGCAGGCGCTCGGTGTAGCGCTTCTTCTTGATTTGCGTACGAACGCGGGCCAGTAACTCGTTCGGATCAATCGGCCGCACCAGGTAATCGTTCACGCCAATTTCGAGCCCGCGCGCAAGTCGAACGTTGTTATCGGCCTCGGCGATCGCCAGGATTGGCAATGTGCGGGTGCGCTCTAGTGACCGGATCTGGCTGCACAGGCGCAGTCCGTCAAAGTCCTGCAGGTTCAGCGACACGATGACCAGGTTGTAGTTGCCTTCGGCGGCCTGGATGACCGCTTCGTTCGGATTGGTTTCAACCTCGACAGTGTGCTCGGCGGACAATGTCGTGACGATACGCTCGTACGAGCTTGCCCGATCGTCGACGATCAGTATGCGGCCTTTGCGGCCGGTCTCCAGCACCGCTTCGCGCTCCGGGCTCTGGATCCCGATTTCTTTCGAGGTCATCGCACGCATGCGTAGCTCGTCCGTGACCATTTTCAGACGTGCGAGCGAGCGCACGCGCGAAAGCAAGGCGAGATCGGCCACCGGTTTGGTGAGGAACTCATCTGCGCCAGCTTCTAAGCCGCGTATACGGTCGGCCGGCTGATCAAGCGCCGTTACCATCACAACGGGAATATGATGAGTAAGCGGGTTCGATTTGAGCTTGCTGCAGACTTCGAAGCCATCGAGGTCCGGCATCATTACATCGAGCAAGACGATGTCACATTCACCCCGCTCGCATATCGCCAACGCATCCGCCCCATTGTAGGCGGTCACCACGTCGAAATATTCGGCCGACAGCCGTGCGTCAAGCAGCTTCACGTTCGCGGGAACATCATCGACGACAAGGATACGAGCGGTCATCGCGTCTCCGTCAGGCCGGCCCGAGGAAATGACGGATCGTCTCGATGAATTTTCCCACCGAAATCGGCTTGGACAGGTAGGCCTCGCAGCCCCCTTCGCGGATACGCTCCTCGTCGCCCTTCATGGCAAAGGCAGTCACCGCCACTACCGGAATGGACTTGAGCTCTGGGTCGTCCTTGAGCCATTTGGTCACTTCGAGGCCGGACACTTCCGGCAACTGGATGTCCATCAAGATCAGGTCTGGACGGTGCTTGCGGGCGAGATCGAGCGCCTCGATCCCGTTGCGCGTGCCTACGGTCTGGTAACCATGAGCCTCAAGCAGATCGTGGAAGAGCTTCATGTTCAGCTCATTGTCCTCCACAATCAGGACGGTTTTCGGCATTTCCTTCCCGCCCTTTTGTCCCCAATGCGCACGACGCGCGCCTGCGCCGTCGCCAGGTCGCGCGCGCTCGGGCATGATCGGCACGGTAGTGCCGATTTGTTACGGAAAGGCAAATTTAACCCATGAAACGGCCCCCTCGGCTGACGAAAGAGCGAGCAGAAGCGCTTGCGATTCAGGCGCTTACGTTCATCGCCGGCGACGGGGAACGGCTGGGGCGCTTCCTTGCCGTAACGGGTATTGGGCCGGCTCAGATTCGCACTGCGGCGCACGAACCGGGATTCTTGGCCGGCGTGCTCGACTACGTGGCCTCAGACGACAGGTTGATCGCTGCCTTCGCGAGTGAAACGGGTCTCGATCCCGGGGCGATTGACCAGGGACGTCTCGCCCTTGGTGGCAGCCCTTGGGAGCGTGAGGTGCCATGAGCTTTTGTCGCGATTGTCTCGCCGACATTTCGAACACGGTGGCGCGCTGCAGCGCCTGCGGCTCGCCCCGTGTCGCGCGTCATCCTGAGATCAATACCCTGACGATCGCCCACATCGACTGCGATGCATTCTACGCAACCATCGAAAAGCGCGACGACCCGTCGCTTGCCGACAAGCCAGTGATCGTCGGCGGCGGAAAGCGCGGCGTGGTTGCCGCTGCCTGCTATCTCGCGCGTACCTACGGTATTCATTCCGCGATGCCGATGTTCGAGGCCAAACGGCGTTGCCCGGATGCCATCGTAGTCAGGCCGAACATGGCAAAATACGTCCAAGTCGGCCGCGAGGTGCGCAAAGCGATGTTTGCGCTCACTCCCTTGGTTGAGCCGCTGTCGATCGACGAAGCGTTTCTCGATCTCACCGGCACAGATCGGCTGCACGGGACAAGCGCGGCCAAAGTGCTGGCGCGGTTCGCCGGTCAGATCGAGCGCGGCCTTGGCATCACCGTCTCGATTGGCCTTTCCGCCAACAAGTTTCTGGCCAAAATTGCTTCAGACCTCGACAAGCCGCGCGGTTTCGCCGTGCTCGGACAGGCCGAAGCCCAAACGTTTCTGGCCGGCAAGCCGGTAAGTTTCATCTATGGGGTCGGCGCCGCAAGCGCTGCCAGGCTTTCCATCGACGGATTTCGGACAATTGCCGATTTGCAACGCGCCGACGTGCGCGATCTGGTTGGCCGTTATGGCGAGGAAGGCTCCCGGCTTTGGCGGCTAGCGCGCGGCACCGATACCCGAACTGTCAACCCGGAACGCGAGACCAAAAGCGTGTCGGCGGAAACCACGTTTGAGCGCGACATCGGCGAGTTTCGCCTGCTCGAACAGCATTTGTGGGACCTTACCGAACGCGTATCGGCTCGCCTTAAATCAAGCGCGCTTGCAGGCGCAACCGTGACGCTCAAACTCAAGAGTGCCGATTTCAAAATTCGCACGCGCGCGCGTGCACTCGGAAACCCCACGCAGCTTGCATCGCGTATTTTCGCTGCCGGCCGCGATCTCCTCTCACATGAAATCGGCGCTACCCGCTTTCGTCTGATCGGCATTGGCGTCAGCAACCTGACAAATGCCGATGGCGACGACTTCGCCGATCTCATCGATCGCCGCGCGGCGGAAGCTGAGCATGCCGTCGACAAACTGCGTTCGAAGTACGGACGCAACGCAGTGATCAAAGGTCTTGCGATCGAGGAGGATCAGTCCCCGCCTAGGGGCACGGCTTCGTCTTCTTCAACTCAAGGGAGGTCATCTCGCCGCTGATGGTGAAATCGGGGTAGTCTAAAACGAGCGCGCGCGAAATGCCGTTCTCGTAGACTTCGAAGCCGATCGAGTAGATCGGGGTTTGTTCGCCGCTCTGCTCCGATTTGCTGTCCTCTTTGTCGAAATAACTGATGGTGACCGGCCAACGCGTTAGCGATGCAAGCTCCGGAATCTTTGACGCCGCATCATCCGGCTTTTTTTCGCCCGGCGGGATGGGATGCCCGATGACAGTAAGTGTGTTGTAAAGCTTTTCGCCGGTTTCCGCGCCGTCATAAACCGGAAATTCCAGGACGGATTTGCCTTCTCGCGCCGCGGCGATAATGCGCCGCATGTGCTCGGTCGGGAACACGGCACCGACCGGCATCGTAAAGTCTTTCGTTTTGGGCTTGCTCAGGCTCACCGCAATCGATTTGGTGTTGCGTTCAGCCTGGCCATCAACCACGTCCGTCCGCTCCTGGTTGAACAGATTTTCCGAATTGAAGCGAAACTTCTTGGCGTTGCCGTCTTCCCACGTCGTGGAACGCATATCGCTCAGCGCCGGCTTGCCTTCGCCGGAGTCCAGCTCGGACACCTGACGGAATTTCAGCTCATAGCCCTCGCACGCGTTGCCGGAGAAATCATAAAGAATACGGCCCCGCACAGCCTCGATGCCGCGAGTGCCGCGCGATTTGGAAAGCTTGAGATCATAAATTGCGCGATGCGGCGCGAGCAGCACCTGCCCCATGGGCGGCGCGGCCGCGGCCCGCTCAGAACTGGCCGCACAGCTCAGGCACAGGGCCAAGAGCGGGAAAACCCACCGCTTGGCGTCGACAATACCGTTCATTGATTCGAGCCTTCTTGCCCCAACATGGGCGACATACGCAGCGGAAGAAAGATGAAAGATATGGGCAGGATAAAGGCTACGGCAGATTCCGGCAATCACAGAAATCAGGCTCCAGCTTGCGCCAGCGCGACCAATCGGCCAAGGATCAAATAGCCAAGAACGTTGTGGAGGTTCAAATGGCCGGGACAATCGAAAAAAAGCTTGCCAGCCTGGGCGTGACCTTGCCGACGCCGGCTAGCCCGATCGCAAACTACGTTCCCTTCGTGCGCAGCGGCAACGCGCTGGTCGTCTCCGGTCAGATTTGTTTCGGCCCCGATGGGAAATTGGTTGCAAGAGGCCAGCTTGGCGACGCTGTCTCCATCGAAGACGGGCAAAAAGCCGCGCGCGCCTGCGCCATCAACTTGCTCGCGCAGGTGAAGGCAGCGCTTGGCGATCTCGACAAGGTTTCGCGCGTCGTGCGGCTGGGTGGATTCATAAATTCTGCCCCTGGCTTCACCGAAGGGCCTAAAGTCATGAACGGCGCTTCTGACCTGATGGTGAATGTCTTCGGCGACAAAGGCCGCCATGCGCGCAGCACTGTCGGCGTCGCCGCGTTACCAGCCGATGCCGCCGTCGAGGATGAAGGCCTGTTCGAAATCTCCTGACCTCCGATGGCTGCACCCGCTTGGCTAACCGCCCACCCGATTGCCCATCGCGGCCTCCACGACGCATCGATCGGCGTCATCGAAAATACGGCGTCCGCCTTTTCGGCCGCGCTTGCCGGCGGGTACGGAATAGAAACCGACCTGCAGATCAGCGCAGACGGCGAAGCGATGGTCCATCACGACGATTCGCTCGGCCGGTTGACCTAGGGAACCGGCCGCCTTGCCGAGATGACTGCCGCGCAGATCAAGGCTGTTCGCTTCAAGGCGGGTACCGACCACATTCTGACACTCGGCGAGCTGTGCGACCTAGTTGCCGGCCGCGTCATTTTATTGCTGGAACTCAAAAGTCACTTCGACGGGGATACCCGGCTGCCAAAGCGTATCGTCGACGTCCTTTCTGCTTATCGGGGGCCGGTTGCCGTCATGTCGTTCGACCCGGTTCTGATCGAAGCGGCCCGCCATCTGGGGCCCTCCTTGACGCGCGGCATCGTCGCCGAGCGGTCCTATTCTGATCCCGAATGGCGCACGCTGCCGCAGTCGCTGAAACGGAGCATGACTTGGTTACTACACGCGCCCCGAAGCCGGCCGCAATTCATCGCCTATTCCGTAAAAGACCTGCCGGCAGCGCCGCCATGGATTGCGCGCACCTTGTTCGGCCTGCCTCTCCTGACTTGGACGGTGCGCAGCGACGCGGACCGTAAAATTGCCGCCCGATGGACCGACCAGATCATTTTCGAGGGTTGGCGGCCGTGAGCCGCAGCTTGAGCCCAATGAAATTGCACGATTTCGGGCATAAATTCGGGCTAGAACAGTCCTGACCCCAATGACCAATCGCATGCTTCAGGTCCGCATCGTTCAATCGCTCGCCGAGGTGCCGGCAGAAGCGTGGAATGCCTGCGCGGGTCAAATGTTGTCGGCTCCCGATGCAGTGCGATCCGAAGTTAAATTAACGTCTGAGGATAAGTCATTCGCGCAATTATCAACACGAAGACAACCCCCCAACCCTTTTGTCACGCATGAATTTCTATCTTCACTTGAACAGTCAGGATCGGTGGGTGGCCGGACCGGATGGCAGCCGCGCCATCTGCTGGCTGAAGAGGTTGGCGGTGTCCTCGTCGGCGCCGCCCCCTGCTACCTGAAGAGCCACTCACGCGGCGAATATGTCTTTGACCACGGTTGGGCCGAAGCATTCGAGCGTGCAGGCGGCAACTACTATCCAAAGCTGCTGGTCGCAGTCCCCTTCACGCCTGTGACCGGCCCCCGCCTTCTCGTCCGCTCTGGCCTACAGGCGGATGCGGTGCGTGGCGAGCTCGCGGACGCCTTGGTCGAAATCACCGGCGCAAACGAACTGTCGTCGGCCCACGTGACGTTCCTGACCGAACCGGAATGGCACGCCCTCGCCAAGCGAGGTTTCCTTCGCCGGAACGACCGGCAATTTCACTGGCAGAACGCGGGATACCATAACTTCGATGATTTTCTGGGTTGCCTCGCTTCACGCAAACGCAAGACCATCCGCCGGGAACGCAAGGACGCGCTGAGCGCCGGCATCGACGTATGCTGGCTGACCGGAAGTGATCTCACGGAATCCGTGTGGGACGCATTTTTTGCCTTTTATATGGAAACCGGTTCGCGCAAATGGGGCCGTCCCTATCTCTCGCGCGAGTTCTTCTCGCTGGTCGGCGAGAAAATGCGAGATCGCATTCTGCTTGTAATGGCGCGCCGCGCCGGACGATGGATTGCCGGCGCCATTAATTTTATCGGCGCGGACACGCTTTACGGCCGCAATTGGGGCGCCACCGAGCACCACCCGTTCCTGCACTTTGAGCTCTGCTACTACCAGGCCATCGCTTACGCAATCGAGAAAGGGCTCACGCGGGTCGAGGCCGGAGCCCAAGGCGAGCACAAAATCGCGCGCGGCTACCTGCCACATCCAACGTATTCGGCCCATTTTATCGCCAACCCTGCGTTGCGCCGCGCGATTGCCGACTATCTGTCTCGCGAACGTCTTTATGTGCAAGCGGCAGCCGAAGAGCTTGCAGCGGCCGCGCCGTTCCGCAAGGATTTGGTTGAACAAGACTGACGGGGAGCAGAATGCCGAGCTACGACCCGAATAATATTTTCGCCAAGATCCTGCGCGGCGAATTGCCTTGCTACAAGGTTTACGAGGACGACAAGGCGCTGGCCTTTCTCGACATCATGCCGCGCACGGTTGGTCATACTCTGGTGTTGCCCAAAGCACCGACCAGGAACATTCTCGACATAAGCGCTGAGGATCTCGCGCATGTCATGACGGTCGCTCAGAAAATCGCCAAGGCGGCGATGAAGGTGTTTTCGGCCGACGGCATTACAATCCAGCAATTCAATGAGGGCGCCGGAGGTCAAGTAGTCTTTCACCTGCATGTTCACGTCATCCCGCGGAAAACCGGCGTCGCCATGAAGCCGCCGGCAAGCGAAAAGGAAAAGCCGGACGTGTTGGCAGAGCACGCCAAGAAGCTCGCCGCTGCCATCGCCGAGGGCTAGAGCCCTACAAGCCATCCGCCCAGCAGCAACGCGCCCTCCCCAACCAGGACGCCCGCAAACACCGAGCGCTTCGTCGCGAGAAAAGCAACAAACCCGCACACGGCTGCGCCTACACGCACGCCGAGCGGTATGCCGCCGAGCGCGCCGCCTGAAAACACGATCAGCTTGGCGATGACGCCCGCAAGAATCGCGGTCGCCACGGCACGTGACCAAACCACGATCTGGGAGTCTTCATTGAGGCCGCGCGCCAGCACCAGTCCGAAGGCACGCCACATTTCATTCGGCAGGTAACCGACCAGGATCAGCGCAACATAAGGAAACAGCTCCGTCCAGATGGCGTTCATTCGGCGGCCTCACGCAACCGATGAACAAAATAAGCCAACGTTCCCCCGCCGATTCCGGTCCACAACAGATCGAGCTTGACATCGGCGGCGGTCAGAATCGTTCCGAGGGCCAGGCCCAGCACGAGCGCCAGTTGATCCATCATCGCTTTCGCATTGCGCGCCGTCGACATCAGAAACGACATCGGTGTGAGAAACAGGAGCGCCCCGGCAAGTACCGGTGGCAATTCAGCCGCCAAATAATATCCCACGAACCCGAAGGTCGCCGCCGTCCCCATGTAACCGACCGACAGCCCATTGGAGAAAGAGATGCGATGTTCACGCGGCATGCCCGGCAACAGCCGCAAAGACTCCACCCACATGCTGACCGATGTGAAGTGGGTCGGCAGCAAAAGATCGCGCACCCGCGTGCCCTCTGTGCGCAGCAAAGGTAAAAGTGCGACCACCATCGGAAACAGCCGGACTGCGCTCAGACTGACCGCAAGTGCCACTTCTATCAGCGGCGCACCCCCGCCAAACGAGGAGATCAGGATCACCTGCGCCGGTGCCGCCCAGACGAGCACTGTTGACAGGGCGAGCCACCAGGAAGCCAGGCCGAAACCATGCGCCAGCGCGCCCATGCCGATGTAGGTGCCGGCAAGCACGAGGAAGAACGCCGAGGTTAGCGCCGATTTCACCCCGCCGCGGAAAGCAGCCGTCGCGGACGGGAATGTCGCAGTTGTTGGCATGGCCCCGCGCTTTCTGTCTCACAGCGCGATTGCATGCGCAACATCGCGGACGCATACACCGCCCGCGAAAAATGCAAAAGCCGGACGTTCAAGCCCGGCTTTGCTGCTTGCGTTCGGGAAAGCTCCTAGACTTTCGCCAGCGGCACCTTTGGTACCGAACCGCGCTTCGGCTTTGGCCGTGGCGGGCGCCGCTTGGCCTTGGGCCGTGCCGGCAGTTTCTCCGGCTTCGGCGTGACCGGGCCATCAAGGAACTGAAATCCGAGCTTGTCGCGCCCCTGTTCGTCCTTGTCGACGATGACGCGCACATGTCCGCCAGCCTTCAGGTGGCCGAACAGCACTTCATCGGCCAGGGGCTTCTTGATGTGTTCCTGGATGACGCGCGCCATCGGCCTTGCGCCCATCAATTCATCGTATCCATTGGCAATCAGCCAGCGGCTCGCCTCGTCGGACAGCTCGATCGTGACTTTACGGTCGCCGAGTTGAGCCTCGAGTTGCAGCACGAATTTCTCGACCACCTTTGCGATCACTTCCTGCGACAGATGCGCAAAGGTTATGGTGGCGTCGAGCCGGTTGCGGAATTCCGGCGCAAACATCTTGTTGATCGCTTCCTGGTCGTCGCCCTCGCGTTTTGAGCGCGTAAAGCCATAGGCATGCTTGGCGAGATCGGATGCCCCCGCGTTCGTTGTCATAATCAGGATGACATTGCGGAAATCGACCTGTTTACCGTTGTGATCCGTCAGCTTGCCATGATCCATGACCTGCAAGAGAACATTGAACAGATCCGGATGCGCTTTTTCGATTTCGTCGAGCAGCAGCACGCAGTGCGGATGCTGATCGACGCCGTCGGTAAGTAGCCCACCTTGATCAAAACCGACATAGCCGGGAGGCGCACCGATCAGCCGCGACACGGTATGACGCTCCATGTATTCCGACATGTCAAAGCGGATCAGTTCGACACCGAGCGAAGCCGCCAGCTGCTTGGCCACTTCGGTTTTGCCGACGCCCGTCGGACCGGAAAACAGATAGCAGCCAATCGGCTTTTCCGGCTCGCGCAGCCCTGCGCGCGCAAGCTTGATCGAAGCCGAGAGCGACTCAATTGCCTTGTCCTGACCATAGACCACGGTCTTCAAGGTATGCTCGAGATGCTGCAACACCTCGGCGTCATTTTTCGACACGGTCTTCGGCGGAATTCGCGCCATTGTCGAAATCGTCGTCTCGATTTCCTTGATGCCGATGGTCTTCTTGCGACGGTTTTCGGGCAGCAGCATTTGCGCGGCGCCCGATTCATCAATCACGTCGATCGCCTTGTCCGGCAGCTTGCGATCATGGATGTAGCGTGACGATAACTCGACCGCCGCCTTTATCGCCTCGTTGGTGTACTTGAGCTTGTGATACTCTTCGAAATACGGCTTGAGCCCTCGCAGGATTTCGATCGCATCCGGCACCGACGGCTCGTTAACGTCGATCTTCTGGAAACGGCGCACCAACGCGCGGTCCTTTTCGAAATACTGGCGATACTCCTTGTATGTGGTCGAACCTATACAGCGGATTGTCCCCGAGGCGAGAGCCGGCTTGAGCAAGTTGGACGCATCCATTGCTCCGCCCGAGGTCGCGCCGGCGCCGATCACCGTATGGATTTCGTCGATGAACATGATAGCGCCAGGATAGGCCTCGATCTCCTTGATCACCTGCTTGAGGCGCTCTTCGAAATCGCCACGATAGCGCGTGCCCGCGAGCAGCGTGCCCATGTCGAGCGCGAAGACGGTTGCGCCCTTGAGCACATCCGGCACTTCGCCATGCACAATCCGCCGTGCCAAACCTTCCGCAATGGCGGTCTTGCCGACGCCAGCGTCGCCGACGAACAACGGATTGTTCTTCTGTCGCCGGCAAAGCACCTGGATGGTGCGGCTGATTTCAGCGTCACGGCCGATCAGCGGATCGATTTTGCCGTCCTTGGCCTTCTTGTTGAGATTGATGCAATAGGCCTCAAGCGCGTCGCCTTTTTTCTTCGGCTCGTCGCCGCCCTTGGTATCCGTTTCTTCCTCAACCCCGCGCACAGGACGCGATTCGGAAAGTCCCGGTCGCTTGGCGATACCATGGCTGATGTAGTTGACGGCGTCGTACCGCGTCATGTCCTGCTCTTGCAGGAAATAGGCGGCGTGACTTTCGCGCTCGGCAAAGATCGCAACCAGCACATTGGCGCCAGTCACCTCCTCGCGCCCGGACGACTGCACATGGATAACCGCGCGTTGAATTACGCGCTGGAAACCAGCGGTGGGTTTCGAATCCTCCGCGCCATCCGTGATCAGGTTCTCGAGTTCCGACTCAAGATAAGCGGTCAGACTCCGGCGCAGCTTGTCGAGATCGACATTGCATGCACGCATCACCGCGGAGGCGTCTTGATCGTCGATCAGCGCCAAAAGCAGATGTTCAAGCGTCGCATACTCGTGGTGCCGCTCATTGGCGAGGGCAAGCGCGCGGTGAAGCGACTGTTCAAGGCTGCGGGAGAAAGTTGGCATTTAGCTATTCCGGTTCACCTTTAGTTCACGCACCGATCATTTTTTTTCCATCACGCATTGCAAGGGATGCTGGTGTTTACGTGCGAAGTCCATGACCTGCGTGACCTTGGTCTCTGCCACCTCATAAGTATAGACCCCGCACTCGCCAATTCCATGATGGTGCACATGCAACATAATTCTTGTGGCGGCTTCATGATCCTTGCCAAAGAAGCGTTCCAGCACGTGCACAACGAATTCCATCGGCGTGTAGTCGTCATTGAGAATCAGGACCCGATACATGTTGGGCCGCTTGGTCTGCGGCTTGGTCTTGGTGATGACGGCCGTGCCCGGCCCGCCCTGCTCGTTGCGGCGTTTGCGATCGTCATCCGCCATCCGCGGCGCGCGGCCAGGCGGCAATGCTGCGCGGACCGGGCCATTCATTTCAATTGCGGGCGTCATGATCAAACCGGGGCATTCCTGAGCAGTCACCGTTGCCGCGCCGTCGCGCGGCAACGCCATCATAGGGACCCGCGAACAACTATTCCAAGTCTGCAGCTCGCTTAAGGTTGCCCCGTTCCGGGACAAGAAGCCGAGTCGTGCGCGATTTTACGCCCGTAATTGCAGATAACCATTGCTTAAACCAACACAACGGGTTTGCGGGCAAATTGAGGCTACTTTCCCCCAAATTCGCCTCGTCCCTCTCACGTTTTTTCAAGGCGGGTACCCCCATATGGAGGAACTCTGAGGAATAGGTCGTTTTCACAACAGTGGGTGAAGCCGCATGTTAGCCCGATTTCTCTCCAACACCCGGGGCGGTGTAGCCCCATTCATCGCCGTGGCTGCGCTTCCTATCATGACGGCCGTCGGCGTCGCCGTGGATTACAGCAGGGCAAACGCCGCCCGCACGGCATTCCAGGTGGCTCTTGATTCGACCGCTCTCGCTCTGTCGAAGAATGCGGCGAAGGCTGCGGAAAATGGCACTCTGCAGACCGAGGCCACCAATCTCTTCAACTCCCTGTTCAGCCGGCCCGATGTCACCAACGCCACCGTTACTCCGGTCTATAGCCCGGATGGCGGTTCCAAGTTGACTATGACCGGCAGCGCAATCGTCCATACAAACTTCCTGGGCCTGATTGGCGTCGACCAGATCGATATCGGAGGGACTTCGGTCTCGGCTTGGGGCAATACGCGCCTGCGGGTTGCGTTGGTCCTCGACAACACCGGATCGATGGCCGACGCAAACAAGATCGACGCGCTGAAAACGGCGACGCACAATCTCCTGACCCAGCTGAAAAACGCAGCCACCAATCCTGAAGACGTCTACGTCTCAATGGTTCCATTCGTAAAGGACGTGAACGTCGGAGCCTCCAACTACGGCGCGAGCTGGATTCGCTGGGATTTGTGGGAGGAAGTGAACGGTCACTGCAGCAATACGACTTATAAAAACAAAACAACTTGCCTCTCGCACGGCAAGGTCTGGACACCGAAGAACCACAATACCTGGAACGGCTGCGTCACTGACCGTGACCAGAACTATGACACCTTAAATATGGCACCGACGACTGGCGGAACGCTGTATCCGGCCGAGCAATACGCCTCTTGTCCGGCGGCATCCGTATTGGCATTGACCAACGACTGGGACAGCCTGAATGCCATGGTCGACACCATGTCGCCCAACGGCAACACCAACCAGGCGATCGGATTGCAGCTCGGCTGGCAGACCCTGACAGCCTCGCCCTATACCATCCCGCCTGTCGATCCCAACTATCAGTACAACACGGTCATCATTCTGCTGACCGACGGTCTCAATACCCAGGACCGCTGGTACACGACGGCATCCTCGATCGACGCCCGGCAACAGACGACCTGTGACAATATCAAGGCCACCAACATCACGTTGTACACGGTGCAGGTGAACACCGGCGGCGATCCCACATCGACCTTGTTGCAGAACTGTGCCAGCGACCCGAGCAAGTTCTTTCTGCTCACGTCGGCCGATCAAATGATCACGACCTTCGGCCAGATTGGCACCGCTCTCACCAGACTGCACTTGACGATGTAGCCATCTTGGACGGCGGCGGTGCAGGTGTCCCGTTGGATCAGGGATATCTGCACCGCCGCCGTCTTTTTTTTGTCGCTGCGATTC
>Ga0187773_10000262_pt1 | contig 21673 bp, 19 predicted proteins | sample 0216_BV02_MP05_1_FD_133133 | JGI IMG/M metagenome (GOLD analysis project Ga0187773, IMG submission 133133) | Tropical peat soil microbial communities from peatlands in Department of Meta, Colombia - 0216_BV02_MP05_10_MG | ecosystem: Environmental > Terrestrial > Soil > Wetlands > Peat | place...
AACTGGCTTGCGCCGACAAGCGCGGCCTGTTCCACGGCACGCTTGGCGTCGGTGAGCGTCGCGGCCTCGCCGCGGTGGTTCCCGGCTTCCCAGCGATAGATCCCGTCCCATTCGTTCTTGGGCCCGAGTCTAACGATCCCGAGGCGGTCCTTACCCAGCCAGTAGCCGTGGGACAGGTAGCCGCGTTCCCAGAATGCCTGCGCTGCCCTCTTGGAGCCCCTCGCCATCTGTCCGTCCCCCGCGGGCATTCTACGCTCCCGCAGCGTGGAGAGAAATCGGGCGCTCGTGTAGTATCGGGCCCCACCCCCTAGAGGGGGGGTGATGATGGACCCCGATTTGGGGGCTGAAAGAAACTGATGAAGATCGACTATCTCGAGCGAATTCTCAGGGCGAGGGTGTACGACGTAGCCGTCGAGACGCCCCTCGAGGTCGCGCCCAGTCTCTCGGCGCGCCTCGGCAATCGCATTCTCCTCAAACGCGAGGACATGCAGCCGGTGTTCTCCTTCAAGTGTCGCGGCGCCTACAACAAGATGGCGGGCCTCTCGGCGGCTGCGCTCGCCCGCGGTGTCATCGCGTCCTCGGCCGGGAACCATGCGCAGGGCGTGGCGCTCGCTGCTCAGAAGCTCGGCTGCAAGGCGGTGATCGTCATGCCGGCTACCACGCCCAAGATCAAAGTGGATGCCGTCAAGGCGCGCGGAGCCGAGGTGCATCTGCACGGAGACACCTACGACGAGGCCTACGCCGAGGCGAGGCGCATCGAGCGCTCGAGGAGGCTTGCGTTCGTCCATCCCTACGACGATCCCGACGTGATCGCCGGCCAAGGCACGATCGGGATGGAGATTCTCCGCCAGGCTACAGAACCGATCGACGCCGTGTTCGTTCCCGTCGGGGGCGGCGGGCTGATTTCGGGCATCGCGAGCTACATCAAGCGCCTGCGCCCCTCGGTGAAAATCATTGGAGTGGAGCCGTTCGATGACGATGCGATGGCGCGCTCTCTAAAGGCGGAGCGGCGCGTGGTGCTCGATCACGTGGGACTTTTCGCCGATGGGGTCGCAGTGAGGCAGGTCGGGGCGGAGACGTTCCGCCTGTGCCGCGCGCTTCTGGACGGAATGATCCTGGTCAACACCGACCAGATCTGCGCGGCGATCAAGGACGTGTTCGAGGACACGCGCACGGTCCTGGAACCGGCGGGAGCGCTCGCGGTCGCGGGCGCCAAGGCCTACGTCGCGCGATCGGGTGCACGTGGCAAGAGACTGGTGGCAGTTGCCTCAGGCGCAAACACCAACTTCGACCGGCTGCGCTTCGTCGCCGAGCGCGCCGAAGTAGGCGAGCATCGCGAGGCGATTCTTGCCGTCACGATTCCCGAGAGACCCGGGAGCTTCAAGAAGTTCTGCGCGACATTGGGCGCGCGCAACATTACGGAGTTCAACTACCGCATCGCCGATCCAAAGCAGGCGCACGTGTTCGTCGGGGTCGAGGTGCACAACCGCGACGAAACGAACCGGATCGTGAAGGTCCTCGAGCGCGAGGGTCTGGAAACGATCGACCTGTCCGACGATGAGATGGCCAAGTTGCACGTGCGTCACATGGTGGGAGGGCACGCTCCGGCCTCGATTCGCAGGTCCGGGCGCGCCGCGCCGGATGAATTGCTCTACCGTTTCGAGTTTCCCGAGCGGCCCGGAGCGCTGATGAAGTTCCTGTCCAATATGCGTACCGACTGGAACATCAGCCTGTTCCATTACCGCAATCAGGGCAGCGACTACGGGCGAGTGCTGGTCGGCATGCAGGTACCACGCGGCGACATGCGCGAGTTCCTGAGATTTCTGGAGACTCTCGGCTACCCCTGGGTGGACGAGACACGCAACCCCGCTTATCGATTGTTCCTGGGTTAGTCGGGCTTCGGCTCTTCGCCGAAATAGCCCGGAGCGATCTCTCCCGCGTAGCAGGGCGGCGAGGAAAAAGCCTGTGGGTGGTCGAGGAACTTGAGGCCCTGCGGTTCGCGACGATAAACGCCACGCTCGGTGACGACGAAATCCGCCGGAACGTCGTGAGGCTGAGGGTAGATGGTCCGCAAGTAGGCCTGCTCGTAGGCGATCCCGATAACCCTGGGCCGCTTGTCTAGGGCGGCGAGCGTGCGGTCGAAGAAGCCGCCGCCGTAACCCAGGCGGAATCCGTCGCCGTCCCAGCCGAGCATCGGCAGAAGCACGCTGTCGGGGCGGACTTCGGCCGAACCAGCGGGATAGGGAATGCCGAGCGGGCCTTCAAGCAGCGCGATCCCCGGGTGCCATTCACGAAAAACAAGCGGGGTCTTCGGAGCGACCACGACCGGCAAGGCCGTCAGGGCCCCGCGACGGCGTAGCGCTGCGGCAATATGGCGCGCGTCGTATTCATTCCTGTACGGCCAACAGAAAGCCAGAGTCCCGTGCACCAGATCGCCGAATGTGCGTTCAAGGTTCTGGTCGATGCGCGCGCGCAGTGAAGCCAGCGCATCCGGAGTGAGCGCCTCCCGCTCCGCAAGCAGCCGTGCGCGCTCGCGCTTGCGCCAGGCGGACAGCTCCAGAAGCGTCATGTCTTTGTGAGCCGGCAAGCGCAAACCTTTCATTCGTAGCTGGAAAAAGCCTATGTTATTCTATAAATAGAGGGATGAAAATTGAGGCGCGCGCTTGTTCATGCTGCGGTCGCGACCCTGTTCCTCGGCGCGTTCGTGCCGGGCCGGGCGGCCAGGCTCGACCCGGAGGACGCGGTCTTTGTTGCAGCCCGCAACGCCTTCGAGGCCCGAAGCAAGGCGCGACTCGACGCTCTCTTGCCTAGGCTGAAGGGCCACCCGCTCGAGCCCTACGCCGAGTACTGGAGGCTCTTCCTGCGCCTGCCCGCCGCCACCACGGAAGAGCTTAGGGCCTTCCTCGACAAGTATCCGGATACTCCCCTCGCGGAGCAGTTGCGTGGCGATTGGCTCAAGGCGCTTGGTAGGAGCGGCCGCTGGGAGCAGTTCAGCCTTGAATATCCCGCGTTTGCCGGCGACGATCCGGAAGTCACCTGCTATGCGCTCCTCGGGAGATGGAAGCGCGGTGACACGACCGCTGTCGCTGATTTCAAGCCGGTGTGGAATGCGCCCCGAGATCTTCCCGAAGCTTGCGCGGCCTTCGCCTCGGAGATACGCGGAGCCGGCCTGCTGAGCTCGCGCGATGCCTGGGGGCGCTTTCGTATTCTGGTTGAAGCAGACCTTCTGTCCGCTACCAAGCGCCACCTGCAATACTTGCCTCGCGACGAGCGTGTCGACCCAAACCGGGTCAGCTCGATTTTCCGCTCACCGCGCAATTTCTTCAAGAAGCCCCAGGCCGATCTTGCCAAGACCGCCGAGCGCGAACTCGCAATCGCTGCGGTCACGCAGCTTGCTGACGAAGACCCGCGCACCGCTGCACGTATTTGGGAGGCGGGGCTCGTTGAGGCTTTTACGGCCGAAGACCGGGGTTACGTCTGGCTGCTCCTCGCCATGCGGGGAGCGCGGCGCCACCTGCCCGAGTCGCTCGATTGGTTTGCCGCGGCTGGCGACCGGGCGCTGACCGACGACCAACTCGCGTGGCGCGCGCGGATTGCGCTTCGCGGGCGCAAATGGGCCGAGGTAAGAAACTCGATTGACCGCATGTCGCCTCTGGCAAAGAGCGAGCCGGCCTGGACCTACTGGTACGGACGCGCCGAACGCGCTCTGGGCAACCCACTCGAATCGAGGGGCTATTTCGAGCGTATCGCGGCGCAACACCACTTCTATGGGCGTCTCGCGGCAGAGGAACTGGGCATGGCGTTCCGGGTCCCCTCTCGCGCTCCGCTGCCGACCGAGGAAGAGATTGCCGAAGCTGCGGCGGTTCCCGGCTTGAAGCGAGCCCTCGCGTTGTATCGGACAGACATGCGCACCGAGGCGACGCGCGAATGGCTGTGGACGATACGCGGCATGGACGACCGCCGGCTGCTCGCTGCCGCGGAACTGGCGCGCCGCAACGAGGTCTGGGACCGCGCCATCAGCACTGCGGACCGGACCGTGCTCGAGCATGATTTTTCCGTTCGCTATCTTGCGCCGTATCGCGAACTCCTCGCCGAGCAGGCGCGCACGCGAGAGCTCGAGGAGCCGTGGGTGCTCGGCGTCATTCGTCAAGAAAGCCGTTTCATCACGGGCGCAAGATCCTCGACTGGGGCAACCGGGCTAATGCAGGTCATGCGCAACACCGCAAGGTGGGTGGTGCAGAGAACGCACATGAAAGGGTTTTCCTGGACCCGCCTCTCCGATCCGAGTGTGAATGCGGCGCTCGGCACGTATTACTTGCGCCATGTGCTCGATCAGTTCGACGGCAACCCGGTCGTTGCGGCGGCTGCCTACAATGCCGGACCCAGCCGCGCGCGCCAATGGCGAGGCACCGAGCCCATCGAAGGCGCGATTTTTGCCGAGACAATTCCCTTCGGGGAGACGCGCGACTACGTCAAGAAGGTCATGGCGAACACTTTCTACTATGCCGCAGTGCTTGGCGCTGAGGCGACGCCGCTCAAGGCGCGCTTGGGAACGATTGCGCCCCGTCGGGGCTCGGACATCGTGGCGATGCGGGTCTGGCCCAGCAATCCCTGAGAAAGAAAGCGGGCGGCAAAGAGCACGGGGATACGCAGTTTTTTGAGATAATGTATTTTCTGTGCGCTCGGTAGTTCAGTCCCTTTCGCCATGAGCCGTTTCCTGGTCCTCGGGGGCAGCGGCTTTGTCGGCCGCCACCTGATCCATGCGCTTTCGCGGGAAGGCCATTTCGTCGTCGTGCCCACGCGCCGGCGCGAGCGCGCCAAGCACCTGATCCTCCTGCCGACCGTGGACGTCGTCGAAGCCGACGTGCACGATCCCCTCATACTCGCCCGGCTTGCTGCAGGCAGCGACGCGGTGGTCAACCTGGTAGGAATACTTCAGGGACGCCCGGGCTATCCTTACGGCCCGGACTTTGCCCGGGCCCACGTCGAGCTTCCGAAGAAGGTGGTCGAAGCCTGCGCGAAGAGTCGGGTCACGCGCCTGCTTCACATGAGCGCTTTGCAGGCTCAGCCGGATGGTCCGAGCCAATACCTGCGTTCCAAGGGCGAAGGTGAGGCCTGGGTGCTCGCGGCGCAAAACGAGCTGGCGGTGACGGTGTTCCGACCCTCGGTTATTTTCGGACCAGAGGATCGATTTCTCAACCTGTTTGCAGGACTTCAGCGGTGGCTGCCTGTCTTGTTTCTCGGTTGCCCGGAGGCCCGGTTCCAGCCTGTGTTCGTCGGAGACGTAGCGCGCTGCATCAAAGCGAGCATCACCGACCGGGACAGCCATGGCGCGCGTTACGACTTGTGTGGCCCGCGCATCTATACCCTGCGCGACCTCGTCCGGTACGCGGGATCGGCAAGCGGCCACCCTCGACCGATCATCGGGTTGTCGGACCGCCTTTCCTATCTGCAGGCGTGGGCGATGGAATGGGTCCCCGGCGAGCTGCTCTCGCGCGACAACTACTACTCGATGCAGGTCGACAGTATTTCGAGCAGCAAATTTCCGTTCGGCATTGAACCCACGCCCCTCGAGGCTGTGGCGCCGACCTACCTGGGGGCCGGGCACTCCGCCTCGCGTGACGGCGAGTTTCGCTACAGAGCCGGCCGGTAGCACCGAATACCCGCCCGCGTGAAAATCTATGCCGTCGGCGGTGCAGTTCGCGATGAATTCCTTGGCCTCCCCGTGGCCGACCGCGACTACGTGGTAGTCGGCAGCACGCCGGAGGAAATGGTGCGACTCGGCTACAAACCGGTCGGCAGGGACTTTCCGGTGTTCCTGCACCCTCAGACCAACGAGGAATACGCGCTCGCGCGCACCGAGCGCAAAGTCGCGCGCGGTTACAGAGGTTTCCTCATCCATGCGGCGCCGGATGTGACACTGGAACAGGACCTCGAGCGGCGCGACCTCACGATAAACGCGATGGCTCGCGACCAAGCAGGACAGCTGATCGATCCTTTCGGCGGGGCGGGCGACCTGGAGCGCGGATTGCTGCGACACATCAGTCCCGCCTTTGCCGAGGACCCTGTCCGGATTTTGCGAGTGGCGCGCTTCGCCGCTCGCTTCGGCTTCGCGGTCGCGCCTGAAACGATGGCGTTGATGCGAAGCATGGTCGTGAACGGCGAGGCCGACGCCTTGGTGCCCGAGCGCGTCTGGCAGGAGTTTTCCCGCGGCCTGATGGAGGGCGAGGCCGCTCTCATGTTCCAGGTGCTCGCCGAGGCGCGGCTCCTCGAGCGGCTCCTTCCGGAGATGAAGCTTGCGTTCGAGCACGGGCGTCCCGCCAACGACTCAGCGCGGATTCTGGTGCACTCGCTCGACTGTGCAGCAACCGAGCGGCTCGGTCTGGCGCCACGCTTCGCGCTCGTCGCTTCGCGTGCGGGATCCGGCGAGCTGGCATGCACGCTGAGCGAGCGCCTCAGGGCGCCAGGTGATTGCCGCGATCTCGCGCTGCTCGCCGTGTTGCATGGGGAAGCCGTCGCGCATGCGGCCGGATACGGCGCCGAGGAATTGCTGAACCTGCTTGAGCGTTGCGATGCCTTGCGCCGGTCCGAGCGCTTCCACGAATTGCTCGCGGTGTGCGAATGCATAGAGCGCGGTGAACGGGGCTGGGGTGAGATCCCTTATCCGCCGCGCGTGCGGCTCCGGCGGGCTCTCGCGGCGGCCGCGGGGACCGATGCCGGTGCCGTCGCCGCCGGAAGCGCAAAGGCCGACATCCCCGCAAAGGTGCGTAAGGCGCGAATTGCCGCGATCGAGGCGCTCGGGTGAACAGCGCACGCGAGGGAGGGCGCAAGGCTACGAGAGCTCGATCCGCAAATGTTCGCCGGCGAGGCGATACGCAACAGGCTCGCCGCGCTCGAGAGGTGACTCGCCGCACGCACGGGCGGTCAGAGAATGCGCGCGAGTAGCGTCAGGGCAAGGGAGAGCAAGACCGTGCTCGTGAACGGCAGGTAGTAGACCCGGCCCCTGTAGCGCACCACGACATCACCTGGGAGGCGGCCCAGCCCCAATCTGGCGAGCCAGGGTGCGAGCGCCGTGAGCACGAGGACCGCGACGACGAGCGTCAAGACCCACTTCAACATCACGCCACTTTAACAGAGGAGCGGAAATGATCGAGCTTTACACCTGGAGCACGCCCAACGGCCGCAAGGTCTCCATCATGCTGGAGGAATGCGGGCTCGCCTACAGCGTACACAAGATAAATATCGGCGCGCGGGAGCAGTTTGCGCCCCAATATGTCGCCATCAATCCGAATGCCAAGATTCCCTCGATCGTCGATCCCGAAGGCCCTGAGGGTGCGCCGATCCAGATGATGGAATCGGGGGCCATCCTCATCTACCTCTCGGAGAAGACCGGAAAGCTGCTCCCGCAGAGCCGCCGCGGCAGGTACAAGGCAATCGAGTGGCTGATGTTCCAGATGGGGCACGTCGGGCCGATATTCGGCCAGGTGCACCATTTCGTGCGTTATGCGAAGGAGCAGGTTCCCTACGCGATCGAGCGCTACGTGAAGGAAAAGGACCGTCTCTACGGCGTGCTCGACAGGCGCCTGGGAGAAGTCGAGTACCTCGCAGAAGAGTACTCGATCGCCGACATCGCGACCTATCCCTGGGTCGCGCGCCACGAGTGGCACAAGACCGACCTCAACAATTTCCCGAACGTGAAGCGCTGGTTCGACGCGATCGGCGCGCGGCCGGCGGTGAAGCGCGGGATGGCGGTCCCGTCCTAGGAGAGCTCGTCAGCCTTTCCTTGCGTACTTGACGAGGAAGGCGTTGATCTCCTCGATCCTGAGCTGAGGCTCCCTCGGATCGGGCTGGCTGCCCACCACCCGGTTCATCCACTCCATGTTTTTTTCCATGCGCGCGACCACCGCGGGCCATTCGGAAGCCGTGTGGCGCTTGGGGTCGGGCAGCACGTGGCACTGCTGGCAGGCGAGCTTGAACGACTGGCCCTCGGGCGAGTTCACGGCGGGGTACTTCTTCGGGTCGAGAGGCCGCTGCGCGTGCCTGCGAAGGTAGGCAAGCAGCACTTCCGCCTCGGCGACGCTCGGCGCCTCCACCCCGGCCATCATGTCGCGCATGAGTTCGCCCATGTTGCCCTTGCCCCGCATGCGCACCACCATGCGCTCAAAAATCCCCGGCCATTTCTGCCTCTCGTGCATGGCCGGATTGGGGAGGTTGTGGCACTGCACGCAGTACTGGACGAGAAGGCGCGCCCCGCGCGAATTCGGCGCGGGAAGCTGCCGCGGCTCGAAAGTCGGCGGCAGGATGCGCTCCAGCATCGGGCCGTGGGGGCTCTCCGCCCAGCGCTTTTTCGCCTCGGCGACGAGCTGCCCGACGTCCTGGGCGCTCGCGGTCGCCGCGAGAAACAAGGCGGTGGTGGACAGCGCGGCGGCAAGGTCCATGCGGCGATTATACCGGGCCGGAATTGTCCGCCGGTGCGAAGGCCCGCGGGCACCGTCGGACCTACTTCTTCAGCGCGCCGGTAATTTCGTTTTCCATCGCGGACTTCATCTCGCGCCGTTTTTCCTCGGCGGCTCGCTTCACGTCCCCTTTCTTCATGCCCTTCTTCTTCATCTCGCCGTGCATGGGCTCATCCATTTTCATGGGCTTGCCCGGTCGCGGGTCGGCGGCATAGACGAGCGGACCGGCGGCGAGCACTGCTGCGACGAGGGCCTTGAGCTTTCTTGCGCCCGGCATGGGACCTCCAAGAGAGCCCGAATCAGCTGCCGCTGAACCAGTTGTACCCCTGGTCTTCCCAATATCCCCCGGGATACTCATTCGTCACGTACATTGCCGTGATGTGCTTCGGATTCTTGAAGCCGAGCTTGGTCGGGATCCGCAGCTTCATCGGAAACCCGTATTTCGGCGGAAGAATCTGATCGGCGAAGCGGAAGGTGAGCAGCGTCTGCGGGTGGAGCGCGGTCGCCATGTCGATGCTGGTAGAGTAGTCGTCGGCGCACTCGAAGCCCACGTACTTCGCGGTGGTGTCGGCGCCGATGCGTGCGAGGAAATCCGAGAAGCGCACCCCGCTCCACTTGCCGATCGCGCTCCAGCCTTCCACGCAGATGTGTCGTGTGATCTGCGAGGTCTGCGGAAGCGCATACAGCTCGGGCAACGTCCAGGGCTTCTTGTCGCGGATGAGGCCGGAGAGCTCGAGCCGATAGCTCTTGCCGTCCACCTCCGTGATCTCCTCCTCGCTGTAATAGGCGTTGAATGGAAATGGCTTGGTGATCGCGCTCTCCGGGTATTCCGGCGCGAGCTTGTGCGGGTTGAAGATCCAGCCCTGGACGCGATCGTTCCAGCGCGACATGCCGGTCAGCATCTTCTGCACGCCTTCGTCGTCGGTGAGCTCGCATCCGGAGAGCAGGGCGAGCGCCCCGAGCGAAAGGCTCCGCTTCAGGAACAGCCGCCGCTCGATCGAGCGGATGAGCGCAGGCGACTGCGCGGCGAGGCTCGTCTCCATGCTTCGCTTCTTCATGAGGCCCTCCTGGTTCGGCCTGTGATCATGGTCGGAAAGCTTCGCGGGACGAGAATCACCATGAGGATGTGAACGAGCACGATGAATACCATAAGCGCCATGGCGCCGAAATGCAGAAAGCGCGCGCCCTCGTATCCTCCCATGATCGCGGCGACCTCCTGGAATTGGACCGGCTTCCAGATCGCCAGTCCCGTGAACACGAGGACGATAAGGCAGAAGATGATCGCGAGATACGCTGCCCGCTGCGCTGCGTTGTACCTCGACAGGTCGTCGTGGACGAGCTTGCCCCGGAACGCCTCCAGCACGTCATGCAATACGGCGCGCGGCCATAGTGGAAGCAATTTCCTGCGGAAGTGGCCCGAGACGATCCCGTAGGTCACGTATACGAGGCCGTTCAGAACGAGCAGCCACATCGCGGCGAAATGCCACTGTAGCGCGCCGGCGAGCCAGCCTCCGAGGGTGATCTCGTTCGGAAACCGGAACCGAAAGAGGGGCGAGGCGTTGTAGATGCGCCAGCCGCTCGTCACCATGATGAGGATGGCAAGCGCGTTGACCCAGTGCGTGACGCGCACGATAAGCGGATGAATCTCGACCCAATGCGTCTGTGTGGGTTCCATGGAGCGTCCCCGTGCTTTCGTTCCGCGTTGGTCGGACGCCATAGCCTACACCTTACAGAGCCTGCCGGCGGTCTCCCTCGCTGAAGCCGACGAGCGAAGCGGGAAAACCCCGGCCAAGCGCGATCACCTTGAACAGTTCCCCCATCTCGGCAGCGCCCATAAGCCGGTTCGCCTGGCCCGCAAGCGGCAGATACTTCGCGCTGTCTTCGGCAGGGGTCCTCGACATGATCTGCGTAATCCCGCAGTTGACCAGAAACTGCGCCTGGCTGGTGTAGCCGAGCAGATCCAGCCCGTTTTCGCGGGCGGCGCGAGCGATCGCGCTGAAATCGACGTGGCAAGTAATGTCCTGCAGGCCCGGCAATAAGAAAGGATCCGAGTGGGCGTGATGGCGGTAATGGCACATGAGCGTGCCGGCCTTGCGCTGCAGGTGGTAATACTCCCTGGCCGGAAACCCGTAGTCGACGAACAAAGCCGCGCCTTTTTCGAGAACCTGCGCGAGGGTGCGCATGAAGCCTTGCGCGACCAGCTGGATCTCGGTGCGGAAGCCTTCCGGAAGGTCGAGCGCCCGGGCGGCTGCGAGCGGTTCGCCCGAGGCAATTCGCCAAGACCAGTCGAGCCGGCCGTTGCGGACCCCCACGCCGCCCTCTTCGATTCTCCCGGCCTCGACCCGGACTACCGTCACGGGCATCGCGTCGAGCACTTCATTGCCAAGCACGACCCCAGAGAACGCGGGCGGCAGGCGGTTGAGCCATGCAACGCGCTCGAGAAGATGTGGCACTCGCCCGGCGAGTGTGTCGCGGCTGCGTTCGCGCAGGTCGGCCGAAAGCTCGAGGATGAGATAGTTGCGAGGGAGGCGGCTCGCGCGCTCCAGTTCCTCGAGCAGCGTCGCCGCGAGTGCGCCGCTGCCGGCACCCACCTCGAGTATTTCGTCAAGTCCGGATTCGAGCACCTGACCCACCTGGCGGGCGAGCGTCTGCCCGTAGAGGGGCGAGATCTCGGGCGCGGTGACGAAGTCACCTGCTTTCCCGAGTTTCCGGCTGCCTGCGCTGTAATAGCCGAGTCCCGGCGCGTAGAGCGCGAGTTCCATATAGCGGGCGAAGCTAATCCAGCCCCCGCTTGCTGCGATCTCCTCGCAAATGTGCGCCAGGACGCGGTCGCTGTGCGCGCGCGCCTCAGGGGTGGGTTCGGGTAGCGCCATGAGAAGGAGGGGAAGGCTATTCCGGTATCATTCTAGGTCATGTCAGAAGCGCTTTCAGGGAAAGTCGTGCTCGTCACCGGGGGCGCCAAACGCGTCGGCGCGGCGATTGTGCGCCGTCTGCACAGCTGCGGTGCGAGCGTGATGCTGCACTACCGGAGCTCGGAGCGGGAAGCAAGTGCCTTGCGCACGGAGCTCAATGCCCAGCGCGAGAATTCTGCTGCCCTCGTGCAGGCGGACCTGCTCGATATTGCCGGGCTGTCTGAGATCGTGAAGAATACCCTCGGCCGCTTCGAGCGGCTGGATGCCCTGGTCAACAACGCGTCCACCTTTTTTCCCACTCCGGTGGGCGAAATGACGCCGGCGAATTGGGAGAGTCTGGTCGGAGCAAACCTGCGCGCCCCGCTTTTCCTCTCTCAGGCGGCCGCGCCCCACTTGCGAAGATCGGGCGGAGCGATCGTCAACATCACCGACATCCACGCCGAGCGGCCGCTGAAGAACTACGTCATATACTCGATCGCCAAGGCAGGCCTGGCGGGCTTGACGCGCTCGCTCGCTCGCGAGCTTGCCCCGGAGGTGCGCGTAAACGGCGTTGCGCCCGGCGCCGTTGTCTGGCCCGAAGACGGCTCGTGGGACGAGGTCACCCGCCAGCGCATTGTGTCGCATACTCTCTTGAAGCGCACCGGCGACCCCGATGATGTTGCGCGGGCCGTCTGCTATCTGATCGCAGACGCGCCGTACGTGACCGGGCAGATAATCGCCGTGGATGGAGGCAGGAGCATCAACTTGTGAACGCGCCCGAAACGATTCATTTCTCCCGTAAGCAGCAGTTCGAAGCAGGCAAGCTCGAGAAGCGGCTGTGCCGTCTCGTCGGCGAGGCGATCGGCGACTATGACATGATCAGCGCGGGCGATCGGGTGATGGTATGCCTTTCCGGCGGCAAGGATAGTTACGGGCTGCTCGACGTGCTCTTGAAGCTGCGCGGCCGCTCGCCGGTCGCCTTCGACCTTGTCGCCGTAAACCTCGACCAGCGCCACCCAGGTTATCCCGAGCACGTGCTGCCTGAGTATCTTAATTCGCTCGGCATTCCATACCGCATCGAAGTACAGGACACCTACTCTGTCGTTAAAAGGGTCGTGCCTGAGGGCGAGACGATGTGCGGCCTGTGCTCTCGCCTTCGCCGCGGCGTGCTCTACCGCGTCGCGCGCGAGCTTGGCGCGACCAAGATCGCACTCGGCCACCACCGCGACGATATCCTGGAGACTTTCTTCCTGAATCTCTTTTTCGGCGGCAAGATGAAGGCGATGTCGCCCAAGCTCCGGTCGGACGATGGCCGGCACATCGTCATCCGTCCGCTCGCCTACGTTGCTGAGAAAGAGCTCGAAGCGTATTCGAAGCTCCGGCGGTTTCCCATCATCCCTTGCGATCTGTGCGGCTCTCAGCCGACGCTGCAGAGAAAGCAGGTGAAAGCCATGCTCGCGGAATGGGAGCGGCGCTATCCAGGGCGCATCGACTCGATGTTCCGCGCGCTCTCAGATCTCGTGCCATCGCATCTCATGGATCGAAAGCTCTTCGATTTCGGCGGGGTGCGTGCCGCCGGGAAGATCTCGGGCGAAGGCGACACGGCACTTGGCTGAGCGCGCCGGATGGGATCGGGCGGCGTGGACGCTGCTTCGCGTTCCGGTCTGCGCTTCTTGAATCCGGCTGTTGAACAACACGGGAGCATCGCGTTCAAATGTGCTGCAAGGAGGACGGACGCTTGACGAGGCATCGAGTGAGTATCGCCGCTTTTTTCATTGCGACGGGGTTTTTCGTGCTGACTGCCGCAGTGGCCAGTCGCGTGACGGCCCAGGATTGGCGGGGCGCGAGCCAGGAACCCGTGGGGCTCGCGCCGGATCCGGCACTGACTCCTGAGGCGGTCGTACAGGTCTACGCGGCCCGCGTCATCGGCTGGCGCGGCGTCTTCGGCGTGCACACCTGGATCGGGGTGAAACCTGCCTCGGCCAAGGAGTACACCGTGTACGAAATCATCGGCTGGCGGCTGCGTTGGCAGGATTCGGCGCTGGTGGTCCGGCACCGCGCGCCGGACGCGCGCTGGTTCGGAGCCGCGCCCGAGCTCATTGCCGACAAGCGCGGCCCCGCCGCCGACGCCTTGATCCCTCGTATCGAGGAGGCTGCGCGCGCCTATCCATGGTCCGGCGAATACACGATGTGGCCCGGGCCCAATTCCAACACCTTTACCGCCTGGGTGTTGCGCGCGGTGCCCGAACTGGAAGCCGATCTGCCGCCGACCGCGATCGGCAAGGATTACACCGGCAGGAGGCTTTTCGCCTCCGCCCCGAGCGGACATGGCTTTCAGTTTTCCCTCTTCGGGCTTGCGGGCCTGACCGCAAGTAGGGTGGAAGGATTCGAGGTCAATCTGCTCGGGTTTACTTTCGGGCTGAACCCTTTCGATCCGGCACTCAAGCTCCCGCTGCTGGGCAGGCTCGGCGTCGCGCGCGCTGCAGCCAAGGCGCGCGAGACCAGAACCCTTCACGGCGAGGCAGATGAGGCGAAAATCAGCGACGCTTTCGCCGGGGGACACGCGCTCTAGGATTTCGGGCAGGGATACGCGCGTTTCGGCGCTGATTCACCGGATCGGAACGCATGGAACGGGCGCCTTTGTCCTCCCCGTCTTGTCAAAATATCCTTGACATGCTAGGCTTGCGGCAGCTCGATCATGAATTGCGCCGAACGCCTCGTCGAAATCTTTGGCAGCCAAGCGGAAGTCGGGCGCGCGTTCCGACTCGACCGCGCCGTGGTCAACAACTGGGTCAAGTCCGGCTATATTCCAGCGCGCTGGGCCGCCGAGGTCGAGCGAGTCACCCGCGGCGGAATCCATGCGGTCGAGGTGCTGAACGAGGCCTCGGCCAAGAAACCAGTTAAGGTCAAGTCGCGTCCCGACGACCATCTGTTCCATTCAGGGAGTCATGTCATGAACGAATACGCCCCCGCAAAGCGCATCAGCTCGTTTCATCCGCCGCAGAGGACGCTCTTGGGTCCCGGCCCGACCGAAATCCACCCGCGCGTACTTACGACCATGAGCCAGCCGGCGATCGGCTACCTCGATCCCGTGTTTGTCGAAATGATGGAAGAACTGAAAGCGCTTCTGCGCTACGTGTACCAAACCAAGAACCCGCTCACCTTTCCGGTCTCCGGGCCTGGCTCGGTCGGCATGGAGTATTGCTTCGTGAACCTCGTGCGCCCCGGCGACAAGGTGATCGTATGCAGGAACGGCGTGTTCGGCGGCCGCATGATCGAAAACGTCGAGCGTGCAGGCGGCAAGGCCATCGTCGTCGAGGACGAATGGGGCTCGCCCGTCGACCCCCAAAAGCTCGAGGACGCGCTGAAGAAGAACCGGGATGTGCGCGTGATCGCGTTTGTGCACGGCGAGACCTCGACCGGCGTGCAGTCGGACGCGAAGGCGCTCGTCGAAGTTGCGCACAAGTACGACGCGCTCGCGATCGTCGATGCAGTGACCACGCTCGGCGGCTCGCCGGTGAAGGTCGACGAGTGGAAGATCGATGCGATCTATTCGGCGAGCCAGAAATGCCTCTCGTGCACCCCGGGTCTGTCGCCGGTATCATTTTCCGAGCGCGTGGTCGACTACGTGAAATCGCGCAAGGACAAGATCCATTCTTGGTTCATGGACATGAACCTGCTCCTCGGCTACTGGGGCGCCACCACGCGCACCTATCACCATACGGCACCGACCAACTCGCTTTTCGGCCTGCACGAGGCGCTGCTGCTCCTGCGCGAAGAGGGTATCGAGAACGCGTGGGCGCGCCACCAGCGCCATCACAACGCGCTCAAGGCCGGGCTCGAGGCGATGGGGCTCAGATTCCTCGTCAAGGAGCAGTATCAGCTGCCGCAGATGAATGCGGTGCGTTGCCCCGAGGGCGTGAACGAGGCCGAGGTGAGAAAGACGCTCCTCAATGAGTTCAGCATCGAGATCGGCGCGGGTCTAGGGCCGCTCGCCGGCAAGATCTGGCGCATCGGCATCATGGGCTATTCCTGCCGCCCCGACAACGTCATGCTGTGCCTGTCGGCGCTCGGCTCGGTGCTCTCCGACATGGGTATGAAGGTCCACGTCGGCGACGCGGAAGCCGCGGCGCACAGCGCCTACGCCTCGATGCACGCAAAGGCCGCGCAGCAAAAGCAAAAGAGCCGAGCCGCCGCCTGACGGCGGCTGCGAGAAAGAGCGAGGCGGGCGGCCGCCAAATCCCTGCTCCCAGCAGGGGTTCCGGGGCTCCTGTCTGGCCGGGGGCTTGCGCGTTGTTGAGCGTACGCTCATAATATTTGAGCATCTGCTCACACCCTGAAAACCCCCCAAGGCAATGGCAAGGTCTGCTGCGCACATCACCTCCCGCACCGCGTCGAGCGATCAGAAGGCCCGGCTCATCTCCGCCACCGAGCGTCTGCTGTGCTCGCGGGGACTCGCTTGCGTCACCACACGCGATATCGCCCAGGCAGCCAAGGTTGCCGAGGGCACCCTCTATCACCACTTCGGCGACAAGGCCGAGTTGATTCTGGAGGTTGTTCTCCACGGCGTCGGCGAGTTCCGCGAGGTCCTCGAAAGCCTGCCCTTGCAGGTCGGGCAGAGTACCGTGCAGAAGAATTTGGAGCGCGTCCTGGAAAGCGCGTTTCACTTCCATCACCGAATCGCCTCGCTGGTGTGCTCCCTTTTCGCCGACCAGCGGCTGCTCGCGCGCGTGCGGGCCGCCATGAACGAACGTTGCATCGGGCCGGGGCGCACGGCGTCGATCCTCGCCGCCTATCTGCGCGCCGAGCAGCGGCTCGGGCGCGTATCGACCCGCGCGATGACCGAGCCGGCCGCCGAGCTCCTGCTCGCGGCGAGCTTCAATAAGGCATTGCACGATCACTTCTACGCGGTGACGGGTGAGGCTCAGGTCCGCCGCCACTTGCGGGAAGCGGTTCGGGCCCTGCGAGCAGGGCTCGGCTCGGAAACAGGGCCCGCGAGAGATAGGCGATGAGTCTCTTCCTTCCGCCGCTACGTCCAATGGTCGCCGCGCTCTCGGCATCTTTCCTTGCGGCGTGTGCGGTTGGCCCGGACTATCGCGCTCCTGATGCGCCGGTGCAGAGCGAATACACGGAGAGGCTGCAGCCGGAGCAAACCGAATCGGCTCCGGTGCAGGGCGGGGACGCGCAGCGCTTCGAGCTCGGTGCACAGATCTCGGCAGACTGGTGGACAATCTTCGGCTCGCCAGACCTCGACGCGTTGATCGGCAGCGCGCTCAGCAACCAGCCGACTCTTGCGGCTGCGCAAGCCGCCCTGCGCCAGGCTGAGGAGAATCTAAACGCGCAGTACTCGGTGCTTTTTCCCAGCGTCGACGCAAGCCTTTCGGCGCGGCGCCAACGCATATCCGGAGCAACATTCGGAAATCCGTCGCTGCCGCCGAGTGTCTTCAACCTCTACAACGCATCGGTGAACGTCAGCTATGCGATCGACGTCGCAGGCGGAGCGCGGCGGGAGCTCGAGGCGCTGGAGGCCGGGGTGGATTTCCAGCGCTTCCAGCTCGAAGCGACCTATCTCGCACTCACCGCGAACGTTGCAACCACGGCCTTTCGCGCGGCTTCCCTTCGCGAGCAGATCCGCGCTACGCGCGAGATCTCCGAGGCACAGGACAGCCAGCTCCAGCTCGCCGAGAAGCAGTTCGCACTCGGCGCCATTTCGGGATCCGATCTGCTCGGTCAACGCGCCCAGGCCGCCCAGACGCGGGCGACGCTGCCTCCACTTGAGAAGGCGCTTGCCCAAACGCGCAACCAGCTCGCGGTGCTGATCGGAAAGCTTCCCGCCGACGCGAAACTGCCCGAACTCGATTTCAGCGCCTTCCGCTTGCCCCGGGACCTGCCGCTCAGCGTTCCGTCCGATCTGCTGAGACAAAGGCCAGACGTCCGCCAGGCCGAGGCGATCCTGCGGCAAACCAATGCCCGAATCGGCGTGGCGGAGGCCCTCATGTTTCCTCAGCTGACGTTGAGTGGAAGCTACGGGACTGCCGCGACCAGTACCGGAAATCTTTTCAATCCCGGAACGCAGCTCTGGAACCTCGGCGCGAGCCTGCTTCAGCCGATCTTCCACGCGGGCGAGCTCCAGGCAAGAAAACGCGGGGCGGAAGCGGCTTATCAACAGGCATTCGCGCAGTACCAGCTGACCGTTCTCACCGCTTTCCAGGACGTGGCCGATGTCCTGCTCGCTCTCGAGTACGACGCGATTGCCCTCAAGGCGCAAGCCGAGGCGGAGGCCGCGGCGCGCGAAAGCCTCGAGGTGACGCAGCAGCAGCTCAAGTTCGGCGCAGTGAACTATGTCCAGCTTTTCAATGCGCAGCGCCAGTATTCGCTCGCGAAGTTCGCCTTGGTGCAGGCGCAGGCCGCGCGCTATGCAGACACCGCGGCGCTGTTCCAGGCACTGGGCGGCGGATGGTGGCGGCGTGGCGGGCAGGGCGAGGCCCCTGCCGCTCTCGCGGACTGAGCCGGAGTCGGGGAAAGGAATCTTGGAGTCCAACACATGACCAAACGCATGATCATCATGCTCGCTCTCGTCGGGTTGTTGTTCGGCGGGATATTCGGCTTCAAGGCCTTCATCGGAAGCTTTATCAAGAAGAAGATCGCCGAACAGGGCATCCCCCCACAGACGGTCTCGACGGCGAAAGCAGGGCTGTCGGAATGGCAGGGCGAATTTCAGGCTGTGGGAACGCTGCGCGCGGTGCGCGGCGCCGACATCGCTCCCGAGGTACCCGGCGTGATCACGGCGATCCACTTCCAGTCGAGCCAAGAAGTCCGGGAAGGCGCACCCCTGGTTCAGTTGAACAACGAATCGGACCTCGCGAAGTTGCAGTCGCTCGCCGCGGCAGCGGAGCTCGCCCAAGTTGTCTACGAGCGTGACAAGAAGCAGCTGGAGATTCAGGCCGTGAGCCAAGCGGTCGTCGACGCGGACGCGGCAAACCTGAAGAGCGCCAAGGCGCAGCTCGCCGAGCAGCAGGCGCTCCTCAACAAGAAGCTCGTGCGCGCACCCTTTGCCGGGCGTTTGGGAATCCGCGCCGTCGACGTCGGGCAGTACGTGATCGCCGGAACAAAGCTCGTGACCCTGCAGGCGCTCGACCCCGTTTTTGTGGATTTCTTCGTCCCGCAGAAATCACTCGGTAGGATCGGACTCGGGCAGAAGATTACCCTGAAGACCGACGCCTTTGGCGGTGAGCAGTTCGCGGGCGAAATCAGCTCGATCGACCCCAAGGTGGATCCGGCGACTCGCAACGTCCAGGCTAGGGCGACCGTGCGCAACCCGAAGCACAGGCTGCTACCGGGGATGTTCGCTACCGTAATCATCGCTTCGGGTGGGCCGCAGCGTTTCCTCACTCTGCCGCAGACCGCGGTCTCGTACAATCCCTACGGCAACACCGTATTCACCGTCGAAGAACGCAAGGGTGAGGACGGCAAGACCTCACTCTTGGCGCAGCAGAAGTTCGTCATTACCGGTGAGACGCGCGGCGACCAGGTCGCAATTCTCTCCGGGATCAAAGAAGGCGAGACAGTCGTGACGGCAGGCCAGATCAAGCTGCGCTCGGGCGTGCCGGTAGTCGTCAACAACTCGATCCAGCCGGCGAACGAGCCAGCCCCGCAACCCAAGGACCAGTAGGCCGGAGGCCCGGATGAGGAAGTTCACCGATATTTTCATCGAGCGGCCGGTCCTCGCGACGGTCGTAAGCCTCACGATTCTCGTGCTCGGCTTGCGCTCGATCGGCCTCTTGCCCGTGCTGCAGTATCCGCGCACGCAGAACGCCGTCGTGACCGTCACGACGACCTACGTGGGCGCGGATCCGGCGCTGGTCGCCGGATTCATCACCACCCCGCTAGAGAATTCGATCGCGCAGGCGAACGGCATCGATTACATGAGCTCGGTGAGCCGCCAGAGCGTGAGCACCATCACTGCGGCGCTGCGGCTGAACTACGATCCTGACAAAGCGCTCACTGAAATCAACACCAAGGTCAACGCCGTCCTCAACCAGCTGCCGCCGGGCTCGCAGCAGCCCGTGATCACCGTGAAGATTGGCCAGACGCTCGCGGCCATGTACATCGGCTTCGCGAGCGACGTGCTCACGCCCAACAAGATCACCGACTACCTGATCCGCGTGGTACAGCCCAAGCTGCAGGCGGTCGAAGGCGTCCAGACGGCCGAGATACTTGGCGGGAAGCTGTTTGCGCTGCGGGCATGGCTCGATCCGGACAAGCTGGCCGCCTATAACCTCACCGCCGCCGACGTCAGCGCCGCGCTCACGGCCAACAACTTCCTTTCCGCTGTCGGCGCGACCAAGGGCCAGATGGTGCAGGTCAACCTCACCGCATCGACCGACCTCCGGTCGGTTGAGGATTTCCGCAATCTCGTGGTCAAGCAGCGGAGCGGTGCCGTCGTAAGGCTGAGCGACGTTGCGAATGTGACTCTTGGGTCCGAGGACTACGATTCGGAAGTCGGCTTCGACGGGAAGAAAGCCGTGTACATCGGCATCCAGGTCGCGCCAACGGCGAACCTGCTCGAGGTCATAGCGGGCGTGCGCAACGTGTTCCCGGGCATCCAGGCGCAGCTGCCCCAAGGCTTGCAGGGCCAGATCGTCTACGACTCGACAAAGTTCGTGAACAGCGCGATCGACGAAGTCGTCTGGACGATCGCCGAAGCGCTCATCATCGTGACGCTCGTGGTGTTCGCTTTTCTCGGCTCGCTGCGCGCGGTCCTGATACCCACGGTGGCGATTCCTCTCTCTCTGGTTGGAACGTTTACGGTGATGTTCGCACTCGGCTACTCGATCAATCTGCTCACGCTGCTCGCCCTGGTGCTCGCGATCGGCCTGGTGGTCGACGACGCCATCATTGTGGTCGAGAACGTCGAACGCCACCTCGAGGAAGGCATGAAGCCGACCCAGGCGGCGACCCTCGCCGCACGGGAGCTCGCCAACCCCATTATCGCGATGGCGCTCGTGCTGGTGGCCGTGTACGTGCCGATCGGGTTCCTCGGCGGGCTGACCGGCGCGCTTTTCACCGAATTCGCGTTCACGCTCGTCGGCGCGGTGATCGTATCGGCGATCGTTGCACTGACGCTTTCGCCCATGATGTGCGCGCGGATGCTCAGACCGCACGATCCCAGCCAGAGGGGTTGGGACATAAAGCTCGTCCTCTTCCTCGACAACGCGTTCGATGCGCTACACCGGCGCTACGAGCACCTCCTGGACAGAACCCTCAACTACGTTCCCGTGACGGCTGTGTTTGCGGTTATCGTCCTCGGGAGCATCTATTTCCTTTATGCGACCGCGAAATCCGAGCTCGCCCCTGCGGAAGACCAGGGCGTGATCATCAGCTCCGCGCAGGCCGCGCCCAACTCCACGCTGCAGCAGCGCCAGCTCTATACGCGTCAGGTCTTTGAAACAATAAAAAAGCATCCGGAGACCGATCACGTATTCCAGCTCGACATCCCGGGCCTGACGCTCGCCGGAATGGTGCTGAAGCCCTGGAACGAGCGCAAGGCCACCGCCGCCCAGCTTCAGCCAGGCGTGCAGCAGGAGCTGGGGAACATTGCCGGCCTGCGCGCGGTGGCGTTCCAGCCGCCCCCGCTTCCCGGGGCCTTCGGCCTGCCGGTGCAGTTTGTCATTCAAACGACCGAGCCTTTCGAGCGGCTGAACGAGGTGGCTTCGGCTTTCTACCAGGAAGCGCAGAAGAGCGGCAGGTTCTTCTTCGTCGACAACGATCTCCGCTACGATCTGCCGCAGTCGACGGTTGTAATCGACCGCGAGCTGACCGCCCAGCTCGGACTCACGATGAAGGACGTGGGTGCGGCGCTGTCGTCCCTCGTCGGAGGCGGCTACGTCAACTACTTCAGTTTTCACGACCGCGCCTACAAGGTCATTCCCCAGGTGCAGCAAGCCGATCGGCTGAACGCCGACCAGCTGAAAAGCACCTATATCCGGACCGCGAGCGGCGACTCGATCCCGCTCTCTACTGTCGTGCACATCACGACCAAGACCGTTCCCCAGGCACTCAACCGCTTCCAGCAGCAGAACTCCGCGACGATTTCCGGCGTGCCCTTTATCGGCGTGACCCAGGGCGACGCGATCGCCTACCTTCAGGACCTTGCCGCAAGGACGCTGCCTCAAGGGTACTCGGTGGACTATTCCGGCCCGTCGCGGCAGTTCATTCAGGAATCGAGCGCCTTGGTCGTGACGTTCTTCTTCCCGCTCATCATCATCTTCCTCGCGCTCGGGCCCCAGTTCGAGAGCTTCCGCGATCCGGCCATCATTCTCATCC
>Ga0187773_10000264_pt1 | contig 21558 bp, 18 predicted proteins | sample 0216_BV02_MP05_1_FD_133133 | JGI IMG/M metagenome (GOLD analysis project Ga0187773, IMG submission 133133) | Tropical peat soil microbial communities from peatlands in Department of Meta, Colombia - 0216_BV02_MP05_10_MG | ecosystem: Environmental > Terrestrial > Soil > Wetlands > Peat | place...
AACCCGGACATCCTCGACACGGGCGCGCGGCGGTCCGATCCGCAATTGCTCAATCAAGATCTCGATCACCTCCCGGTCGCCCTGCGCAATCACCTCGACACCGCCATCCGGAAGGTTTCGGCAAAAGCCGGTCAGGCCCAACCGAAGGGCTGCCTCCTGAGTGAACGCCCGGTAATATACACCCTGAACCTGCCCGGTGACAAGTATCTCGGCACACATGGACATCGTGAATGATAAAACGGGCCGGGGCGCGCGGATTTGCATCACGCATCCGCTTCCCGAACATGAGAGCAATGGAAAATAGACCGCATTGTGAGCCCTGTCCATTTTCCAATGTCCATTGCTCCAATGCTCCAAAAATTTGCGGAGCAAATTTTTCGGGGCGCGCGGATTTGAACCGCGGACATCCAGCTCCCGAAGCTGGCGCGCTACCGGGCTGCGCTACGCCCCGTATTTAAGTTAAAAGTGAGGAGTTAGGAGTAAGGAGAGAAATTGCGCAAAACAATTTTCCTGCATTTTTCTTTTTCTCCTCACTCCTCACGCCTTACTCTTCACTCCTCACTGCCATGGTTCGCATTTCATTCCATGAGCCTCGGCAACGCCCCGATGCGTAACCTTGCCTTTATAAATGTTTACGCCTTTGGCCAACGCGGGATCGCGGCGACAGGCCTCCTCCACCCCCCTACCTGCCAACGCTAAAAGATACGGCAGGGTGACATTGACCAGCGCTGCGGTCGACGTCCTCGGAAAAGCCCCCGGCATGTTGGCGACGCAATAATGGACTACGCCGTCCACGACATAGACCGGATCCGAATGCGTCGTCGGCCGGGACGTCTCGATGCAGCCGCCCTGATCGATCGAGACATCCGCGATCACGGAGCCCTTCCGCATCCCGGCCACAAGACGCCGGCTGATCAGTTTGGGGGCCTTCGCTCCCGGCACCAGCGCGGCACCGACCACCAGGTCCGCGCTCAGGACCGCCTGCTCGATCAGGTCCGGCTTTGAAAGCCGCAGGATGATTTTGCCGGTCACCGCCGCATCCAGATTCTGAAGGCGATCCGTCTCGCAATGAAACAGGGTCACCTGACCGCCCAGTCCCACCGCCATCTGGGCCGCGTTGGTTCCAACCGTCCCGGCGCCCAGGATGACGACGCGGGCCGGCGGCACTCCCGGAACCCCGGGCAGGAGCACTCCGCTGCCTCCGTGAATCTTCTGGAGGTAGAAGGCGCCCATCAGCACGGACATCCGACCGGCGATCGCGCTCATCGGGCGGAGCAACGGCAGCGATCCGTCCGGCAGTTGGATCGTCTCGTAGCCGATCGCGATCACCTCGCGCTGAAGAAGCGCCTCGGTCAACGGCCGGTCGGCCGCAAGGTGGAGAAAGGTGATTAGCGTCTGACTTTTTTGAAGCAGGGTATATTCGGATGCCAGGGGTTCCTTGACCTTGACCACCAGCTCGGCCTCCCCGAACAACCGGGCCCGATCATCGACGATCTTTGCGCCGACCGCGATATAAGCCTGATCGGAATAACCGCTGCCCTGGCCCGCATTCCGCTCGACCAGCACCCGATGGCCCGCCTGTACGACCGTTCCGACCGCCTCCGGCGTCAGAGAAACTCGATACTCGTGGTCCTTGATCTCTCTCGGAACCGCAATGATCATAGGCGAGGTTTGAGAATATCAGGTCAAATACGAAATGTCAATGAAGTCGCCGTTCTTCTTCGCCCAATCCGACGATCGTCTTGACCGAGGCGCCGATTTTCATTACAATGCCTTTATGTTTTCACCGATCGAGTGGCATATGGCCGCAAAAGGTCCCGTGGTCCGGATGCTGGATCAAACCCGCCTTCCGCACGAGGTGACCTGGGTGGACTGCCCCGATCACCAGACCGTTGCCAAGGGAATCCGGGAGCTCTGGGTGAGGGGCGCCCCGGCCATCGGGATCGCGGCCGCGATGGGCTACGCGCTCGGGGCTCGGGCGATCCGGGCCGGCACGCATGATGAATTCGTCCGCCAACTCAAGCCGATCCACGACACGCTCGCCGGAACGCGTCCCACGGCCGTCAACCTGTTCTGGGCCTTGAACCGTATGGACGCCATCGTCCAGATCCATAAAGACCGGTCGGTGGAGGAGATCAAAGATCGGCTCGTGAAAGAAGCCCGGGCCATTCATGAGGAAGATGTCCAACGAAACATCGCAATGGGTCGGCATGGCGCCGAGGTGATCCGGGACGGGGATACCATCCTGACCCACTGCAATACGGGGGCGCTGGCCACCGGCGGACACGGGACGGCGCTGGGCGTCATTTTTTCAGCGTGGGAAAGTGGAAAACGGATCAAGGTCCTGGTCGACGAGACCCGGCCGGTACTCCAGGGCGCACGGCTCACGATGTGGGAGCTTCAGCAGAACAAGATCCCGGCCACCCTGATCACGGACAACATGGCCGGGGTCTTTATGAAGAATGGATCGATCCGGCTCTGCCTCGTCGGAGCCGACCGGATCGCGGCCAATGGAGACACCGCCAACAAGATCGGCACCTATTCCGTGGCGGTGCTGGCCAAGGCCCACCGCATCCCGTTCTACGTCGCGGCGCCGACCTCCACGATCGATCTCTCGATCGCCTCCGGGGACGCGATCCCGATCGAAGAACGCAACCCGGACGAGGTGACGACGATTTTCGGAAAGGTCCGGATCGCCCCCGCAAGCGTCGAGGTGGCCAACCCGGCCTTCGACGTCACACCGGCGAAGTATATCTCCGGGATCATCACCGAGGGGGGCGTTTTCAAGCCGGGCGAGCTGAAGCGGATGTTGGGCAAGACAATGACATGAGGGTATCTTCGCACGCCGAAGCGTCCCAGGCCCCGGCATGGGTTCGCCATGATTGATTCTCATAAATTTGGCCGGATCACGATCGATGGCCGAACCTACACCCGCGATGTGGTGATCTACCCGGACCGTGTGGACGATCGGTGGTGGCGCAAAGAAGGACACGAGCTCTGTCCTCAGGATATCACCGAGATCCTCGAGCAGCCTCCGGAGATCCTGGTGGTCGGCACGGGGGACCTGGGCTGCATGCGTATCCTGGCCGACACCGAAGCCGCGCTCAAGTCGAAGGGAGTTCAGTTGATTGCATTGCCGACCCGGAAGGCGTGCGAGGAATATAACCGTCTGAGCGGGGGCAAGAGGGTCGTTGCGGCCTTGCATCTGACCTGCTGAAGGCCGGAAGAAACGCTGTCGATCCACCCAAGATGGATCCGCCGGTCGGTTCAGGCTTCACCACGGAATTTCTTTTCGGTCGCGGATGAACTTTCCGTTGGGAATTTTCGGGTCGGTCGCGAGCCAGACGATCGACTCGGCCCCCTTCTCGACGCTGCGAGGCGCCCCCGGCCCGCCCATCTCGGTCCGGACCCAACCGGGACAGACCGAATTCACCTTGACACGGCCTCCCAGATCCTCGGCGAACTGGACCGTCATCATGTTGAGAGCCGCCTTGGAGATGCTGTAGGCGGGATATCCGCCCCCGCCGTCGCTCAACTGGCCGAGGCCGCTCGAAACATTGATGATTCGCGCGTCGTCGCTTCGGTTCAACAGCGGCAGCAGGGTCTGCGAAAGCTCAAACGCCCCGAAGAAATTCGCCTCCATCGTGCGGCGCAGCGTCCCGATCGTGATCCGGTCCGAGCCCCGGTCCTCGTCCATCAAGATGCCGGCATTGTTCACCAGGACGTCCAGCCGGCCCGGATCGGCCGTCAGATCCCGGACCAGCCGACGGATGTTTTCGGCGTCCGTCACGTCCAGCCGATGAAACCGGACATCGAATCCCCGGCCGGCGAGATCTTCACCGGCCTTCCGCCCCTTCGCCTCGTCGCGCGCCGTCAGGATCACCGTCCATTTTTTCTCGGCCAGCTGCCGGACGACCTCGTATCCGATTCCCCGGTTCGCCCCCGTTACGATCGCGATTCGTCTGTCCAATTCATCCCTCTTCATCGATCCTGTTTAATGCAGGTCTTTCAGCAATTCATTAAACTCCGGGGACCGGCGAAGCAGATCCCCGCCCTTTTGAATCAGCCGGTCCACGACAGCGGGCTCGAGCTTGAAGCTCGTGGGAAGCGACAGGAACTCCTCCCGTTCTTTGGGATCGGCGATGTTTTCGAAATTCACCTCGATGATGTAAAACTTCATCGCTTTGAGCGCGAGCGGAGGGGCCGCGGCCGGACAGCGCTCGGCAAGAAGTTGGCGACAATCCAAAACCGATCGAAGGGCCCGGTCCCGTGCGTCGGCCATATCCTTGATCAACTCGATCGTCTCGAACGAGTAATTGTCCATCGCCACGGTCGCGGTCTTCATCGCCACCCGGGCCACGCTTGGCGCATGCTCCCGTTTATCGATGCTTTCGGGCGGCTCCGTCCGTGCATTGACGATGATCACGACCATTTTATCGATCTTTCCCTGATTGATCAACTGACGGATGCCGCCCGGACGGTCGGTGTCCCGTATCGAGTCCGTGACATACCTCAGGCCAATGTTGTCCGCCAGCCCGCCGTCCAGGAGATGGACAAACGGGTGATCGGCCTTGTCGTAATAGACCAGCCACTCCTTGGCCTGGAGGTAGCGGCGGCGATTCAGATTGTAATCGCCCAGCGCGTTCGGAACCCAGTCCGGCTGCCCGAAGCCGGGCGGGCTCGGATAATTCTCCAAGGTGATCGGGCTAAGCAATATCGGAAAGGCCGACGAGGCCGCCACGGCGCGCGCCACCGGATAGGACGAAAGGTCCGAGCCCAGCTGATCGAACCGGTCCTGAATGAACTCGAATCGCTCTCCCAGCGACATGTTCGTCGCATTGATCACGAGAAACGGCCGCCGGTGCCGTGACACGAGGGCCTCGTAGGTTTTTCCCTCGAAAATCGTCCGGTCGTACAGCTCGGCCGCAAGGTCGATCCGATCGAACGAGGGCGAGGCCAGACGAAACAGCGTCACGGGATTCCAAAGCTCGCTCGTGAGCTCGCCTTCGATATCCCGTTTCAGGAACCGCGACTCGAACTCGTCAAACGTCCGGTCCCCGAACAGCGCGTAATACGCTCCGGTGAACGAGCCTCCCGAGATCGTCGAGATCAGATCCACCTCATCCAAAAGCCGCTTCGTCTTCCCCTGCCAGACGATCGGTGTTTCACTCAGCGCCTTCAAGACCCCGTACGAAAGCGATGCGGCCCGCGTCCCGCCGCCGGAGAAAGCCAACACGACGAAGAGCGAGTCGGTATTGTCTCCCGGCGTGAGATTGACGAACCGGTAGCCCGCGTTCGGCTGATATTGGGCCAGCGGCGCATTGATCGGCGCATGCGCGCAGCCGACGAGGGAGAGACAAACAAGAACCGCAGCTACGATGGGGACATTGATATAAACGAAAAATCTCAAGGGACACTTGGCGGGTCCTGTCCTTCGGCAGCCCCATCCGTCCTCCCTCAGCATCCTTCTATGGGTTGCCGGGGAACCACACGAAAAACTCCCTGGCCTTTCCGTTGCGGGCGGATGGGGCGCCCCGCCTCGGCCACCCGCCAATGCAACAGGAGGAATTACGTTTGAATTAGGTCTTCCCAAACGCGACCTCACTCGGCTTGATCGGCGAGGTTTTTGAAAGCGTGATCCTTCGCTTTTTGGGCTTCACATCATCCGACGGCGACAGCGAGACCGTGTAGGTGCCTGGCGCCAATTCGATCGTCTGGTCCGTCGGGCCCTGGTCCAGGCCGTCGATCAGCACGCGCCGCGTCTCCGGAAAATGCACGATGAGATATTCCACGCGTTATCCCCCATGCCAGGCCTAACGCCCCGCGACCTCAACCCGGTCCGTGTATGCTTTAGGCCCGGACCCCATGCCGTTTTCGCACACGATTATTTTCCAGCGGGCTTTTTCGGTTCAGCCTTTGGCTCAGGTTTGGGTTCATTCTTCGTCGCGTTAACGGCCTTGATCCAGTACGCGGTCCCGTTGGGGTTCACCTCGGCCTCCACTTCGGTGCCGACCTTGATCTCGCCGGTCTTTTGGGTCATCTTGGGGTCAACATAAAACGTCTCCTCGCTTCCCCCGAACCCCTGACTGCTTTCGGTTTTGACCGTGTACATGTCACTGCTGATTCCGCTGATCAGAATCACTTTTCCTTTTATAACCATGTCGGCCAGCCCCACGCCCGAAAACGACAGGAACGCCACAAACGACATCGCGATCATCACACCTCTCTTCATCCTTCACCTCCTGCGGCTAAAAAGAATTTTGAAATGGGGAATCCAGAGTACCGGTTTCCACTTCAAAAGTGATCCCAATATTTAGTCCTATTTTAAGCGGCTTGTCAATTAAGGATCGCTGAGAGAGGCGGAGGGACGAGTGATGGGGGCTCGATCAAGGGATTCGCACGCCCCCATCACCGATATTCAAGTTTTCGATTAGGGTGGTACCCCATACCCAATCGTTTATCTTCTATTGCCATCTCATGCCGGGAAGCCTTCGGCTTTAATGGTTTCCGTTGTAAGTCTCATGATGATCATTCGGGATGGTCGCCCCCACCCACACCATGGCCATCACGAGACCTGCCACTGCCCATAGGCCGTACTCCATGAATCCGCCCGCTCTGTTACGATCTTTTTGGATATCACGGACGATCGCGACCTGTTGCACATAATCTTCCGGCGTACGTTTCCACGAAAGTTCCGACTTCAATTGGCCGAAGATGCGGCCTACACGAGCCATTTCGGAGGCCTCCATCATTTCGGCCGACCGGTTGGCCGAATGGATCGCTTCGCGGTACATGGCGGGGATCGCCTCATGAAGCTCGGCCTGCTGGGCCGTCAGGGAGATGAGATCGGACTCCAGGCGGTACAAGATCCGTCCCTGGATCTTTGCAAGACGGTCTGTTTCGTGCTGGAACGCCGCCAAAAAGGCTTCGCCCCCTTCCGGCGCGTTTCGATAGGCGGCAACGGCGGCCATTCCCAATTTTTCCTGCCAGCGGGCCGGTTGCTCCTGGTTAAAACCCTGGATTTCTTCTTTGGCCTGAATCACGGCCGCCTTAAGTCCCTCCTGCTTCATCCAAATGGTCTGGGCCGTATGGGCGATGGACTGTCCAAGCAACTCCTGCTGCCGGGCCTGCCGCCCGTTTTCAAATGCCGTATACTGTTTCAGCGTCCTGTCCCACTGCTCCTGAAGCCGTGCGTGTCGCTCCTGATCGAAACGGGCCAGCGCCACGATTCGAGCGCCGATTTCTTCCTGAATGTTCCTGCCGGGAATAAGAGTTTTGGGTTGGTTGGTCGGCTGCATAAAATAAATAGTGGGGAGAACGGCAGCCAGCAGAAGGAGAGGGGCAACGACACCGGCACTTATTCCCGCCTGATATTTAGTTTTAAGCATCGTTTTATAGGGCTTCATTTCATGCCCTCCTTGCTCTGCGAATGGTTTGGTGCGCAGGCTCATTGATTGATGACTAGACGCCGATCAAGAACCCGATGAACAAGGCCGCCATCGTCGCGGCCAGAACGAATTGAGTCGTTGCGTGTTTCATCTGGATCACCTCCTCTTCCTTCGTTAGATTTGTGATGCCTAATAATATTGCAGGTCGTGTGCCAGAGAAAGCATCACGGAACGGTCTCGCGACCCCGCGACGATAACTTCTTGTAGAATCGACGGTTGCAAATAAAAGATTTTTTAAGAAGGGTTGTGAACGAAATGAAGATAAGGATTTTTTATGTTAGGAAGATTATCTGAAGAGATAATTTTGCTGTTCGATCGGATACAGAACAACTGGAAGAATCAGTGGCGTGATTTTATTTCGTTAATCTGAAGGAATTAACGCTCTCCAAAGCGTAAGGCGGGGGACCAAAGCATGCCGCCCGCTTAAATCATTCCAGAATGCGCTTTCTCAGCCCCCCATCGTTTCGTCCCTACGCGGTAAACGTCAGCCGCCCAAAGCCTCCATCAGTTTGATGCCGTCGGGAGTTCCGAGTCCGGTGCAGGCATCCCAACCCTTGCCAGCTTTGTATTTCCCCAACCCGTCGATGTCGTTATCGCCTTGCACAATATCGTGGAACTCGCCTGTGGTTGGAGACATCTTGTAGAGCCAGGGATTGATGAACCCCGCCCGAGGTTTACCGAGCCTCTCCAATCTTTGGTTGATCAAAGCGATCAAGCCTGCCCACAGCGGAGAAACAGCGCTCGTCCCACCAAGGGGACCCCAAAGCCCGCCAACCTCTCTAACTCGATAGCCGGCCGCATACCCGGCCACATCCGGCACGCCGCAACCATACCTGCCCTTTGGCGATCTGGGAACTTTTGCTTTGGACTGATAGGCCGGTCTGTCATAGACAACGCTGACACCGCCGCCTGTGGCGGCATCGGCACCTGCTTTCCATACTTCCTCTCTGGCGCTCGATCCGATGCCAAGCAGTTCCGTTCCTCCACAAGTTAAAATATAGGGATCGGCGACCGGAAAATAGAGATGCGGACGACCATCACGCTGTTGTTGATCTCGCATGTCGCTTCCGGAGTCCCCCGACGCGCAGCAGACGGTTACTCCCATCGCTGCAGCATCCTTTAGGATTTGACTGAATGCGTTGCGCCCTTGCCTCGTCCACTCTTCCTCATCGCCTAATGCCCAGCTAATCGAGATCACCGAAGGCTTCCGGATGCGGTCATGCAAGGCTGTATTGACCGCATCGATGAACCCACGGGCATTGTTCGGGGCGAAGTACACGGCAATTGTGGAGCCTGGCGCCACGCTGCCGGCCACTTCAATATCAAGCATGACCTCGCCGTCCGTAGCCAGATCACGGCGCGGTCGATTGGCGCCGCCGTTCACACCAATGGCGATGATTTTCGGCATCGGCTTCCCAATCGACTTGAAATACGCCTGTAAATCCTTCGAGCTGAAACCCGTGCCGGTAATCTTGCCCCGATCATTGACGTCATTCAACTCGATGAGGGCAATGCACTGACCGCTGCCATCGAGTCCTTCCGGAAAATTGTAACGCCGGGTAATTTCGGCAACTGTGGGAAGCGTGGAGCTTTCAGAATGACCATGGTGCGGCGTCGATGCTCTCTTGGCGCGGACCGTCCGTTCACGTTTGGCAGGGTTGGTGCGTGCCGGTCGGCCTTGCCCGTTCTTTATTATGCCACTAAAAACCCGACGGGCAAGCGTCGTAACCGGACGATCATCGATGCCGAAAACCCCCACGACGATCTCTGAAATTTCATGCGGCACGTAGATCCCACCCGTACGACCACGGAAATGCCGATTCCCAATCTTGTATCGTTTTAGGGTTGGCTTGAACGCGGCCATGATATTCCCAATTGTACCAGCAATCTTTATACTTCGTCTGGCAATGCTGCTGTCGACCACAGTAAGGTGGTGTTCGTGAGCGAACGCTCGGACTTTCAACACATCAGCCGGATCAGCGCCCCGCTGTTTTGCAAAGTCTTCATGGCTGATATGCCGACGCTTTTCCGGTAATTGCATCACCATTTTATTTAAATCCCCGGTACCGGAATGAGGGACCACACCGGAACGTGGTCGTAACAGTATTGTGATTTCAATTTGCTCCGTTGGATCGACTTCTCCGACGAACGTTGCGTCATTTAGAGATCTTTCTTTACTCCCAGGGATCATCTTGTGATTTCTTACAGAAGGCATAACACACTCCTTATCCTCCGGGGTTCGGAATTATCAGTATTATGCGCTGAATGAAATTTGTATTCAACCCAAGAAGCTCCTTACCCCAGGGTACGTTCTGGGGACCGCAATGGCTTCATGATAAACGCCCTCACCCCAAGTCCAACACTCTTACTTCATTCTTTTTCCCCGCAAAAGTCGTGCGGCCTCACTTTACCCGGTCTTCCATCTGCCTCCCGGCATAGGAATACATGTGCATCCTTCTCCATTTACCGTATGATGCACGATCGCTAAGTGAGTAATCCCATGGAGCTTGTGTATCCTTTTATGCGGTTTACCTGTTCTCATTTCCTTACCGTTCAGCTTATAACTCAAAACATTGCCATTTTTATCGAATGTCAGTGTCAGTTCTCGTTTTTCCATGGTACCCTCCTTTTATTGTGGGTTGGTTTGTTCAAGTTCGAATCTTAGAGTCTGACCGTATGGCATTGCATTATGTTTCGCCATCACCTCCTCTCCATCGTTTCGGCCGCGGTTGAACCCTCTTCATAGATCCTAATCAAATAACAACGTCAGTTTGCCATAAATAAATCGAGCAGGTTGGAAAGTCGGCATCGCTGCAAAAGCAAGAGGATCCTCCTGGTACTTAAAATTTCGATCGAGCAGGTTGTTCGCCCCGACGCTCATGATGCCCAGCCGTTTGGGTAGGCGGTACCCGATCGATGCATCCAGCACCCAAAAGTCCTCGTGATCCTCCTCGAGGCTGAGGGTTGAAATTTGTCCAAAGAGACCCCGTTGGCTGACATGGGTCGCTTTGAACTTGCCGAAGAGGCCCGAGGGATGAAACAGGTCGAGCCCCAATGGCACCCGATTGGTCGTGACTTTAAGGCCGAGCGGTGTGTAATAAAAATTATGGTCTACATCCGATTCAGTCTTTTCAAATTGATATCCGGCATTGGCCGACAGCCATTTCAAGGGTGTCCAGTAGAGATAGGCCGATCCTAGCTGGTCATGTTCCGTGACCGTGGTGGGTTCTCCCGTGTAGATATCTGTGGTCGGCAACTCCAACTGTCGATAGGAATATTCCAGGCCACCAAAGAGATTCGATGAGAATTTTTGATCAAGGGCGATCCCTCTTTGCCAAGAGGAGGTTCCACCAAGCTCATCAAAAAATTGTTGGAACCCCGCCACTTGGGTCGGTTCAAGGGTTTGGTTTTGAACGAACGGTCTTGTCAAGACTCTAAATACCGCGATCCGCAGTGTCGTCGAAGGGGTCAGATTCGTCGTCACTCCTGCTTTGGGGTTCCATTGGTTCTTGTCCTCAGGATCGCCCTTGAAGAAGTCTGCACTCCCGCCGAGGGTTAAAGTGGTATTCATTGGCAGCTTGAGGTTTGAGTAGAGATAGGCGTTGGTATTACGGGTATTGGATCGATCCGAGGGATAAGATACGCAAGGCGGGGAAGAGCAATCCTCGAAATTATCCGTGGACTTTCCATTGAAATAGCCGGCGCCCGTGATGAGATTGAGCCGGTTCGTCGTGAGGAGATACTGGGCCTCTCCATTGTATCCATTTTCACCCAAGGAATCGATATATGAGACGCCGGGGGAGGTTGGGATGGTTGAGTCTTGTGACCTATAATCGTTATTCGCGTAGTAGAACGAGGCAATAAGGTCGGAGCCCGGAGCGGCCATATAATGAAGGCCCAAACGATAATTGATAAATCTGTTATCATGATCCATTGTCGGGGAAAAATTCTCCGGGTCGAAATTGAGTGTCAGGTCCCCGAAGTCAGGGGTATCATATCTTACCTCGCCCTGAATGCTTAAGTTGGGCGTCAGGCTGACTTGTCCAAATGCATCGTAGATATTTTGGTTTATGTCGGCGTTTGTTCGAAATCCGTCCGTATCATAGTGAAATTGGCCAAGGCTGTAGGAATAACGGCCTTGCAGGCCGGAGAGAATGACCTCATCGCCCAAGGTGCTTTGATTACCCACAATTCCCGAGACCAGCAATTGATTGTGGTCCCGGTTGAAGAGCTGGCTGTATTCGTTGAACGAGGGGTCCACAGGGCCGGCTCCGGCTAAGATGGCCGGGGCGCTCTCACCGAGACGGGGCTGTACCGGGTTATTATTCAGGGGTTGCAACAACTGAGCCTGGAGCAGTTCGCTGACTTGCGAGATCTGGGAACGCGGTATTGCACTGTAGGAGTCGGCCAGTAGCCGATGAGCGGAATAGTTGGCCGGATCGAGGTTGACCGATTTCCAGCCTTCCACAAGGGCCATTTGCTGAAAGTCCAGATCGTCATAGATGCGCGCCAAACTTACGCTTCGCGAAGCCTGGTCGTTGTCCAGTAGAAGCTGCGATCGATAGACTGCCCGGTTGTCGTTAAGCTCGATTGATTTCTCCAAATCGTGCAGCGCCTCGACCGGACGGTTGACAGTCTGCTTGCGTATGGCGTCATAAAAATAAGGCGTCGGGTCCTTCGGATCGAGCTGCTCGGCCTGTTGAAACTGGATCTCGGCCTGCGGATCGCGTTTCTCCTCGTAATAGGCCTTGCCCAGGTAGCTTCGAATCAGCGCGTTGTTTGGATCGAGCGACGCGGCGATCTCGATTTCCTTCCGGCCCTCTTCAAGATTCCCCTCGCGAATCATTGCCAGTCCCAGACCCAGTCTCGGCATCGGGTCTGCCGAGTTCAGTGCGATGGCCTTCTCAAAGGCGGACTTTGCCGCCGAAATCTTGATCTCGGTTAGGTAGGCAAATCCCAGTACGGTCTGAATGCGGACTTCCTTGGGATTTAACGCGGCCGCCTGGTTGGCCGCCTCAAGCGCCTTATCCAGATACCCCTGGGCCATCCAAACCTCGGCCAACCTCGCCCAGGCCAGCGAGGCATCGGGATCGAGCTTCACCGCCTGTTGCACCGAAGCCAAGGCCTCATCCAGTTTGAAATTGGCCTGCTCGGCGTATGAGAGCGCGATCTTGACGCCGACTGATTCCGGCTCGGTTTGAGCAGCCTCCATCGCCAGCTTCAGCGCGGCCTCTTTTTCATTCTGGACCACGGCAATCATGGATTGAAGCGCGAGTGCGAGGCCGTTGTTCGGGGCAAGCTTGAGCGCCTGTTCGATGTCCGACTTCGCAAGATCGACCCGGCCGACCGACAGAAGCAGCGAGGCCCGGTAGGCATAAAACCGTGGATCGTCGATCCCGGCGGGCGCGCCTTCGAGCGCGGCAAACGCCTTCCCAAAATCGCCTTCGTTGTAGGAATGGATCGATCGTTGAACCATCGACCGCCAATCGGTCTCGGAAAGCCCTTCGGGCGCCTGGAGGTGAAGATCGCGAAGGCTCAGGATGGGCGGATAATAGACCGCCCATTGAATGGCGTCCCTTGGACGGACCGGGATTCGGACCACCGGCGGTTGTCCGGCGATCGTGACCGCCTCTTCCCCGGCCTTGACCGTCGCGCTTCCGGCATCGTTGGTCAGGTTCATCTGCCCTTCGATCACCGTAATGGTGGTCGATTTGTCATCCGGATTCACCTTGATATTGAATTCCGTCCCGCCGCTGGCCGCGTTGACGTACGGCGTCTCGATCGTCAGGGGCCGTGGATACCGGCTCATGAAAAACGCGCTGCCGGTGAGGAGCTGAAGCAGGCTGGGGCTCTCGGGTTTGAGGGAAGAAAATTTGACCATGGTGTTCTCATCCATACGGAGGGTGGTTTCATTCTTGAGGATGAAGGCCGCCCGGCTTTTTTCCAGAGTTCGGACGCGGTCCTCCGGGCAGTAGGTGTCGTCGAGCTTTACGCCCTGCCAATTCGTTTCGCCCGCGGGAAGCGACTCCACACGGCCTTCGATCGAAACGATTTTGGCCACCCACTCGGGGCATTTCGACTGTGGCTGCGTCTGCCCAAGCGCGACGGTTCCCGGGAGAAGCAAGAGGAATCCGAGCGCAAGGCTCGAGCGGGTCAATCGCATGGTCAATTCCCTGAGCCGGTTCATGGCCCCTTACCCCCGGATCCCGATCAAACCGAGAGCCTAGACGCCTCAAAGGTTTTAAAGATTCTACGCCATTAGATTAAAAATTGAAACCCGATCTGGTAGACTTCCCGTCCTTCTCTTATCATCCACCGCACCAAGCCCAGAACCGGCACGGCAATCTCAAGTTCGGTCAGCGGAATCCAGGCTTGAACCACCGTTCCCTTGTCGGGAGGAGGCGCGGCCGTTCGGATTCGCGCCCCCCCGTTCCCCATATCCAGGATTTCACCCTGGCTGGACGGGCCGCCCATCGGCTTGTAGCTCAACGGCCGAACATAAAGGCATCGTTTCGCTTCCCTCTTTTCTTCGGTTGGCCGACTCATTTTGCCTCCGTTGTTATCGTCAATTTGTTTTATTAAGCCAACGATCCAAGGCTTCCCTCAATCGATCCGGATCAACCGGTTTGAGGAGGCAGGCCTCCGCTCCTTCGATCAGCGCGACCCCCATTTTCTCCTTGACGGAGGTAATCATGATGACGGGCGTATTCGGACGTGTCCGCTTGATGGTTCTGAGAGCCTCGAGGCCATCCATTTCCGGCATCTTGATGTCCATGATCACCCCGGCATAATCCCCTCGTTTCACCATCTCCACGGCCTCCCGTCCGTTCGAGACCGTGGTGACTCGATACCCGAACGACTCCAAACGGTCCTTGAGAACCAGCAGTGCATCCGGATCGTCATCCGCAAGCAGAATTCGTTTTTTTTCAGGCGGCATAGGCTGCTATTCTCCTTGTTTTATCGCGGGAAGGAGTATGCAGAACTCGCTGCCTTTCCCGACCTCGCTCGTCGCTGAAATCGTTCCGCCATGGAGTTCGACCAGTGTTTTGACAATGGAAAGCCCCAATCCCAGGCCTTTCGCGTGGGCCCCGGCCGGCCGGCTGACCTGATAGAAGGGCTCAAACAGTTTCGCTATGGCCTCGGCCGGAATTCCTTCCCCGGTATCCGCGACGGTGATCATCACGCGCCCCGGATCTTTACGCCCCACCTCGACCGTAATCTTGCCTCCCTTGGGTGTGAACTTGATCGCGTTGTCCACCAGATTCGTGATCACCTGGATGAGTTTATCCCGGTCGGCCAAGACCTGAAGGGTCGGGTCCGGACAGACGACTTCCAACGCCAGATGCTTCCCGGCGGCAATCGGGCGGAGCTGCTCTACGACCTCCTCCACCAGATCAAATAACCGCAGCCGCACCCGATCGAGATGTTGCGTGCCGGACTCGATTCTTGAAAGATCCAGCAGATTCGTGATCATCCGGGTGAGGCGGTCGGCATTGGCCCGCACTCGATCCAGGTACTCCCGCTGTTTGGCTTGGAGCTCCCCGGTCAGTCCGTCCATCATGTTGTCCACGAACCCCTTGATCGAGGTGAGAGGCGTCTTCAGCTCGTGCGACACATGAGAGAGGAACATGGACTTGAGCCGGTCCATCTCCTTGAGCTGCTCATGGGCGGCCTCGAGTTTTCTTGCGTCACGATATTTCCACAACACCGCCACAACAAACGCGAGGGGCGCCTGAAAACCGACGGGAATCACGACGGGATACCAAACGGCCGAAAGCTTAAATTGATAAAAGGCGAAACCGACGTAAACCAGGACCAGTCCCACGCTGCAGACCACGGCCGGCATGGGACGAAGCCGAAAGCAGATAAATCCCGCCGCAAGGCCGAACGCCGAAAGGGCCACTAAATGCATTTGGAATCCGATCAATCGAATGGGCCGGTCTTCTATAAAGTTTGCAACAGCCGTCGCACAAATCTCTACGCCGCTGAGATCCCGGCCGTTGGGTTGTGAAAAGACGGTCGGATAGGCATCCATCTGCGAATAGGGAGAGAATTCGGACGACCCAATCAGGACGATCTTGCCCTTGAAATCAATCGGCGTGCCGTTGACCGTGACGGGGTTCGGTTGTTGGAGCGCCCGATCGTAGGGCACCGTCGTAATCGTGCGAGCGGGTCCGTAAAAATTCAGGTAGCGGCTGTTGCCGGTTCGGTACAGATTGAGTAGCCCTTTGAGGAGGTCGGACCTTCGGACGTCCGGATACGTCCTTCGTTGATCCTCCAGCTCGCTCATCATGATCCTGGAGATCAAGGTCTCGTGTCCAAGGACCTCCCTCAGACTCCGGATCAGTTGATGGACTCCATGATCGTCGAAGACCCCTTCCTCCGTTAGGTTGATCAACCTCCGAGCTTCGCCAATTGAAGACCCGTTTCTCCCATTGGGAATGGCTTTCGTTATCCTTGGATCCACGAGGGCCTTCTTCAGCAGATCGATCAGTTCACCGTAGGCCGGCATGGCGAACATCTGGAATACCGTGACCGGCATCGTCGGGAAATCTCCGGAATCATCCTTGAACGTCCAGATCTGGCTTACCGTCAACGGAACCTTGGGTAAAGGAAAAGCCGCGATGGAGGCCGCTTTTTGGGCAAAAACCGAAGCCGGCGGCATCATCCGTTCAACCGTGATTTCCCCGTTGGCGCGACCCGACGGGTCTTCCAGGGGAATGGCCTCCTTCTTGAAGTATCCAAGCAGCAGCACATTGCTGGCTTCTCCAATCGCCTCGGCGAAGACCTGATCGTCTTCGGCCGAAGGCCCCTCATCAAAATAGAGGTCAAAGGCGATCACGCTCGCGCCGGCATGGGCCAATTTTTCAATCAATCGCGCGTGGGTGGAGCGCGGCCATTTTTGGGGGTCACGCGGCAGCTTCAGGTGATCGGCGGACTCCTTATCGATGGCGATGACGACCACCTCCGGAGGGGCTTGCCTTTGGCCCCTCAAATTGAATAGAACGTCGAGACCGATGTTCTCTTCGAGATCGTTTCCGAACGGAAGATAGCCGACCGCAAGCCCCAATACGGCGGTCAGCAGACCGACGATCACCGCCTTGCTCGCCGGCTTCCCGATCCACCTGGCCGCAGCCTCAGGAATTAATCGGGAGCGTGAAAGAAAACTCGCTGCCATTTCCAACCTCGCTGGTGACCCAGATCCGCCCCCCATGCATCTCAATGATATTCTTCGCGATGTACAAACCCAGACCGGTCCCGTTGACTTTTGAAGATGCATCCGGCTCGACCCGATAAAAACGATCAAAGATCCTTGACTGTTTTTCCGGCGGAATTCCGATCCCCGTATCCCGGATCGAGGTCTTGACGAACTTCTCCTCCTGCTGCAGGGAAATCGTGATCCGACCTCCCGGAGGCGTAAACTTAATCGCATTGACGAGGAGATTGGCAATGACCTGCTCCAGTTTGTCATGATCCCCTTGTATGCGGCTCACTCTTATGAACTCCTCCAATACGACCTCGAGGCGCTTCTCGTCGGCGATCGGTCGGAGGTTTTTAATAACCTCCTCAATCAGACCTTGTAGGGATAGGGCCGTCAACCGTACGGTCATTTTCCCCGATTCGATCCGTGAGACGTCCAGGAGATCGCTGATCAGTACGGCCAGGTGGTCCGCGTTCCTGGACATCCGGTTCAGGTAGTCTATTTGTTTTTTACTCAATCCTCCGGCAATGCCGTCCTTCAAGTTATCGATATAACCTTTGATGGAGGTGAGGGGTGTTCGCAGCTCATGGGAAACCTGGGAGACAAAATCCGATTTCAAGCGATCCACTTCTTTGAAGCTCGTGATATCATGGAGGACGGCCACCTTGCCCACGAGATCGCCCCGCTCGTCCTTCAGCGGCACGGCGGCGGCCTTGAGCACCCGGGGAGAGGCGAGATTTGGGTCATCGACCTCGATCTCTAACGTCTCCGACTCGGCTGAGTTCGCGAAGACTTCGGACAGTTTCGGAATGTGAGACAACTCGGATAAATCGGTAGAAGGAGCGTTGCCCTCACTTCCCAGCAGCATCCGGGCAGCGGGGTTGATCAAAAGAATTTTTCCAACCCGATCGATCACGATCACCCCATCGGTGATTTCGTGGATGATCCGATCCGTCTTTTCCTTTTCACGGTTGACCTGATGAAGGACATCTTCAAGTTCAAGCGTTCGTTCCTTGATTCGCTCCTCCAGGGTCAGGTTGAGACCGGCCAGTTCCGTGTAGGCCTGCTGGATCGCCGATTCCGCCCGTTTGCGGTCCGTGATGTCCGCGGCGACCCCAACAATACGGTAGACCTCCCCGAGTTCGCTCCGAACGGGAAACGCGCGATCCCGTATCCAACGGATCGACCCGTCATAACGCACGATCCGGTATTCCTCGTCATACTCGCCCCGGCTCTGCTTCTCAAGAGCGGCCCGCCTTACACGCTCCCGATCCTCCGGATGAATGGCCTCCATCCAGGAGGTCGGCTGCTCATGAAGACTCTCGCGTGTCCTTCCCCAGATGGTCTCGTACGCGGGACTGATGTAAACCATCCGGTTTTTATCGACCGAGGTCATCCAGAAAACCTCCGCGATATTCTCCGTCACCTGGCGGAACCGCTCCTCGTTCTCCCGCAAGGCCTCTTCCGCCTTCAGCCGATCGCTTTCGTCCCGTAACGTCACGACGGCGCCGACGTTCACGCCGCGTTCGCGGATCGGATTGCAGACCGAGTCGACGAAAAGGGTCGTGCCATCCCGGCGCAGAAGCATCTTATCGTCGCAACGGCATTCCTTCTCCCCTCGAATCCCATGGATTAAATCCCGGTTGCAATCGGGAAACGTTCCGTCGGAATTCCTCAATACCCGGTCGATGGGTTTCCCAACAAGGGCCTCAACGGGATATCCCGTCATTTTCGCCACGGCCGGATTGGCGAAGGTGATTTTCCCGTCGAGGTCCAACCCGAGGATGCCCTCTCCGGCGGAATTGAGCACAAGGTCGGCACGGGCCCGGGCCAGTTCGCTCACCCGCCAAACGACCAGAAGCGTCACGCTCTCGCCCAAAATAAAGGCGGCGTGGATGATCGCCCATTTCCACGGGTGAACAATCGCATCGGGATGGTTGTAAACGGCGGTTGGGATGAACTGGCCCGTGAGCCCGTGCTCGATAACCACGAAGAGTATGGCCATAAGGTACGGAATCCAATCTTCGTAAATGGCGATGAGGGTCAGCATAATGAAGAAATGGAAATGGGCCTCGATATAACCGCCCGAGAATTGCACCAGGATGGCGGAGGACGTCACGAGGCCGACGCTGGCGATCGCCGACCGGTAGCAGCGGCTGATCGTGGTCCGGGTTGCGGAAAACGCAATGGCGGCGATCACCGATCCCTCGCCCAGGCTTTGAACCACCCCGTATCCTTTATAGATTCCGAAGGCAGTAAGTCCAAGCGCATGGAGCCAGAGCAGGAGAAGGATCCCGCGGTGTCGAACTTTCCATTCGGTCTCGGGAAGGGCTCGACCTTCCGGGATCATCTTCGCGAAAATCGTCGGGAACGGGCGGACCGCCGACAGCGTCCTTTGAACGATGGTCTGATTCGATCGGGACCGGTTCATCATGATTCGCGTCGCTCACTTGACATTTAACTTTTTGATCAACCGGGCCAGATAGGTTCGTTGAAGCCCTAAGAGCTCCGCCGTCTTGGCCTGATTTCCACCGCTCTTCTGCAAGGCGTCCCGGATGACTTGTTTCTGATAAGACCGAACCGCGTCATGATAGGGTTTCCCAAAATGATTTTCATCGGATGGGCCGGTAGCGGGAAGGAGGGAAAGGTTTTCCGGTAAAATCTCATTCCCTTCCGCCAATACGACCGCGCGTTCGATCAGGTTCCCCAACTCCCTCACATTGCCGGGCCAGTGATAGTGCATAAGCCGATCCATCGCCTCGGGGGAAATTTTCATCACCGGCTTCTTCACAATTTGGCAGGATCGTGAAAGAAAAAACCGGGTCAGGAGGGGAATGTCCTCGATCCTCTCCCGTAGTGGCGGGAGAGAAATGGGGACCACATTCAGACGGAAAAAGAGATCTTCTCGAAACCCGCCTTCTTGAACCTTCCGGTGAAGATCCTGGTTGGTTGCCGCGATGATTCGGATATCAACATGAATCGGCTTGTTCCCCCCCACCCGTTCAAACTCGCGTTCCTGGAGCACCCGGAGAAGTTTGGCTTGAAGATCCGGCTTGAAATCCCCGATCTCATCTAAAAAGACGGTTCCCCCATTGGCGATCTCCAGTTTTCCCCGCTTCATCTGGTGAGCCCCCGTAAAGGACCCCTTTTCATGGCCGAACAGTTCAGTCTCGATAAGCTCGTCCCGCAAGGCCACGCAATTGACCACGGTGAAAGGGTTGTTGGATCTCGGGCTCCAACGGTGGATGGATCGCGCAAACATTTCCTTACCCGTACCACTTTCGCCCAGGAGCAGGACGGTGGAAGAGGTGGCGGCAACCTTTCGTGCCGTCTCCATCACCCCCTTCATTTTAGGGCTCTCCCCCAAAATCTCAAGGAAAGGAGCATTCAATTCTCCGCGAAGATAAAGGTTCTCTTGCCTCAGGGACCTACATTCAAGGGCCTTCTTTATGACGAGATCGAGATGATCCGGCGAGAAGGGTTTTGTAATGAAGTCAAAGGCCCCCTCCTTCATCGCCTCCACGGCCTTTTCGATCGTACCAAAAGCAGTAATGATGATGACCGCAAGCTCCGGATACTCCTTGAGTCTCCTCAACACCTGCAAACCATTCATTTGGGGCAGCTGAAGATCAAGAAACATCAGGTCGGGTTCTTCCTGGGCCACTTTGTCCAGAGCCTCCTGTCCATTCTCAGCGGTAACAACGTTATATCCGAGGGAATCTAAGCGATCGTAAAGGATTTTACGAATGTCCGGATCATCGTCCACGATGAGGATTTTTTCTCTCAAGGATCCCATTTTTTAACTCCCTTCCCCGAGGCCAAGGCACCTTACGCTTCTGCAACTTGGAAAATCCAAGAGAAGGTGCAAATAACCTTGAGACGCCTCAAATGAAATACAAACTCCATGTCAATATAACAGCAACTATTGTGCCGCAAAAATTCTCGAAAGTTGAAATACAATTATTTGATTAATCATGAAAAAAATTTGGCAGATAAAAAGAGGCTGTTTGTGATATCCAAAAAGATACAGCATGTTATCTATTTGGATACGCGAAGAGGGAACTTGGAAGAGATTTGGAAGAAGGCCGGTGAAGTTACCGATTACGGATGGAACATTCGAATTAACTTTTCGGCCCGGTTGTGAACAGCGATCCAGACCTCTCTGAAGTTGTTAATTACCCAACGGGCCAGGCAAGTTAACGCGAATGGATTTTAACTCTGCCGTACCGTGACCTCGCTAAGCCCACCCATCAAGAAGTTCGCTCCCTCTCATGGAAAATAGGAGGTGATTATCCATCTTTATAGTCGGCGGGCGACCATGGCGCTTTGGCTTAAGGCTGACAAGAGTGATGTGACTATATCCAACTCGCGAAAATAATTCAAGGACCCAAGATGAGTGGTACGGAAGTCGGGACCCGCGAAGGGATAGACCCGGACCCTCCCTTTACTACGGCGCATCACCGGCCCATTTGGATAAGGGTCAGCCGGTTTCCGTCGGGATCCAAGAACGACGAGAACATCGCCCCGCCGGGGGCCTTCCGGATCGGCCGGCACCGAATCCCCTTCCGCTTCAACCCGCCCACAAGCTTTTCGATTCCTTTCACCCGGAGCATGATCCCCCAGCCCCCGTCGCGACTCTGGCCCCGCTTTTTGTCGACCTTGTCCCCCATCGAGTGCAGGCTCAGCACCGTCCCGACCGGAACCTTAAACTCCACATAGAACGGCATCCGCATCGAAGGCTTAAAACCCAGCTTCGAATAAAACGAAACCGATCGCTTGATGTTCTTCGATTCCGCCATCACCCACGAATCCGAGATTATTTTGGCCATCTTATCCTCCTTCCCCACTAAGGCGTGTTGTCTGTCCCCGTTTCCCTCAGAAAGTCAAAATTTAAAAATCAATCCGGCG
>Ga0187773_10000266_pt1 | contig 21542 bp, 17 predicted proteins | sample 0216_BV02_MP05_1_FD_133133 | JGI IMG/M metagenome (GOLD analysis project Ga0187773, IMG submission 133133) | Tropical peat soil microbial communities from peatlands in Department of Meta, Colombia - 0216_BV02_MP05_10_MG | ecosystem: Environmental > Terrestrial > Soil > Wetlands > Peat | place...
CTTCTCCGTCTCCCAGTCCAAGATCTTCTCCTACATCCTGCCGATGTTCCCGGCGCTCGCGCTGCTCATCGGAGACTATCTCGCTTCCGCGGGCCGGCGCATCGCGCTCGCGCAGGGCGCGCTCGCGGCCCTGCTTGGATCCGCAATGGTCGCCGCGACGCTCCTGGTCACCGCCCATCTTGGGCAGATGTACCAGTCCGATTCCCCGCCCGAATTCTATATGCCCTACGCGCCCTGGCTCGTCGCGGCGGGCGCCGCGCTGGCTGCGGCGGGCGCGGTGTCCGCGTGGCTCTCGCTCGCAAGGCGGCTGGTCGCCGCCGCGATCGCGCTCGCCTTCGGCGGCCTGGCCTGGATGCAGTCCGCGATGTCCGGCCACGAGACATTGTCTTCCGCCTTTTCCGCGTATCATATCGTCCAGAAAATCCGGGGAGAGCTCAAACCGGATATTCCCTTTTACGTGGTGAACACCTTCGATCACACGCTGCTGTTCTACCTCGACCGCACCGTGACCATGGTCGCCTACAAGGACGAGTTGCAGGTTCCGATCGGCTGGGAGCCCCGGGATTTCATCCCGGACACCGCAGGCTTCGCCCGCGCCTGGCAGGCCGACCGCGAGGCGCTCGCGATGTTCTCGGCCAAGGATCTCGAGGGATTCCTCAAGGCCCACCCGGTTCCGATGGAGATCATCGCGCGCGATGCGCGACGGGTCATCGTGAGGAAGCCTTGAGCGCGGTGAGCTTCGGCTTGATCATGGCCGGCGTGCTGCTCAACGCCGCGGCGCAGCTGCTGCTCAAGGCGGGAACGAACGCGGTCGGGCACTTCGAGTTCAGCGTCGGGAACCTGGTTCCGGTCGGAATGAAGCTCGGCCTGGAGCCGCACATCCTCGGAGGCGTCGCCTGCTACGTCGTGAGCCTCGTGGTGTGGATCATGGGCCTTTCGCGCGTGCCGGTGTCGATCGCCTATCCGATGCTCTCGATCGGCTACGTCGTGAACGCGCTCGCCGCCTGGTATCTGTTCGGCGAATCGCTGACCGCGCAGAAAATCGTGGGCATCGCCTTCATCGTCGCGGGAGTCTTTCTCGTGACGAGAAGCTGAGAACGCCGGGCACGGTCGGCTCCAGGCGAGGCACGATGGCGGTCAGGAAGAAAACCCGCGAAGCCGACCTGCCGGCGGCGTCCGCCCGGGAGAGCGACTTCCTTCCCTTCACCCGGCCGAGCATCGACGAGAAGACCATCGCGGGCGTCGCCGAGGTGCTGCGCTCCGGCTGGATCACCTCCGGACCGCAGGTCCGGCAGTTCGAGGCGGAGCTGTCGCGCTTCTGCGGCGGGCGTCCCGTGCGAACACTCAACTCCGGGACCGCCGCGCTCGAGATCGGACTGCGCCTGGCCGGCGTCGGCGCGGGCGACGAGGTCATCACCACGCCGCTTTCCTGGGTCGCGACCAGCAACGTGATACTCGAGCTCGGCGCGCGGCCCGTCTTCGTCGACGTCGATTCCCTGACCCGCAACATCGACCTCGGGCGCATCGAGGCGGCAATCACCGACAAGACCCGCGCGATCCTGCCCGTGTACCTCGCCGGCCTGCCGGTGGACCTCGACCGGCTCTACGCCATCGCGGGCGGGCACGGGCTGCGCGTGATCGAGGACGCGGCGCAGGCCTTCGGCTCGAGCTGGCGCGGCGCGCGCATCGGCAGCCGCGGAGATCTCGTCGCGTTCAGCTTTCACGCCAACAAGAACATCACCACCGCCGAGGGCGGCGCCATCGTTCTGCCGCACGAGCGCGACGCCGGGCCCGCCGAGAAGCTCCGCCTGCAGGGCGTGCAGCGCTTCGGCGAGGACGGGATGGACGTGGACGTGCTCGGCGGCAAGTTCAATCTCACCGACGTCGCGGCGCGGATCGGGCTGGGGCAGCTCGAGCGCCTGGAGGAGTTCACGGAGAAGCGCCGGCGCCTGGCGCGCCGCTACTTCGATTGCCTCGACCGGAGCCTCGGCTGTGAGCTGCCGCCCGAGGATTTCGAGAACGGCAATTGGCACATGTTCCAGGTCGTGCTCCCTGCGGGCTCGCCCCGCGGCGAATTCATCGCGAGGATGCGCGAGCTGGGAATCGGCATCGGCGTGCACTATCCGGCGATCCACCTCTTCTCCCTGTACCGCGCGCTCGGCTTCCGCGAAGGGCAGTTCCCCAATGCCGAGCGCATCGGCAAGGGCATCGCCACGCTGCCGCTCTTTCCCGCGATGGAGGACTCCGACGTGGAGCGCGTATGCCACGCGGTCGCGCGCGTCCTGCGACGGGGGGCGCGATGAATCCCCGCGTTTCCGTCGTCATCCCTGTCTACAACGAGGAAGCGTCGCTGCCTGCGCTCTTTGCCCGCCTGTATCCGGCCCTGGACGCGCTCGGGGCCGCCTACGAGGTGATCTTCGTCAACGACGGCAGCCGCGACCGCTCCGCCGCGATCCTGCGCGGGCAGTTCGAGCGCCGTCCGGACGTGACGCGCGTGATTCTGTTCAACGGGAACTTCGGCCAGCACCTGGCGATCATGGCCGGCTTCGAGGCGAGCCGCGGTGAGCGCGTCGTGACGCTCGACGCCGACCTGCAGAACCCGCCCGAGGAGATCGGGAAGCTCCTTGCAAAGATGGACGAGGGCTTCGACTATGTCGGCGGGGTTCGCGGCAAACGCCGGGATACCGTCTTCCGGCGCTACGCGTCGCGCCTGATGAACGCCGTCCGCGAGCGCATCACCCGCATCAGCATGACCGACCAGGGCTGCATGCTGCGCGCCTACAGCCGGGAGATCGTCGCCGCGATCAACAGCTGCCGCGAGGTGAACACCTTCATCCCGGCGCTCGCGTACACCTTCGCGCAGCGCCCCGCCGAGGTCGAGGTGGCGCACGAGGAGCGCACCGCCGGAGATTCGAAGTACTCGCTGTACGCCCTGGTGCGTCTCAATTTCGACCTCGTCACCGGCTTCTCGGCGATGCCGCTGCAGCTGTTTTCGCTCACCGGCATCCTGATCGCGCTCGCGTCCCTGGGCTTTGTCGCCTTCCTCGCCGTGCGCAGGTTCGTCGTCGGGCCGGAGGCCGAGGGCGTGTTCAGCCTCTTCGGAATTGCCTTCTTCCTGATCGGAATCACGCTGTTCGGGATCGGTCTGCTCGGAGAGTACATCGGCCGCATCTACGAGCAGGTGCGCCAGCGCCCTCGCTACGTGGTGCAGGCTATCCTGGAACGAAACGAGGCTGTTTCGGATGCGCCGAAACGGCCTCGAGCCTAGGGGAGCGCGGGGAGATGCGTCCCCTCGTGTCCTGATCGGTCCAGAGAGTGACCCGCGCGGTCGTCTTCGCCTACCACGACGTCGGCTGCGGCTGCCTTCGGGTATTGCTCGATCAGCGCGTGGAGGTGCCGCTCGTGCTCACCCACAAGGACAGCCCCGGCGAGAACGTCTGGTTCGCGAGCGTGGCGGAGCTCGCCCGCGAGCGAGGCATTGAAGCGATCACACCCGAGGATCCCAACGCCCCGGAGATCGTCGAGAGAATCCGCGCCCTGGAGCCCGATTTCCTGTTTTCCTTCTATTACCGTTCGATGCTCAAGCCCCCGCTCCTCGCGATCCCGAAGCGAGGAGCCTTCAACATGCACGGGTCGCTGCTGCCGAAGTACCGCGGCCGCGTGCCGGTCAACTGGGCCGTGCTCCGCGGCGAGACGCGGACCGGCGCGACGCTTCACGAGATGGTCGAGAAGCCCGACGCGGGGAGGATCGTGGACCAGGAAACCGTTGCCATCCTTCCCGACGACCTCGCGGTCGACGTCTTCCGGAAAGTGAGCGCCGCGGCCGCGCGCGTGCTCGAGCGCAGCCTGCCGAAGCTCGTCGACGGCAGCGCCGTCCTGCGCCCGCAGGACCTTTCGCTGGGGGGCTACTTCGGCGGGCGCAGGCCCGAGGATGGCCGCATCGACTGGAGCCTGCCGGCAAAGCGCGTTCATGATCTGGTGCGCGCCGTGGCTCCCCCCTACCCCGGGGCGTTCACCGAGGTGGACGGAAAACGGCTGCGGGTGCTGCGCACCCGGCTCATGGCGGAGACGGGCACGGCGCAGCCCCCGCCGGTGCTCTACGAGCGCAGTGGCCGCTGCTTCGCCGCCTGTGCCGGCGGCGGCATTCTCGAGCTGCTCGAGCTGGAACTGGACGGGAAGCCGCTCTCCGCGCAAGAATTCGCCACTCAACTCGGCGGGCGGCTGCTGCCCGGCAGGGAACACAAATGAAGAAGATCCTCATCCTCGGCGTCAACGGCTTCATCGGCCATCACCTCTCCAAGCGCATCGTCGCCGGAACCGACTGGGAGGTCTACGGGATGGACATGCAGACCGACCGCATCGAGGATCTCCTCGGCCACAGGCAGTTCCATTTCTTCGAGGGCGACATCACCATCAACCGCGAGTGGATCGAGTATCACGTGAGGAAGTGCGACACGGTGCTGCCGCTCGTGGCGATCGCAACGCCCGCGACCTACGTCAAGGAGCCGCTCAAGGTCTTCGAGCTCGACTTCGAGGCGAACCTGCCGATCGTGCGCGGCTGCGTCAAGCACGGCAGGCGCCTGATCTTTCCTTCGACCTCGGAAGTCTACGGCATGTGCGCCGACCGCGAGTTCGATCCCGACTCCTCGCACCTCGTCTACGGCCCGATCAACCGGCCGCGCTGGATCTACGCCTGCGCCAAGCAGCTCATGGACCGCGTGATTCATGCCTACGGCGCGAAGGAAGGCCTCGACTACACCCTGTTCCGTCCGTTCAACTGGATCGGCTCGGGCCTCGACAACATGAACGCGCCCAAGGAAGGCAGCTCCCGGGTGATCACCCAGTTCTTCGGCCACATCGTGCGCGGCGAATCCATCAAGCTGGTCGACGGGGGCCGGCAGAAGCGCGCTTTCACCTACATCGACGACGGGATCGATGCGCTGATGAGAATCATCGAGAACCCAAGGCGCGTTGCCAGCGGCCGGATCTACAACATCGGCAACCCGCGCAACAACTACTCGGTCAGGGATCTCGCGGGCATGATGGTGAAGCTCGCGCTCGACTATCCCGAATATCGCGCCAACGCAAAGAAGGTCAAGCTCGTCAAGACGACCGCCGAGGGATACTACGGCAAGGGCTACCAGGACGTGCAGAGCCGCGTCCCCCGCATCTCCGGCACGATGAAGGATCTGGACTGGAAGCCGCGGGTGAACATGCAGCAGGCCCTGAAGCGCATCTTCGACGCCTATCGTGCGCACGTCGCGGAGGCGCGCCGGCTCGTGGAATGAAGCTGGCGCTGAAAATCGACGTCGATACCTATCGCGGCACCAGACGGGGCGTGCCGCAAGTCGCCGAGCTCCTGAAGAAGCACGGCGCCGGGGGGACTTTCCTCTTCAGCCTGGGCCCCGACCACACGGGCCGCGCGGTGAAGCGCGTCTTCCGTCGCGGCTTCATCGGCAAGGTTTCGCGCACCTCGGTGCTCTCCCACTACGGTTTCGCGACGCTGCTCTACGGAACGCTCCTGCCGGGCCCGGATATCGGGCGCGGCTGCGCCGGCATCATGCGCCTGGTGCGCGACGCGGGCTTCGAGGTCGGCGTCCATGCCTGGGACCATGTGAAATGGCAGGACGGCGTGGACACGGCAGGCGCCGCCTGGACCGAGCGCCAGATGATGCGTGCGCGCGCGCGCTTCGAGGAAATTTTCGGCGAGCCGGCGCGCGTGCACGGCGCCGCAGGATGGCAGATGAACCGGCACGCGCTGCGCCTCACGCAGCGCCTGGGATTCGACTACTGCTCGGACACGCGCGGCACCTGCCCCTTCATTCCGGTATGGAACGCGGAAATCGTCGCCTGCCCGCAACTGCCCACCACGCTGCCGACGCTGGACGAGCTGATCGGGACCGGCGGCCTCACCAAGCGCAACGTCGCCGCGCATCTGCTCGAGCTCACGCGCAAGGCACCCGCCGACGGCCACGTGTACACCCTGCACGCGGAGCTGGAAGGGGGGAAGCTCGCGCCCGTATTCGACGAGCTGCTTTCGGGATGGAAGAGCCAGGGCTACGAGCTGGTCCCCATGCGCGCGCTGGCCGAGTCGCTCGACCTGAAGAGCCTGCCGCGGCACGAGATCGCGATCGGCGCGGTCGCCGGCCGCTCGGGCACGCTCGCCTTGCAGGGCAAGGAATTCCTGTCTTGAGCGATCTCTTCCCCGGGCTCAGGCGCCGGCGCATCCGCACGAGCGGCGTCGCGATCAATCTCGTTCACGGCGGCAGCGGGCCGCCGCTGCTGCTGCTGCACGGTTATCCGCAGACCCACTCGATCTGGCACAGGGTGGCGCCGGAGCTTGCGAAGCGCTTCAGCATCGTCGCCGCCGACCTTCGCGGTTACGGGGACAGCGAAAAGCCGCACGGGCTTCCCGATCACGGCAACTATTCCAAGCGCGCCATGGCGCAGGACCAGGTCGAAGTGATGCGCGCGCTGGGCCACGAGAAGTTTTTCGTGGTGGGCCACGATCGCGGCGCGCGGGTTGCCCACCGCATGGCGCTCGATCACCCGGCCCAGGTGCTAAGGCTCGTGGTGCTCGACATCGTGCCTACGCGAACGATGTATGCGAACGTCTCCCGCGAGTTCGCCAAAGCCTACTATCACTGGTTCTTCCTGCTGCGGCCGGAACCGATTCCCGAGACCTTGATCGGCGCGAATCCCGATTTCTATCTGGAGAGCCACATGGGAACGCGGCACGGCGGCCTGAAGGTTTTCGCCCCCGAAGCCCTCGCAGAGTACCGGCGCTGCTTTCGCGACCCGGCGACGATACACGCGAGCTGCGAGGATTACCGCGCGGCCGAGTCCATCGACCTCGTCCACGACGAGGCCGACCTGAATCGCAAGCTCGCAATGCCCCTTCTGGTGCTCTGGGGCGCGCACGGAACGATGGAGCGCTGCTTCAAGCCGCTCGCAGACTGGGCCGAGCGCGCCGAGGACGTACGCGGCCGGGCGGTCGACTGCGGCCACTACATCCCCGAGGAAGCGCCGCAGGAATTGCTGGCGGAGATCTTCAAGTTTCTGGCGTGAATCCGCGAAACGCCGCGCCTTGCAATTACACCGCGGTTCGGGTAACAATCACGCGTAACGGGAGCAAGGGTACTGGATGGCCAACAAGCTTGTAGGCGATTTCGCGCTCCCCGCCACGGGCGGCAAGGAATTCCGGCTCTCGGCCCTCGATTCGAAGCTGCTGGTTCTTTATTTCTATCCCAAGGACAACACGCCGGGCTGCACCAACGAGGGCGTCCAGTTCAGCGAACTCCATCCGCGCTTCCGCAGGGCCGGTTGCGCGATCTACGGCGTTTCCCGGGACAGCCTCAGGTCCCACGAGAACTTCAAGGCCAAGATGGGATTCCCCTTCGAGCTGCTTTCCGACGAGGACGAGACGGTCTGCAAGCGCTTCGGCGTCATGAAGATGAAGAACATGTACGGGAAGAAGGTGCGCGGAATCGAGCGCAGCACCTTCGTCCTCGATCGCGACCGCGTCATCCGGCGCGAATGGCGCGGAGTCAAGGTTCCGGGTCACGCGCAGGAGGTGCTCGATTTTGTTGAAACAATCTGAGCCGGACTCCGCAGGAGCGGAGGATTCACTCAAATCCATGCCTTCCCCCCGCAAGCGAAGCGCCCCCCGGCAGACCGCCTCCAAGCTTTTCGTTCTCGATACCAACGTGCTGATGCACGACCCGACGAGCCTCTTCCGGTTCGAGGAGCACGACGTGTACGTGCCGATGATGACTCTCGAGGAGCTGGACAACAACAAGAGCGGCATCTCGGAAATCGCGCGCAACGCGCGCCAGGCGAGCCGGTTCCTGGACGACATCGTGAGCCACGCCAAGGGGCCGATCGCGTCGGGGATCCCCCTGAAGCGCCACGATGCCGACAATGCGACCGGGCGGCTATTCCTGCAGACCGAGGCCATCAACGGCCACCTTCCCGCGAGTCTGCCGATCGGCAAGACCGACAACCACATCATCGGCGTGGCGATCTTCCTGCACAAGCGCGATCCCCGGCGCAAGGTGATCCTCGTGTCCAAGGACATCAACATGCGCATCAAGGCGCATGCGCTCGGGCTGGAGGCCGAGGACTACTACAACGACAAGGTGCTCGAGGACACCGACCTGCTGTATACGGGGGTGCGCGAACTCCCCGCGGACTTCTGGGAGCAGCACGGCGGGAACATGGAGTCCTGGAAGCGCGAAGGCCACACCTACTACCGCCTGAGCGGGCCGCTCTGCGCGAAGCTGCTGCTCAACGAATTCGTGTACCAGGAGGGCGAGCGTCCGCTGCACGCCGCGGTGAGGGAGGTGTCGGGCCGCACCGCCGTGCTGGAAACCGTGCGGGACTACACCCACGGGCGGAACAGCGTGTGGGGCATCACCGCGCGCAACCGCGAGCAGAATTTCGCGCTGAACCTTCTGATGGACCCGGACATCGACTTCGTCACCCTGCTCGGCCAGGCGGGAACCGGAAAGACGCTCCTGACGCTGGCCGCGGGCCTCATGCAGACACTCGAACACAAGCACTACGGCGAGATCATCATGACCCGCGTCACGGTCCCCGTCGGCGAGGATATCGGCTACCTTCCGGGCACGGAGGAGGAGAAGATGGCGCCATGGATGGGCGCGCTCGAAGACAATCTCGACGTCCTCAACAAGACCGACGAGGATGCCGGGGAATGGGGCCGGGCGGCGACCCGGGATCTGGTCCGCTCGAGAATCAAGATCAAATCGCTCGGCTTCATGCGCGGCCGCACTTTCCTCAGCAAGTACCTGATCATAGACGAGGCCCAGAACCTCACGCCGAAGCAGATGAAGACCCTGATCACCCGCGCAGGTCCCGGCACGAAGGTCGTATGCCTGGGCAACATCGCGCAGATCGACACGCCCTATCTCACCGAGGGCAGCTCGGGCCTCACCTATGTCGTCGACAGGATGAAGGGCTGGTCTCACTCGGGACACGTCACCCTGCAGCGCGGCGAACGTTCGCGTCTTGCCGATCACGCTGCCGAAGCGCTTTAGGGAACGGAGTCCGGCGTCCCGCGCCGGCGCGTTCAGTTTGCTGAAGATCAAAACGTATCAGAAAGGACAACATGTCACGCGCGATCCTCAAGGGCGCAGCCGTCGCGATTGCGGCGGCGCTGCTCGCCACCGCCTCATTCGCACAGCAAAAAGACTACAAGCCGTACGTGGGCCAGCAGGGGAAGGACGTGGTGTGGGTGCCGACCCCCGACGAGGTCGTGGAACGAATGTTGAACATGGCCCAGACCAAGCCCGACGACTACGTGATCGATCTGGGCGCAGGCGACGGAAAGATCGCGATCGCGGCGGCGAAGAAGTTCGGCGCCCGCTCGCTCGGCATCGAATACAACCCCGATATGGGGCCTTCGCGCAGCGTAACGCCAAGGCCGCGGGGGTTCTGGGGCGCGCGCAGATACAGCAGGGGGACATCTTCGCCACCGACTTCAGCCAAGCGACCGTCCTCACGATGTACCTGCTGCCCACCCTCAACATGAAGCTGCGTCCCCGGATACTCGGGTTGCGGCCCGGAACGCGGGTTGTCGCGCATGCCTTCAACATGGAGGACTGGGAACCCGACGAGGTGTCGGATATCGACGGGCGGCGCGCCTTCCTCTGGATCGTGCCCGCAAGCGTCGGCGGCCACTGGGCGATGGAGGTCGTCGCAAACGGCGCGTCGGAGAAACTCGAGCTGAACCTGGAGCAGCGCTTTCAGAGAATCGAGGGCAGCGTGCACCTCGGACAGGTCCTTGCGGGGCTGCGCGAGCCGAAACTGAGCGGCTTCAACGTCGCTTTCTCCTACGTCGACAACAAGGGCATGCGGCGGAACTTCACGGGGCGCGTGGCCGGCTCGCAGATGGAAGGCGCATTTCGCGCCGACAACGGCCAGGAAGGCCGCTGGACCGCGGCAAAGAAGTAGCGGCTGCGCCCGCGGATATTGAACGAGCGCGAAGCGAGGCTTCGCGCCTCGCTTCAAAGGGTCTTGTGGGTCCCGTCGCAGAAAGGCTGGTTGTGCGTGCGCTTGCAGCCGCACAGCCACAGCTTCTCGGCCTTGATGATGGTGAATTTTACCGGCCTGAATTCCGTAGCCTTGTGCGAGCCGTCGCAGAACGGCTGGCTCTTCGATCTCCCGCAGCGGCACCACCAATAGTCGCCTGGGGCGAGTTCCACGGCATAGGGGGATTTCTGCGCGATATGGGGTTCGGCCATCGATGTCTCCTTTGAAGGCGCAGACCTTGCATCGGGCACTTCGGCCCTTCCACGACGCGGAGTATAAGCCCCGGCAAGGGGCAGCGCTTGAGAGCCGATCCCAGGGCCGGGCGCAAGCGCGCCCGGCCGCGCTCGGGCGGCCGCTGCCCGGGGTCTCGAACCCCGGGTCTCCGCGCCCCACTTTATAATTGCTTCCGTGAAATTCCTCTTCGATCTCTTTCCTGTCATCCTCTTCTTCGCGGCGTTCAAGCTATTCGACATCTACGTCGCGACCGCCGCCGCCATCGCGGCGACGTTCCTGCAGATCGCCTGGCTGAAGTGGAGGAAGCGCAAGGTCGACGCGATGATGTGGATCAGCCTTGGGATCATCGTCGTTTTCGGAGGCGCGACGCTGGCGCTGCACGACGAGACGTTCATCAAGTGGAAACCCACGGTGCTCTACTGGCTGCTCGGCGCGGTCCTGGCGGGATCGGAGCTGTTTTTCCGCCGCAACCTGGTCCGCGCGATGCTCAAAGGGCAGGTGGAGGTTCCCGAGACCGCCTGGACCCGGTTGAACTGGAGCTGGGTCGGCTTCTTCGCGTTCATGGGCGCGGCAAATCTCTATGTCGCGTTCAACTTCTCCACCGACACCTGGGTGAACTTCAAGCTCTTCGGCGGCATGGGTCTCATGCTCGTATTCGTGGTTCTTCAGGCGCTGTTTCTGGTCCGCTACGTGGAAGACAACAAGGACTCCCGTTGAAACGCCGCACCAGGCCGGCGGCGATCCCGGTCGGACCCGCACTCCGTCACGCTCCAGGCTGATGGACCTGCCCGCGGCGATCCGCGAGAAGCTGGCCGTCCTCCAGCCTCAATCGCTGGAGCTTCTCGACGAGTCCGGCATGCACGTCGGCCATTCCGGCGCGAGAGCCGGCGGAAGCCATTTCCGTCTCGCGATCGTTTCGCCCCTGTTCCAGGGCAAGGAGATGCGGGAACGGCATCGGATGATCTACGCCGCGCTGGGACCGCTGATGCATCGCGAGATTCACGCTCTCGCGATCCGGGCTCTGGCACCGGATGAGATATGATTCGGGTTTCTTCCGAAGGATTTTCCATGAACAATCCCACCGCCCGGCTTTTCGCCGTATTCGCCCTGGCGCTGAGTCTCGCTGTCCCCGCATCCGCCCAGGTCGGGAAAGACGGAGCGCCGGCCTCCCCGAAAATGCCCGTCGTCAACGGCAAGCCCATTCCCAAGTCACGCCTGGAGTTCATCGTCAAGCAGCGCGCCGCTCAAGGGCAGGCTGACAACGCGCAGGCGCGCAACGCGATCCTGGACAACCTCATTGCCCAGGAGGTCGTCGCGCAGGAGGCTGAGCGGGTCGGCATCGCCAAGTCGGCCGACGTGCGCGCGCAGCTGGACCTCGCGCGCCAGCAGGTCCTGGTGCAGGCGGCGGTCCAGCAATACCTGAAGGCGCACCCGATCAAGGATGAGGAGATGCTCTCCGAATACAACAAGGTGAAAGCCTCGCGGGGCGACAAGGAGTACAAGGCGCGCCATATCCTCGTCGACAAGGAGAGCGAAGCGAAAGAGGTCGTCGCGCAGCTGAAGAAGGGCGCGAAGTTCGAGGACCTCGCCAAGCAATCCAAGGACCCTGGCTCGAAGGACCGGGGAGGCGACCTCGACTGGAACCCTCCGACGACCTTCGTCAAGCCGTTCGCGGACGCGCTCACCAAGCTCGAGAAGGGCAAATATACCGAAACGCCCGTGCAGACCCAGTACGGCTGGCACGTCATTCAGCTGGACGACGTGCGCTCCGCGCAGTTTCCCCCGTTCGATTCCGTGAAGCAGCAGATTCACAACATGCTGCAGGAGCGGGAAGTGCAGAAATACGTCGGCGAGCTGCGCGCGAAGGCAAAGATCCAATAGATCTCAGCCCACCCACTTCCGCGCGTTGCGGAACATGCGCATCCACGGGCTGTCTTCGTCCCACTCCTCCGGGTGCCAGGACTGCTGCACGGTGCGGAACACGCGCTCCGGGTGCGGCATGAGGATGGTGAAGCGTCCGTCGGCAGTGGTCAATCCGGTGATTCCGAGCGGTGAGCCGTTCGGGTTCAGCGGATAGGTCTCGGTCGGCTCGCCGCGGTTGTCGACGAAGCGAAGCGCGACTATCGCCTGCGCTTGCGCCTCTCTCGTATCGAAACACGCGCGACCCTCGCCGTGCGCAGTGGCGATCGCCATGCGGCTGCCCCCCATGCCGGAGAAGAACAGGGACGGGCTCGGCGTGATCTCCACCATGACGAAGCGCGCCTCGAACTGCTCCGAGCGATTCCTCACGAAACGCGGCCACCCCTTGGCACCGGGGATCAGCTCACGCAGGTTGCTCATCATCTGGCAGCCGTTGCATGCGCCGAGCGCAAAGCTGTCCCCGCGCCCGAAGAAGGCGCCGAAGTCGTCGCGGACGCGTGCATTGAACAGTATCGCCTTGGCCCAGCCGGCGCCGGCTCCGAGCACGTCTCCGTAGGAAAAACCTCCCCCTGCGGCGAAGCCCTTGAATCCCGATAGGGATACACGGCCGGAGAGGATATCGCTCATGTGCACGTCGTGCGCCTCGAATCCGGCGCGGTCGAAAGCCGCCGCCATCTCGACCTGTCCGTTCACGCCCTGCTCGCGGAGAACAGCGATTTTCGGTCGCGCTCCCGTCGAGATGAAGGGCGCGGCGATATCATCGGCGGCATCGAACGCGAGCGACGCCGACAGGCCCGGATCGTCGCGATCGAGGACGCGATCGAATTCCTCTTTCGCGCACTCCGGATTGTCCCGAAGCTGCTGCATCCTGAAGCTCACCTCCGACCAGGCGCGTTCGAGCTCAACGCGCGGCGCAGCGAACAGGGTCTTGGCGCTGCGTACGAGGCGCAGCTCGTCGCGGGGGTTGAGGGTCCCAATCACCTGAACGGGCAGGCCCGAGAGCGCACCGAGAACCCTGGAGCGCTCGGAGGACCGGATCTGGATCACCGCGCCGAGCTCCTCGGCGAACAGGGCCGCGAGCACGTGTCCTAGATCGCGCCCATGCATCAGCTCGGGCCTGCGCTCGCTGCCGTCGACGTCCTGCGCCGCCGCATCGTAGGCGAGCAGATCGAGATTGATCGTGATCCCCGTGTGTCCGGCAAACGCCATCTCGCACAGCGTGGCGAACAGCCCCCCGTCGGAACGGTCGTGGTAGGCGAGGATGAGCCCGTCGCGGGCAAGCGACTGGATCGCGCCAAAGAAACGTGCAAGGAGCCCGGGATCGTCAAGGTCCGGGGCCTGGTCCCCGCATTGGCCGAACGCCTGCGCGAGCACCGAAGCCCCCAGGCGATTGCGCCCTTTCCCGAGGTCGACGAGAACGAGCTCGGTTGCGCCGCAGTCGGTGCGAAGCTGAGGTGTGAGCGTGCCGCGCGCGTCTTCGCAGGGCGCAAATGCCGAAACGATCAGCGACAAGGGCGCCACCACCTCATGGGTGGCGCCCTGGTCCTGCCAGGCGGTGCGCATGGAAAGCGAATCCTTGCCCACGGGAATGCTGATCCCGAGCGCGGGACAGAGCTCGAGGGCCACGGCGCGCACGGTGTCGAACAGCGCGGCATCCTCGTTTCCGTAGCCGGCGGCCGCCATCCAGTTTGCCGACAGCTTCACGCGGGCGAGCTCGCTCACCCGCGCCGCGGCGAGATTGGTGAGCGCCTCCCCGACCGCCATCCGGCCCGAGGCTTCAGGGCTGATGAGCGCCAGCGGCGAGCGCTCCCCGATGGCGAATGCCTCACCCTCGTAGCGCTCGTAACTCATGAGGGTCACCGCGCAATCAGCGACCGGCGCCTGCCAGGGGCCCACGAAGGGATCGCGGGAGCACAGGCCGCCGACGGTGCGATCGCCGATGCTGACCAGGAAATTCTTTCTTGCCACCGTGGGATGCCGCAGCACCCGATGGCAGGCTTCCACGAGCGTCACGTCCTCGATCGCAAGCGGGCCGGGCCGCCTCGGCCCGTGCAGGCTCTCGCGTATCATTCGCGGCGGCTTGCCGAGCAGCACCGAGAGGTCCATCTCGACGGGAACGTTGCGGAAATGCCGGTCTTCCACCACCAGTCGTCCGTCGTCGGTGGCTGTCCCGACAACCGCGAAGGGGCAGCGCTCGCGCTCGCAGATCGCGCGAAACTCGTCCATGCGCCCGGGGGCGATCGCAAGCACGAAGCGCTCTTGCGCCTCGTTGCACCAGATCTCGCGCGGGGTCATTCCGGGCTCCTCGCTGGGCGCGGCGCGCAGGTCGATCCTGGCGCCGCGGTCGGCGGCGTGGACCAGCTCCGGAAGCGCGTTCGACAGGCCGCCGGCGCCGACATCGTGGATCGAGAAAACCGGGTTGCCGCCGCCGAGCTGCCAGCAGCGGTCGATGACCTCCTGTGCGCGTCTTTGCACCTCGGCGTTGCCGCGCTGCACCGAGTTGAAATCGAGGTCTTCCGGGTTGGCTCCGGTGTCCATGCTGGAAGCCGCGCCCCCGCCCATGCCGATCAGCATTCCGGGACCGCCGAGCTGGACGAGGAACGCGCCGGCAGGCAGTCCGTCCTTTCTCGCGTGCGCGGCGGCGATGTTGCCGATACCCCCGGCGAGCATGACCGGCTTGTGGTAGCCCCGCGTCTCCCCGTTCGCCTGCATCTCGAAGGCGCGGAAATAGCCGGCGAGATTGGGCCGGCCGAATTCGTTGTTGAAGGACGCTGCTCCGATCGGCCCTTCGAGCATGATCTGCAGCGCGGAAGCGATGCGCTCGGGCCTTCCCGGGGTCCTCTCCCAGGGCTGCTCGAATCCGGGGATGCGCAGATGAGAGACCGAGAAGCCGCACAGCCCCGCCTTCGGCTTCGCGCCGCGCCCGGTCGCTGCTTCGTCGCGGATTTCTCCGCCCGATCCGGTCGCCGCGCCCGCGAACGGAGAGATCGCGGTCGGATGGTTGTGAGTTTCGCACTTCATCAGGGTGTGCGTGAGCTCTTCCCTGTATCCGTAGCGGCGGCCGGGGTCCGGATAGAAGCGCGCGGTGACGCGTCCTTCCATCACTGCGGCGTTGTCGGAATAGGCGACCACCGTACCTTTGGGACTGCGCGCGTGCGTGGTTCGGATCATGCCGAAGAGCGTTTCCTGGCGCGCGACTCCGTCGATGATCCACGACGCGTTGAAGATCTTGTGGCGGCAATGCTCGGAATTCGCCTGGGCGAACATGGTGAGCTCGACGTCGGTGGGATCGCGGCCGACGCTGCGATAGTGCTCGTACAGATATTCGATCTCGTCGGGGGCGAGCGCGAGGCCGAGGGTCGTATTGGCTTCCTCGAGCGCTGCGCGTCCGCGCATCAGGACCCCGACCGTTGCGAGCGGCCTGGGCTCGTAGTGGCGAAACAGACTCTCGGCCTCACCCGGCGACTCGAGCACCGCTTCGGTCATGCGGTCGTGGAGGAACTCGAGCACCTGCCGCCGATTCGCGTCAAGCGCGCCGTCTCCGGAAACGTGCCACGCTGTGCCCCGCTCGATGCGGCGGACCGCGCCGAGCCCGCAGCGGTGCGCGATGTCGGTCGCCTTGGAAGACCAGGGAGAAATCGTTCCCGGACGCGGCACGACGAGCAACATGCGCCCCGCGGGCTCCGGCCCGACGTCGCCGTACTCAAGGAGCCCCGCGAGCACCTCGTTGCCGCGCCGGTCGAGCGACTGCTCGATCTCGACGAAGTGCCAATGGTCTGCGGCGACAGCCCGAATGGACGCGTTGATCGCTGCGAGGCGGGAGTTCAGTTTTTCCAGCCGAAACGCGGAGACAGCACGGCTTCCGCGCAGCTTGAGGATCAACGACATCGGTCGTGCCGGTAAAAGGCGATTATACCGGAAGCACGCAGGAGATTAGGCCTCGGGATCGAGGAACCCGCGCAACAGGAGCGGTTCAGTTGGTGCGCCGGAATTGTGGATTGTTCAAGGTGCCCGCCACCCCGATCGTGGCGCGCGCCTGAACTGTTTGCGCGCGCAGTTCGATCTGCATGCGTCCGGACAGATTCTTCTGCGAGTCCATCTCGACCTGCCCCGTCCCGTTCAGGAGGCCGGCCGCCAGGTGCAATTGGCGAACGTGGAGGCGATTGGGATCGGCGGACACCGCGCCGCTCATTTCGGAGAACAGCGTCGTGCCGCCGCCGGTGCTGCTGCCCTGGAGCAGGCGCGTCATGTCCACGTTGGTGATCGAGCCCTTCTGAATGCTGAAATTGCCCTCGAGCCGGGCGCTCGCAAACAGCCGCTGCGGCGCCGAAGCTCTCATGGCGTATGTTCCCTTTCCCTCGAGCGTGCCGCCCGCGAGAATGGGGGCCGCGAGCTTCGCCGCGTCCACGCCCCGCGCGCTCAATTCGCCGTCCAGGGCCCAGCCGTCGGTCCACCTCACGCGGGCGTTTCCCTGCAAGCGGCCGCCGAAGGCGCGGCCTTCGACTTCGTTCAGGGCGAGCTCTCCCGCGGTCACCGTTCCCTTCGCGGCAAAATCGCCGAGCGCGAGGTCCCCGCCGATCGGCAGCGGAAATGCATCTGCCGATATTTCGATCGCTGCCCTCTTGCCCTGCGGCATGAGGATCACCGACAGCTTGCGCTCGGCATTGGAGAGAACCACGGACTGCACTGCGCCGTCCGCACCCAGCCGGGCGTTGACGTCGAGGGGCGGCAGATTCAGATCGGGAATGTCGAGCTTCAATCCTTTTGCCGCGATGTGCGCCACGCGAAGCGAATTGCCCTCTCCCTTGTTCGACAGAAGCACAGGCACGTACTTTGAAGGAAACACCACTCCTTCGAGCGTCAGGCTTCTGAACGCCTTCCTGTCGGCAAACAAGGAATCGATTTCCGGTATGGCCCTCACAGTCGCCACGCGCATCTGGGGATCGCCGCCGATCACGACTTTCTCGAATTTCAGGTGCGGGCTTGGCACCAGCCCCACGCTGCTCGTTCCGATCTTCACCGGAACGCCCAGCCAGTCTTGGGCGGCTCTTTCGTACGGAGCCGACTCGATCGGAACGAAAGGAAGCGCTGCGGCGGCGACGATCAGGATGACAAGCAGCATCAGGGCAATCGTCTTCGTGGGGCTGCCCGACCTCCTCTTCGTCCAGTCTCGCGCGCTGCGCGCCGCCCGGGCCCGCTCCTGGACGAGCGCGCCTTCGTCGCCCCGGAACACTTCTTCTCCGGCGCGCTCCCTGGAGCGCTCCGCCTTGCGGGCCTGCTCCGCTTCCCTGGCCCGGGCCCTCTCCTCCTCCCGCACCCGCTTCTCCTCTTCCCTCGCCCGCCTCGCTTCTTGCTTGGCGAGCGCCTCTCCCTCCTCCTCCTCCTGGCGCCTGCGCTCTTCTTCGGCGGCCGCCTTTTCCTCTTCCTCCCGGCGGGCGCGTTCCTCCTGCTCTCTGCGTTCGCGTTCCTCTTCCTCGAGTATCTTCTGCTCAAGCTCCCTGCGCGCCGCCTCTTCCTGCTGCCTCATGCGCTCCCGGGCCTCGCGTTCCTCCGCCTCCCTGCGCCTGCGCGCCTCCTCCTCGGCGCGCCTCGCCCGTTCCGCCTGTTCCCGCCTTGCGCGCTCCTCGGCCTCGATGCGCGCGCGCATCTCCGCCTCACGCCGCGCCCGCTCCTGCTCTTCGCGCAGCCGGCGCTCGACTTCTTCCCTGCGCAGTTGCTCCTCGATCTCGCGGCGCCTCCGTTCCTCGGCTTCCTTGCGCGCCCGCTCCTCGACCTCGCGGCGCGCGCGCGCCTCGGCTTCGCGCCGCGCCCGCTCTTCGTCCTCGCGCCGGGTTCTCTCCTGGGTATCCGCGCGCTGCCGTTCCTCGGCCTCGCGCTTGATCCGATCTTCGGCCTCGATTCGCGCGCGCACCTCGGCTTCGCGCCGCGCCTTCTCTTCAGCCTCCCTGCGCTGGCGCTCTTCCGCCTCCCGCCGGGCCTGATCGAGGGCTTGCACTTGAGCCGATGTCTGGCTTGGCGGCCGGGTTTCGGGTCTGAGCTGCTGGGCAAGCGCGGCCCTCGCCCTCTGTTCGGCTTCTGCCTTGGCCCGCGCGGCCGCCTCGGCCCTCGCCTTGGCGGCCGCCTCTTCGCGCGCGCGGGCTGCCGCCGCGTCCGTCCGCTCTTTCGCGGCGGGCTTCGGAGTAAACGAGGTGAAGTCCAGATCTTCTCCGGCGTCCGCGGGCGCTTCCGAGGTCGGCGCGCGCCCTACCGGCGCGTATCCTCCCGTGTCCTGCGGACCCAGGAACTCCCTGACGTAGCCGTCCCTCTCGAGACCCCCAAGAGCCTCAAGGAGCCTGGGTTCGGTGAACCTGTCCAGCCTGTCGAGCAGGGCTGAAACGCTGACCTTGCCGTCGATCTCCTTGAGGACATTCCGGAGATCGCGCGACAGATTGGAGGTCTTGCCGGTCGCCTCCATCAGACCCTTGCCGGTCTTGGTGAGAATCGAATACCGATTCATGCTTTCGGGGTTCTCGAGGTGCTCTGTGCCGGAAACGGCTCCCGCCCTTGCGCAGTCCTCTGCACAGCCGGCCATATTATAGGCATGTCGGACTTCGGCGGGGCGGCCGTCAGACCTTCCTTGCCCGCCGGCCGGGGGACCGGAGCGCGCGCAAACGACCTGGCCAGCGCCGATCTCATCCCGAGCCCGGGCGCCCGTAGCCGCCGCCTCCGGGTGTCTCGATCACGAAGCAGTCGCCGGGCGCCATCTCGATCTGATCGCAGCCGTCGAGCTCGACCACGCTTCCGTCGGAACGGCGCACCCAATTGTGGCCGCGCGTCCCCGGCAGCCCGCCGTTCATTCCGTGCGGCGCCATGCGCCGGTTCCCCGAGAGAATCGCCGCCGTCATGGACTCGAGAAAGCGCACGCGCCGCACCGTGCCGTCGCCTCCTCGCCAGCGTCCCGCGCCGCCGCTTCCCCGCCGGATCTCGAAGCTCTCCAGCACGACCGGGAAGCGCCACTCCAGAACCTCCGGATCGGTGAGCCGCGAGTTGGTCATATGCGTTTGCACGGCGTCCGCGCCGTCGAATCCCTGCGGCGCCGCGCCTGCGCTCTCGCGCCGCAGGCCGGCGCCGGAGCCGCCCGCCACCGTTTCATAGTACTGGTAAGAGTCGTTGCCGAAGGTGAAATTATTCATCGTGCCGCAGGACGCCGCCATGACCCCGAGCGCTCCGTAAAGCGCGTCGGTGATGCACTGCGAAGTCTCGACGTTGCCGGCCACCACCGCCGCCGGATAGCGCGGCGCGAGCATCGAGCCTTCCGGAATGATCACCCGGAGCGGCTTCAGGCAGCCGGCGTTCATCGGAATCTCGTCGTCGACGAGCGTCCGGAACACGTAGAGGACCGCCGCCATGCAAACGGCGGAGGGCGCGTTGAAATTGTCCGGCAGCTGGGCCGAGGTCCCGGTGAAATCGACGGTTGCGCCGCGGCTCCTGCGGTCGATCGCGATTCTCACGCGGATGACCGCTCCGTTGTCGAGCTTGTAGCTGAACTCGCCGTCCCTCAGGACGTCGATGACGCGCCGCACCGCCTCCTCGGCGTTGTCCTGCACGTGCTGCATGTAGGCGTGCACGACCTCGAGCCCGAAGTGGCGCACCATGCGCCCGAGCTCCTGCGCGCCCTTTTCGTTCGCCGCAACCATGGCTCGCAGGTCGGCGATGTTCTGGTCCACGTTGCGCGCCGGGTAAGGTCCGGAGGAAAGCAGCGCCGCCGTTTCGGTTTCCCGCAGCCGGCCTCTCTCGACCAGGAGAAAGTTGTCGATGAGCACGCCTTCCTCCTCGACGACGCGGCTCCGGGGCGGCATCGAGCCCGGGGTGATGCCGCCGATGTCGGCGTGATGGCCGCGCGAGCCCACATAGAAGAGAATCCTGCCGTCTTCGTCGTCGAACACCGGGCTGATCACGGTGACGTCGGGCAGATGCGTGCCGCCGTTGTAGGGGGCGTTCAGCATGTAGACGTCGCCGGACTTCATTTTTCCGCGGTTCTCCCGGATCACCGTGCGCACGCTCTCCCCCATCGAGCCGAGGTGTACCGGCATGTGCGGCGCATTGGCGATGAGATTGCCGCTCTGGTCGAACACGGCGCAGGAAAAATCGAGCCTTTCCTTGATATTCACGGAGTAGGCGGTATTCGCGAGGCGCAGCCCCATCTGCTCGGCGATCGACATGTACAGATTGTTGAAGATCTCCAGTTTCACGGGATCGACGCTCGTTCCCATCGCAGCGCCGTGGCGCCGCGCCTCGATTCGCTCGAGCACCATGTGGCCGAGGCGCATGAGTTCCGCCCGCCACCCGGGCTCAACCACGGTCGTGGCGTTCCGCTCGGCGATCACGGCCGGCCCGACGATCCGGTCCCCCGGTGCAAGCTGCTCGCGCAGAAAAACCGGCGTCCGGTGCGCGCGGCCTCCCGTGTGCACGCTCACCCATTCGGCCGGCTGAAGGGCGCCGCGCGAGCGCGACTCGACCTGCATGGCTTCGGACCGAGCCTCCGGCGCTCCGATGGCTTCCACCGAAGCCGACTCGACGATCAGTCCGCGGTCGGACATGAGGAAACTGTAGCGCCTGCGATAGGCGGACTCGAATTGCGCCATCATCCCGCCGAGGTCGGCGAATCCGACGACGAGCGCCGTGTCGGTGCCCTCGTAGCGCAGGTGCACGCGCCTGACGACATGGACGCGTTCCGGGGGAAGGCCCTGGGCAATCAGCTCCTCGCGCGCCGTCCGGGAGAGCCGATCGAGGGCCTGTTCGAGCGGGGCAAGAGCGCCCGCGTCGAGCTTTGCCTCCACCGCCTCCTCGCGCATCGCCACCGTGTCGGCGAGCCCCATGCCGTAGGCCGAAAGGACTCCTGCGAGCGGATGAATGAACACGCGTGTCATGCCGAGCGCGTCGGCGACCATGCAGGCGTGCTGGCCCGCCGCGCCGCCAAAGCAGCAGAGCACGTACTCGGTGACGTCGTGGCCCCGCTGTACGGAGATCTTCTTGATCGCTTCGGCCATGTTGCCTACCGCGATCTCTATGAAGCCCTCCGCGACCTGCTCTGCGGAGCGCGAGTCTCCGCTGGCCCGGTGGATCGTTTCGGCCAGCTCCGAGAACCCGCGGCGCACCACCGCATCGTCGAGGGGGGACGTGCCATCGAGCCCGAACACCGCAGGAAAGAACCTCGGCTGGATCTTGCCGAGCATCACGTTCGCGTCGGTCACCGTGAGCGGACCGTTCCTGCGGTAGCAGGCGGGGCCCGGGTCGGCGCCGGCCGAGTCCGGACCGACGCGGAAGCGCGCGCCGTCGAAATTGAGGATCGACCCGCC
>Ga0187773_10000267_pt1 | contig 21527 bp, 20 predicted proteins | sample 0216_BV02_MP05_1_FD_133133 | JGI IMG/M metagenome (GOLD analysis project Ga0187773, IMG submission 133133) | Tropical peat soil microbial communities from peatlands in Department of Meta, Colombia - 0216_BV02_MP05_10_MG | ecosystem: Environmental > Terrestrial > Soil > Wetlands > Peat | place...
AAGAAGGACGGGGGTGGAATCATCCTCGATATGCTGTGCCACTGGCGCTATGTGATGGACGATCTCTTCGGGGAAGTGAAGAGCGTGTCATGCCTCGGAGCCACCCACATCGCCGAGCGTTGGGGCGAAAACGGCAGGAAATACAGGGCCACCGCGGACGACGCGGCATACGCGACTTTCCGGCTGGCAAGCGGAGTGGTCGCGCATTTCAACAGTTCCTGGTGCGTGCGCGTGCGCCGCGACGATCTCGTGACATTTCAGGTCGACGGCACCAAGGGCTCGGCGGTCGCCGGCCTCACTCGCTGCTTCGCGCAGTCGCTCGCCGACACGCCGCGCCCGGTGTGGAATCCCGACGTGCGCCAGGCTCACGACTTCCTGGCCGACTGGCGCGAAATCCCGGACGAGACGGCTTACGACAACGCCTTCAAGGTCGAATGGGAACTGTTCATCCGTCACGTGTGCGAAGGCGCGCCCTTCAAATGGAACCTGCTGGAAGGCGCTAAGGGCCTCCAGCTCGTCGACTGCGCCATCAAATCCTGGCGGGCGCGGCGCTGGATCGACGTTCCGGGGCTGAAAGCCTGAAGAAACCGGTGTGAACGCTCCCGAGAAGCTCGCCATTCGCATCAAGCTGCCGTCGCCAACGGGCAGACTCGAGGAGTTCCGTCTGAGCGCTCCCCCTGAGCTGGGGACGGCCGGCAGAAGGCCGCTCAACCGTGTGGCACTCGCCGCCGCCCACGTTGTTGCCGACCCGCTCGCCCAAGGCAACCCCTGGCTCGATGCCTCGGTGGACTGGGAGGCGACGATCGCTTACCGGCGCTATCTGTGGTTGCTGGGCCTCGGTGTCGCCGAAGCGATGGACACCGCGCAGCGCGGCATGGGGCTCGACTGGCCAAACTCGCTCGAACTCATCCGCCGCTCGATCCAGGCATCTAAGGGCGCCGACGGCGGTGTTCTTTTCAGCGGCGCGGGCACCGACCAACTCGAGCCTGCTCCCGGCGTGCGGCTCGACGAGGTGATCGCCGCGTACGAGGCGCAGTGCGAAGCCATTGAAGCACTGGGTGGCCGCATCGTTCTCATGGCGAGCCGCGCGCTCGCCGCGTGTGCGCGTTCTCCCGACGACTACCGCAAGGTCTACGAGCGCATCCTGTCTCAAGTGAGGCAACCGGTGATCATTCACTGGCTGGGAGAGATGTTCGACCCCCAACTCGCCGGTTACTGGGGCGAGAAAGATCCCGGCACGGCCATGAACGTTGCGCTCGGCGTGATCGAGGCGAGCCGGTCCAAGGTGGACGGCATCAAGATCTCGCTCCTCGACCACCGGAAGGAAATCGACATGCGCCAGCGACTGCCCTCGGGTGTGCGCATGTACACGGGGGACGATTTCAACTATCCGGAACTGATTGAAGGCGACGGCAGCAACAGTTCCGATGCCCTTCTGGGCATTTTCGACGCGATTGCCCCCGCCGCATCGGCGGCGCTGGGGCGTCTCGCCTCGGGCGACGCGAAAGGCTACCGTGAGATCCTCGAGCCGACCGTGCCGCTCGCGCGCCACATATTCCGCGCGCCGACGCGCTTCTACAAGACGGGCCTGGTGTTCCTCGCATGGCTGAACGGCCACCAGGAGCATTTCGTGATGGTCGGGGGGCAGCAATCGGCACGTTCGCTCATCGATCTGGCCGAAACCTTCCGTCTTGCCGACGCGGCCGGGGTGTTAAGGAACCCTGAGCTCGCGGTATCCCGGATGCGACACTTCCTGGCCCTGAGCGGCTTGGGCGGATGAAATTCGAGCCGCCAGATCCGGACCTTCTCTCGCTCAACACGGCCACGGTGCGGGAAAGGTGGAACCTGCGCCAGATGATCGAAGGCTGCTCCCGCCATCGCATCCGCGGCATTTCGCCATGGCGGGACAAGCTCGCGGAGATGGGAGCAAGGGAAGCCGCAAAATCGATACGCGACCACGGCCTGACCGTGACCGGCCTGTGCCGCGGCGGCATGTTCCCTGCAGCCGGCCGCAAAGAGCGCATGGCAGCCCTGGACGACAACCGGCGCGCCATCGACGATGCCGCCATTCTGGAGGCGAGGTGCCTGGTGCTCGTCGTGGGCGGGCTGCCGGCAGGCTCCAAAGATCTCGCCGGGGCGCGCGAGATGGTGCGGGACGGAATCGGTGAAATCCTTGATCACGCGCGCTCGGCGGGCGTGCCGCTGGCGATCGAGCCGCTGCACCCGATGTACTGCGCCGATCGCGCCTGCGTCAACACGCTCGCGCAGGCGCTCGACTTGTGCGACGAGATGGGCGAGGGCGTCGGCGTCGTGGTGGACGCGTATCACGTCTGGTGGGATCCCCAACTGAGATCCCAGATCGAGCGCGCCGGCGACAAGCGCCTGCTCGCGTTCCATGTCTGCGATTGGCTGGTGCCGACCGCCGACCTCCTGACCGACCGCGGAATGATGGGGGACGGCGTGATCCACCTGCCGCTCATACGATCCTGGATGGACCGCGCCGGTTATCGGGGATTTCACGAAGTGGAGATATTGTCGGCACGTAACTGGTGGCAGCGCGATCCCGACGAGGTGCTCGCGATCTGCCGCGCGCGGCACCAGACGGCCTGTTAGCCGGTTCAAGGGGGCGCCACCCTTGGCGACACTGGCTTCAGGCGCGGTAAAATCACGGATCTCGGTTTTCGATTTTCCTCGGTATCGGAGCCTCTCATGGACAAGAATCTGCTTTCAAAAACCGCGGCTGCCATGGTTGCCCGGGGCAAGGGCTTGCTCGCCGCGGACGAATCGAGCGGCACCTGCGAAAAGCGCTTCAAATCGGTTGGCGTGGAGTGCACCGAAGCGAACCGTCGCGCCTATCGCGACCTTCTTTTCACCACCAGGGGGATCGAGGATTTCGTGAGCGGCGTGATCCTGTTCGACGAGACCCTGCGGCAAAGCACGCTCCACGGCAACGAGCCGTTCCCGAGCTACCTCGAAAGCAAGGGGATCATCCCCGGCATCAAAGTCGACAAGGGCACGCACGATCTTGCCCTGTGGCCTGGAGAGAAGGTCACCGAAGGCCTGGACGGCCTGAGGGCTCGACTGGAGGAATACTTCAAGCTCGGGGCCCGTTTCGCCAAGTGGCGTGCCGTCATCACCATAGGGCCGGGCATTCCCAGTCATGCCTGCCTCTACGCCAATGCGCACGCGCTCGCGCGCTACTCAGCGCTCTGCCAGGAGATGTCGATCGTACCGATCGTCGAGCCGGAGGTGCTGCTCGACGGCGATCACACGATCGAGCGCTGTTACGAAGCGACCGAGGCGACGCTGTCGGCGCTTTTTGCGGCGTTGCGCGCGTACAACGTATCGCCCGAGCACACCATCCTGAAAGCTTCGATGGTCGTTTCGGGCAAGGACTGCCCGAAGCAGGCCAGCGTGGAGCGGGTTGCCGAGGAAACGGTGCGCTGCCTCAAGCACACCGTGCCTGCGGCGCTGCCTGGTATCGTATTTCTGTCTGGTGGCCAGAGCGACGAGGCAGCGACGGCACACCTAAACGAGATGGCTAGGATGACCAGCCTGCCCTGGCCGCTCACTTTTTCCTACAGCCGCGCGCTGCAGAACCCGCCCCTCAAGACGTGGCGCGGCTCTCCGGCCAACGTCGCTGCCGCGCAACGGGCGTTCTATCATCGCGCCCGCATGAACGGGCTTGCGGCGCAGGGAAAATACCGCCCGGACCTGGAACAGCAGGCAGCCTGAAGATGGCGGCGGGACTGTACGAATCGAGCATCAAGAGCCTGCCGCTCATTGGGCGCGGTAAGGTCCGCGACATGTACGCGGTGGGCAGCGACCGGCTCCTCATCGTGACCACCGATCGCCTGTCGGCATTCGACGTGGTTCTTCCCGACCCGATCCCCGACAAGGGCCGGGTGTTGAACGAAATGTCGAACTTCTGGTTCGGCAAGCTCGCGCACATCGTGCGTAATCATCTGAACGCCGCGGCGCCGGAATCCGTGGTCAAAGGCGAGGAGGAAGTCGCGCAAGTCTCGGGGCGGTCGGTGGTGGCGCGGAGGCTCAAGCCGCTTCCGATCGAGGCCGTGGTGCGCGGCTATCTCATCGGTTCCGGATGGAAGGACTACCAGGAGACCGGCGCGGTCTGCGGCATTGCACTGCCTCCCGGACTGAAGCAGGCCGACAGGCTGCCGGAGGTGATCTTCACGCCCGCGACCAAGGCCGAGGTCGGTGCGCACGACGAGAACATTTCGTTCGCTCAGGCCGAGAGAATGATCGGCAAGGAACGGGCTGCGGAAATCCGTGACGTAAGCATTCGGCTGTACCGTGAAGCGGCCGACTATGCGCGGGAGCGGGGCATCATCATCGCGGACACCAAGTTCGAATTCGGCGCCGACGGGAACGGCCAACTGGTGCTCATCGACGAGGTGCTTACGGCGGATTCGTCGCGCTTCTGGCCGGCTGACCAGTATCGGCCTGGCATCAGTCCGCCTTCGTACGACAAGCAGTACGTCCGCGATTACCTGGAGACGCTTGGCTGGAAGAAGACCCCGCCGGCGCCCAGGCTTCCCGCCGAGGTGATCGCGAGGACTTCCGAGAAATACCGGGAGGCGCTGTTTCGTCTCAGCGGGCGAAAACTGGGAGGATGACAATGGCCAGGAGCGCTCCGATCGTCGGCATCGTCATGGGCAGCGCCAACGACTGGGAGATCATGCGCGAAGCGGCGAAGCAGCTCGACGAGTTTTCGGTGCCGTACGAAGCCAAAGTGCTTTCCGCGCATCGCACTCCGGAGGCGCTCGATGAGTGGGTGGCTCAGCTGTCTGCAAGCGGCGCGAAATGTTTCATCGCTGGAGCTGGCGGCGCGGCGCATCTTGCCGGCGTGGTCGCGGCGAAGACGACCGTGCCGGTGCTCGGAGTCCCGATTCCCTCGAAATACCTCAAGGGCCTGGATTCGCTGCTCTCCATCGTGCAGATGCCCAAGGGGATTCCCGTGGCGACTTTTGCCATCGGGGAGTCGGGCGCAGCCAACGCAGGCCTATTCGCGGTGGCCATGCTTGCCAACCATGACGCTGCGCTCGCAGAGCGGCTTGTGCGATTCCGCGCAAACCAGGCCCAGGCGGTCAAAAACGCCAGACTCCCGGACTGACGCGCAATCCGCACACGCCGCAATTGGATTCAACAGGGAACACCCACCGTTCGCCGCGGATACGGGAAGCCTCGGCAATACTGAGGCGTGGGGGTTTGGTCGCGTTTCCGACCGAGACGGTGTACGGCTTGGGCGCCGATGCGTCCAACCCCGCGGCCGTCGCACGCATCTACGCGGTGAAAGGCCGTCCTGCGGATCATCCAGTCATCGTTCACGTGGGAGATCCGGAACAAGTCGCGCGCTGGGCGCGCGACGTTCCCGACCCTGCGAAGAGGCTGATGGCGCGATACTGGCCGGGCCCGCTGACCCTCGTGCTGCGGCGTGCGCAGGGCGTGGGCGACTACCTGACGGGCAGCCAGGATACGATCGCCCTGCGCATGCCCGGACACCCGATCGCCCTGGAACTCCTGCGCGAGTTCGGTGGCGGTATCGCCGCTCCCTCGGCCAACAAGTTTGGCCACGTCAGCCCGACCACGGCAGAGCATGTGCGCAGGGACTTGGGAGCTGAAGTCGATCTGATTCTCGACGGCGGTCCGTGCGAGATCGGCATTGAATCCACGATCGTCGACCTCTCCCGAGGAACGCCCGTCTTACTGCGTCCGGGGCGCATCAGTGAAGCAGATCTCGCTGCGGCGCTTGGCGTGGCTCCCGAGGCACGCGGCAGGGGAGCCCCGCGGGCGCCTGGCACGCTCGAGACTCACTACGCACCGCGGCAACCGATGCGGCTCGTCGGTTCATCGCGATGGATCGAAGCGATTCAATCTGCGTCGATGCGTATTGGCGTGCTGGCACTGCGTTCCAAGCCGCAAAGGGATACGAGCACGATGTGGATAGAAGCGCGGAAGGAGCCACAAGGATACGCGCATGACCTGTACGCCAACCTGCGCGCGCTCGACGAATCTGGCTGCAACGAAATACTGGTCGAGGACCCGCCTTCAACTGCCGACTGGGCCGCGGTGCGTGATCGACTTGCCCGGGCGCGATCGGGATGAGGAATACCTCCGTTGTCCAGGTAGGGGTTTGCGGCTAGAATTCCCGCCTGTGGGGTTGTAGCTCAGCTGGGAGAGCGTCGCGTTCGCAATGCGAAGGTCGGGAGTTCGATCCTCCTCAACTCCACCAATCCTTACCACTTTCCTTGCTCATCAAGCAGTTGTCGTTTCTGACTCCAGCTCGTGAACAGCTAGCCCTTAGCTGCTGTACAGCCAGCTGGTAAGGTTGGTGAGCGGCAAGGGGTTTCAGCCCATTTGGGCTCAGAACAAATAGCCGTGATCTAGGTCCACGCCTGAGGAAGACGGTCCGGGGCAGCAAGCCACGTTCCCGTTAGTGTCAGCTCGATTGTCGCTGTGATCGGCGAACAATTGTATTAGCGTCCGGAGAGGGGCCGGAAGGGTCGAATAAGGACGAGCTAGAGCGCGAGCGCATCACGAACCGGCAGGCGCAGGTTACGACGCGAATAGCGGCTATTCTTCTCGCCGTCGGGTCCTTGAAGATGATGTTGGTTCGAGAGTAGCCGCGCCGGAGCTTGTGCTCGATCTCGGCGTCGAGATCGCCCTTCTCGTCCTTCGCCTCCCAGTAGCCGAAGGGCGCGCGCCACGCGTGCATCAGCGCGCCGTCGATGTAGCGCCGATCCTTGGTCTTGGTCTCGTATTCGGCCTCGGGCACGAAGGTCAGGTCGAGGGACCGCCCCCAGCCCTTCAGCAGATCCTTGAACGCCTCGCGCACCACGCTCTCGCGCGTGGTGCCGGCGACCTTCTTCAGCCGTTGCAGCTGGTTTGGGTATTGCTGGATGAGAAGCTGGCTCATTATTTGAGATGGCTGTTAAGCGTGCTCTCACCAGAAAACATTCACCGGTGTTCCTCCGGGCAGAAACCACAGCCTCTAAGCGGTCAACTTCATCGGCAAGATCACCATCTGCATCCCCCGCAGGTGCAGGCGCTGCTGCAGCACCAGTGGAGCCTGATTGTGCAGCAGCTGGGTAAACCAGTTGTCATGTTCGAAAATAAGTTTGCTTGTGAAAAAGATCGTGTTGGGAAACTCCCGATTAACCAGCTCCGCGAGGCGGGTGAGCTCGTCAATCGGATCGGTGCCGAAGGCGAGATAGGACTTGGCTGCGAGACCCTTGCTGTGGCAAAAATTGACGAAATAGTTGAGCGACACCGTTGCTTCCTGTTTCAGCAGCGCCAGGGACTCGGCCCCGCCGTAGCTCTGCGAATCAACCGATCGTGCGTTGAGAAATACAAAGTTCCGGAAGTGGTCTGGGAACATTCTCTGCACCCACAACAGCGCGTGCAGGCCGCCGCCGCGACTCGACCCGACAATGAAGGCAGCAGTCGGAAGCGCCGTGTCGATCTTAGGTGGGTTGACAACGCTGCCGAACGACTGATCGGCGAAGACCTTGTCTATCTCTCCGATGCGCTTCCTTGTCTCCAAGTAGTGACGGTGCACCATCAATCCCGTCGCGATCACCACCCCCGTGAATAGCATGGTGACCCATCCGCCTTCGGCAAACTTTTCCACCACCGTGACCAGGAGGATGCCGAACGTCACGGCGAGCCCGACCCCCGAAAGCACCAGGCGCCCTAGCCAGCGTGCGTCGTTGCGCCGCGCGCGCCACCAGTAGATGCACAGACCGGCAAGCGACAATGAGAACGTGATGAAAACGTTGATGCTGTAGAGAACCACCAGCAGTGAAACGCTGCCCGCGGTAAAGACCAGGATGGCAAGGGCTGCGAACCCCATCAGGAGAATGCCGTTGATGGTCACCAGGCGTGTGGAGAGATAGCGGAACTGGTGTGGGACCCAGGAGTCCGCCGCCATGTTGGCGAGGACCGCCGGTCCCCCGAGGAATCCCGTGTTCGAAGCGACGAAAAGCAAGCCGGCCTCGAAGGCAAGCACCAGCCATAGCGTAGCGCCTGAGACGTAGCCGTCAGTCCAACCGAAACTCTGGATGATCGAGCCGAACACGACGGCGTTCAGCGTCTGGCCCTCAACCGGCTTCGCGCTCCACAGGAGGTAAAGTAGGATAATGCCGCCCGCCGTGAAGGCGAGCGAGAGCGCCATATAAAGCATAGTGAGCTTGCCTGTCTCCACGCGCGGCTCGGCCAGCGACTGCACATTGTTGGATACCGCCTCAATCCCGGTGTAGGTGCCGGCGCCCAGAGAATAGGCACGCAGGAATAGGGCGGCGACGAAGATCCAGCCGTGCTCGCCCGCAAGCCCCGCGGTTTCGGCTAGCGTGTCGGGAATCAGCGCCGGAATCGACTCCACGCGGTCAAGAATGCCGTAGACAATAAGAAAGGCGTGGCTCGCGAAGAATCCCACGAATATGGGAAGCAGGATGGTGATTGATTCCTTCATGCCGCGAAGATTCAGATACATGAGCAGCACGACAAGAGCGAGGTCTGCGGCGAGCTTGTACGCCAGCGCGCCGGCAGGAAGCAGGGAAAAGAGCGCATCCATTCCGCTGGCAGCGGAAATGGCGATGGTCAGCACGTAGTCCAAGATCAGCGCCGAACCGGATACCAGACCGGCGTACGGACCAATGAGCCGCGACGCCACACGGTAGCCGCCCCCGCCGGTGGGAAACAGCTCGATCACCTGGTTGTAGCTCAGCGCAATGACGAACACGGTTACCGCGGTGGCAAGCGCCAGGTATAAACCGAGGTGGGTATGTCCCCCGAGCGCCCGGAACGCTTCCTCGGGTCCGTAGCAGGAGGATGAAAGGCCGTCCGCGCCGAGGCCGACCCAGGCAAGAAATGCGACCAACGCAATGTGCTGGCGCGTCTTAGCGCTGAACGGATCGAGCGGCTTGCCGAGCAGCTTTTGCAGGAAGCTGGCGAGCACGCTCACGGGTCAGTCCCCGGGTCCTTCTCTTGGGGCAAGGGCCTTGGCCAGGCGTCGAGCGAACACCGCCATCTCCTTCGCTGCCTGCTTGTCGCCCTTGCCTTCCGCAACGGTGATGCCTTGGCGGTAGGCTTCAAGCGCCTGCTCGGGACGGCCAGAACGATCCAGCGCTACGCCGAGCAGTTTCCAGGCCGCGGAGTAACCCGGTTCCATCTGCACGGCCGCGCGCAGGCTGGCTGCAGCATGCTCGAGGTCGTCGACCTTCAGGTATTCGTTGCCCAGCGAGAAGCGCAAGAGCGCGCCGTCCCTGGCCGTTCCGATCAGCTTGAGAAGATTGTCGATGTGCGCGGAGGTCATCGGCGACGCAACTTGCTGGCACTGCCAGCCCCAGCGCGGATATTATAGGTTGTTCTTCCCGCCTCGATCTAAGACGCCATGACCAAGTCGGTCGTTTCGACACAGAATGCGCCCGCGGCAATCGGCACCTATTCCCAGGCCGTGCGCGCCGGCGACACGGTCTATCTCTCCGGGCAGATCGGCCTGGACCCGAAGTCGGGCGAACTCGTCGTGGGAATCGAGAATCAGATCGAGCGCGTCTTTGGCAATCTGAGAGCCGTTTCCGAGGCCGCGGGTGGAACGCTCGCCGACGTGGTGAAGCTGACCGTTTACCTGACCGATCTCTCGCATTTCGCACGCGTGAACGAAGCCATGGCGCGCTATTTCATCCAGCCTTATCCGGCCCGCGCCGCAATCGGAGTCGCGGCATTGCCCCGCGGAGCGCTGATCGAAGCCGACGCCGTCCTTGTTCTCGGCAACACACAAGGGAGCGCAAAACCTTGATGGCAAGAAACAAGACGAAACGCGCCGGTCCGAACGGGACGTGAAAGGGAAGCCGCAAGCCTCCGGGCGCGGAACGTCGCTTCGGACTCAGCTTGAGCGACTCGGCATCCGGTGCGATTTTGACCTGGTACTGCACCTCCCGCTTCGGTATGAAGATGAAACACGCGTCAGCCCCATCGCAAGCCTGAGTCCCGATTCCCCCGCGCAGGTGCAAGGCACGGTGCGCTCCACCGAGGTCGTATACCGGCCGCGTCGCCAGCTCGTCTCGCGCGTCGAGGATCCCACCGGAGAAGTCGTGCTGCGTTTCTTCAATTTCTATCCTAGCCAGGTCAAGGCGCTGGCTCCTGGAGCGACCGTACGAGCCTTCGGCGAAGTGCGCGCCGGTTTCTTTGGCGGAGAAATGATTCACCCGCGGTTTCGGGTGCTGCGCGGCGAAGTCCCCCTGCCTTCCGCCCTGACGCCAATCTACCCGACGGTGGCCGGACTCGGGCAGGATCGCTTGCGCCGGATCATAGAAGCTGCGCTGTCTCGCGCCTCCCTCGACGACACGCTTCCCGACTCGGTGCGCGAGCGGCTGGGATTGTGCGGGTTTCGCGAGGCTGTCGAGGTATTGCATCATCCTTTCGCTGGAGACGGCCCAGCGGCCTTGAGCAAGCGCAACGGGCCTGCGTGGCGGCGCATGAAATTCGACGAGCTGCTCGCCCAGCAGCTCTCGATGCGGAAGCACTACCGGGAGAGAAAGGCCCGCGTTGCGCCACGACTCGCGCGGCCTTCGGGGAAGGAACGGAGTTACGCCGACGCCCTGATCGCGGGCCTCCCGTTCCGGTTGACGCGGGCGCAATGGCGGGTTTGGCGGGAAATCGAGCGAGATCTGGAGCAGCCGCACCCCATGCACAGGCTCCTGCAGGGTGACGTCGGAAGCGGCAAGACTCTGGTCGCGGTGCTTGCGGCACTTCGAGCCGCCGAAAACCGCCTGCAGGCCGCCGTCATGTCTCCGACGGAAATTCTTGCCGAGCAGCACTTTCGCAAGTTCGGCGAATGGCTGCGCCCGCTCGGTCTTGAGATAGCCTGGCTTACCGGAAGCCAGACCAAGAAGGAGCGGAACTCAGCGCGAGCCGCTGTTGCCTCGGGAAGGGTATTGGTCGCCATAGGCACGCACGCGTTGTTTCAGGATCAGGTCGAATTCCGCTCACTCGGCCTCGCCATCGTCGACGAACAACATCGTTTCGGTGTGGCGCAACGCCTGGCGCTGCGGGTGAAAGGGCGAGAGCCGCACCAGTTGATGATGAGCGCCACGCCGATTCCCAGGACGCTTTCGATGAGCTACTACGCGGATCTGGACGTGTCGGTCATCGACGAGCTGCCGCCCGGGAGGAAGCCGGTTGTCACGAAGCTCGTCGCCGAGTCGCGGCGCCCGGAAGTGATGCGCAGGATCCGGGAAGCTTGCCGAGCCGGCAGACAGGCATATTGGGTGTGCCCCTTGATCGAGGAATCCGAGCAGCTGCAATTGCAGACGGCGCTTGATACACACGCCGCCCTCAGCAAGGAATTTCCTGAACTTAGGGTAGGGCTGATTCACGGACGCATGAAGCCGGCGGAGAAGACGCACACCATGGCGGCTTACCTTGCCGGCGCAATCCAATTGCTCGTCGGGACCACCGTAATCGAAGTTGGCGTGGATGTTCCCAATGCCTCGCTGATGGTGATAGAGCACGCGGAGCGGTTCGGACTCGCGCAGCTGCATCAGCTGCGCGGGCGCGTCGGTCGCGGAACCGAGGGATCGGTCTGCATCCTGCTGTACCAGAATCCGCTCGGCGAGTCGGCGCGCAGGCGCCTGCGCGTGGTGTTCGAGAATTCCGACGGCTTCGCGATCGCACGCGAAGACCTGCTACTGCGCGGTCCGGGCGAATATCTGGGCGCGCGCCAGAGCGGGGCGCCGCTGCTGCGCTTTGCCGATCTCGGCCAGGATGGCGACCTGGTTGAATCCGCGCGTGAAACGGCCGAGGTTCTCCTCACCGAGCATCCGGAGAGAGCAGAGCGGCATCTTGAGCGCTGGCTGGCAGGCCGCGACCATTTCCTGAAAGCCTGAGCGGGCACTCGGTATTGAGCGCCGCGACTCCCGGCCGGGCTAGAATGACTCTCCTCATGAACCTGAACGCGTTGGGAGCCAGGCTCACGCTTTACGAGCGCCTGATGCGGCTGGACAAGCCGATCGGAACGCTGCTTTTGCTCTGGCCGACGCTGTGGGCGCTGTGGTTGGCCAGCAACGGCCGTCCCGACTGGCGAGTCGTGTGGATTTTCACGTTGGGTACCTTGCTCATGCGTTCCGCGGGATGCGTCATGAACGATATGGCCGATTGGCGCTTCGACGGGGAGGTGAAGCGCACGCGGGATCGTCCGCTCGCGACCGGCGCGGTCAGCCGCCGCGAGGCCCTCATCCTCGCTGCCGCGCTCCTGCTGGCGTCCTTCACCCTGGTCCTCGTTCTGAACTGGCTCACTGTCATGCTGTCGGTGATCGCACTGGTGCTCGCCGCAACCTATCCATTGACCAAGCGCTTTCTCACGGTTCCGCAGGCCTATCTCGGCATCGCGTTCGGGTTCGGCATCCCGATGGGTTACGCCGCCATCCAGTGGACCGTCCCGGCGGAGGGTTGGTGGCTGCTTCTCGCCAATATCTTCTGGGCGATTGCCTACGACACCGAATACGCCATGGTGGATCGCGACGACGATCTGCGCATCGGGATCAAGACGGCGGCCATCACCTTCGGCCGCCACGACGTTCTGGCGGTGATGATCTGCTACGGCGCAATGCTCCTCATCCTCGCCTGGATCGGCGTGCAACATCGGCTTGGACCCGTTTACTATCTTGGCCTGGCCGGGGCGGCCGGGCTCATGGCGTATCACTATCGCCTTATCCGCGGCCGTGACCGGGACGCTTGTTTCGTGGCTTTCAATCACAACAACTGGGTGGGCGGTGTGGTCTTTGCAGGAATTTTCGCCGACTTCGCATTGAGGCAGGGGATACCTTGGATCTGAATCTTGCAGGTCGAGTCGTCCTCATTACCGGTGGCAGCAAGGGAATCGGGCTCGCTTGCGCCGAAGCCTTTGCGACCGAAGGTGCGCGCGTCGCGATCGCCTCGCGCAATTCAGAGAATCTGGCTGCCGCCGAGCGCGCGCTGAATGGCAGGAGGCGGGGGCTTGCCGTGTTCGCTGCAGACCTCGTCGATCCGAAGGCGGCGCAGGGATTGCCTGCCGAAGTCGAGCGGCGCCTCGGTCCCGTCGAGGTGCTTGTCAACTGCGCAGGCGCCGCCAAGCGCTACGCGCCAGATCAGCTCGACATGGAGGCATGGCACAGCGCCATGGCGTCGAAATACTTTCCGTATATACACGCGATGCAGGCTGTGCTGCCGGGAATGGCCGCCAGGAAACGCGGTGCGATCGTCAACATCGTCGGGCAGGGCGGCAAGGTGGCGAATCCGAGCCACCTGCCGGGCGGCTCCGCGAACGCCGCGCTGATGCTGGTTACTGCGGGCCTGGCCAGCGCCTACGGGCGGCAGGGAATTCGCGTGAACGCCATCAATCCGGGCGTGACCCTCAGCGAACGCGCCAAGGCGGGCCACGCCGCCGAAGCAAGAATGCTCGGAATCTCCGAGGAGGAGGCACGCCAGCGGGGCGAGCAGAGGATTCCGTTGGGCCGTTACGCGAGACCCGAAGAAATTGCCGCGGTGGCCGTGTTCCTGGCTTCAGATCGCGCCAGTTACGTTACGGGGTCAGTCATCTCGATGGACGGTGCCGCCACGGCGACGGTCGTATAGGCGCCAATGAGCTATCGGGACTTACGCGAGTTCCTATCGCAGCTCGAGCCCGCGGGGGAGCTGAAGCGCGTGAGCGCCGAGGTCGACCCCAAGCTGGAGATGACCGAGATCTGCGATCGCGTGCTCAGGGCCGGGGGGCCTGCGCTGCTCTTCGAACACCCGAGAGGGCACGCGATGCCGGTGCTCGGCAATCTGTTCGGCACGATGCGCCGCGTTGCGCTCGCAATGGGCGCGGACGCCGGCTCCGATCCGCGAGAGGCGCTGCGCGAGATCGGCAAGTTGCTCGCTTTCCTCAAGGAACCGGAAGCCCCCAAGGGATTTCGCGACGCCCTCGAGCGCTGGGTCCCGATCGGCAGGCAGGTGCTGCACATGGCGCCCAAGGAAGTCTCCAGCCCCGCGTGCCAGGACGTGGTATGGGAGGAGAAGGGCGTCGACCTTTCGCGTCTGCCGATTCAGACTTGCTGGCCCGAAGATGCCGGGCCGCTCATTACTTGGGGCCTTACGGTGACGCGGGGGCCCCTTAAGGCGCGCCAGAACCTGGGCATCTACCGCCAGCAGGTCATTGGGGCAAACAAGCTCATCATGAGATGGCTGCCTCACCGGGGCGGTGCGCTCGATTTCCTCGATCACTGCAAGGCGCGACCGGGCGAACCGTTCCCAGTCGCGGTGGTGCTCGGTGCCGATCCGGCAACGCTGCTCGCTGCCGTGACGCCGGTGCCCGATACGCTTTCGGAATACCAGTTCGCAGGCCTGCTGCGCGGCTCGCGCACCGAGATCGCAAAATGCCTCGGCTCCAGCCTGCAGGTGCCGGCGTCCTGCGAAATCGTCCTCGAAGGAGTGATCCGGCAAGGCGAGACATCCCTCGAAGGCCCGTTCGGCGACCATACTGGGTACTACAACGAGAGGGAGCGCTTTCCCGTATTCACTGTGGAGCGCGTTTCCCAACGCAGGGGACCGATCTACCACTCCACCTATACGGGCAAGCCGCCGGACGAGCCCGCCGTGCTCGGCGCGGCCCTGAACGAAGTCTTCGTTCCGATCCTGCAGAAGCAGTTTCCCGAGATTGCCGATTTCTACCTGCCGCCCGAGGGCTGTTCGTACCGGATCGCGGTCGTGAGCATGCGAAAGCAGTATCCCGGTCACGCGAAGCGCGTGATGTTCGGAATCTGGAGCACGCTGCGCCAGTTCATGTACACCAAATTCATCATCGTCACCGACGAGGACGTGAGTATCCGCGAATGGAAAGAAGTGATGTGGGCGCTCACCACGAGGGTGGATGCCGCTCGCGATACCGTCATCGTGCAGAACACGCCGATCGACTACTTGGATTTTGCGAGTCCGGTTGCGGGCCTCGGTTCCAAAATGGGGATCGACGCCACGAGCAAGTGGCCGGCCGAGACCTCCCGCGTCTGGGGCCGGCCCATCGTAATGCGTGCGGATGTGAAAGACCGGATCGACCGGCTCTGGAAGGAGCTGGGTCTGTAACAGGCCAAAGCCGGGCGAGCGGTTCTATCTCGCCGTTCAGATCCCTCTAGTCGTCGGTCTAGGGAAGTCACGCCGGAACTTCCCGAGAGGACTTGAAATTGGGCAAACCTGCCCGTATCATCTGGCACTCACTGCAATAGAGTGCTAGCAGTCTGACAACCCCTAATTGCACTTGGCCGCTGAACGTTTGTGGCCGCTAACTTACATACAAGGAGATAGTTCATGAAGATTCGTCCCCTTCACGACCGCGTCGTGGTGAAGCGCCTCGACGCGGAAAACAAGTCTGCCGGCGGCATCGTGATCCCCGACACAGCCGGGGAGAAGCCCGACCAAGGCGAAGTCGTGGCTATTGGCAACGGCAAGATCCTCGAAGACGGGAAGGTCCGCCCGCTCGACGTCAAGGTCGGCGACCGCATCCTGTTCGGCAAGTACACCGGGCAGGCCGTCAAGGTCGAAGGAACCGAGTACCTGGTCATGCGCGAAGACGACATCATGGGCGTCGTCGCCTAATCCAACTATTCCCAATCTCAGGAGCCAAAACAATGCCTGCCAAAGATGTACGTTTCCACGAACCGGCGCGCCACAAGCTGCTCGCCGGTGTGAATGTCCTCGCCGATGCGGTCAAGGTCACCCTCGGTCCCAAGGGCCGCAACGTTGTCCTTGAGCGCTCTTTCGGCGCTCCCACTGTCACCAAGGACGGGGTCTCGGTCGCCAAGGAGATCGAGCTCAAGGACAAGTTCGAGAACATGGGTGCGCAAATGGTGAAGGAAGTCGCCTCCAAGACCTCGGACGTAGCCGGCGACGGCACCACGACTGCAACCGTGCTTGCGCAATCGATCGTCAAGGAAGGGATGAAGTTTGTCGCCTCGGGCATGAACCCGATGGATTTGAAGCGCGGCATCGACAAGGGCGTCATCGCGGTCGTCGAAGAGCTGAAGAAGCTTTCCAAGCCCTGCACCACCAGCAAGGAAATCGCCCAGGTGGGCGCAATTTCTGCCAACGCAGACAGCGAGATCGGCAAGATCATTGCGGATGCGATGGACAAGGTCGGGAAGGAAGGCGTCATCACGGTCGAAGACGGCAAGGGCCTGCAGAATGAGCTTGAAGTGGTCGAAGGGATGCAGTTCGACCGTGGTTATCTCTCGCCTTACTTCATCAACAACGCTGAAAAGCAGATCTCGATACTCGAAGACCCCTACGTTCTTCTGCACGACAAGAAGATCTCCAACATCCGCGAGTTGCTGCCGATTCTCGAGCAGGTGGCCAAGTCCGGCAAGCCGCTCTTGATCATTGCCGAGGAAGTCGAGGGAGAAGCTCTCGCGACGCTGGTGGTCAACAATCTGCGCGGCATCCTGAAGACCTGCGCCGTCAAGGCACCGGGATTCGGCGACCGCAGGAAGGCCATGCTCGAGGACATCGCCATCCTCACCGGTGGCCAGGTGATCGCCGAGGAGCTGGGCTTGACCCTCGAGAAAGTGGCGCTCAAGGATCTTGGCCGCGCCAAGCGCATCGAAATCGCCAAGGAAGAGACCACCCTCATCGACGGCGCGGGTGACGCGAAGACGATCGAGGCGCGGGTAAAGAACATCCGCACCCAGATCGACGAGGCAACCTCCGATTACGACAAGGAGAAGCTTCAGGAGCGCGTGGCAAAGCTCGCCGGAGGCGTCGCCCTGATCAAAGTCGGCGCGGCGACCGAAGTCGAGATGAAGGAAAAGAAGGCCCGGGTCGAGGATGCGTTGCACGCTACTCGCGCTGCGGTTGAGGAAGGCATCGTCGCCGGAGGTGGCGTCGCCTACATCCGCGCTCGCGGCGGTCTGGATAAGCTCAAGGGCGACAACCCGGATCAGGAAGCCGGAATCAAGATCATCCGCCGCGCTCTCGAAGAGCCGCTACGGCAGATTGTGGCCAACGCCGGCGCCGAGCCCTCGGTTGTGCTGAACAAGGTCGCCGAAGGTAAGGGAAATTTCGGCTTCAACGCCCAGACCGAACAGTTCGGCGATCTGGTCGAAATGGGCGTCCTTGACCCGACCAAGGTGTCGCGGACGGCGCTGCAGAACGCAGCCTCCGTGGCCGGCCTGCTTCTTACAACCGATGCAACGGTTGCCGAGCTGGTCGAGGAAAAGAAGAACGCCGGCGGCCACGCTCACGGTATGGGTGGCATGGGCGGCATGGAAGGCATGGACATGTAATGCGCGCCTAGCGCGCATTACATTCCGGTAGGTTAGGAACAGGGGAACCCGAGTTCCGCCGTTACCCCCTCCGCATCAGAGTGCAAAGGCCCCGCTCCGGCGGGGCTTCTTGCTTCTGCAGTACACGGCGCTCTGCTGCCGGGATTTTGCTAAACTGATTCACGAGGCGCGGCAGTCACCGGCAGTATACGGGCACGATCGGGGGGCGTGAATGCGGATTCTGATCGCAGAAGACGACTCACTGCTGGCTGAAGGGCTGACACGTAGCCTGCGCGATTCTGGCTACGCGGTGGATTGCGTCAAGACCGGCGCCGAGGCCGATAGCGCGACCACGGCCTTCGAGTTCGATCTGCTGATCCTCGATCTGAACCTGCCTAAGATGAACGGCTTCGAGGTGCTCAAGCGACTGCGCAGCCGAAGCAGGGTGCTGCCCGTACTCATTCTCACCGCGCAGAACGGTGTCGAGGACCGCGTTCGCGGCCTCGATTTCGGAGCGGACGACTACCTGGCCAAGCCGTTTGCCCTAGAAGAGTTGAAGGCGCGCGTGCGGGCGCTTACGCGCCGCACCAGCGGAGCCCCCGCGCTATTGAGGCACGGCGGCCTCAGCTATGACCCGGTCGGCAAGGTCGCCAGCATCAATGGCGAGGTGGTGGACCTCTCGGCGCGCGAATGCACCCTCCTTGAGATGCTGGTGCAGCGCACCGGACGCTGGGTGAGCAAGGAACAACTCCTGGATCACCTGTGCGAATGGGGCGAGGAAGTCAGCATCAACGCGATCGAGGTCTACGTGCATCGCCTGCGCAAGAAACTCAAGGCCGCCAGGATTGAGATCGTTACCGTGCGCGGCCTGGGATACCGTATCCAAAACGCAAGCTCGGGCTGAGGCGGCACATCGGCAAGGCTCGCTCGAAGCCCTGCGAGCGCTCAAATCCCATGAGGCTGGCCATGTTCGCCGATATCCACAGCAACCTGGAAGCAATCTCTGCTTGTCTCGCGCACGCGCGGACGTTGCGCGTCGATCGGTTCGCATTTCTCGGTGACTTGATCGGCTATGGGGCGGACCCGGTGGCGGTCCTCGATTTAATCGAAGGCTATGCAGCGAAAGGCGCGTTGGTGGTGCTCGGCAACCACGACGCTGCGGTTCTCGGCCGCGCTGCTGACCTGAACCTCGGCGCGCAGGCCGCAGTCGCCTGGACACAAAAGCAGCTCGGGGCGAGCCAACGCGCCTTCCTGCAGGCCCTGCCGCTTACGGTGAGGGAGGACAACATGCTTTTCGTGCACGCCAGCGCGGCCGCTCCCGAGCAATGGGTCTATATCACCAGTCCCGCGCAAGCAGACGCGAGCATCCGCGCCGCAGGGACGAGCTACATTTTCTGTGGACACGTGCACGAACAGCAGCTCTACTTTCGAGGGGCAGACGGACGGCTTACGCTGTTCCAGCCGGTCCCGGACACCCCTATCCCCGCGGCGAGGCAGCGCCAGTGGCTCGCCATCGTTGGCTCGGTTGGCCAGCCGCGCGACCGCAACAACGCGGCCTGCTACCTGCTGTTCGACTCGGAGCGGGAAAGGCTTACCTTCTATCGCGTTCCCTATGATCATCGTGCCGCCGCAACGAAGGTCCGCGCCGCGGGGCTTCCCGAGCGGCTTGCCTTGCGGCTGGAGCGCGGGGCGTAAGCGCGCACGCAGCCGGCTGACGCGACGGATGACCTCCATCGGCCCGGGCTGCGAGATCGACGGCTTTCGGCTGGGCGAACTGATCCACGCTGGCAGCATGGCGTCGGTGTACCGCTTGATGGGCCCACGCGGTCCGCTTCCCCTCATCATGAAGATCCCGCGGCTTGGGCCGGGGGAGCGAGCGGTGAACGTGATCAGCTTCGAGGTTTGCCGAATGGTGCTGGGCGCTCTTGCGCAGGGTCCCCATCACCCGACGCTGGTCGCCTATGGAGACGTCGAAAGCACGCCGTACCTCGTGATCCAGTATATCGAGGGCGCCACGCTCAGCGATCACCTCCCGCGCGTGCCTCTGCCGCCTGATGAGATCGGGCGGTTAGGTTCCGCGCTGGCCATCGCGCTGCATGATCTTCACCGTCAAGACGTCGTTCACCTCGATCTGAAACCGACCAATATCATCTATCGCGCGACCGGGGAAGCTGTGCTCGTCGATTTCGGACTCGCTCACTACAGCCACCTTCCTGATCTACTCGCTGAAGAACTCCGCTTTCCGGTGGGCAACTGGGTCTACATGTCGCCCGAGCAGGTCCTGGGGGTGCGCTGCGATCCGCGTAGCGACATCTACGCGCTCGGCGGTATCCTCTACGAGCTCGCCACCGGGTCTCTGCCGTTTGGCCGTCCCCGCACCAGCGCAGAGCTTCGCAAGCGACTGTACCGCGAGCCGGTGCCACCGCGCGCTATCGTTCCTGCCACGCCCGAATGGTTGCAGGAGATTATCCTGCGCTGTCTCGAGGCTGACGCGCGTCAGCGCTACGCCTCGGCCGAGCAGATCGCGCTTGACCTGACGAATCCCGCAGCGGTCGTGCTCACAGAGCGAGCTTTACGGCGGCGGCGCGCCGGGTGGTCGACGCTTGCGCGGCGCAGGCTGCAAGCCCTGCGCTTCGAGCCCGCGCCGTGTCCGCCGCCGTCGCGGCAACCCCACGTAGCCCGCGTCGCCGTCGTGGCTATCGCTCCACGCGAGCGGAACGAAGCGTTGCTCGAGGCGCTGCGAGGGGCGGTGCGCAGCGTGCTGGCCGCGGACCCGGGGTGCCGGATCGCCTGCGTGACGGTCGTTCCATCGGCCGCCGCGCTGAACGGCGAGGGCGAAGAGGGAACGGCCACCGGACGCTACATCAAGCGCCTGATCGAGCTGCGGCACTGGGCGAGGTCGCTGGACCTGCCCGAGGAGCGCTTGACTTATCATGTGTTGGAAGCGGACAGACCGGCGGCGGCGTTGGTCGACTATGTCAAGATGAACGACGTCGACCAAGTGCTAATCGGAGCACCGCGCGGCGGTGGGGCCGTGCGCCTGCTGACAGGCGTGTGCGGCCAAGTGGTTGCCGACGCGCCCTGCAGCGTCTCGGTAGTGCGCGCACCGGGGCAAGACTGATCTCGTACCAATCTTCAAGTGGGGGGCTGATGAGCCATCTCGAAACCAGGGGACAGCGTTTCGTCGCGTTGTGCATGTTGGGCATGTTGCTATTCAATTACCCGATTCTGGCGCTGTTCAATGTTCCAGGCACGCTGTTCGGCGTGCCGGTGCTCTACGCCTACGTGTTCATCGCCTGGGCGGCGCTGATCGCGTCGATGGCGTACCTCGCTGAATCTGACGGCTAGGTCCGGATCGAAGACAGGCGCGCGCATGCTGCACGGCACGACGATAATTCTCATCTCGTTTGCCTATCTCGGCCTGCTGTTCGCGATCGCATACTACGCCGACCAGCGCGCGGATGCCGGCCGGCCAGTGATCGCGAGCCCGTACATCTACAGCCTATCGCTTGCTGTGTATGCGACGGCGTGGACGTTTTATGGCAGCGTTGGCCGCGCCGCGAGCGACGGGGTTGGATTCCTGCCGATCTACATCGGCCCGACGTTGATGATCGCCTTGTGGTGGGTCGTACTGCGCAAGATCTTGCGCATCTCGAAGCGGAACCGCATCACTTCGCTCGCCGACTTCGTCGCGTCGCGCTATGGCAAGAGCGCGCTGCTCGGCGGACTTGTCACCATCATCGCAGTGGTGGGCATCCTCCCCTACATCTCGCTGCAGTTGAAGGCTGTATCCAGCAGCTTCACCATCCTCGTTCAATATCCCGAGATCATCATGCCCGCCGAAGTTGGCGCGGCGCCGATCCGCCAGGACACGGCTTTGTGGGTAGCCCTGATCCTTGCCGCGTTCACGATCGCCTTTGGCACCCGCCATCTCGACGCCGCGGAGCACCACCAGGGCATGGTCGCCGCGATAGCGTTCGAATCGCTGGTCAAGCTGTTGGCGTTCCTGGCGGTGGGAGTATTCGTCACATTTGGCGTGTACAACGGCTTCGGCGACCTGTTCGCGCGCGCGGCGGCCGAGCCGACTCTACGTGCGATGATGACGCCCATGGAGGGTGTGGCTGGGGGCTATTCGAACTGGGTATGGCTCACGATCCTGTCGATGATGGCGATCATGTTCCTGCCGCGTCAGTTCCAAGTCGCGGTGATCGAAAACGTGGACGAAAAGCACCTCAACAA
>Ga0187773_10000269_pt1 | contig 21514 bp, 24 predicted proteins | sample 0216_BV02_MP05_1_FD_133133 | JGI IMG/M metagenome (GOLD analysis project Ga0187773, IMG submission 133133) | Tropical peat soil microbial communities from peatlands in Department of Meta, Colombia - 0216_BV02_MP05_10_MG | ecosystem: Environmental > Terrestrial > Soil > Wetlands > Peat | place...
AGGGCATTGCGCCCACGCAGCTTGAGGAGTTGGGACATCAATCGCGAATCGACTCCTAAAAAACAAATTATACCCTAACCACCCGTCCGCTTTACAGCTAAACTATCATCCCATGATTGACGACGCGACTACGCCGCTGCCGATTTACCTGACTGGCGATATCAGGAAAATCGAATCCCGATTTATGCCTGCGCAGAATCTAATGGAGGCAGCGGGCCTGGCTAGCGCCGAGCTCGCGCGAGAACTGCTGGGGTCTGCGGGCACCCGGGTATTGGTGTTTGCCGGTCCCGGTAATAACGGCGGCGATGCCCTGGTTCTCGCGCGCTACCTTAAGCAATGGTGGTTCAAGGTCGACGTCGTTTTTACCGGTGATGTAAAAAAATTGCCACGAGATGCCGCTCGTGCGTTACGCCTGTGGCGAAAGGCCGGTGGCGATTTAAACAGCAAAGTACCTGTGGGCAGATGGGATCTGGTGGTAGATGGACTTTTCGGCATTGGACTCAAGCGCCGGCTCGAAGGGCGGTATGCGCGAATAGTCGAGCGCATCAACCAGTTCCGAGTCCCGGTGCTTGCCCTGGATGTACCGAGCGGGCTCGACGCGGATACCGGCAATAATCTTGGGCTTGCAGTCCATGCGACTCACACCGTGACTTTTATCGCGCTGAAACCCGGTTTGCTAACCGGCGCCGGCGTGGACTGCTGCGGAACAATTTACCTGCGCAACCTTGATATCGACGCCGTCGCTTCGGTCCCAGCTAAAGGATGGTTGCTATCGCGAGCCAATCGTCCGCAGCTCATGGCGCGCATTCCCAGCAGCCACAAGGGAATGTTTGGCAGCGTAGGGATCATCGGAGGTGCTGGCGGGATGGTGGGCGCGGCGCTGCTCGCCGGCCGCGCTGCGCTGAATCTGGGCGTCGGCAGAACCTATGTTGCTATGCTGGCCGCAAATGCGCCTCTAGTAGACCCGCTTCAGCCCGAACTCATGCTGCGCACGCCAGACGAATTGCTTGGCCCCAAACACCTTGATTGCCTGGCGGTCGGACCCGGCTTGGGACAGTCGAATGAGGCGCGGCGACTGATTGCTGCAGCGCTCAATACCAATTTGCCGCTGGTGCTGGATGCCGATGCGCTAAATCTGATCAGTTCCAACGAAAACCTGCGACAGTTGCTTAAGAAACGCTCCGCGCCGTCCATACTCACACCACATCCCGCCGAAGCGGGACGTTTGCTTGAGACCAGCACCGAGGAAATCCAAAATGACCGCCTGGCCGCTGCCTTGGAAATCGCACGGAGTCTGCGCTGCCATGCCGTTCTCAAGGGAGCCGGGAGCATTTGCGCGCTGCCCGACGGAAGCTGGTACATCAATTCAACCGGCAATCCGGGAATGGCCAGTGCGGGCATGGGTGATGTTTTGACCGGAATGATCACTGCGTTCGTTGCACAAGGCTTGAGCGCGAGCAACGCAATGCTCCTGGCAGTTTACCTGCATGGCGCAGCGGCGGATGATTTGGTTCACCGCGGTACCGGACCGGCGGGTTTGACTGCAAGCGAAGTCATCGAAGCAGCGCGGAGATTGTTGAATCAGTCAGCAGACGAAATGTAAATGGGGCGCGAAATGCCTGCTGTTCAGGCGCGCGACTATTGGCCCCGGAATGCGTCCTAGTCAGATTTCTTTAAATCGCCCAACCAGCCATATTCGGCAGGGGTTTTGATATAAAACAGGGTGAATTTTTCATTCCTGAGAAGATTAAGAAACTTGTCAGCCAGCTCCTCGCTCGTCATAAACGCCATTTCCATGGGAGACTCGCCGAATACATTGTCGACGCTGATGTCACCATGCCGCCCAAATCCGGAAAGCGCGCGGGTTGCCGTCCCGCCCTGGATGCCCAGCGATTTTGCGGTCTTCATCAACCACTGATATAAGGCTTCACCGTTTGGATGCTTCTCGAACTCCGGCATATAAAGTTTCAAGTAAATGCCTTTCATTGGTACTCCCAATAGAAATCGGAAGTTCGCCCCGGGGCAGAACTAGCACCGATCCAAGCGTCCCAGCACGCCAACACATTTCCGCAATCAATTGCAAGCGACGGGCTCCACTTGCAGTTTGCGCACCCCTCAATTCCACTTCCGCGCCGCATCGTCATCGCTATCGCGTGCTTCAACCCAGCGTGCGCCTTTGTTGGTCTGCTCTTTTTTCCAGAACGGTGCCCTGGTTTTCAAGTAATCCACGATGAATTCGCAAGCGGCGAAAGCTGCGCTACGATGCGCACTTGCCACCGCCACCAGGACGATCTGATCCATGGGTTTCAGCGTGCCCACGCGGTGCACAACCGATACGTCTAAGATATCCCAGCGTTGCCGGGCTTCCTCAACAATTCCATTGAGTGCCTTGCGGGTCATCGCAGGGTAATGCTCCAAGGTCATTTCCGCTACCGTGGTATTGTCATTAACGTCCCGTACTAAGCCGATGAAACACGCGACCGCACCGATTTTCGGATTGCCACTGCGCAGCTTAAGCACTTCTGCGGTGACGTCGAAGTCTTCAGTCTGAACGCGCACTGGCATTTCAGCCTCCGGTCACTGGCGGAAAGAACGCCACTTCGTCGCCATCGCCGACACGGGTTGCCTGTTCAGCCAGTTCCAGATTCACCGCCACACGCACCCGCTTTCCGGGCGCAAATTCAGTTTCCCACACGTTTCCACGGTTTCGTAACCATTGAGTCAGGCCCTCCACATCCTGCACTCCTTGCGGCAATGGAACTTCCTCCGATTCCAGACCAAGCGCTTCACGCAAGCGAGCAAAATAGACCAAATTCAACATGCTTATGCCGTATGTTCCTTGCTAAAAAATCAGCCCCAGATACCGCAGGATAAATTCTGAGATCCTCTGCGAGCTATTCAGATCAAGCACCGGCACCTTGGCGCTGAGTTGCACATCCGACGCAATCGCCATGATATAAGGATCATCGGGCTGGAGCAAAGGCTGTCCGAGTGCCGCGCGATGGATTTCCAGTTTGGGTATCGATTCCCTTTTAAACCCCTCGACCAGCACTAGGTCGCAGGGTGACAAGCGTTGCAGTTGATCGTGTAAGCTCTGTTCCTGTTCGCCGCGCAATTCATGCATCAGCACCCACCGCTGACTAGAAGTGATCAGCACTTCACTGCACCCGGCTTCGCGGTGGCGGTAGGAATCCTTACCGGGACGGTCAATGTCGAAGTCGTGGTGAGCATGTTTGATGAGCGACACCTTAAGGCCGCGCATCACGAACTGCGGAATCAATTGTTCTATGAGCGTGGTTTTGCCGCTGCCCGAGTACCCTGCAAATCCGAAAATTTTCATCGCCCCCCGCCAATGCGAATCACCGGCCCCAGTTTGACGCCCGCCTGCCTGCATTAAATGCATCCATAGCAAGCGCCCATTTAAGCACGGGCTAGGGCCGAGTTCAATATTTAGGACGTCTGAAAACCTTTATGCAACAATGGCTTTTCTCTTGTCTAGACCACTTGCCTTTTTATCGTTGTTGTCGGTTGGAGCAGAAGCCGGCAATCAGACAAGATCATGCGGCGCATGCGTGGAAGATTGATGAGTTCGTAATCATGGCAGGCGATCAAGACGCAGTTATCGTCGAGACACATTTGCTGGATCAGCTCGATGGCCTGGCGGCGTGCCTCGGCATCGAGGTTGGCCGTGGGTTCATCCAATAAAAAGAGCTTCGGGTTGAGCACCTTGGCCCTGGCCAAAGCCACCCGCTGTTTCTCGCCACCGGAAAGTTTTTGTGGTGGAACATGAATAAGATGGGCGACTCCTGCCCACTCCATTGCCTCATTGACCAAGCGATCGCGTTCGGTTTTGTGCAGATCTCTCGCTTTCAATCCGTAGCCGATGTTTGCCGCCACGGTGGTTTTGAACAGGTACGGATGCTGGTGCACGTAAATGATTTCTTGCCGCAGCCGAGGCGGAAAATTCTCCAGCGATAGCGGCCGCCCCTGGAACCGATAACTGGCTACTTCTGCGTTTTCCAAACCGGCAATGATTCTCAACAGGGTGGTTTTTCCGCAGCCGTTATCTCCGGTTACCACATTGCTCTCGCCGGAGTAAAGCGCGAGGTGTTCGATATCCAGGATTTGCCGGGAACCGAAGTTCTTGCGCAAGCCATCGATTTGCAGCAACGGGCCGCTCACTTGAGGCCGCCTTCGCCCTGCAAAAAGGCCAGCGCATAATTCACTCCCAAGGCCGCACTCATGAGGACAATTCCCAAGGCGATGCCCTGCGCAAATTCCCCCTTGCTCGTCTCTAGGGCGATCGCGGTGGGAATGTTGCGCGTCAACCCTAGAATATTGCCCCCGACCATGAGCGAACAGCCGATTTCTGAAAACACCCGGCCGAAAGCGTTGAAGACCGAAGCCATCACGCCAAAGCGAACTTCGAGCAGCGTGGTGAGCGCTGCGCGCGTAGTGCCGGCCCCAAGACTTAGCGCTGTTTCATGCGCACGCGGGTCCGCGCCCTGTACGGCCGATAAGGTGAACGCCACCATCACCGGAAAGGCAATGATTACTTGGCCGATGATCATGGCCTCCTGGGTAAACAGCAAATGCCAAGATCCAAACGGGCCTGCGCGCGAAAGCAACAGGTACAGCAGCAGACCGACCACGACTGTGGGCGAAGACAGCAGTCCTTGAATAAGTATCACCAATGGCCGCCGTCCCGGGAAGGGAACGGTAGCCAGGAAAAAGCCAGTGGCCACGGCAAACGGCGTCACAACCAGCATCGCGATGAGTGAGACTCGCAGCGAGATAAAGATGATGCGCCAAAGCTCCGGATTTCCAGTGAATAGCAGAGAAAATGCTTCGCGGGTCGATTGAAGAAGGTCCATACCGATCAACGATTTTGCTTTGCCGAAGGAAAAAACAGTTGCTCGCCCCCAACCTTGAATTCGGCGATCTTTTTTTGGCCTTCATCTGAAGTGATCCAATTGATGAAATCCATTGCTCCTTCGTAGTTTGAGTCGGGATACTTCTTGGGATTGACCGCAATGACACCATAAGGATTAAACATCTTCGGATCACCTTGCACCAGAATGTCCAGCCCGGTCTTGGCGCGATAGGCACCGTAGGTCGCACGGTCGCTTAGGGTATAGGCCTGCAATTCACTCGCCATGGTCAGCACTTCACCCATGCCTAAACCGGCAGAAATGAACCAAGGCCCCTTGGGCTCGACGTTCGCCTGTTTCCAATAACTTTTTTCCATCTGGTCAGTGCCCGAGTTATCGCCACGCGAAATAAATTTGGCCTTGCCGGTCCCGAGGGTCTTGAATGCTCCGATCACGTCTTTAGTGCCTCGCAGCTGCAAGGGGTCGGACTGGGGTCCAACCAAAATAAAGTCGTTATACATTACGTCACGGCGGTTGACGCCATAACCTTCTGCCACGAATTTATCCTCTGCTGGACGGGCGTGCACCAACACCACGTCTACATCGCCATTCTTGCCCAGCTCCAGAGCCTTCCCGGTGCCCACCGAAATTACTCGCACCTTGCAGCCACATCTTGCTTCGTAAGCGGGCAGGAGGTAAGCGAGCAAACCGGAATTTTCGGTGCTGGTCGTGGTTGACATTCTGATATCTTTTGCAGCTACCGCAGGGCTTGCGCCCCAGACCGCGGCGCATAGCATGAGAACTGTGGTTATTGATTTAAAAAATCGCAGCTTCATATATCGCTCCTTGACTAGTTAAAACCGTATTGGGTGAGAATCCGCTTTCCCTCTGGGCTGAGAACAAATGCTATAAAACGCTCCGCTTCGGGCGTGGCATTAACCGAGGCGCTGATGGCGTAGGTCCCGCTGTTATTCACGTCGTCCGGAAAACGCAACCAGCTCAGGCCCGGGATGGCTTTTGCCGTCGCTGCGGCGTTTGTACAATACGTTATGAAGACGTCAACTTTTTTTTCTTTAAAAATCGCCGCATACGGGAGAGTTTTCTGTTTTTTGTCGACCTCAATTCCGGTCAGTTGCAGCGCCTTTTCCGATAGCGTCTTGAAAGCACCTGGCCGTTGCTTATCTATTTCCCTGAATAATTGCCAGGTATAGTCGCCCGCAGGGTCCGATTTCGGCGCCGATGTCCCCAGGCGTACTTGTGGATCTAGAATCAAATCGATCATTTTTTCCCGGTTCACGCGGATACCCGGTCTTGCAATCAGGCACAAGGCGTTATGGGCGAAGACCGCAGCTTTCCGCATGATTCCGGCTTGGTACAAGGCATCAGTGTGCTCGGGCGATGCCGAAGCAAACAAATCGGGAACATCGCCATTCTCGATTTGCTTCCTTAATGCCCCCGAGGGTCCGTAGACCGGCTCAAAGCGTGCGCCTCCTTTGTCCGTGTAACTTTGTATCAGCTCGGCCATGGCAAGGCGCAGGCTGCCGGCCGCAAAAATTCGCGGCTCGCCAGCCCAAACCGGGGCTCCAAGGAACACGGCCAAGGCGAAGAAAAATTGCAGGAATTTCAGCATCTCATGGCTGACTTCAGGATTTTAATGCATGTTTGATTCTAAATTATCCTTAATATATTATGGATTATAGCTTTAAGTTTATATATGAATTATATTTCCTAGATGATCGAGGTCAAGCTAGATTGTCTTTGGTCGTTTGGGACCACTTCAGCCCGCCAAGCCGAACAGCAAATTTTCGGTCTGCTCGAGGCCATACACCGCACCGGTTCCTTGAATAAAGCGGCACCAGTCATTGGCTTGTCATACCGACACCTGTGGAATCTTGTCAGCAAGTGGTCGGAAAAACTGGGTCAACCGCTCGTGTTTTTAGAGCGTGGACGGGGAGCTCGTCTCACCTCGTTCGGGGAAAAACTGCTTTGGGCCCACCAGCGCGTACGAGCCCGCCTGGCCCCTCAGCTTGAAAATCTGGCATCCGAGGTAGAACAGGAGCTCAATGACACAATTGTGACTGGACGGTCAGTCCTGCGTATCAATGCCAGCCACGACCTTGCGCTGGCCGAATTGCGCGACATGCTCAACCGGCAATTAAATGGACCCCGCATCGAGCTGCAATTCCGTGGCAGCCTGGAATGTCTTGCATCCCTGGCCCGCTCGCAATGTGATTTGGCAGGATTTCATATTCCTGTATCGATCAGCAGCAAGAGTTTGGTCCTGCGCTACCGCAGATGGTTGAAGCCGCGCAGTGAAAGACTGATTGAGTTTGTCACTCGCCAGCAGGGACTGATTGTGGCAAACGGCAACCCGAAACAAATCTACCGAATGATTGACCTCACCAAGGAAGGCGTACGTTTTGTCAGCCGTCAACAAGGCTCGGGTACGCGACTGCTGTTGGATATGCTATTGGACCAAGCTGGAATCGAAAAAGAACAAATTCATGGAATCCAGTATGAGGAATTTACCCACGCGGCGGTGGCCGCTACCGTCGCCAGCGGCAAGGCCGACGTCGGTATGGGCATAGAAGCCGCGGCAAGGCAATTCAACCTGGATTTCGTACCCATTGCAAGCGAGCGTTATTTTCTTATTGCCCACCAAAACAGCATGCGTCTGCCCGCATTTAAAGGACTGGTATCGACGATACAAAGCAGCGAATTCAAAAACATCATTGCGCAGCTGCCAGGTTATGACGCATCACGCGCAGGTCAAATAATGTCCGTCACGAGGCTTTTTCAGTGAAACGACGTCAACATGAGCTGATCTGCGCCGAAACCGGCCCGAATCGCCCTATCCTCCGCCGCGCCGATAATACATTTCAAATCGCTCAATAATTCGATCTACCTCGGGCGCCGAGTAACCTGAAAAAACAAATTCCACGTGGGTGACCGGAAGCGACACGGATCCTAATTGCCGTGAAGACTCCGGAGACAAAAAAATCTGCAGCGTGCGGTTTTCCGATTGCAAAGTAATTTTATCCCCGTTTAATGCATACCGCTTATTATTCAGCGCTGAAGGCAAGGTTCGCAGAAAATCGGCGTGGCTGATAGCCATTTCTCGCTTGACACGCAGCTCGCGTTGCATCTCAACCTCCGGCTATCGGCGGCCAAATCGCCAGTGCGTCGCCATCCTGTAATTTCTGGGTAGCACGCGCCGCCGGATAGACATAAAGCCCGTTGACCAAGACCAGGTGTACCAATCTGCCCGGCAGCTGGAACTGATCGATTACCGACTGGATAGTCGAACCTTCTGCAACCTCGAGTTCTACGGAGTTCGTTCTGGACGGTTGTGGTAAATAATCAGCAAGGGTGGCAAAGAGCTTGAATTTGATTTTCATGCAGCCGATTTGAAGTTGCTTCCCTGGGTGCGAGCCAAATATGCTTCCATGATTCGAGTAGGATCTTTGAGCAGGCGCTCCTTCCATTCACCAAGCCGTATTTTGCCCTGGATCAGGCCGCGTATGACCCCGACATGCTGAGTAAGTCCCAGACTGGTGGCACCAACGACCATATCGTCCTTGAATTCCAGGTGCATGTATCGAAAATTTTCTTCATCCACTAATTCCGTATGTTCGCCCCCTGCTACTCCCATCCATTGCCCGAAAGAAGATGAAATGAGTCCCAGCGTATTCAGCACATTGATTGCCATCGTGCCTTGTGAGCGCGTGGAGTTGCCCGCCATATTGAGGGCGGCGATGCGCGCCTGATCTGCCGCGTTGGGCTGGATTGCGTTCACCAGCTGTGCGCCAGTATAAAACTCCACCGCCTGCGCGACGTCTCCCGCTGCGTACACACCAGCTATGTTCGTCTGCATCGTTTCATCCACCTTGATCCCCGCATCGGTCGCGATCCCACTGCCTTCCAAGAATTCGATCTTCGGACGCACCCCGGTGGCGCTGATGACGAGACCCACGTTCAATGATTCACCGTTGCTCAATTTCACCTTGAGCGGATTGCCCGAGTTCCCAGATTTTTCAATCGCCACCACCTTCGTGGAGGTAAAGACTTTCACACCTTTTTTCTCACACCACTTTTTGATAAGTCCGCCCGCGCCTTCGGTCATCATACGCGGCACCATGCGGTTACCCATTTCTACCACGGTAAGCTCAACCCCGCGTGCGGCCAGCGCTTCTAATATGATACAACCAATGAAACCCGCCCCCATTTGCAACACACGTGCGCCTTTCTTGGCGAGCTTCATGATGTGACGCGCATTCTCGAGTGTCCAGCACGGGTAAATTCCAGGCAGGTCTATTCCCGCAACTGGGGGTGATATCGGCTTTGAGCCGCTAGCAATGAGCAGCTTATCGTAACTTACGGCCTTTCCGCTGTTCAATAAAACTTTCCGGTTTTTGGTGTCGACTTTGTCGGCCCTCGCAACCAGCAGTTCGATATTGCGCTTGGCGAAGTGATTCGCATCCTTACGTAGGTAGGTACCGGCTTCCTGGATGTCACCCATTAAAAGGTAGGGGATAGCCATCCGCGAGTATGGTGGCTCCGGCTCATCGCCGATAAGCAGGATGCTGCCCAGCGGATCGCTTTTACGCAGGGTTTCTGAAGCGATGACGCCTGCCGGACCATTACCGATAATCACGTAATTCATGGCCATCCTTAGATCGTCCTGAAATTAAAAGGGGGAGATATAAATCTTATATCCTCCCCCGGCTGTGCGACAATGAAGCCCGGTATTACAATCCCAACCTTTGGCGCGTTTCTTTAGTCGGGACGCCATCAGGAGTCCAACCGCGCACCTTGTAATACTCCGGCAGCATCTTGCCAAGCTCATTGACCTTGCCCTTGGCGGGCCCAGTCTTGGCGGCCTCGGTCAGGAGGCGTTTTGGCAGCGTATCGTCCTTCGCGGTGAAGCCAGCCGCATTATTGAACTCGCGTTCCATATTCCAGATTCGCTCACCCATCAAGTTCAATTTCTCCAGAGACCAGTCGCCTTCACATGCGGCCTGGACCTGCGGCTGAATATCGTTCAAGGTCCAAGCAAAGGTAGTAAATACGCACAGCCCGGTCGAATCCACGACCGCAGTGGCATCCTGGAAAGCTTTCACGAGCCCCGCCTTGCCTTCGGTAACCAGCGGATCGGTTTTGACCGGGATACCCAAGACTTCCGAGGCTACGGTGTAACCCCGGAGGTGGCAGGCGCCACGGTTCGAGGTGGCATAAGCGAGACCCATACCCTGGATGCCGCGCGAATCATAAGCGGGGAATTCCTGCCCTTTTACCGTCATCGAGAGTTCAGGGTGGCCGTATTTTTCACACAGCCGCTTGGATCCGAGACCCAGAATTTTTCCAAAGCCTTCCCCGCGTGCTGTCCAATCGGCAAATTTGCAGAGCGCTTCGGCTGAGCCAAATGGCGCCTTAACGCCGATATCTTTTTCAGTAATCACACCCATTTCATACAGTTCCATCGCCGCAGCCACGGTGGCTCCGAATGAAATCGGGTCCATACCGTCTTCATTACAAATAAAGTTCGCATAGGTCAGCGCTTCTAGGTCGTCCACGCCGTTGTCATTGCCTAATGCCCAAGCTGCTTCATACTCAAGCCCACCGGATGCACCCCAATATTCCGGTTTATTCTTCACGGTCCAGTGGGTCTCATCGATCTTCGAGATGCGCCCACAAGCGATGGTGCACCCGAAGCAAGCCTGGTTGGTTACCAGATTCGGTTTGCCATCAGTGGGACGCCGCTCGTGCATCGCTTCTGCCGATATTTTGCCCGCGCCTTCAAACTGCACATCGCGGTGGTTGCGCGTTGGCGATGCGCCGAGTTCATTGATCACGTTCATCAATACTTGGGTTCCGAATTTCGGCAGACCTTGTCCCGTCACCGCATTATCGGCTAGCACTTTCTTTGCTGCCATGGTCGCTTTCATGAATTCTTTCGGATTGGCCACGGTCACGCCCTTGGTTCCCCGTACCGCAATCGCTTTGAGATTTTTCGACCCCATAACCGCACCTACTCCGGAACGCCCTGCAGCGCGGTGCAAATCATTTACAATCGCCGCGAAAAGCACCCTATTCTCGCCGGCGCGTCCGATCGAAGACACCCGTATCAACGGGTCCTGATGTTTTTTCCTAATTAGTTCTTCGGTATCCCAAACCGATTTTCCCCAAATGAAATTTTCTGCCGGCAATAATTCAGCCTTTTCATTCTGTATCAGCAAGTACACCGGTTTGGGCGATTTTCCCTCGAAGATGATCATGTCCCAGCCTGCCATCCTGAGTTCCGCGCCGAAATAGCCACCCGAATTGGAACAGGCAATCGCTCCGGTAAGTGGACCCTTGGTAATCACTGAATATCGGCCGCCGGTGGACGCAATGGTTCCGGTCAGCGGGCCGGTTGCATAAATCATTTTGTTTTCCGGAGACAACGGGTCCACCTTGGGATCGATCTCCTCAACTAGATATTTGCTGGCCAGGCCGCGCTGACCCAGATAATTCTGTGCCCATTTCATGTTGAGAGGTTCTGCCGCGCAAGTACCCTTGCTCAGGTTCACTCGCAGAACTTGTTTATGCCAAGCCATGGTCACTCTCCTTGTATCACGCCTGCGCTTTTGGGCGTGAGTCGGTTTTGGCCGCCCATTGGCGCATTCTGTCTAGTCCGGTCCAGTCGGAGTCCACATAAGTGATAGCACCAGTGGGACAGGCCCTCGCACAAGCAGGATCTCCACCGCACAAATCACATTTCATTACTTTGCCAGTGTCATGGTTATAATTCACGGTACCGAACGGGCAAGCAATGGTGCACACTTTGCAGCCTACGCATACGGCATCAAGTACTATTTTCGCTCCGGTATTCTTGTCGAGCTTGATCGCCTCCACCGGGCAGGCATGCAGGCACCACGCTTCATCGCACTGAGTACAGGTGTACGGAACCTTCCTGCCTTCATGATGGAAATCGAAAACCTTTATGACCGATTTGGAAGGATTAATAATCCCGAAGTGTTCGAAGGAACAAGCCATTTCACATTGCAGACAGCCGGTACATTTGTCGGGATTGATGAGCAATGACCTTAGCATCGAGTATTCTCCGCAAGGCAAATGAGATACAAAAGACAATCGGACCAATTTAATATTAACACTTTTGAACTTGACTGCATATTTTTGGGCCTACGTCTTTTGCATATGGTGGAAACGAGAAAATAATCTACATTCTCTTGAATCCGCCGAGGCGTTGCCATTACGATATAGTCTGTAAAACAGATACATAAGTCGTAATATTAAACTACGACATTAAATTAAAGCACTACGCAAACCAGGGTTTTAAGACCGGACCAGAGTAATTGTTTTAAAACTTCTTCAAGCGACAACGGCTTGCCAAACGACTATGGCGCCGACACCGTGTTTCGCTTACAATCCACTCATCGTTTAATGTCTAATGGCCATGTCATCATCCGGTTTGCAATTAGTCGACAAGTACGGACGTAGCGTCAGCTACATCAGGCTATCCGTGACCGACCGCTGCGATTTCCGCTGCAGCTATTGCATGGCCGAGGAGATGACCTTTCTTCCGCGTGAGCAAATTTTATCCTTAGAAGAATGCCTGCGGCTTTCGCGAGTTTTCGTGGGCCTGGGAGTTACTAAAATTAGGATCACGGGTGGCGAGCCCTTGGTGCGCAGAAACGTGCTGTGGTTGCTTGAGCAACTGGGAAATCTAGAAGGTTTAAAAGAGCTGGTTTTAACTACCAATGGTTCGCAGCTCGAGAAAATGGCGAAAGACATTCGCGCCGCAGGGGTCAAGCGCGTGAATATCAGTTTAGATACTCTCAAACCGGAGCGCTTTAAAGCGCTCACCCGAGTGGGCGACTTGCATAAGGTTCTGCGCGGAATTCAGTCGGCGCAAGACGCGGGGTTCGCAGGGATCAAGCTCAATTGCGTGATGCTGCGCGGGGTCAACGATGACGAGCTTGTGGATTTGGTACAGTTTGCGCTTGATCAGGAGCTCGACATCTCGTTTATCGAGGAAATGCCACTAGGAGAAGTGGACCACGTTCGGGCTAATACCTATTTCAGTCAGGATGAGGCGCTGCCCGTATTGCTGGAGCGATTTAATCTGCTGAGTTCGACGGAAAACACTGGCGGTCCTGCGCGCTACTGGCGTATTCCCAACAGCAAGACCAAAGTCGGCTTCATTTCGCCGCACTCGCACAACTTCTGCGAAACCTGCAATCGGGTGCGAATTACCTGTACCGGGGAGCTTTATCCGTGCTTGGGACAAAATGACGCAGTATCTCTCTTGCCGGTATTACGCGCGCAACCCGAAGATGACGCGCCATTGCGTGAGAGTATCACGAAGGCCATGGGTATCAAGCCCAAAGGCCATGACTTCAATGTATTTCTTCCAACCCCAAAGATTGTCCGCTTCATGTCTATCACTGGGGGATAGACACCCTCTTTCTTGAAATCAGCAAACCCCAATGCCTGGCGCTTCATCGCCAGCATGCATTCATCGCAAACAACTTGACGAGGAAATGACATGACAACTAGATCATTGCGTGAACTCAGTTGTGCGGATGATTACGACCCGGATTCCATGCCAGTGGCGAAAGCGCGAGAATTCATTCAGGCCTATCTCAGCCCAATAACCGGCACCGAAAAGGTAAATATCCGCGCCGCGCTCGGACGCGTGCTGGCTGAGGACATCGTCTCCAGCATCAATGTCCCGGCCCACGTCAATTCTGCGATGGACGGGTACGCGGTGCGTTTCAAAGACCTAAGCGCGCAAGGCGAGACCATCTTGCGCATGATCGGAACCGCGCTTGCAGGAAAACCTTTCGCTGGTCGAATAGGCGACCAACAATGCGTGCGCATCATGACCGGTGCGGTGCTTCCGGACGGGGCCGACACAGTCATTATGCAAGAGCATGCAAGTCCTGATGGACAAATGATCCGCTTCCGCGGTGCGCAAAAGGCGGGACAGAACATACGCCAGGCAGGCGAAGATCTCGCCATTGGCCAGGTCGTGCTCAAGTCAGGAAAACATATCCGTCCTGCCGAGCTGGGCTTGATAGCGTCGTTGGGCATCGCTGAAATTGCAGTGCGGCGGCGGCTGCGCGTCGCATTCTTTTCCACAGGTGATGAGCTACGCTCGATCGGCAGCCCGCTCGCCGAAGGCCAGATCTATGACAGCAATCGTTATACCCTTTACGGCATGCTGACGAACCTGGGAGCAGAAATACTGGACATGGGTGTAGTCAAAGACGACCCGGCAAGCCTGGAACAAGCGCTTAGCGAAGCAGCCGCGACGGCTGATGTGGTGATAACCAGCGGTGGTGTGTCGGTCGGTGAAGCGGATTACATTAAAGAGCTGTTGAGCCGTTTGGGAGAAGTTGTGTTTTGGAAAATTGCTATGAAACCCGGGCGGCCGCTTGCCTACGGTAAAATCGGAAAGAGTCACTTTTTCGGTTTGCCTGGCAATCCGGTTTCAGTGATGGTGACTTTTTACCAGTTTGTTCGCGACGCGCTGCTGATATTGATGGGACGCAAGGGAGACATTGCCGTGCCGGTACTCAAGGCGAATTGTAACAGCGCATTGAAAAAAGCGCCCGGCCGCACGGAATTCCAGCGTGGCATATTAAGCCAAGATGCAAAAGGCGTTTGGAGCGTGCGCGTCACCGGAGAACAGGGCTCGGGAATTTTGCGTTCTATGTCTGAAGCGAATTGTTTCATTGTTTTGCCTGAAAACCAGGGCAATGTCGTCCCCGATACTTTGGTTGACGTGCAGGTCCTCGAGGGTCTGGTCTAATAAAAAACCCGGGGCGAGCCCGGGGTTTTTTCGCAAGGCTCTACTGCCTATTTTTTCTTTTCAGTCGTAGCGTGTGCGGCTTTTGTCTCCGGTGCCGCAGGCGCCGCTGCGCCAAAAGGCCCTGGATTCTGACAGGCCGGCAATTCAGCCTTTTGACCCTTCGCTTTCAGGTAGCTCTCGGCGACCCGGTTTTGAGCCACACAAAGCTGGTAAGCTTCGACCTTGCCGCTGTAATCGGCCTTGGCTTTGGCCTCCGCTGCCTTAGCTTTCGCTTCTTCCGAAGGCGGCGGCAACTTTGCGTAACTGGTGCTCAATGACACGAGCATTAGCGCAGCGATCATTGTTTCAATTAGTTTTACCATTTGTCTCCCCAGACTATCTGAAAATCAGGGCCTCGCCTGTGCTGTCTCGGCGGCGCCCACAAGCTTTTGGTCAGCCTTGCCCGATTTAACATCGTTGTACCAAAGTTCGTGATGCTCCTTGGCCCAGGTCTCGTCAACCGTCCCGTCACGCATCGCTTCGTAAGCGCCTTCTAAGCCTACTGTACCCAGGTAGGTGTGCCCAAGCGAAATGGCAATGTAAATCACTGCAAAAATCGCATGAATCACGTTGGCCTGCTGCATGATGGAGCGCCCTTGCTCGAAATTCGGGAAATCCAGGATCAGGCCGGTCACTGCAACGATAATACTCAAAAGAAATACCCCGGTCCAGAACCATGCCTTTTCTCCCGCATTGAAGCGGCCGGAAGGAACGTGCTCCTTGGTGAACATTCCCCCCGCTTTCTTGAACCACATCAGATCATGCGCTTTCCAAAGATTGTCTTTGAGGAAAGTTAGGAACATCGCAACCGCACAGAAGATGAACAGCGGACCGAAGAAGTTGTGCAGATTTTTCGAAATGATTGCCAGCCAGGAAAACAGCGTGTAACCCAATACCGGTAGAATAATCCACTTGCCAAACAATATGATGAGCCCCGTTAAGCCCAGTACTACGAAGCTGATGGCTGTGGACCAGTGCACAACCCGGTCCCAGTCGCTAAAACGCTGAATCAATCTTCCAGCAGGCTTGCCGTGCACCTTTAGCGGGCCGAATTTTCTGTAATAAAGAAAAATCACCACTGGCACCGCGATCAAGAGAATGCCACTGTAAAAAGTCATCGGGCCGTTGTGAAACGCACGCCACGTTTCCCCCGCCGACTGAATCAGAACGCCGGTTTCCACCCCCTTTATGTTGGTGTAATTCGGCTGACCCGAACGCACTTCACGCCATACTGGCGCATTGTTATAGGGCTGCACCACTTCGCGTTGCGCTTCGCTACCCTTGTCTTTTGCCGCTACCTGTGCTTCATCGATCTGAACCGGTTCCGCAGCGTGGACAGCGCTCGAGCCTACAAATGCTAGCGCCATTACGAGCTTAAGCAGAGCGCATCCGCGGGTTTTTATCCTCATCGTTGTTCTCCTAACTTAGTTCACCCTGGTGTACTCGTTTTCATTTTGTGCGCGCGCTTTTTCCGCATTTTCCCAAGCCATGCGGTCGCCTTTAAACTGCTCGTTATCCCAAGGCTGGGTATCCTTTTTGCCTTGATACTTGCCCTGTTTGTAGATCTTGGTCGGTCTTTCTCCGCAACCGGACAGTCCAATGACGAGAGTACCGAGCAATAATGCCAGCATCGCTTTTCTAATCATTATTTCCCTCCTTGCGGCGAGGCTGCTTTCTCAGGCCTGCCATAAGCAGTACCCCAGCCCCAGATTTCCGAACCGGTTCCGCGCCTCAGGACGCGGGTACGGTAGATATCTGAAATCACATCCGCATCACCGGCAAGCAGTGCTTTGGTCGAGCACATTTCGGCGCAAAGGGGAAGCTTCCCTTCAGCGATGCGATTGCGCCCGTATTTCTTAAACTCCGCTTGGGAGAAATTAGGCTCGGGACCGCCGGCGCAGTATGTGCATTTGTCCATCTTGCCACGCAATCCGAATGCCCCATCCTGAGGGAATTGCGGTGCACCAAAGGGACACGCGTAGAAGCAATAGCCGCAGCCGATGCAGAGATCCTTGTCGTGGAGCACTATGCCTTCATCAGTCTTGTAAAAACAATCGACCGGGCAAACCGCCATGCACGGCGCGTCAGAACAGTGCATGCACGCCACAGATACTGCTTTTTCACCCGGCACCCCTTGATTAATGGTGACGACCCGGCGCCGGTTTACGCCCCACGGCACTTCATTCTCGTTTTTGCATGCCGTGACGCAGCCATTGCATACAATGCAGCGCTCCGCATCACACAGAAATTTCATTCTAGCCATTGGTCTGCTCCTTAAATGTGTATGACGGATTCATCACGCTTTAGTAATTTGACATAGAGTGGTCTTGCTTTCCTGCATCATGGTGACCTGGTCATATCCGTAGGTGGTCGCGGTATTGACAGCTTCCCCGCGAACAATCGGATGCGCGCCTTCTGGATAGTATTCGAGCAGGTCCTTGCCCATCCACCACCCGGAAAAGTGGAATGGCAGGAACACCGTTCCTGATGCAACGCGTTCAGTCACCCAAGCCTTGACCTTAATCTTCGCTTTAGTTGGCGACTCGACCCACATATATTCCTGGTCGCGAATCCCACGGTCATTGGCATCCCTGGGATTGATTTCCCCGTACATGTTCTGCTGCAGTTCGGCAAGCCACGGGTTGGATCGGGTTTCTTCTCCGCCGCCTTCGTATTCCACCATACGGCCACTGGTCAGGATGAGCGGGTATTGCTTGGAAATATCCTTGTTCTTTTCCTGAACTGTCTTGAACAATGTCGGCAGCCGCCAGAACGCCTTCTTGTCGTCGGAAGTGGGATATTTTTCGACCAGATCCGGCCGCGGGCTGAATAGCGGTTCCCGATGCAGTGGTACGGCATCGGGGAAGTTCCATACGACTGCGCGCGCCTTGGCGTTGCCAAACGGATGACAGCTGTGGTTCTTCATTACCACCCGAATGATTCCGCCAGACGAATCGGTTTTCCAATTCTTGCCTTCCGCCAATTTCTTTTCCTCCTCGGTCAGCTCATTCCACCAGCCGAGTTTCTTCAGGAATACATGATCGAACTCCGGATAACCGGTGGTGATATCGGCGCCCTTGGAGTGAGACCCGTCCTCTGCGAGCAAATTGACACCGTCCTTCTCAACGCCAAAGTTGGCGCGGAAATTCCCGCCGCCGTCCATCACGTTCTTGGATGTGTCATACAAGTTGGGCGTTCCTGGATGCTTCAACTGCGGCGTGCCATAGCACGGCCAAGGTAGACCGAAGTAATCGCCGTCAAGTACATAGCCGGTCTTGGCGTCCTTGCCGCCTTTCGCGCGCAGCGTCTTCACATCGAACACGTGCATGTTGCGCATATGGGCCTGCAGCCGCTCAGGCGACTGGCCGGTGTAACCGATGGTCCACACGCCGCGGTTGATTTCGCGAAGAATATCCTCGATATTCGGTTCGTCTTTATCAACGCGAATGTTCTGCTTGCCATCCTTCTTGCCAACCAACTGGTCCGAGTAACCGAATTTCTTGGCAAATAGATACATGATGGTGTGATCGGGCTTGGATTCAAATAATGGTTCGATCACTTTTTCCCGCCATTGCAGCGAGCGGTTGGAGGCGGTCACCGAACCGGAAGTTTCGAACTGGGTGGCCGCGGGCAGCAGATAAACGCCGTCTTGACGCACCATTGCCGCCATTGATGCCGTAGCCGAAGGATACGGATCGATGACTACCAAAAGATCGAGCTTCTTCATCGCCTCAATCATATCCGCGTTTCGGGTCTGGCTGTTTGGCGCGTGGCCCCAGTAGATTACTGCGCGAATGTTCGGATCCTGATCGATGTTCTCGTTTTTCTCCAGCACGCCATCAATCCAGCGGGACACAGTAATTCCTGGCTTGCCCATCAACGCTTCGGAGGCGTATTGCTTCTTAATCCAGTCGAGGTCCACATTCCAGACCTTGGCGAAATGCGCCCACGAACCGGGCAGCAGACCATAATAGCCGGGCAGCGAATCCGGGTTCGGTCCGACGTCGGTCGCACCTTGCACGTTATCATGGCCCCGGTAAATATTGGTGCCGCCGCCGGAGACGCCGACATTGCCCAGAGCTAACTGCAAGATGCAGCTTGCCCGCACCACCGCGTTGCCGGTGGTGTGTTGGGTCTGTCCCATCGCCCAGACGATGGTGCTCGGCTTGTTCTTGGCCATCGCCTCAGCGACCTTGTAGACCTGATCTTCAGGAACGCCGGTGACGTCTTGCACTTTGTCGGGTGTCCATTTCGCCACCTCCTCGCGAACCTTTTCCATACCGTAGACGCGGTCGTGGATGTACTGTTTGTCTTCCCAGCCGTTCTTGAAAATGTGATAGAGCATCCCGTAAATGAAAGCCACATCGCTTCCGGAGCGATGGCGGACATAGTAATCTGCCTTGGCCGCAGTACGGGTAAACCGCGGGTCTACCACAATGACTTTGGCCCCCGTTTCCTTGGCATGCAGGGTATGCAGCATGGAGACCGGGTGAGCCTCGGTCGCGTTGCTGCCTAGGAAAAGTATGCACTTGGAATTGCTTTCGTCATTATAGGAATTGGTCATGGCACCATAGCCCCAAGTGTTGGCGACGCCTGCTACCGTGGTGGAGTGGCAAATGCGCGCCTGATGATCCATATTGTTGGTGCCGAAGAATGAAACGAACTTGCGCAGCAGGAACGCTTGCTCGTTGTTATGCTTGGAGGAGCCGATCCAATAGGTGGCATCTGGACCGCTCTCCTTGCGGATCGCAAGCAGCTTATCGCCGACTTCGTTGATCGCCTGATCCCAACTGATCTTCTTCCACTTTCCGCCCTCCAGTTTCATCGGGTATTTCAGGCGGTACTCGCCATGTCCGTGTTCGCGCACCGAGGCGCCTTTGGCGCAGTGCGCGCCGAGGTTTAGCGGCGAATCAAAGACCGGTTCCTGGCGTATCCAAACGCCATTTTGCACCACGGCATCAACCGCGCAGCCAACTGAGCAGTGCGTGCATACCGTGCGTTTGACCTGGAGGTTGCCCCCCTCTTGGGCTTCAGCTGCCGCATTGGCTTTGCTCATCATGTTGAATGGCAACTGGGCAGCAAATGCACCGGCACCGACGGCCAGCCCAGAGCGCTTTAGGAACGCGCGCCTATCCATGGTTTTCCCAATCATGCCCGACAAGTTGCGGCTTAGGCGGCTCGGTGCTCCAGAAACCTCACTGGATTTTCTAGTCAGCAGCATTTTAGTGCTCCTTTTGTATCAGACTTCTGTGGTTCGGTAGTAATTGCGAATATGCTCGGAGATGTGGTAACCCGCGCCTTTGGCATTATCGCCCGCCTCGGCCGTGGGTTCAGCCTGGGGCAGCCTCTTGGCGAGCATGACCGCTGCCGCGCCGGCGCTACCTGCGCCTACTGCAAGCAGGAAGTTCCTTCTGCTCAATTTGCTCTTTCTGTCTGCCATTTTGCGTCTCCTTCCAAATAAATGTCCTTAGCTATTTAACTCATAGCATTTCAAAAGATTCGCTTTCTATGTCGAAAAAAACTTTTATTAAGTGCGCGACATGCTTGTAGAAATTTGCCGATTTCGATTCGAGCACGGCATCGCAAAAACGCGGGTACCAGCTTTGTATGTGCCGCGCGAAAAACTGTTTTTGCTGCTCCAGGGCCGGCTTTTCCTGATTTTCGTCGCCCTGAACCATATGCCGCATCACGTCGCATAGCGCGGCAAGATGATCTTCGGGTTCGCGCACCGCCTCATTGCGAGCAAACCCCATTTGCGCCAAATCGTCACGCAACAGCGCAAGCGGTTTTTCCATCATGAAACCCGCAAGGTAGTACGAACCGAACAGCATGACTTCGGCCCGCCCGACGCCTATAAAAAGATTCTCATATTCCTCAATCACGGCTTCTGCCTCACAAGCCTCTGCAGCGGCAACCAGCGCATGCCACGCCTGCGTTAAGGGCGCGTTAGCGGTTTCCGCTGCGATTTCGTCTGAAGCAGCGATGCTCCGCAGCAATTGTGCGTCCGGGGAATACAGCAGGTGTGCTATCAGCGCATAGAAATCTGCGCGAGCCACGTCTTCCCGGGTTAGGCGAATGGGTTCGTCTCTGACCGGCGCGATTACTGCGCTCATCAGCTCCTCACATCAAAAATATTCAGCTCGTTTTTGTTATTCATCATGTCGACGACACGACAATCCGCGCACATTTGCAGTCGGGTAAGCGCGTCGCCTCCGCTGAACATCGAATGACTGCCGAGCTTGCCAACCATGTTGTCTATCATTTTCTTGGTGGCAAAAGGCTTTCCGCACCGGATGCACGCGAAAACCTCGGCTTCGTTAAGTATTCTCGGACTCCGAGCTTCGCTAGTCAATAGCAATCTGGGGCTGAGGCTAATGGCTTGTTCGGGGCAGGTTTTTTCGCATAGACCGCATTGGACACAGTTACGCTCGACAAACTTAAGTTGCGGCAACTCCTTAGCATCCATCAAAGCATTTTCCGGACATGCCCCGACACAAGCCATGCATAGAGTACAAGTGTCTTTATTAACATCAATTTTGCCGTACGGCGCGCCTTCGGAAAGGGGTATATCCTTTAAGCCAGAAGGGGCATTCTTGAGCAAATGCTCAAAAGCAAAATCAAGGGTGCTCCGCTTTTCATTGGACAGGTGGAAGGACCCAGGTTGGGCCGATTGGGCGGACTGAATTTCCCACACCGCTTTTTCGAGTGTCACCACATCCCCCGCTTCTATGAGCTGGAAATGTCCGCCGCCATAACCCAAGCCTTGCAGGATCTGTTCTGCAAACCC
>Ga0187773_10000270_pt1 | contig 21367 bp, 18 predicted proteins | sample 0216_BV02_MP05_1_FD_133133 | JGI IMG/M metagenome (GOLD analysis project Ga0187773, IMG submission 133133) | Tropical peat soil microbial communities from peatlands in Department of Meta, Colombia - 0216_BV02_MP05_10_MG | ecosystem: Environmental > Terrestrial > Soil > Wetlands > Peat | place...
CTCGAGGAAGCCGAGCTGATGGCCGACTGCAAGATCGAGCGCGTCTTTACCGGGATCGCCGGCAGCCACATCAAGAGCTTCAACTCCACCGGCATGGTAGCGATCAAGGACAAGGAGGTCACACAGACTGACGTCGAGCGGGCGATCGAGACTGCGCGCGCGATGCCGATACCGACCGACCAGCAGGTGCTCCACATCCTCACTCAGGAATTCATCATCGACGGCCAGGACGGCGTGCGCGAGCCGCTCGGCATGAGCGGCGTGAGGCTGGAGGTGAAGGTGCACATCGTGACCGGCGCTGTTTCGGCCGCACAGAACATCGTGAAGTGCGTGCGCCGCTGCGGCCTCGAGGTGAACGACCTGATCCTGCAGCCACTCGCCTCGTCGCTTGCATCGCTCACCGAGGACGAGAAGGAACTCGGGGTCTGCCTCGTCGACATCGGCGGCGGGACGAGCGATATCGCCGTGTTCCGCGAAGGCGCGATCCGGCACACGGCCGTCGTGCCGATCGCCGGCGACCAGATCACGAACGATATCGCGATGGCGCTGCGCACGCCGACTGCGGAAGCCGAGGAAATCAAAATTCGGCACGGATGCGCGCTGCGTCAGCTCGCGGAAGCGAGCGAGATGATCGAAGTCGCCGGCGTAGGCGACCGGCCTCCGAGGATGCTGTCGCGCCAGACCCTCGCGGAGGTCATCGAGCCCCGCGTCGAAGAGCTGTACTCGCTCATTCAGCAGGTGCTGCGCGATTCGGGATACGAGGAGCTGCTCTCCTCGGGGATCGTGCTCACCGGAGGCTCGTCCGTCATGCGTGGCATGGTCGAACTGGGCGAAGAGATCTTCCACATGCCCGTGCGGCTCGGCATTCCACGTTATTCCGGCTCGCTATCGGATGTGGTGCGCAGTCCGCGTTACGCTACCGCAGTCGGCTTGTTGCTGGAAGGCGCGGTGCAGACGCAGCGCGGGCTGGTCGCGCGCCAGAACGGATCGTTCAGGCAGGTGCTGGGCCGGATGCGCGGCTGGTTTCAGCGCAATTTTTGATGCTGCGGGAGCTTGAGTCATGAGGTTCGGAACCTATCGGCACGAAGGCAGGTATCGATGGGCTGATTTCGTTGCGGCAACAGCCAGGCAGGCGCTTTTTCCATTCATCCCGGAAGGAGGTAGGCATGTTTGAAATCGTCGAAAACACGATCGGAGGTACGGTCATCAAGGTGATAGGCGTCGGCGGCGCCGGCGGCAACGCTGTCGACCATATGATCAAGAACGGCGTCACCGGCGTCGAATTCATCGCCGCCAACACCGACGCGCAGGCTCTGTCGCGCGGCGCGGCAAAGAGCCAGATTCAGCTCGGCTCAACGGGACTCGGCGCAGGCGCCAAGCCCGAAGCCGGCCGCGCCGCGGCTCTCGAAGCGCGCGACCAGATCGCGGACGCCTTGCGCTGCGCTCACATGGTCTTCATCACGGGCGGCATGGGCGGCGGCACGGGTACCGGTGCTGCCCCCGTCGTTGCCGAGGTGGCGAAAGAGATGGGAATCCTGACCGTCGCGGTTGTCACCAAGCCCTTCTCGTTCGAGGGCGCCCGGCGGATGCAGGCCGCGGAGATCGGCATCGACGAGCTGTCCCAGCACGTTGACTCGGTCATCGTGGTCCTCAACGAGAAACTCGAGGAAGTGCTCGGCGACGACGTTTCAATGGAAGAAGCGTTCTCCGAAGCCGACAGCGTGCTGAAGAACGCCGTTGCGGGCATCTCCGAGATCATCAACGTGCCCGGTCTCATCAACGTTGATTTCCAGGACATCCGCACTGTGATGGCCGAACAAGGCATGGCGATGATGGGTTCGGCCGCTGCGTCGGGCGTGGATCGCGCGCGCATCGCGGCGGAGCAGGCCGTGGCGTGTCCGCTGCTTGAGGGGGTCAACCTGTCGGGCGCGCGCGGCGTAGTGGTGAACATTACCGCCAATAAGTCGAGTCTGAAACTCCGCGAGACCAAGGAAGTGATGAATACCATCCGCGGATTCGCGGCCGAGGACGCGACCATCATCTTCGGCGCCGTCTACGACGACGGCATCGGGGAAGACTTGCGCGTCACGGTGATCGCAACGGGTCTCGGGCAGCCGGTGGTAGCCCGCCAAGGCCGGCCTCAACTCGTCGTCCAGAAGACGGGTACCGACAACATGCCGGTGATGGGCGTGGACTACCGGGCGCTCGACGAAATGCCGGCGGTGATTCGCAAGAACCGGAGCTCCACCATCGAAGCGCTGCAGAACAGCGGCGTCGACAAGTACGACATTCCGGCATTCCTACGCAAGCAGGCGGATTGACCCACCCATCGGAGGAACTACGTGAGCACAGCCAAGCGCAATGGGCTTCCCCGGTATCTACGCAAGCCGGCCGTCCCCAAACCGACGCCGCAACTCCCAGTCAGAACTGAGCCCGTTCTGATTCGGACGGTCGCCTTCATGCCAGCGTATCAGCGCAAGCGCCTGCACTGAGCAATGCCGCCGCGTGCTCGCCGGAATTCCGGGCCGGCGAGCGCGTTGTGCTAGAATTCTCTGTGACTTACTCGCCTCAAGAATAATCGGTTGTCAATGTTCGGGCAGCGTACGCTGAAATCCGTCGTCCGCGCCACGGGTGTCGGGCTGCACACCGGCGAGAAGGTCGCAATGACTCTACGCCCCGCTCAGCCCAACACAGGGATCGTATTTCGGCGGATCGATCTCCCGGCGCCGATCGACATCCTCGCCGACGCGTTCAATGTCACGGACACGAGGCTGTGCAGTACGCTGGAGTCTGGCGGCGTACGGGTTGCGACGGTCGAGCACCTGATGTCAGCTTTCGCAGGGTTAGGGATAGACAACGCGTACGTAGATCTCGCGGGGTCAGAGGTCCCGATAATGGACGGAAGCGCGGCCCCTTTCGTGTTTCTGATCCAGTCGGCAGGCGTCGAGCAGCAATCGTCCCCGAAGCGCTTCTTTCGAATCAAGCGTACGGTGGAAGTGAGCGACGGCGACAAATGGGCGCGCTTCGAGCCCTTCGAAGGATTCAAGCTCGAGTTTTCCATTGCTTTTGACCATCCCGCGTTCGAACGGTCGGCGCAATCGGCCAGCGTTGACTTTGCACAGACTTCGTATGTGAAAGAAGTTGCGCGCGCCCGAACCTTCGGTTTCATTCAGGAAGTGGAAGCTCTGCGTGATTCGGGTCTTGCACTTGGCGGAAGCATGGAAAACGCCATCGTGGTGGATGAATACCGCGTATTGAACGTTGAGGGGTTGCGCTACGGAGACGAATTCGTCAAGCACAAGCTGCTCGATGCAATCGGTGATCTATACCTGGTCGGACATCCGCTGATCGGCGCGTTTGCGGCGCATAAGTCGGGGCACGCGTTGAATAACCGGCTGCTGCGGGCGACTCTCGCCTTGAGAGACGCATGGGAAGTCGTAACGTTCGAGCGTGAAGAAGACGCTCCGGCCGCATTGGCCCGTTTGTTCGCGCTGCCGACATAGGCCGCGCAGTTACGCGGGAGGGAGGACAAGACTCACCCACGCGTTCTTTTCCGAAGGCTCCAAACGGGCAATACTGCTTATTTCGATTGCGGATTTTGGGGATTTTGGCGTTTTGTCAGCAGCAATCTTCCGACCGCATCTTTTAGTTGAGAATCAGGGAGTTGTTGTTGGAGGCGGAGGAGAGCATCGGTCCCATTTTTCAAGGATTCTTTTGATCTTACAGGGGGTTGCGTCCGCGGCTCGAGGGGTTGCACGTGAATTTCTATTCCGGTAACCTGCAAACGGCCTGAAAGCTGTTCGGCCAGTCTATGGCTAATGAGCTTAAGTTTGGCCGCGACGGCGCCGTTGGTCGCAAAAATAACGACTTTTCCCTGTTTGTAGTTGGCAACCGAGCAAGTTGATTTCAAGGCTTCCGGTAATACAACTGCCAGACGCCGACGCAATTCGATCAATAGCTGGGCCTGTGGCAAGAGTGAAGCAATGCCGTCAGGCTTTGACAGAAAGGCAGAAGGCTTCCGTGAATGCATGTTGTGGAACGCGTAAGGCACGGCGCTAGGAGGCCCGCGGCGTGCATATTATTGTAGTTTCCAGCCGATTGGCCAAGGCGAGGTCGTTGACATTGACGACGACGCATCTGGTTGGCGGGGCGGTGTTAATGGCGCTTCTGGTATTCGGTTTGACGATCGGACTATTCTGGGTCACCGTCCGTCACGCCTCGGAATTGAAGCTACCGCTGCTCGACTCGCTGGTGCTTTCGGCACAGGAGCAGCAACGCCGCAAGACAGACGAGTTTCTTCGCGAGAATCTCAATGCGATGGCCGTCAAGCTCGGTCAAATGCAGGCGCGGCTCATGCGCCTGGACGCCCTTGGCGAAAGGCTGACGGCGCTGGCAGGGATCAAGCCACAGGAGTTCCGCTTCAACGAGCCGCCCGGGCGTGGTGGCGCAGTGTCCAGTATCCCCCCCCAGGATCTCTCAATGGCGGAATTCAACCGCCAACTGGATCAAACATCCAGGCAACTTGAGAACCGGACGGACTATCTCGGAATCCTCGAATCGCAGCTGTTCGATGCTACGGTCAAGAAGAAGCTCATACCGACGATTCCTCCGGTCGACGGAGGCTGGAGCGCTTCGAGCTTCGGGTGGCGTATTGATCCGTTTACCGGCATGCTCGCCATGCATGAGGGTGTGGATTTTCCCGTTGATGTCGGCACGCCGGTCTTCGCCGCCGCTGGCGGAGTCGTCACGTTCGCGGGGCCCCATTATCAGTACGGCTACATGGTCGAAATCGACCATGGTAACGATTTCACCACGCGCTACGCGCATTGCTCCAAGCTCTTGGTTAAGGAAGGTGACGTAGTGCAGCGGGGCAGCAAGATCGCCGAATCGGGCTCGACCGGTCGTGCCACCGGACCGCACTTGCACTTCGAAGTCCGTTACAGGGGTGTTGCGCAAAATCCGGTCAGGTTCTTGCAGAGCGCATCACGGTAATCGAGCAGCGAGCTTCTTGGGCCCTCCCCGCGCTGGGCTCGAGGTTGCCTCCTTGATGTTCGCCGGAAAGGCGCGTCGAGCATGCTAAGATGCAGGCGTTTTCCGGCTCGGACCCCCATTTCCCGATGATTTCCCGCGTTCTGAAGGCTGTGTTTGGCAGCCGCAATGATCGATTGCTCAAGCAGTACGGCAAGCTAGTTCGCGCAATCAACGCGCTCGAGCCGTCCGTCACGATGCTCACAGACCAACTCCTTGCGTCCAAGACGCTTGAACTTCGGGAGCGTTTCGCAAAGCGCATCGAAGGCGTCACAGAATCGGAGAGAGACGGAGCCGAAAAAGCCGCTCTCGCAGAGCTGCTTCCTGAGGCCTTTGCGGTAGTACGCGAAGCCGCAAAGCGCGTCCTCAACATGCGCCACTTCGACGTGCAACTCATCGGGGGCATGGTCCTGCACGATGGCAAGATCGCCGAAATGCGGACCGGCGAAGGGAAGACGCTGGTCGCCACGCTTCCCGCTTACTTGAACGCGCTGACGGGACGCGGCGTTCACATCGTCACGGTGAACGATTATCTCGCGAGCCGCGACGCCGAGTGGATGGGAAGAATCTACAAATTTCTCGGGCTCTCCGTTGGCGTGATCCTCACGCAAATGCCGCACGCCGACAAACAGTCGGCGTACGCTGCCGACATCACCTACGGCACCAACAACGAATTCGGGTTCGACTATCTGCGCGACAACATGGCGATGCAGCTCGGCGACCGTTTCCAGCGCGGTCTCAACTACGCGATCGTCGACGAGGTCGACTCGATACTGATCGACGAAGCGCGTACACCGCTAATCATCTCCGGGCAGGCTGAAGACCGCACCGAGATATACCACCGCATGAACCAAGTCGCGCCGCTTCTAAAGCGCCAGGAGAAGGAAGCTTCGCCGGGCGATTTTTTCGTGGACGAAAAGAACCACACCGTGCTGCTGTCCGAGGAGGGGCACGAGCACGCCGAGAAGATCCTCGTGCGCGCAAGGCTGCTGCCCGAGGGGCGAAGCCTCTACGAGCCCGCCTATGTCAACCTGATGCACCATCTGAACGCTGCGCTCAAGGCGCACAATCTGTTTCACCGCGATCGGCACTACGTGGTACAGAACGGCGAAGTGATCATCGTAGACGAGTTCACCGGGCGGCTCATGCCGGGGCGTCGCTGGTCGGACGGACTCCACCAGGCAATCGAGGCAAAAGAGAATGCGTCGATCCAGAGCGAGAACCAGACGCTCGCCTCGATCACTTTCCAGAACTACTTCCGCATGTACCGGAAGCTCGCGGGAATGACCGGCACGGCCGATACCGAAGCCTACGAATTCCAGGAGATCTATGGACTGGAAGTGGTCGTCATTCCGACTCACATGCCGATGATACGGGCCGACAGAAACGATCAGGTGTTCCGCACCGCTGGCGAAAAATACAAGGCCATCATCGCCGACATCAAGGACTGTCACGTACGCGGGCAACCGGCGCTCGTCGGAACGACCTCGATCGAAAATTCCGAGCTGCTCTCGGGGATGCTGCAGAAGGAAAAGCTGGAGCACCAGGTGTTGAACGCAAAGCAGCACGCGCGCGAGGCGGAGATCGTAGCGCAGGCGGGGCGGCCGAAAATGATCACGATCGCGACCAACATGGCCGGCCGCGGCACCGATATCGTATTGGGCGGGAACGTGGAAAAGCAGATCGATATCGTGCGAAGCGCCGACGATCTCGACCCCGTGGAGCGCGAACGCCGCATCGCCGAGTTGCGCAAGGAATGGCAGGCGCTTCACAACGAGGTGATCGCGGCGGGCGGCCTGCACATCATCGGCACCGAACGGCACGAAGCGCGGCGGATCGACAATCAGCTGCGCGGACGCGCGGGCCGCCAGGGCGACCCCGGCTCTTCACGCTTTTACCTTTCCCTCGAGGACCCGCTTCTGCGAATCTTCGCCGGCGAGCGGGTCAACGCCATCATGCAACGGCTCGGGATGCCGGAAGGCGAGCCGATCGAACACGGGCTGGTGACGCGTTCGATCGAGAGCGCTCAGCGGAAAGTCGAGGCGCATAACTTCGATATTCGGAAGCAGTTGCTCGAGTACGACAACGTCGCGAACGATCAGCGGCGCGAGATCTACCAACTGAGAAACACGATTCTCGAGTCGGAGGATGTCTCGGACCAGATCCAGGCGCTCCGCGAAGGCGTCGTGACCGACATCTTTCGCGCCTACGTGCCGGAGGAAAGCGTGGAAGAGCAGTGGGACATCGCGGGACTCGAGAAGGCATACGCCGCCGAGTTACGCCTTGAATTGCCCCTCGTGAAGTGGCTTGAGCGCGAGCCGAGCCTCGACGACCAGGCGCTGCTGAAGCGGGCGATCGACGAAGCCCACGCGGAGTACTCCAGGAAGATGGCCAATAATCCGGCCGAAATCACCCACCACATCGAGCGCGTCATACTGCTCTCGACGCTCGACAATCACTGGCGAGAGCATTTGGCGGCGCTCGATCATCTGCGCCAGGGCATACATCTGCGCGGTTACGCGCAGAAGAATCCGAAGCAGGAGTACAAGCGCGAGGCGTTCGAGCTGTTCGGAAGCCTCGTGGAGTCCGTCAAGCTCGAAGTGACGCGTACGTTGATGACCGTCGAATTGAAGACGACTGAACAGGTCGAACAAGCCGAAAGTGTCCAGGCGCCGGCGGTGGAAAACGTGCAGTATCAGCACGCCGGCTACGAAGAGGCGCTGGCTGGCGCAGGAGGCGACGCCGCGCCGGCTCCGAAGCCCGCGCCCTTCGTGAGACAGATGGGCAAGATCGGACGCAACGATCCGTGTCCGTGCGGGTCCGGGAAGAAATACAAGCATTGTCACGGGAAGCTGAGCTAGGCGGCCCGCAGCGGCTTTTCGATCCCGCCGTTTCTCCGCCCATCACCGGAATGCCCGTCAATCTCGAACGACCGAGACGCGAATCCCTTTACCCCGTGAAGGGGGTGAAGCTTGGGGTTGCGGAGGCTGGGATACGCAAGGCCGGCCGCAAGGATCTCCTTCTCATGAGTCTTGCGGAGGGATCGCGGATCGCCGGCGTATTCACGCAGAACAGATTTTGCGCGGCACCCGTGAGGGTCGCGAAGGAACACCTCGCGCTGACCGATACGGCTCGGGCCCTCGTGGTCAACACCGGGAACGCCAATGCGGGCACGGGGAACGACGGAATCCAGCGCGCGCAAACCGCGTGCAGGGAAGCCGCAAAGCTGCTTCGCTGCGATGTCCGTGAGGTCCTGCCGTTTTCGACCGGAGTGATCATGGAGCCACTCCCGGTCGAGCGTATCGTGGCCGGCCTTCCATCCTGCGTTGCCGGACTGCGAGAGGACATCTGGGCTACGGCTGCCGAAGCGATCATGACGACCGATACGGTCCCGAAAGCCTGCTCGCGTCGCGTGAAGATCGGAGATCGGGCGGTGACGGTAACGGGCATTGCGAAGGGCGCAGGGATGATCCGACCCGACATGGCCACAATGCTCGCCTTCGTCGCCACCGACGCGGGAGTTTCAGGCGCCGCACTGAAGCGGATCATTGCGGATGCTGCCGAATGCTCGTTCAACCGGATCAGCGTCGACGGTGACACGTCCACCAACGATTCGTTCGTGCTGATCGCGACCGGCGCGACTGGCGGTCCGCCGATCGACGAGACCTACGCCGAAGAATTCTCGGCTCTCCGAAGCACCGTGCTCGATGTGTCGCAGTGGCTCGCGCAGGCGATCGTGCGCGACGGCGAAGGCGCGACCAAGTTCATCGCCATCCAGGTGGAAAAAGGCCGGAGCCAGGCCGAGTGCAAGCAGACGGCGTATGCAATAGCGCATTCGCCACTCGTGAAGACCGCCTTCTTTGCCTCGGATCCGAATCTCGGACGTCTGCTCGCCGCGATCGGCAACGCTGGCATCTCCGATCTCGACGTCGGCGGGGTCGAGCTGTATCTCGACGATGTGCTGGTATCGGCCGGCGGAGGCCGCGCGCCGAGTTATCGCGAAGAGGACGGGCAGCGCGTCATGCGCAAGAGCGAAATCACGGTTCGCGTCGTCCTGAACCGCGGCGCCGCCAAAGCGACCGTGTGGACCTGCGACCTATCGCACGATTACGTTACCATTAATGCCGAGTACAGAACCTGACCCAAGAATGGCACTTCTCGAACGCGACGGTACGTTTTCATGTCAGAGATCGAGCGACTGATCGAACGCGCGGAAGCGCTGCTTGAGCGCGTCGCTGCGTTGCTGCCACTGGCGCCGCGACCCGTGGACTGGACGGCGAGCACGGCCTTTCGCTGGCGCAAGACATCCCGTCACGGATTCATTCAACCGATCACCAACCTGCACCGGATCCGTCTCTCTGACCTCCACGGCGTGGATCGGCAGAAGGAACTCATCGAGCGGAACACGCGCCAGTTCGTCGAAGGTCGCGCTGCGAACAACGTGCTGCTGACCGGCGCGCGCGGCACCGGCAAGTCGTCGCTGGTGAAGGCGCTCCTGAACAAATTTCACCGCCAGGGGCTGCGGCTCATCGAAGTCGAAAAGCACGACCTGATCGATCTGCCGGACATCGTGGACCAGGTCGCGCCACGGCCCGAACGCTTTCTCATCTTCTGTGACGACCTGTCCTTCGAAGCGTCGGAACCGGGCTACAAGGCGCTCAAGGTGGTTCTCGACGGTTCGATCGCGGCGACTTCGGACAACCTCCTCATTTACGCAACATCGAACCGACGGCACCTAATGCCAGAATACATGCAGGAAAACCTCGAGACCAAGCACGTCGGCGAAGAGATCCATCCCGGCGAAACTGTTGAGGAGAAGATCTCGCTTTCCGAGCGCTTTGGACTCTGGATCTCCTTCTACCCGTTCGATCAGGATGCTTATCTCGACATCGTCGCCCATTGGCTGCGCGAGCTCGGCTGCCGCGAAGGCGAGGTCTCGAAGGCGCGCCAGGAGGCTCTGCAATGGGCGCTGCTGCGGGGATCGCGCAGCGGCCGCGTAGCGTGGCAGTTCGCCCGCGATTACGCCGGACGCAATGCCGTCGCCGGGAAAGCCAAGCGCTGACGCCCGCGACTCGCTCTCCGCTCCGGTAGATGTCGCCGTGGCGGTACTCATCCATCCGGACGGCTCGGTGCTGCTCGCCCGGCGTCCACGCGGCAAAGTCTACGCAGGCTACTGGGAATTTCCCGGCGGCAAGGTCGAGCGCGGCGAGCCAGTTTCCGATGCGCTAAGGCGGGAGATCCGGGAAGAACTCGGCGTCGAGGTCGACCGCGCCTATCCCTGGATAACCCGGGTGTTCGCGTATCCGCACGCGAAAGTGCGACTGCACTTCCATCGAGTATCGAAATGGCGAGGCGAGCCCCGGGCGCTCGAGCACGACGCGCTTGCGTGGCAGCGGCCCGCCGCAGTCCAAGTCGAACCGCTCCTGCCGGCGAACGACCCGGTTCTGCGCGGTTTGTTGCTTCCTGCGGAGTACGCGATCACGCGCGCAGGAGAGCTGGGAGTGGAACCCTTCATAGTGCGTCTCGAAGCACGGCTGCGTGCTGGCCTGCGGCTGGTGCAGGTTCGGGAAAAGGTCCTCGAGGGGCGGTCCCTAGAAGAATTTGCGCGGAGCGTAGTCGCGCTTTCCCATCGTTATGGGGCACAGGTTCTCGTCAACGCGGACGCCGCGCTCGCACACAGAGTCGGCGCGGACGGCGTGCATCTGACGTCGGCGCAACTGGGCGCGACCACACTCCGGCCCAATTTCGGGTGGTGCGGGGCGTCGTGCCACAGTCGTGACGAGCTGCGACGCGCGGAGTCGCTGGGCGCCGACTTCGCCGTCCTGGGTCCGGTGCGGGCGACACCTTCCCACCCTGACGCCGAGCCGCTCGGATGGGAGGGATTTAAGATCGCACTCAAGGGCACCGCCATTCCCGTCTACGCGCTGGGGGGAATCCAGCCGCAAGATCTGGAGCGCGCCATGCGCTGTGGAGCGCACGGCATCGCGATGGTTCGCGGCAGTTGGTGATGTGGCCAGGGACGCGCGCATCGGCGCGTGAGCGCCTACTTTGGCGTGTCGCGGCCTGTCTCGGGAGTATCGCTGTCATCCTGCACGGGCACGCGGTACTTCTCGGTTGCCCAGTCGCCCAGGTCGACGAGCTTGCAGCGCTCGGAACAAAACGGCCGGTAGGGGTTCTCAGACGTCCATGCGACCTGCGCGCCGCAGCGTGGGCAGTTCACGAAGCGCTTTTTGTCCACCCCGCTGCCTCACAGATTGCAGAACGTCAGCTCGAACTCTACGTCGGCGTCGCACACGCGAGGCCGCGTCTCGGCCCCGAAGGTCGTGAAGCGGACGTTGAGAGCGTACTTGTTGGCACTGATTTCCGGTATGAAGGCCGACCCGTTCGGAAGCCGGATTCGCACCATCTGCGAGAGCTTGCCGCCGAGCATTTGCGAAAAGGCACCCTGGTGGGCGATGTGGCTCACCGGCTTGCCGCCTTCGCGCAGAAGTTTCAGCACGATCGCGGTGCCATCGCGGATCGGAAGCAACGGAGTGAACCACGTAGCGAGGTCGGCGCCGCGTCCGGCACTGTCTCGATGCCGCCAGAAGTGATAAGAGGGAAGATCGAACTCGCAGACCCCGCCGGGTATGCCGGTGCGCTGCTTGATGGACATCAGCCACTCGTTCTCGCGCAGATACTGGCCCACCTTTCCGGTCGTCGCCAGCAACGCGGCGCTTGCCCGTTCGATGTCGGAAATGATCTGGTTGAGCGCTTGTTCGGCGATCTGAGGGTTGTTGCGAAACCCCAGCAGCGTCTGTTTCTGGCGTTCGAGCTCCTGTAACAGGTCCGACTTGAGGTCGGCGCGGCTCGCGACCTCGGCGATCTCGAACAATGTCAGCAGAGCCACATGGTGGTCGAGCGAATCCGCCTTCGCAAGGAAGTGACCGGCGCGCTCGAACAGGTCTTCGAGACGCAGAAGCGTCCGGATGCGCTCGTTGAGTGGGTATTCGTACGTAATCACCGCTGCACCGACGACTCGCGGAGAAGATCGTTGATCTCGAGCACGTTCAGCCGATTCTCACTCATTCGCCGCCAATTGACAACGGCGGTTCCTATGATGTTGTCCTCGCGCTCGCGGCCAGCGTGAGATATTTCGCGTGCAGACGCGCGACTTGAGACACGAGTGCATCGAGCGCCCCATTGTTGTCGATGATGTCGTCCGCCCGGGCAAGCCGTTGCTCGCGTGTGGCCTGCACGTCGAGAATTGCGCGGACCTCGCTTTCTGTGAGGCCGCTGCGGTGCACGACGCGGGCGATCTGCTGCTCCTCGGCGCAATCGACCACGAGCACGCGCTGGTAGCGGTTCCGGTCGACACCGTGCTCGACGAGCAATGGCACGATGCAGATCGCGTATGCGCCGGACGCTTGTTCCAGCTGGCGGGCGCTCTCGTCCCGGATGAGCGGATGGAGAATTCCTTCGAGCCTTTCTCTCGCTTCCTTGTCGCTGAAAGCGAGCCTGCGCATCCTGTCGCGGCGCAAAGCACCGTCGCTGTCGATCATGTCCGGCCCGAACGCTCGACGGATCGGATCGATCGCGGCGCCGCCGGGGGCGGTCAGCTCGTGCGCAATTGCGTCGCTGTCGATCACCGTGGCGCCGCGGTCGGCGAACAGCCTCGCGACTGCGCTTTTGCCGCTGCCGATGCCGCCCGTGAGCCCGACGGTGAAGGGTTTCACATGAACCGGACGAGGTACTGACGGGTGATCTGTTGTCCCCAGAACAGCGCGACCACGCCCGCACCCGCGAGGTAAGGGCCGAACGGAATGGGCACCCCGCGGCCGTGCCGCGCGAACACGATCAACACGATTCCCACCCCTGCGCCGATGAACGAGGAGAGCAGAATCGTCAGCGGCAGGATCTGCCAGCCGCACCATGCCCCGATGCACGCAAGCAGCTTGAAATCGCCGAAGCCCATTCCTTCCTTGCCCGTCGCAAGCCTGAACAGCCAATAGACGCTCCAGAGGGACAGATAGCCCGCCGCCGCGCCGATGACCGCAGAGCGCAGATCGGTGAACGCGGCCCCCGCGTTGACGAGCAGGCCGAGCCAGAGCAGCGGCAGAGTGATCGAGTCCGGCAGCAGCTGCGTATCGAAATCGATGAAGCTCGCCGCGATCATGGACCAGAGAAATACCATCGCCGCGAACGCCGGAACGCCGAAACCGTAGCGGGCGGCGCACCACGCCGCCGAGCCGCCGGCGAGCAGTTCGACGATGGGATAGCGAGCGCTGATCCTGGCTCCGCAGGCCGAGCAGCGTGCCCGCAGCATGGCCCAGGAAAGCACCGGAATGTTCTCGATCGCGGCAAGGCGATGGCCGCAGGCGGGGCAGCGCGAGCGCGGAACGAACAAGTTGAACGTTGCCGCGGCCGGTGCAGTTTCTCCGCGCAATTCGGCGCATTGCACCTGCCAGTCGCGTTCCATCATCTTGGGCAAGCGATGGATCACGACGTTCAGGAACGAACCGACCGTGAGCCCGAATACGAAACAGAGCCACGGGAAGACCGACGGCTCAGCCAGAAATCTGAACTCTTCAGCCATGGGCAGGAAAAACAAAAAGGGTTACGGCCACGCCGTAACCCTTCTGCTCGGAAAAAGTCGATCGGGCGATAGACGCACTAGACCGCTTGGCCGATCTTGAAGATCGGCAGGTACATGGCGATAACCATGCCGCCGATGACGACCCCGAGGACGACCATGATCATCGGTTCCATGAGGGAGGATATGGCTTCCACCGCGTCGTCGACTTCGGCCTCGAAGAAGTCCGCGACCTTCCCCAGCATCGCGTCGAGCGCGCCCGATTCCTCGCCAATCGACACCATCTGAATGACCATGTTGGGGAACACGTTCGATTCTTGCATCGCGGCCGTCAGACTTGTGCCGGTGCTCACCTTTCTCTGTATTTCCTTCGTCGCCATAATGTAAATGTGGTTTCCGGAGGCGCCGCCGACCGAATCGAGAGCCTCGACGAGGGGCATCCCCGCCGCGAACATCGTCGACAGCGTCCGTGTCCAGCGCGCGATGGTCGATTTCTTGATCAGGTCGCCGAATATCGGGAGGCGGAGCAGCATCCGATCCATGAAGATCTGGACAGGTACCGAGCGTTTCCATAGTTCGAGGAAGCCCCATACGCCGCCAATCAAGCCGCCGAAAATGAGGTACCAGTACTTCACGAACGCTTCGGAGACTGCCATCACGAACAAGGTCGGCGCCGGAAGGTCGGCGCCGAAGTTCGTAAACACCTCCTTGAACGCCGGGATCACGAAAATCATGATTACGGCGGTGATGATGAATGCGACGACGATGATCGCGATCGGATAGAAAAGGGCCGATTTGATCTTCGACTTGATGGCGAGAATCTTTTCCTTGTACGTCGCCAGCCGGTCGAGCAGGGTTTCCAGGATACCGGCCTGCTCGCCTGCCGCCACCAGGTTGCAGAATAGCGCGTCGAAGTGCAGCGGGTATTTGCGAAACGCGGCCGCAAGCGAAGAGCCGGTCTCCACTTCGGTCTTGAGTTCCATCAAAAGCCGTCCCACCGCCGGGTTTGCGTGGCCTTTGCCGACGATATCGAACGCCTGCAGGAGAGGCACCCCGGCTTTCATCATGGTGGCCATCTGTCGCGTGAACAGGGTGATGTCCTTTTCCGTGACCTTGCCGCCCCTGCCCTTGCCGCGCTTCTTGACCTTGGTGACGGTGATGCCCTGACGACGAAGCGTGGCGTTGACCACGTGATTGCCCGCGGCGCGCATCTCGCCCTTGACCACTTTGCCGGATTTGTCCTTGCCTTCCCAGAGGTAGTTGACCTCCTTGACTCTGGCGGTCGCTGCTGCAGTTGCCATAACGGTCCCCTTGGATCACTCCTTCGCTCGTTGGCGCAGATCGTCGCTGCTTCCAGAGAAGCGGCGCATCGTTCGCATGATAATGCAGCCGCTTCCGGGGGCACCGGCATGATTTGGCAGTCCGCGAAAACCGAGCCCCGCTCTGAGTCGAGGCCTCGATGATGCATCGAGGAATGCCTTTTGTAAAGCCTTAAGTTCTCGTTGTAATTCTTTGAACAGAGTGAATAAATGCCGAAGAAGTAACCCCTTCGGAGCCTGGTCACCGGCCCCTGACGCCGTGGCTGCTAAACGGCATCGACAAGATCGGCCACTTTCGGTCGAAAGAGCCTGACTGTCTTGATTACTCGAGCTTGGGTCTGCACGATCTCCATCGGGACCCGGGCGATCTTTATGCTCAGGCCGGCCTCGGGGATGTCCTGCAGATGCTCGAGGATCAGACCATTCAGCGTTTTCGGCCCGTCCAGAGGTAGTGCGAGCCTAAGCTTGCGGTTGAGTTCGCGCAGCATGCTCGTGCCCTCGACGAGGACGCTTCCGTCCTTTTCCCAGGCGTAGCTTTCGGATTTCGCCGGCGCGGTGGTGGTGAATTTGCCGATTATCTCCTCGATGATGTCCTCGAGCGTGACCAGGCCCTGCAGCTCGCCATATTCGTCCACAACGAGTGCAATCCGCTGGCGGTTCTCCTGGAAAAATTGCAGTTGCGCGAGCGCCGGGGTTCCGGCCGGAACGAAATACGGCTCGGCCAGCAGCTCCACCAACATCGACGGACCGAACTTCCCGGCCTGTAACAGGCCCAGAACTTTGCGCAGGTGCAGGATGCCCACGACGTTTCCGAGCTCGCCCCGGTAGGCCGGAAGCCGCGCGTGGTACGCGGTCGACAACTGCGCAAAAACACGGTCAGGGGGCGCGTCAAGGTCGATAGCCTCGATCTGCGCTCTCGGCGTCATGACGTCCTCGACGGTGATCGCCTCGAGGTCGAAGAGATTTACGAGGATGCTTTGATGCTTTTTCGGGATGAACTGTCCCGACTCGAGCACGACGGCCCGCAGCTCCTCCATCGATAGCCGCTGCGGCTGATCACCGCCTGCAGGTTTCACCCGAAACGCCCAGAGCAGGGGCCGGACGAACAGATTGACGAGCCAGACGACCGGGTAAAGGAGCCACAACATCGGCGCAAGCACATAGCTGACCGCCACCGCGATGTTCTCGGCATACGTTGCGCCGATCACCTTTGGCGTGATCTCGGAGAAGACGAGCAGAGCGAGCGTGACGGCCACTGCGCTCATCGCCGGAATCCAGTGATTGTCGCCGAACACAGAATGCGCGATCAGTGCGGCGAGCGTCGCCGCCGCCGCTGCGACCAGCGTGTTACAAAGGAGAATAACGCTCAGCAGCCTATCGGTGTGCGCGAGGAGCCTTGATGCGAGTTTTGCACCGCGGTGACCGAGGCGAACGAGCGCTTTCAGCCGATAGCGGTTCACCGCCATCATGCTGGTCTCGGCAATCGAAAAGAAACCGGCGATAGCCAGTAAGACGGCAAGCGCGACTAGCTGCACCGCTATGGGGATGTCGTCCAAAGCGAGTAGCTCAGGTTACAGCCGATGGAACAGTATAGCCCAAGCAATCCACTTCGAGAGATCAGGCCATTCCTCGATGCAGGATGACTTCGAGCACGAACCGGCTGCCGACGTAGGCGAGCAGCAGCGCGATGAAGCCCGCCAGCGTCCAGCGCAGCGCGATTCGGCCGCGCCAGCCGTAGAAGTGACGGCCCGCGAGAAGCGCTGCGAAGATGATCCACGACGTCACTCCGAAGACGGTTTCGTGCGTGAACGTCATCGACCGGCCGAACACTACCTCCGAGTTGACCATTCCGGTCGCGAGCGTCAGCGTGAGCAGCACGAAGCCCGCCAGGATCACTCTGAAGAGCAGCCGCTCCATGGTGAGAAGCGGGGGCAGCGCCGCGAACGGCCCGAGCACGGGTCCGCCGTGCAGGTGGCGTTCCATCAGCGTCATCAATGCCGCATGCAACGCCGCGATCGTGAACAGGCCGTAGGCAAGCATCGCGAGCAACAGGTGCAGCCGAAGCTCGAGCGAATGGGCGTACGGCGGGCTGGGGAGCCCCGGGAACAGCGCTGGAAGCGGCGAAGTCACGGCCGCAAGAGCCAGGATCGGCGCCTGCATGCCCTCGAGCCGGAAGAACAGACTTTCAACCCAATACAGCAGAACGGCGACCCAGAGCGTCACCGAGAGCGCCTGGCCGAACCCAAAGCGCAGCTCGGCCTGTCCAAAAAGGATGTCGTAAAGCAGCCAGGTGTGAAGCGCCAGTGGTGCCAGGATCGCTCCCCGCTCCCATAAGGCCATGTGCTCCGCGCCGATTCCGCCCCAGCGCGTGCGCCAGAAATGAAAGGCGAGCGCGGCGTAGAGAATGAATGCAGCAACGTAGACTACAATGGTGTTCATCCAGGCAGTTTACACCACGCATTTCCCATGCTTGAACATCTCACCCAGCGTCTGTCGCGTCTCGTCAAGACGATGCGCGGCGAAGCGCGACTGACCGAGAGCAACGTCCAGGAGGCGCTGCGCGAAGTGCGCACCGCGCTGCTCGAAGCCGATGTAGCGCTTCCCGTGGTAAAAGAGTTCATCTCTCGCGTCCGCGAAAAGGCGATGGGGCAGGATGTGATCGGCAGCCTCACGCCAGGGCAGGCGTTCGTCGGCGTGGTGCACCGAGAACTCACGGATCTAATGGGCGGCGCGGACGCTTCCCTCGATCTCGCGGTGGCGCCGCCGGCGGTGATCCTGATGGCCGGGCTTCAGGGATCGGGCAAGACGACCACCACCGCGAAGCTCGCCAAATTGCTTGCGGAGGATCTCGGAAAGAAACCCTTGCTCGTTTCGTGCGATGTCTATCGGCCGGCAGCGATCGATCAATTGAAAACCCTCGCCGCGCAGATCGGCGTCGCGATCTATCCTTCCCAGAGCGGCCAGCAACCCACCGAAATCGCGCTCGGCGCTCTTGATCACGCGAGGAAGCATTATTACGACGTGCTGCTGATCGATACTGCCGGACGCTTGGCGATCGACGAGGCCATGATGCGCGAGATCAAGATACTCAGCAACGCGCTGCATCCCGCCGAGACCCTCTTCGTCGTGGACGCGATGCAGGGGCAGGACGCGATCAACGTCGCCAGAGCCTTCAACGAAGCTCTCACGCTCACCGGTGTGGTGCTCACCAAACTGGACGGCGACGCCCGCGGCGGCGCTGCGCTCTCGGTGCGCTACGTGACGGGCAAGCCGGTGAAATTCGCGGGCGTCGGCGAGAAGCTCGACCGTCTCGAGGTGTTTCATCCCGAGCGGATGGCGGCTCGGATTCTCGGCATGGGCGACGTGCTGTCGCTGATCGAGGACGCGCGGAAGAGCGTCGATGTCGAAGCGACGAGGAAGCTGGCCGAGAAAGTACGGAAAGGCAGAGGCTTCGATCTCGAGGATTTCAAGGAGCAGATTGCACAGATGCGCAAGATGGGCGGCGTGTCGGCGTTGATGGAAAAGATGCCCGCGCAGTTCGCTCCTCAGGCAGGGCAATCCCCGCAGCTCGACGAAAGCCGGCTGCGGCGCCTCGAGGGCATCGTCAACTCGATGACCCCGATCGAGCGGGAGAATCCAGAGATCATCAAAGCTTCGCGCAAACGCCGCATCGCCGCGGGCGCCGGAGTCGCCGTCCAGGAAGTGAATCGGCTGCTGGCCCAGTTCGAGCAGATGCAAAAGGTCATGAAGCAGATGCAGAAGGGCGGACTGCAGCGCATGCTTCGGGGCATGAAAGGGCTTATGCCGGGCGCCCGTTGACGAGCTGACGGACGCTGCTGCTCGCGCGGCTTCCGATCCTCTTTTCCCTTGCCAATCAGGGCCGCGCTCGCGTAGAATCACGCCCTTTTCCAAGGCTGGATTTGGACATGGTGGTGATTCGCCTGGCCCGGGGTGGCGCCAAGAAGCGGCCCTTCTACAACGTCGTCGTCGCGGATTCCCGCAAGCCCAACGGCGGTCGTTTCATCGAGCGCGTCGGCTTCTACGATCCGAAGGCTCCCGAAGGTCGCGAAACACTGCGGTTCGCGACCGATCGCCTCAGCTACTGGCGAGGCAAGGGCGCAAAGCTGACGCCGACCGTGGAACGCCTCGTCAAGGGTTACAAGGCGCCGGCCGAAGCTGCAGCCAAGTAAGCGGCCTCGCGAGGCCGGTTGGCGGCGCCTACCAAAATGGTGGTAATGGGCCGCGTGACGGCACCTTGGGGCGTGAAAGGCGCGGTGAAGATCGAGTCATGGAGCGCCGAGCGCGCGAGCCTTTGCCGGTTTCCGGCGTGGTGGGTCGGAAAGGCAGGCAGGCTTCAGGAGCTCGCGGTTGCCGAATGCCGGGATCAAGGCGCTTATCTGATTGCGCGCTTCAGAGGCTGCGAGAACCGCGATCAGGCGGATGCCTATCGGGGCGCCGAGGTCGCGCTGAGACGCGAAGATCTCCCCGAGCTCCGCGAGCACGAGTACTACCAGGCCGATCTCATCGGACTGGAAGTGGTGAACGGTTCCGGCGAGTCGCTCGGACGCGTGACGGGATTCTTCGACAACGGCGCGCACGCGGTGATGCTCGTGCGGCACGAAGGCAGCGAGCGTCTAGTACCGGTCGCCGGAGAAGTAATCCGGCGGGTCGACTTGAAGTCGGGCAGACTCGAAGTCGACTGGGGGGCGGACTGGTGATCCGCTTCGACTGCGTGACGCTGTTCCCGGAAACCTTTACCGCCGTGAGCGGGTGGGGCGTCACCGGGCGGGCCCTCGAGCGGGGGCTGTGGAGTCTAGCGCTGTGGAATCCGCGTGATTTCACGACGGACAATTACCGCACGGTCGATGATCGGCCGTACGGCGGCGGGCCCGGCATGGTGATGCTCGCCGAGCCGCTGGAGCGCGCGATCGCGACGGCGAAAGCGGCGGAGCAAGGGAGAGCGAAAGTGATTTACCTCTCTCCGCAGGGGGCGGCGATGGATCACGCGAAGGTATCCTCCTTCGCAAAGGAAGCGCGGCTCGTCCTTTTGTGCGGGCGCTACGAGGGTGTCGACGAGCGTTTGATTTGCCGCGCCGTCGACGACGAGATCTCGATCGGCGACTACGTCATCTCGGGCGGCGAACTCGCGGCGATGGTGCTGATCGATGCGGTGGTAAGGCAATTGCCGGGGGTGCTCGGTGACGGCCTTTCGGCTGCGCAGGACTCGTTCGCAAACGGGCTGCTCGATTGTCCGCAGTACACGCGGCCGGAGGTGTACGAGGGCGAAGCGGTGCCGCCGGTGCTGCTCTCGGGGCACCACGCGCAGATCGAACGCTGGCGGCTGAAGCAGTCGCTGGGGCGTACCTGGTTGCGCAGACCGGATCTGCTCGAGCGGCGCGGCATGACCGAGGCGGAGCGCAGGCTGCTCGACGAATTCAGGCGGAACAGAACGAAGAAGGAGCAAGACGATGAACATCATTCAGAAACTCGAGCAGGAAGAGATCAAGCGGCTCGGCCGCAGCATTCCGGAATTTGCCGCCGGCGACACGGTCGTGGTGAACGTCAACGTCGTGGAAGGCGAGCGCAAGCGCCTCCAGGCCTACGAAGGCGTGGTCGTGGCAAAGCGCAACCGCGGCATCAATTCCTCGTTCACTGTGCGCAAAATTTCCTCGGGCGAGGGCGTCGAACGCACATTCCAGACCTACTCGCCGCTGATCGCCTCGATCGAACTGAAGAGAAAGGGCGACGTGCGCCGCGCGAAGCTCTACTACATGCGTGCCCGCTCAGGCAAAGGCGCACGAATCCGCGAGAAAGTGGAAGCCCAGGAGGAAGCGGGCGAGCAGTAGCGCGCGGGGCGAGAGGGATCCCTCGCTTCGCAGCACCGGCAAGGGCTCGGCGGGAGGCGGCGACTCACGTTCGCCTGATTTTCCCCCAAGAGGACGTTGCGACAGCGAAAAGCGTAGAATCGGCGCGAGAAATTCCCGAGGTTCCATGAGTCTCCGACCGATCCCAGAAATCATCGCCGAGCTGCAAGCGGGAAGGATGGTGATCCTTGTCGACGAGGAGGATCGCGAGAACGAAGGCGATCTCGTTCTCGCCGCGGATTTCGTCTCGGCGGAAGCGATCAACTTCATGTCGAAGCACGCGCGGGGGCTCATCTGCCTGACGCTCACCGAGGCCCGCTGCCGGCAGCTCAATCTTCCGCTCATGGTGCGCGACAACCGCTCGTCGCTCGGGACGAATTTCACGGTGTCGATCGAGGCGGCCGAGGGTGTGACGACCGGAATTTCCGCGCAGGATCGCGCGCGCACCGTTCGGGCTGCGGTCGCCGCGAATGCTACGGCGAAGAACATCGTACAGCCCGGCCACATCTTTCCGCTCATGGCGCAGGCGGGCGGTGTGCTCGCGCGCGCCGGCCATACCGAGGCGGGCTGCGACCTGGCGAGGC
>Ga0187773_10000271_pt1 | contig 21289 bp, 23 predicted proteins | sample 0216_BV02_MP05_1_FD_133133 | JGI IMG/M metagenome (GOLD analysis project Ga0187773, IMG submission 133133) | Tropical peat soil microbial communities from peatlands in Department of Meta, Colombia - 0216_BV02_MP05_10_MG | ecosystem: Environmental > Terrestrial > Soil > Wetlands > Peat | place...
CGCTCGCCGACCAGCAGATCGCCGGCGGGATCATGTGGGTCCCGGGCTCGATACCGTTCACGATCGCTTTCATCTGGGCGGTGTACCACTGGCTGGAGCCGGAAACCGAGGCTTCATACCTGCGACGAAACGGCCACCGGCGGCTCCCCGCGGCCGGCCACCACTGACGAGAGGAGCACGCATGCAACTCGCCTCGAGCTTCACCACCGCCGCGATCCTCACCTGGGCGCTGCCGATCGGGCTGCTGGCGATCGTCGGCCTCTACTGGGGGCTCGTGCTCCGGAAGAGCGACCTCGACGAGGAGCTCGACCGCGACACCGTCTCCTAGGGCCCGGGCCTGGCCGTGATCGACGGCCGGCCGCCTGGGGTCACCACCAGCACCGCGTACATCCGCGCCTCGGCCTGGCCGGGGACCAGGCTCGCGATCCGGAACGACCCGACGTGCGAGGCGTCGAAGGAGAACTGCGCCTTGCTCCCCGGCGACAGACCCTGGAGAGGGCCGGGGACGGAGGCACCGGGGAACGCGATCGTGGCGCTCCGGGCCCCGCTGACGACCGCGCACGAGGCCCGCTGCGAGCCCCTGTTCTCGCATTGCACCGTGACGCGCCAGCCCTTCGGCACATACGCGATCAGCTCGCCGCGTCCGTAGCCGTCGAAGTTGAACCCGTTGTTGGACGAGCCCAGCGCCGCAAGCATCGTCAGGCGGACGGACTTCGCCGCCGGGCCGACGGAGAGGAACCGCTGCGGATCGGGGCGACCCGGGTGCTGCCGCTGCGAGGTGACGACAGGGACCGCAGCGACGTCGTGACTCGACGAGCAGCCCGCCGCCGTGACCACGGCCGCCGTCGTCAGCAACGCCACCGTCGGTCCTGACCGTCGCACCGGCCTGGAATGCTAGGTGGCCGATGAGCGTCTCGGTGCTGGAAGTGACGCTGGCCGCGTTCGTCACTGCCCTGGCGACGGGCCTCGGCGCGCTCCCGTTCGCATTCGTGCGGACGATGAGCCCGCGCTGGCTCGGGGTCTCGAACGCGATCGCTGCGGGGTTCATGCTCTCGGCGAGTGGGGCGCTGCTGATCGAGGGTGTGCTTCGCGGCCCCTTGCGCGTTGCCGCGGGCGCTTTGACCGGAGCGCTCTTCATTGCGGTGACGAGGCGGCTGCTCGCAGGCCGGGACGAGCTCCAGCTCGGCCGCCTTCGAGCCGTGGACGCGAAGAAGGCAATCCTGATCGTCACCGTGATGACGGTCCACTCCTTCAGCGAAGGAGTCGGTGTCGGCGTCTCCTACGGCGGCGGGGCCAAGCTCGGGATCTTCATCACGATCGCGATCGCGATCCACAACATCCCCGAGGGGTTGGCGATCAGCCTCGTGCTCGTGCCCCGGGGGGCAACGGTTCTGGCCGCGGCGGGCTGGAGCATCTTCACGAGCCTCCCGCAGCCGCTGGTTGCTCCGATCGCGTTCGCGTTCGTGGAGCAGTTCCGCCCCTTCCTCGCAGTCGGGCTCGGATTCGCGGGAGGAGCGATGGCGTGGCTCGTGTTCACAGAGCTGCTTCCCGATGCCCGGGCCGAGCTCGAGACACGCTCGCTCGTCGCCTGGCTCGGCGGCTCGCTGGCCGTGATGTCCGGCCTACAGGCAGTGCTGCTCGCCCACTGAGGCGTCAGCAGGGAGTTGCGTCCGGGTTGCAGCCCGGGATGTGGTGCCGCGACGCGGTTGGACGACTCGCAGGTGACTTATCGCGAGACTCGGAGCCGCGCGCCCGGCGCGACGGCACCGCACTTCGGCCCTCGCGGGCACGGGCGGCGCGGCCGTTCCGATTCGTGGTCATTTCGACTCCTCTCGATTGACCGGTTAGAGCTTCCGTCAGCCGGGGCCGCGCGGCATCGGGACGTGCGCCTATCGGCGCTCCGTAGTTCTCCGCGCCGCGGATCGGCGAGCGGCCCGATGCCGCCGCTGCGGGCCGCGCCGACGATGGAAACGACTACGAAGGAGGCCTGCGATGAAGACGATCCTGATCGCAACCGATGGGTCCGACTCCGCCCGCGAGGCGGTCGAGTTCGGGCTCGACCTCGCCGCGGAGCAGCACGCACGGGCGGTCGTGGCGCATGTCGCGCCCGAAGTCGACGTGGTTCCCTCCGGCGGCTTCGGAATGACCGGGGCGGCACAGCACGAGCTGACCGATTACGACTGGAGCCCGCTCGAGGAGGCCAGCGCCCTGGCGGACGAGCGCGGGATCGCAGCGCACACGAAGATGCTGCGCGGCGAGACGGTCGACGAGCTCGTGGCCTACGCCGACACGATCGACGCCGACCTGATCGTCGTGGGCTCGCGCGGCCACGGCGCGATCGCCAGCGCGGTGATCGGCAGCGTCTCCCGCGGCGTCCTTCGCGAGGCTCGGCGCCCGGTTCTCGTCGTCCGCGGCGCCCACGTACACGCGCCCGTCGAGGCAGTGAGCTAGCCCGGTGGCGCGCGGACGGGCTACGGGAAACCCCGCATTCAGCGCGAGGGATTCCCGCGCCCGATTTCCGGAGCAGCCCTGATGTCGATCACGGCCGGCTCCACGAAGGTGAGCGAATGAAGCAACGGGCCGGCCGGAAGCCGGCCGCGACGGAAGGAGAAAGAGATGCGCAAGGTATTCGAGATCGGAGGCATCGTCGCAGCTGCTGTGCTCATCGCGTTCGGGATCGCCTCGATCGTGATGAGCACGAACGGCAGCTCGACGGTCAAGAACAGCCTCAAGCAGGAGCAGATCACCGGCACGCCTGACATGTCCCCGAGCGGCATCGCCGCCGAGGTGAAGGCCGACAAGGCCGCGCAGACGAAGCTGTTCGCGCAGCTGCACGCGGCCGGCGTGAAGATCACGCCCTCGCCGATCGTGACTCCGAGCTGCACGGTCGCCGGCCAGTCGATCGACACCGGCAGCAAGGCACGCTGCTTCGCGAGGTACATGCGGATCCACACGTTCGCCGCCTCCTCGGGGCTGACGTACTCGCAGATGGGCCGCTACATCGCCGCGTCCGGCACGCCGTACAACCTGACCGACGGGCTCGGCGCGACCAACGACCCGACGAAGGCGGCGATCGACCCGACGACGAAGCAGCCGGTCAACAACGGCCGCCGCGACCTCTGGGTCACCTACACGGCGCTGACGACCGCGCTGAACTCGAGCTACATGGCTTCGCAGCTCGCCACGTTCGGCCTCGTGGTCGGCATCGCGCTGCTGCTTTCCGGCGTCGGCTTCCTGATCCTCGCGATCGGCGGAGCACTGGAGAGCCCGAAGACAGCCTGGAGCGATCTTCGCAAGAAGGAGACGCTCGAGCCTACGACCCCGGTCAACGCGTAGGGCACAGGCGTAGACGGAATCCTTCCGTCGCGACAGAAGGGCCGCCTCCGGGCGGCCCTTCGTGTTCTCCCTATTCCTCGAGCAATCCCTGGTCGAGCGCGTAGCGGACGAGCTCGGCGCGGCTCGTCAGGCGAAGCTTCTGCATGATGTGCGCCCGGTGCGTCTCGGCCGTGCGCACCGAGATGAAGAGCTGCTTGGCGATTTCCTGATTGGTGTGCCCGAGCGCCAGTAGCCGGAGCACCTCGCGCTCGCGCTCGGAGAGCGGATCCTCTTCGGCGCGGCGGCGCTCCTCCGTCTCGGCAGCCACCAGGCGCGCGCCGAGCTCGGGGTGGACGTAACGGCCGCCCTTCGCCACCTCCCGGATCGCCGCCACGAGCTCCGAGTCGGCCGCCTCCTTGAGGACATAGCCGCTGGCCCCGGTCTCGAACGCCTCGCGCACGTACCGCGGCTCGTCCTGCATCGAGAGGACGAGCACCTTCGCATTCGGGCTCTCGTGGACGAGCTGGGGAATCGCCTCGAGGCCGCTCTGCTCCGGCATGACCACGTCGAGCAGGATCACGTCGGGCTTGAGGGACCGCGCCTCGAAGATCGCCTCACGGGCGCTGGCCGCCTCGCCGGCGGTCTCGAGATCGTCCTCCGCGTCGATCAGCAGCCGCAGGCCCGAGCGGACGACCGCGTGGTCGTCGACGATCAACACCCGGGTCACGGCGGCACCGTCTGACGGTCTTCGCGTCGACCGGTCATTTCAGACGGCAACGCGGCCAGAGCCCGCGCTGCCTGAGATCGACATCGCAAGCGACGTCTCACAGCGGCACGTCCGCCGCGATCGTGGTGCCGGCGCCGGGGCGCGACTCGATGTGCAGCCTCCCGCCGAGCAGTGACAGCCGCTCCTGCATGCCGACCAGGCCGAAGCCGCCCTCCCGGGTGTTCTCGGGGTCGAAGCCCCGGCCGTCGTCCTCCACCACTGCCTTGACCGAATGCTGCATACGCGTAAGGGCAATGCTGACGCGTCTGGCGTGTGCGTGCTTGACGATGTTCGTCAGCGACTCCTGGACGATCCGGTAGAGAGCCGTCTCGACCTCGCCCGGGAGCCGCCGCTCGCCGAGCGCGGCCCCGAAGTCGACGTCGATACCGGTCTGCTCCGCGAACGACGCCGTCAGGTGTTCGAGCGCCGCGACCAGGCCGAAATCGTCGAGCGCGCTCGGCCGGAGCTCGACGGCGAGCCGGCGGACGTCCCGCAGTGTTGCGACCACGAGCTCGCGCAGGCCCGCCGTGGCTGCCCGCGCCTCGTCGGTCTCGAGCGACTCCTCGAGCGAGCGCAGGCCGAGCAGGATCGAGGTCAGGGCCTGCCCGGTCTCGTCGTGCAGCTCGCGGGACAGCCGCCGGCGTTCGAGCTCCTGGGCCTCCACCACACGGCGCAGGGCGTCACGCGCGATCCGCTCCGAGAGGTCGACCGCGACCGCGGCGCGGGTGGCGAAGGTCTCGGCCAGGCGGAGGTCGGTGTCGGTGAAGCGCACGTCGTCGCCGAGCTTGTCGTGGGCTTCCATCACGCCGATCGCCTTGCCGCGGGCCATGAGCGGCACCCAGAGCCCGGTTCGCGCCGCGAGCAACCGGGTCACCTCCGGGTTCACGTCGGGGTCGTCCAGGATCGAGTCGACGCGCTCGCTCTGGCCTCGATCCAGGACGCGTCCGCTCTTCGAGCTGGAGCGCAGCATGGTCCCGCCGACCAGCTCCTCGCTCTCGTCGCCGGCGACCGCGGCGAAGCGGAGCTCGTTCGTGCCCGCAGGGAGGACGACGGCGACCACGCGGGCGTCGATCAGCTCCCGCAGCCTGCGCGCGATCAGGTCGAGCAGGCGGTCGAGGTCGGTCTCGGTCACGAGTGCGTTGCCCACCTCGTTCAGCGACTCGAGCTGCCGCGACCAGGCCGTCGATGCTTCGTACAGCCGGGCGTTCTCGATCGCGACCGCGGCCTGGCCCGCCAGCAGGGTGACGAGCTCCTGGTCCTCCTCGCTGAAGTCGCCGCCCGCCTTCTCGGTGAGATAGAAGTTCCCGTAGGCGACGCCGCGCAGGATGATCGGCACGCCCAGGAAGGAGCGCATCGGCGGATGGTTCGGCGGGAAGCCGACCGAGCGGGGGTCCTCGCCGAGGTCGTGCAGGCGAAGCGGCCTGGCTTCGTGGATCAGGGCGCCGAGGATGCCGCGGCCGCGCGGGAGGTCGCCGATCGCGGCGTGCGTCTCGGCGTCGATTCCCGTGGTGACGAACCGCTCGAGCCCGGAGCCGCTGCCATCGATCACGCCCAGCGCGGCGTAGCGCGCGCCGGTCAGCTCCGCCGCCTTCTCGACAAGGCGCTGGAGGAGCGAGTCGAGCGACAGCTCCGAGGCGATCGCGACGCCCGCCTGGACGAGCGCGCGGAGCCGGTCCTCCTTCGGGCGCGCGGCGTCCATGCCGCGCGAATCTACCCTCAGGCGGCGCGGCGGGCGCGGGAGCGCTGCTTGACGACCAGCACCGGCCGGTCGGCGTCGTGCACGATCGAGCTGGAGACGCTGCCGAGCAGCGCGCCGGTCACCATGCCCCGCCCTCGCGAGCCGACGACGATCAGGTCGGCGTTTCGGTCGCGGGCCAGCTCGAGCACGCGGTGGGCAGCATCGCCCTCCAGCACCTCGGTCTCGGCCTCGACGCCGTACTCCGCCGCGAGCACGGAGGCGTCGGCGAGCACGGTCCGGGCCCGCATCAGCTCCTGGCTGAGCGAGCGCCCGTAGAACGGGTCGCCGACGATCGGCAGCGGCTTCTGGCGCACATAGGTGAGCGTCACGGCCGCGCCGGACTCGGCTGCGATCGAGAGGCCGGTGGAAAGCGCTTCGCGGGCGCCGGGTGAGCCGTCGGTGGCGATGATCATCTGCTTCGGGTTCATGGTTGGGCCTCCTTCGTCTCCCCGGAGGATCGATGCGCGCAGGGCCCACGGCATCCGCAGCGGGCCTGATCCGGGCGCGGAAAACCCGCAGCCTGCTTTCGGGGGCCCTCTGATGGCAATCTGTGAGCGATGGCCGACACTTCTGAAGAGATGTCCGTGACGACCCGTACCCGCACGATCGCCGACGCCGTCGACGTCATCCTCCGTGACGGGTCGACCCTTCGCCTGCACGCGCCGGGGGCGGCCGACGGCGAGGCGCTCGAAGCCTTCTTCTCGGGCCTGTCGGAGCGCAGCTTCTACCAGCGCTTCCACGGCATCCGCCGCATCGACCCCGGGCTCGTGGAGCACTTTCTCGCCCCGGACTGGCACGACCGCGGCGTGCTCGTCGGCGCCGCCGAAGACGGGATCGTCGCGGTGGCCGAGTACCTGCGGCTGCGGGACGAGCGGTCGGCCGAGGTCGCCTTCGCGGTCGCCGACGAGCTGCAGGGCCGCGGGATCGGCACACGCCTGCTCGAGCAGCTCGCCGTGCGGGCTGCGGCGGCAGGGATCGAGCGCTTCGTCGCCGAGGTGCTCCCGGAGAACTCCGCGATGCTGGCCGTCTTCCGCGACGCCGGCTTCGAGGTCGCCCGCGAGCTCAGCGGCGGCGAGATCGAGGTTCGCTTCCCGATCGCGCCGACCGCGAAGTTTCAGGCCCGCGTGGACGAGCGCGACCACCTGGCAGTGACCGCCTCGCTGCGGCCCTTCTTCGCCCCGCGCTCGCTGGCGGTGGTAGGCGCCTCCCGCCGGCGCGGAACGATCGGCGGCGAGCTCTTCCGCAACGTGATCGCGGCCGACTTCCAGGGCGCGGCCTACCCGGTCAACCGCGACGGCGAGCCGGTCGGAGGCGTGCGCGCCTACCGCTCTGTGGACGAGCTCCCCGAGACCGTCGAGCTGGTCGTGATCTGCCTGCCCGCGCAGCATGTGCTCGGTGCAGCCGAGTCGGCGCTGAAGAGCGGCGTCAAGGCCGTGTGCGTGATCTCGTCCGGCTTCGCCGAGGTGGGCGCCGACGGCCGGCAGCGACAGGAGCGGTTGCTCGAGCTCGTCCGCGAGCACGGCGGCCGCCTCGTCGGCCCCAACTGCCTCGGAATCGCGATCCCGCCGCTCGGCCTGAACGCGACCTTTGGCCCCCGGCCGCTGCCGCCCGGCCCGATCGCCTTCTCCTCCCAGAGTGGCGCGCTCGGGCTGGCCCTGCTCGAAAAGGCGGCCGAGCGGCGACTCGGCTTCTCCGCCTTCATCTCGGTCGGGAACAAGGCCGACGTCTCCTCCAACGACCTGCTCGAGTGGTGGGAGGACGACGACGCGACCGAGCTCGTCCTCCTCTATCTCGAGTCGTTCGGCAATCCGGGCAAGTTCAGCCGCCTCGCGCGGAGGATCGCGCGGCGCAAGCCGATCCTCGCCCTCAAGGCCGGCACGACCAACGCCGGGGCGAAGGCGGCCAGCTCGCACACGGCCGCGCTTGCGAGCTCCGACGCGGCGGTGGAGGCGCTCTTCCACCAAGCCGGCGTCCTGCGTACGGGGACGCTCGAGGAGCTGGTGGACGCGGCCTCGCTCCTCTCCAGCCAGCCGCTCCCGGACGGCCACCGCGTCGGAGTCCTGACCAACGCCGGCGGCCTCGGGATCCTCTGCGCCGACGCGTGCGAGAAGGCCGGCCTCGAGCTGCCCGAGCCGACCGAGGAGACGCGCGCGGCGCTGGCGGAGCTGTTCCCCGCCGACGCGAGCCTCGCGAACCCCGTCGACATGCTCGGCTCGGCGACCGGCGCCACCTTCGCGAGCGCGATCCCGCCGCTGCTCGCGGACAAGCGCCTCGACGCGCTGATCGTCCTCTTCGTCCCGCCTGTCGTCGCGGGCCCCCAGGAGGTCGCCGAGGCGATCCGGGAGACGGTCGCGCGCGAGCAGTCGTCGAAGCCCGTGCTCGCGGTGATCATGAGCGCCGAAGGGATTCCCGCATGCCTGGTCGAGCCCGGCTCGCCGGTGGCGAGCTTCTCGTACCCGGAGTCTGCAGCCCGCGCCCTCGGCCTCGCCGCCACGCGGGCCGACTGGCTCCGGCAGCCTGCCGGCCAGGCGCCCGAGCTCGAGGGGATCGACCACGCGGCGGCGAGAGCCGTCGTCGACGAGGCCGGCGAGGGCTGGCTCCCGCCCGACAAGACCCGCAGCCTGCTCGGGGCCTATGGCATCCCGCTCGTCCCCGAGCGCCAGGCCGAGAGCGCCGAGGAGGCCGTCGCGGCCGCCCGCGAGCTCGGCTACCCGGTCGTCGTCAAGACGGCCGTCGCGGGCGCGCACAAGACAGAGACCGGCGGCGTCGCCCTCGACCTTCGCGACGAGGAGCAGGTCGCCGCTGCCGTCGAGCGAATCGGCGCGCCGGTGATCGTGCAGGCCTACGTCAGCGACGGCGCGGAGCTTCTCGCGGGCGCCTTCCAGGATCCCGTCTTCGGGCCCCTCGTCGCCTTCGGCCCGGGCGGCGTGCTCGCCGAGCTGATCGGCGACGCCGGCTTCAGGCTCGCCCCGCTGACCGACGCCGACGCACACGAGCTGGTACACACCGGCAAGGCCGGCCGCCTGGTGCGCGGGTTCCGCGGAACGCCGCGCGCCGACGACAAGGCGCTTGTCGACCTGGTGCTGCGGCTCTCCGCGCTCGCCGAGGACCTGCCCGAGGTTGCCGAGCTCGACCTCAATCCGGTGGTCGCGCTCCCGGACGGCTGCGTCGCGGTCGACGCCCGGATCCGTCTGGCGCCGGCCGAGCCGCACCGCTCCCCCAAGACGTGGTAAAGCTCCCTGTGATGGAAGGACCTCTCCTCCCGGCACATCCTCTCCCCCCGGCACATCCGTTCGACATCGAAGGCGCCAAGGAGCGCCTGGCGGCCGGCATGGGCGGCTACGAGATCGTTCACCGCTCCGAAGGCGTCGAGCTCGGTGTCTACGTCCTCGTCGCTCCCGAGCCCGACCGCCAGCAGCCGCACGAGGACGACGAGATCTACGTCGTGCTCGAGGGAAGCGGCATGCTCGAGGTCGAGGACGAGCGTCTGGAGCTCCGTGAGGGCCACGCGGTCTTCGTGCCGGCAGGCGCCGAGCACCGCTTCGTGGGCTACGAGCAGCTGAGCGTGCTCGTGATCTTCGAGCGCAAGCCGGCTTAGTAGATGTCGCCGCCGTCGCTGTCGCCGGGACCGGGCGTCGGCAAGAACGAGAGCTCGTCCGGCTCCTCGCTCCGCGTCCACGAGTAGACGCCCTCGGCGAGCCTCGGTGGTGCGGCGATGTGCTCGCGCCAGCTGATCGCCGCCTGCCAGAGCTCGTCACGCGAGAGCAGCGGCGCAAGGGCCTCGGCGCCGGTGCTCGACCGGAAGACGAAGATTGCGGCGTCCTCGGCCACGAAGACCTCGTGCTCCTCGAGCCCGGGCATCTGCTCGGGATCGAACGGCGGTCCCTTCACCAACAGCTCGACGACCGCGCCCTGCGAGCCGGGCTGGAGCGGGACGATGACCGCGATGCTCTTCGGTTCCGACGCCTGGAGCTGGAGCGCCGCGAGCCGTTCCGCGATCTCGCGCACCAGGCTGGCCTCCGCCACGGAGGTGATGGTAACCGGGGGCCGCCCGAACCGTTCGAGCACGATCGAGGGGCGACCGTCGATCCGCTCCTCCGGCCGGCGCCCCACGTGCACGCCGGAGAGATCGGCGTACGGGATGTCGCGTGAGCCTTCCCGGCCCTCGAGCCTCACACCCGAAGCCAGGAGCTCGAGCTTCCCGGTCGCACGCTCGGAAACGCCTTCGCGCCAGACGACTCCGTAGGTTCGCTGCATGGACGGATGATCTGGCCCGTCGATGCGAACGACATCCGGCCGGGCACGGATAGGCCTTGCGGAAAGCCCGCAGCTACTCGTCGCCGTAGAGCAGCTCGAGGCAGCCCTGGAGGATCGCGGTGCTGTCGGCGACCTGGGCCAGGGCGCGCAGGAGCTCGGCCCGCTGCCCTTCGTCGAGCGAGGCGAAGAGCCGTCCCTCGACCTCGGCCGCAGCCTTCTCGGCCGCCGACAGGCGCGCGCGCCCTTCCTTCGAGACCTCGACGATGTGCCGGCGTCGGTCCTCCGGGTCGCGGCGGCGCACGATCAGGCCGTCGGCCTCCAGGTCGTTGAGCAGGCCGACCAGCTTGCTCGGGTCGACGCCGAGCGAGTCGATCAGCGCCTGCTGGCTCGTCGGCTGGGCCCGGAGCTCGTAGAGCACGCCGAAATGGCGCGGCGTCAGGCCGATCGGCTTGAGGGCTTCGCTGAACCAGCGCTCGGCCGCGCGCCCGATCTTGACCAGGAGCATCCCCGCGGTCGGCGCCTCGAGCATCGCCGGCTTGCGCACATCTGCACTTGTTGCCATGTCGAGATCATAGCAAATCCACGATATTTGACAAGTATGAATCGTATGCTGTATAAAACGATTGTGAGTCTAAAGCGTTTCCAGAGAAAAGAGGTTTCCATGTCGCCACGAGCTCAAGCTGTCGATCGCCGCTGGATCGCCCTCGCCGTCCTCGTCGCCGCCCAGTTCATGGTCGTCCTCGACGTCGCGATCGTGAACGTCGCGCTTCCGTCGATCAAGACCGACCTCCACTTCAGCGAGCAGAGCCTGCAGTGGGTGATCACCGCCTACGCGATCATGTTCGGCGGCGTCCTGCTCCTCGGCGGCAGGATGGCCGACCTGCTCGGCCGCCGCCGGTTGTTCCTGGCCGGCGTCGCGCTCTTCACGGCGAGCTCGCTGCTCGCCGGCTTCGCGTGGTCGGAGGCGTCCCTGATCGCCTTCCGGGCGACGCAGGGGCTCGGCGGCGCGCTGCTCGCCCCCGCGGCGCTCTCGATCCTGACGACGACCTTCGCCGAGGGCCGCGAGCGCAACATCGCCCTCGGCGTCTGGGGCGCGGTCTCGGGAAGCGGAGCCGCCGCCGGCGTCTTGCTCGGCGGCTTCCTGACGAGCACGCTCGCCTGGTCGTGGATCTTCTTCATCAACGTCCCGGTCGGCGCCGCCCTCCTCGCCACCGCGCCGTTCCTCCTGCGCGAGAGTCGTGCGGAGCTCGGGCACCGGCACTTCGATTTCGCGGGCGCCGCCACGGTCACGAGCGGCCTGATGCTGCTGGTCTACGCGATGACCCGCGCGACCGAGATCGGCTGGGGCAGCGCCCAGACGATCGGACTGCTCGTCGGCTCGGCCGCGCTGATCCTCTCCTTCGTGGCGATCGAGCTGCGCTCGAAGGCGCCGCTCTTGCCGATGCGGATCTTCCGCCTGCGCACGCTCACCGGCGCGAACGTGACGTCGTTCCTCCTCGGTACCGCGCTCTTCTCGCAGTTCTTCCTCGGCACCCTCTACATGCAGCAGGTGCTCCACTACTCCGCGCTCAAGACCGGCGTCGCCTATCTGCCGCTGACGCTGACCATCATCGCCCTCGCCGGGGTCGCGCAGAACCTGGTCACGCGGATCGGCGTCCGGCGGGTGCTACCGGTCGGCCTCGTGCTGTCGGCGACCGCGCTCGTCCTGCTCGCGCAGCTGCCGGCCGACGGCCACTACTTCTGGGACCTCTTCCCGGCCTTCGTGGTGAGCGCGGTCGGCCTGGCCTTCAGCTTCATCCCGCTGACGATCGCCGCGCTGATGGGAGTCCAGCCGGCCGACGCCGGTGTCGCCTCGGGCCTGCTCAACACGACCCAGCAGATCGGCGGGGCGGTCGGCCTCGCGGCCGCCTCGACGATCGCGACAACCTTCACCGCGCACTACGTCGGCGCACACCCGGGCGCTTCGCCGCTCGGCGGCCCGGCGCTCACCTACGGCTTCCAGGTCACCTTCTACGTCCTCGCCGCGGTTGCCGCGCTGGCCGCGGTGCTGGCGGCGGTGCTGATCGAGCCGCATGCCTCGTCCACCGAGGAGATCGCCCCGATCGGCGTCACTCCGGTGCAGGAGGCAGCGTGATGCGGGAGCCCGCCTGACCTCGCAAGACGTGGCGGGGGAGCGCATCGTGCCGCTCCCCCGGCACTTCCTCTAGGGTGTCTCGCCCCACGCGAAAGGACGACGCATGAGCCCAGCGGCCCCCGCCCTCCCCGTTCTCGGCAGCGACAAGCTCCCGGAGCTCGTCGCGCTGATCAAGGACGTCGACAGCATCGAGCTCAAGCTGACCGTCCCCGAGCCCGCGCACTTCACGACCGCACGAGCCCTCGGCCTCGACCCCCTGCAGGCGGAGCTCCGCCAGGTGTTCTTCTTCGACACGCCGGATCTCGCCCTCGACGCGCAGGGGCTCGTCGTCAGGGCGCGGCGGTCGCAGAAGCGAGCCGACGACTCGGTGGTGAAGCTGCGGCCCGTCGTGCCGTCGGAGCTGCCGAAGGGCCTCCGGCGCTCGCCGAGCTTCGGCGTCGAGCTCGACGCCTCGCCCGAGGGGTTCGTCTGCTCGGGATCGCTCAAGGGCACGCCGGCGGAGGGAGACGTCCGCAAGGCGGCGGGCGGCGAGAAGGCGGTCCGGAAGCTGTTCTCGAAGGAGCAGCAGGAGCTCTACGCCGCCCACGCGCCGGAGGGAATCGGGCTCGACGACCTGACGATCCTCGGGCCGCTCCTCGTGCTGAAGCTCAAGAACTCCCCGAAGGGCTACGACCGGCGGCTGGTCACGGAGCTGTGGCTCTACCCCGACGGCTCGCGGATCCTGGAGCTGTCCACGAAGTGCAAGCCGTCGGAAGCGTTCGATGTCGCGGCCGGGGCGCGGGCCTTCCTGGCCTCGCGCGGCATCGACCTCGGCAGCGAGCAGCAGACCAAGACCCGCAGCGCGCTCGAGTTCTTCTCGAAGCAGCTCACCGGGAAGGGAGCCGCCCGCAAGAAGCAGGCACCCGCGAGCGCCGGCGCCTAGCGGGCAGCAAGCGCTTCGAGGCTCTCGACGATCGCTCGGTCCCGGGCGTAGCTCAGCTTGTCGAGGGCTCGCTGCCGGGTCAGCCAGCAAACGTCGTCGATCTCGTTCTGTGGAGCCGCCTCGGTTCCCTCCGACGGCCTCATCTCGAAGTACCGCACCCGCTTCGGGCGTCCGGCCGCGTCCTCGTACTCGCTGACCGCCACCTCGGGGCCGAGCTCGCAGACGAGGCCGGTCTCCTCCTCCACCTCGCGGAGCGCGCACTCCTCGTCCGACTCCCCCGGCTCGGCCTTCCCCTTGGGCAGGGTCCAGTCGTCGTAGCGGGGCCGGTGGACGACGAGGAGCTCGGGCTCGCCCTCCGGGCCGGATCTGACGATCACCCCTCCTGCCGCTCGGACTAGGCTGCTCATCCGACCTGGATGATGCCCGCAGCAGCGGAGCCTGGGACCGTCGAGTAGGAAGTGGCCAACACCGGAACCCTGACGATCTACCTCGTCCGCCACGCCTTCGCCGGCCACGCCGATACGACGCAGTGGCCGGATGACGCTGTCCGCCCGCTGACCGAGGACGGGATCCGCAAGTTCCGTGCAGCGGCACGAGGGCTGCGCCGGCTCGTGCCGGAGGTCGAACTCGTGCTCTCGAGCGGGTATGCGCGCGCGTGGGGCACCGCCGAGCTTCTGCACGAGGCCGCCGGCTGGCCGGCCCCGCGCGACTGTCCTCCCCTCGAGGCGAACAAGCCGACCTCGGCCGCGCTCGACGTCCTGCGCGAGCAGCAGGAGCGGTCGATCGCGCTCGTCGGTCACGAGCCGTACCTCTCCACGCTCGCCTCGCTCCTCTGCGCGGGCGGCGAGCACGTCATGCGGCTCAGGCTGAAGAAGGGCGCCGTCGCGGTGGTCGAAGTGGACGGGGAGGTCGCACCCGGCGCCGGGTCCCTGCTCTGGGCCGTTCCGCCCAAGATCCTGCGAGCGCTGGACCAGTGAGGCTCGACCGGCTTGCACTGGGACCGGCCGAGCGGGCGCTGGACGCGCTCCTGGCCGGGCCGCTCCCCGAGGCGCTCGGGCGCTCGCTCGCCGAGCACCATGTCATCGAGCGGGTCGCCGCCGGCATGGTCGACGAAGAGGGCGCGGGGACGAGCCCGGCCCTCGAGGAGCTCGCCCACCGCCTCGTGGACAGCCCCGGGTTCAGACGGGCGCTCGAAGAGGTGCTCTCGCTCCCGGAGGTCCGCACCGCCCTGACGAGCCAGGCGACCGGTTTCGGGGACGAGGTCGCCGATGCTGTCCGCCGGCGCTCGCGCGCGCTCGACCAGCTCCTGGCGGCACGGGCCCGGCGCCTGCTTCGCCTGAAGCCCGCCGGGGAAGCGGCCGCGTTTGGCGGCTTCGCCACCAGAGGTGCGGGCCTCGTCGTCGACGCGGCGCTCGCCCAGCTCGGCTACCTGGTGGCGGCCGCGTCGATCGCCCTGGTGCTGGGGCTCGCGGGCCAACTCGGGCCGAACTGGCTCGACGCGTCGCTGGCGGGAGGCGGCTGGTTCCTGGTGATGGCGGCGTACTTCGTCGTCTTCTGGAGCACGACCGGTCAGACGCCCGGGATGCGCGGGCTGGGCGTCCGGGTCGTCGCGCCGTCGGGAGAGCCGCCCTCCCCGCTCCGGTCGCTCGTCCGCTTCGTCGGACTGATCCTGGCGATCATTCCGCTCTTCGCCGGGTTCCTGCCGGCGCTCGTCGACGGCCGGCGGCGCGCTCTGCAGGACTTCCTCGCTGGGACCGTCGTGCTCGACGAGCTGGGCTAACGGCGTTCCGAGGGAAAGGTTTCGACCTCGGCCTTGCCCACGCCGAGGGTCACCATGTCGTTCGCGAACTCGGCGACCGCCTCGGCCGGGATCGAGATCTCGCGCCGCCACCACAGGTGGCCGCGGCCGAGCAGGAGCTGGCTGATCCGCCCGTCCGCGTCGACGACGACGCCGTCGACGCTGCCGAGATGGCGGCGATCGGCCGAGAAGACGTCGCTCGCGTGACGGAGCTCGATTTCCCCTTTCGGCACGCGGTCGTAGGTGACGACGACCTCCGGAGTGAGATCCCCGGGCATAGCCGTGGGCAGGTAGTCGGGAATCACCTGCATGTCCCGGACGCCGACCTCCCACCCGTCCTCGTCCTTCTCGACCTGTTCGCCCGTGCCGACATAGGCGGACTCGTGGACGGGCGACATCTCCTCCAGCTGCTGCTCGGTGCAGCGCAGCGAGACCTCGTGCTCGTCGGCGCCCGCCGCCGCAAGCTCGACCGGCACCAGCCGGGCGGCGCCAGGATTGTCCCCGGGCTGCACGACGAGATGGGTCACCCGGCGGCTGCCCGCGTCGAGGACGAGGTCGGCCAGCTCACGAACGGCGCCGTCCGAGCAGCGCGCGCGCTTACCGAGCTCGAGCCTCATCTGCCGTCAGATGGGTGTCTCGTCGTAGGACCTCGCGTGCCTGCGGTCGTAGATCCATGCCGCCCCGAGCAGGATGACGCCGAAGAAGATGATTGCGCCAAGTATTCCCCACCTCGCCCAGGCGGCCGAAAAAAGCACGAACACGAGCAGCGCGCCGACGCCGCACGCGATCACGATTCCCATCACGTATAGCCAGAACTTCGCTCCAAGGCCTCCGCCGTCTTCCATTCGTGCGTCTCCTTTCCGCTTTGGAATGCGAGTCGCTGACGCCACTGTCGGGCTCCGGCCGGCACGCGGCATCGTCCTGACCGGGTGAAGCGGGCGGTCAGGGCGCGGCGGCGCCCGTCGGCTCCGGCTCGGCGTGCCGCCGCTGCCGCCGCCAGGTGAACGCCGCCGCCAGGCCGAGGATGAGCGTGGGAACCGTCGTCAGGAAGCGGTAGACGAGCACGGCCGCGACCACGCTCGCCTTGTGCCCGCCGAACCCGATCAGCGCGCCGGTCAGCCCGAGCTCGATCACGCCGATCCCGCCCGGGGTGATCGGGATCGCTCCGAGGATGCGGATCAGCGCCCAGGAGGCGAACGCCTCGACCAGGGTCACCTGCGACGACGACACGCCCAGCGTTCGCAGCGAGACGACGAGGACGAGGAAGACGGTCAGGTTCCCGAGGAGCGCAGCGCCCGTGAGCATCGGCCACCGCCGCTCGAGAAAGGTTCCGACCTCCTCGCGGAAGCGCCCGAAGTTCGCTCCGCCCCAGGAGACCGGACCGCGCCGCACCTTGCGGAGCGCCCAGTTGGTGAAGCGCGCCGCGACGTCGCCGATGTCCTCCGCGAGCCGCCTGCTGACGAGGACGAGGACGAAGCCCGCCACCACGATCCCGAGGATCGCGACGCCGACGAACGCGACCGTCGCCAGCGCCGCGGTGCTCTCGCCCGAGAGCGCGAGGAGGAAGACCGCCACGATCGGAAACGACAGGTTGAGGAACTGATTCCAGAGGCTGGTCAGCGTGATCGCGCGCGTGATGTCCCGCGCCGGAAAGCGCCACCCGCGTAGCACTCCGAACGAGCCGGCCACGCCGGCGGCGATGCCGCCCGGCACGACGATCGAGAGAGCGGTCGACGCCTGCGTGACCGTCAGCGCCTGCATGAACGAGAGGCCCGGAAGCGCGACCATCCACGGCGGCGCGAACGTCACGAGGTTGATCGCGGTGGCCAGGAGCAGCGCGCCGACATCCAGCCAGGAGAGCTGCTTGACGGCACCCCAGACCTGGCCGTAGTCGGCGATCGACGGGAGCAGGAAGACGAAGGTCGCGACGACGATCCCCACGCTCACGGCGCCGAGCACGACGCGCTTGAACCAGGGTTTCTTGACGAGGCTGCTCAGCCTCGGGCCCTTTCCACGGACGGCACTTCGAGACGCTCTCCGGGGACGAGGACCCGGACCTCGACCTCGGGCGCCAGCTCGGCTGCGATCCGCTCGAAGCGAATCGCCGGCTCACGCAGCGTCGCGGGGTCCCGGCTCAGGCCGAGGCGCCGGTAGGTCCCCCAGTGAACCGGGACCGCGATCCTCGGCCCGAGCAGCTGCAGCGCCTCTGCGGCGCGCTGCGGGTCGAGGTGGCCCGGGCCGACTCGAGGCCCCCACCCGTCGATCGGGAGCAGCGCGAGATCAAGAGCAGGCGCGAGCTCGCGCATGCCGTCGAACACGTCGGTGTCGCCGGCGAAGTACACCCGCCGCGACGCCTCGATCAGGTATCCGAGCGCAGGCGTCGTCGCACCGAACGGAAGCCGCCGGGTGTGGTGCTCCGCATGGGTTGCGCGGACCGTAAGCGGGCCGATCGTGACCGACTCGCGTTCGTCGAGCTCGACGACGCCCTCGAAACGCCCGAGCAACCGGCCGGCGCCGCGCGGCACGATCAGCCGGCGGGCCGGAACGAGGTCGAGCGAGCGCAGGTCGAGGTGGTCCCAGTGGACGTGCGAGAGGAGAACGGCATCGATCTCGCCGGAGATCGGCGGCGCAGGGCCGGCCACCCGGCGCAGATGCCCCACGCGAGGGCGCAGCAACGGATCGGTGAGGAGGCGGACGCCGTCGGCTTCAGCGAGAACGGTGCTGTGCCCGACCCAGGTGATCCTCACTGAGCGAGCCGCTCAGCCGGCGCGCGCGCTCGCCTGACCGGCTGCCGGAAACTCGCGCGCCGTATGCCGCCGGAGCGCCTCGGTGCCGGCGAAGGCAAAGCCGAACAGGATCAGGAGCGGGTAGATCCGCTGCGCATCGGTCGGCCCGGTGATCAGGACGATGAAGAGCGCCAGGGCGACGGCGCCGTAGATGATCACCGGGTGGTCGCGCATGGTCGGCGCGAGCTTGCGCCGGATCCACGTCGCCGCCCGCGACGCGCCCCCGATCCACGCGGCAAACATGATTCCGACGCCGTAGACGATGGTGTTGATGCCGACGTTTCGCAGCAGACTGGTCTCGATCGCCCAGGCCGCGCTGACCGGGTGCTTGTTCACGGGGTTCTTCGTGAGGGCATCGACGAGGTAGTCGCCGGCATAGCGCCGGACGACGAGCACGATCAGGCCCACGATGAGCAGGCTGACCCCACAGGCCATCAGCAGCCTGAGGCGCCGGCCCTCGGCCAGGTAGACCGCCGTCGCAAACAGGGCGAGCACCAGGAAGAGGAGGAAGTAGCTGAGCACGCGGATCACCTTCACGGCATTCCGCGCGGCATCGAGCTGGTTCCCCTTCAGGATCGTGAGCTGCGCGGCGTCGGGAGGCAGGTTTTTCAGTCGGTCCCCGCTCAGCCCGAACTGCTGGGCGATCTGTATGAGAAGCGGTTTCAGGTCCAGCACCACGTTGCCGTTCGACGAGACGAGGCGGTTGTTGTGGCCGTCGACGAGCGCGATGAGTGCCTTGTGCGCACGGCGGTTCGCCTCGCGCCAGAGCGCCTGGACTTTCGGTCGCTCGAGCAGCGCGTCCGTCCCGCGGATGGCGGCCTGTTGCAGTGCCCCCGCAATCGGCGCGGCGAGGCCCTTCGCCTGAGGCGGGAGCCGCTCCTGGAGCGCCGCAGGCACGTCGACGTTCGAGTAGAGCTGGTCGACCAAGTAGACCGACAGCGCTCCCCGGATCTGGTCGTTCTCGAGCAGCTGCGAGCTCGCGTTCGTCCAGTTGTCGGTGTTGAGGGCCTGCCGCTTCACCCAGACGTTGAGCGCCGCGAGTAGGGCGATCACCGCCGCGATCACGACCAGCGTCCACGGGACCCAGCTGCGCCAAGCCACGGGCCGAGCTTCCGGGCTCGAAACCCTCCGCGCATCATCCGGAGCGGATGACGTGGCCCGAGTGACCGGTGCAATGGGGCGGCCGGGGAGATAGGTTTTGGGCCGTTGGCCACCCGAAAACAAGCGGCGAAGCCGCGCCGAAGCCTGGCAGAGCGCCATCTCGAGCTCGCGCCGCAGGAGCAACCCTTCGAGTTCCTGGAATCGAAGATCCAGGTGCCGCCGCTTCGGCCTGGGCTCGTGTCCCGCACGGTGCTCGTCAACAAGCTTCGCGCGACGACCGGGACGCCGGTGGCGACCGTGGTCGCGCCGGCCGGCTACGGCAAGACGACCCTCCTCTCGCAATGGGCAGCGCGGGACTCGCGCTCGTTCGCATGGGTCACGCTCGACGAACGGGACAACGACCCGGTCGTGCTGCTCCGCCACATCGCCGCGGCGCTCGCGCGGGCCAAGCCGCTCGACGAGCGCCTCGTCGATGCGCTTCGCAACCCCACACCGGCACTCTGGTCGCAGGCGGTCCCGCGGCTCGCCGCCGAGCTGTCGGCGCGTAACCCGATCGTGCTCGTGCTCGACGACTTCAACCTGCTGCGGTCGCGCGGCGCGCTCGAGACGGTTACGGCCCTGATCGAGGACGAGGTCGAGGGCTCGATGCTCGTCGCGTCGACGCGGGCGACGCCGACCCTGCCGCTCGCCCCGCTACGCACGGGCGGGAAGCTGCTCGAGCTAGGCCCCGACGCGCTCGCGCTCAGCAAGCGCGAGGCACAGCTGCTCTTGCGGGCGACGGGCCTGTCGCTCGGCGAGGCGCGGACTGCCGAGCTGATGGAGCAATGCGAGGGCTGGGCGGCCGCGCTCTACCTCTCGGCGCTGTCGATCCAAGACGTGGAGCAGACCGGCGTCGGCGAGCCGAGCTTCAGCGGCGACAACCGTTACCTGGCGGATTACTTCCACTCGGAGTACCTGTCCCGTCTGCGGCCCGGGCCGCTGCGCTTCCTTCGCCGCACCTCGATCCTCGAGCGGATGTGCGGCGCGCTCTGCGACGCGGTGCTGGAAGACGAAGGATCGGCGCGGGAGCTCGAGAAGATCGAGCGCGCGAACCTCTTCCTGATGCCGCTCGACAACCGGCGCGACTGGTATCGCTACCACCGTCTGTTCCGCGGGCTGCTACAGCGCGAGCTCGCCGAGACCGAGCCCGAACTCGTCCGGGTGCTGCACGGCCGGGCCGCAGACTGGTTCGAGGCAAACGGCGACCGGGAGTCCGCCCTCGAGCACTCCTACGCCGCGGGAGACACGGATCGGGCGGCCGCGATCCTCACAGCGGTCGCGTTCCCCGTTTCCTACTCGGGGCGAGTCGCGACCCTCGAACGCTGGCTCGGGCGCTTCGAGCGCGCGGGGCTGCTCGAGCAGTACCCGGCGGTCGCCCTCCACGGCGCCCGGGTCCATGCCCTGCAAGGGCGCTCGGAGCAAGCGTCGGCCTGGCTGGACGCCGCGGCGGGCGGTTCCCCGAGGCGCGCGATCGAGCCGCGGATCGGCGCGCTCGAGGCATGGTTGTGCCGGCAAGGCGCCGAGCAGATGCTCGCCGACGCGGAGTCGGCGGTGAAAAGCCTGCCGGAGGCAAGCGACTGGCTCCCGGGCGCGCTGGTCGCACAGGGGACAGCGCTCCTCCTGCTCGACCGGGACGAGGAGGCGGACGCGGTGCTCACCTCGGCCGCGGAGTGCGCCGCCGAGCTCGGGTCGGCCGAGACTCGGGTCATCGCCCTCGCCGAAGGCGCCCTGCTCGCGGTCAAGCGCGGCGAGCACGAGCGGGCGGAGGAGCTCGCGAGCGAGGCGCACCACCTGGTGACCACGTCAGGGGTCGAGGGTGCGCCCGCCCTGGCGATCGAGCACGCCGCGACCGCGCAGACGCTCCTCCACCGCGGTCGCTGGAACGAGGCGCGCGCCTCCCTCACCGCGGCGCAGGAACTGCTGCCCCACCTCACCATTGCGATCCCGTGGCTCGCGGTGCAGACAAGGCTCGAGCTCGGCCGCGGGTTCATCACGCTGCGCGACAAGCCGGCCGTCGAGGAGCTCCTGATCGAGATCGACGACATCCTCTCGCGCACGCCTGGCCTCGAGATGCTGGCCGCCGGCGCGGAAGAGCTGCAGCGGGAAGCCGACGCCGTTTCCGAGCGGGAGGGAAACATCGGCGGCCTCACCCCGGCTGAGCTTCGCCTCCTGCCGCTGCTCGCGACGCATTTCTCCTTCCGCGAGATCGCGGAGCAGCTCTTCGTTTCGCGCAACACGATCAAGACGCAGGCCATCTCGGTCTACCGGAAGCTCGGCGTCTCGAGCCGCAGCGACGCGATCGCGGAGGCGCGCCGCCTCGGGCTCTCCGAGCACCTGCGCGTCCTCATCTCGGATACGCGCGAACAGCGCTAGCTGCCCAACTTCACCCCCGGAGGGTGATGCGTGCTCCGGTGAATCGGAGTGAGATACGAG
>Ga0187773_10000273_pt1 | contig 21169 bp, 20 predicted proteins | sample 0216_BV02_MP05_1_FD_133133 | JGI IMG/M metagenome (GOLD analysis project Ga0187773, IMG submission 133133) | Tropical peat soil microbial communities from peatlands in Department of Meta, Colombia - 0216_BV02_MP05_10_MG | ecosystem: Environmental > Terrestrial > Soil > Wetlands > Peat | place...
GGATCCCCAACTCACGGGCCACTTGGCTGATCGGTTTCATGCCGGACTTGGCCAGCTCCACGGCCTCACGCTTGTACTCCGCACTATACTTCCTTCGATTCGCCATGACACACCTCCCGCGCTATTATCGCTCTTTTTAGATGTGTCCGCAAAATCGGGGTAAAACCCGGCAAAGGGAGACTTCGAAAAGTTCTATCTGAACAAGAATTGATAACACTATATTGGAGGTCCAATAACAGTTCTTTTTGAATGCCCCTTTTCACGAAGGGAAAATCATTTAAAGTCATCAAATTTGTCTTATCAAACAAGAACAGGTTTTTGGCACCCTCCTTTGTCAGATATAAATTGGGCGAACTTCTTCCCGTTAAGTGGCAAATCTTTACAGTTTAAATACTTTCTAATGAAAACTGCACTAACGCATTGTTACCTCATGTGATTTGCCTCCTACACATTGCTCTCTATATAAAAAATGTCAAGGATTCTTTACAGTTTATTACGGAAGAGCAATCTATCCATCACCGGTTTGCAGATCCTAATTGTCATGGCGTAAGAAATACTATATTAGTTAAATTAGTATCTTATAAAACAGTACCGCCGAACAATGCTTCCGAGTCCTCGATCCGGCAAGCTTATTGCATGGTATATCCTCTAGTAAGTTGGTATATTAGGAAGTGTTAGATTCAAAGAGGAGTCTAAATTCAAGATACGGCTTTTCCAGTGTAATGATATGTGGTTGCCTGATTGTGCAAACGATTGTTCCATACTTGGCGAAAGGTTTGGTAAAGCTTTGATTCCAAGCGTACAAAGAAAAAATTAAGCGAATATGAATAAAGTGGTAAAGCCATTCAACAAATCTGACGAAGCAACTAAGACGAGGAGGATCCAAGTGAATAGATTAACACTAACCGCACTCGTATTCATGGTAATCTCTATAATCTCTCTCCCGTCTGCCGCGGATGCTGTTAGTTATACAATGACTCTTGAAGATTTCACCTTTCTCTCAGGTTCGTTCACATACGATTTCACTACCGAGGAGGCAACCGATTGGAATATTACCGTGGCCTCGGGCTTTGTCGCGCCTACTTTCACAAACTATCTGGGTTATGCCTCCGTTTCTTCATTCAACTATACCACAGCCAATTCAGGTGGCGATCCCTCAGTTCCGGGCTCCCCGGTCTTTAGCTTTCAAGATTCCATCGATATTGGCGCAAGTGGGACACGCTTATCTGATTTGAGCATAGAACTATCAACCCCCATTCCCTTTCCAAACTCCGGGGGCGGATCGGTGATGTTGTCTTTGGACACGACCGAATACTTTTCAACTTCATCTTCCGATCTCAGCGTGCTTAGTTGCCAATACCTTGATTCCAGTCCTTGCACCTCATTACCACCGTCCTGGTATCGTCGTGAGAGCGGCCTTATATTTGTAGAGCCTGTTGAAGGGCTCGTTGCTCCCGTCCCGGAGCCTGCCTCTATTCTTCTCCTTGGCTCTGGGCTAGCGGGTCTGGGAGCCTGGACACGATGGATGCGTAAACGCGTCTAAGAAGTGGGTATTTTCACAGGTGATACATCTTATCGACTTCTCCCATTGCCGCACATACCATCCAAGCCAAGGGAAACCGAGAGGCTCCCTCTGCTTTTGCACATAAAGCCGGTCGCACGACGCAATAAATTTGTCTTTCGTCTTCTCAGCCACTGAAAGCCCTTCTCCATCCTCACCATTCCTGTCTTAACAGGATGATTGTCCAGCTTCAATTCATCGAATGTCTCATTTAGCACCCGTATCGCTCTCTTAAGATTCCACCGTATCAGCGCTAGGATCAGGACGTCGTCAAGGTAATGATAAGAAATTATTTATACGGCTGGCAGGGGTGAGTGAGAACTTCTATAACGGCAATGATCAATTTTATTTTTGAGCGGAATTGTTTAGTAGTAGGTGAAAGCGACAGAGATGGACTGAACCCCTGGACTGAGACAGAAAAAATTGTCACACTTGTCACAGAAGGAAGGAGTGACAAGTGGCGAAAAAACGAGTGGGACGGCTTCCGAAAGCGTTTGTGCAGATGGCCGTGGAGCGGCTCAATCGGTGCGATGATGTAGGGAAGCTGGCCAAAGAGTTAGAGGTTCATCGGCGGCCTCTGTATACCTGGCGCGATAAGCTGGAAACGATGGAAGCGGCGAAGCCTGAAGAAAGTCCCGTCGGCAATTCGCGGGAGGCGGCGCTTCGCAAAGAAGTTCGGCACCTCAAGCGCGTGTTGGCGGACAAGACCCTGGAGGTGGATTTTTTCAAAGGTGCCTTGCAAAAAGTAAAGGCTCGACGCCAGCGGAGCGGCGACTCTGGCGGGAAGGCATCTACGACCAAATCCGGGGCGTGATGTCGATGCAAGGCGGCTTGAGTATCGAGCGGATGTGTCAGTTGGCCGGGGTGAGTCGGGCAGGCTTCTATCGATCCCTTCAGGAACAGTACCCCGAGGAAGAAGACATGGAAGTGCGCTCCGCGATTCAGCAGATCGCCTTAGCGCAGCGGCGCCGTTATGGTTATCGGCGGATCGGGAGGGAGTTAAAACGGCGCGGGATGCTCGTGAACCATAAACGGGTGTTGCGGCTGATGCGGGAAGACAACTTGTTGGCCGCACAGCCTCGGGCCTTCGTGGTCACGACGGACTCCGATCACGACCTGGAGGTGTATCTCAACCTGGCCAGTCGGATGACCCTGACCGGGGTCAATCAGCTCTGGGTGGCGGATATCACGTATATCCGTTTGAAGGCCGAGTTCGTCTATCTGGCGGTCATTTTGGACGGGTTCTCCCGTAAGGTGGTGGGGTGAGCGTTGGACAGGACCTTGGCCAGCCGGTTGCCGATGGCGGCCTTGGAGCACGCGATCACGACTCGAAACCCACCTCCGGGTTAGGTGCATCACTCGGATCGCGGGGTGCAGTACGCCTCCGGTGAATACGTGAAGATCCTCCGCCAGCACCAGATGATCCCGAGCATGAGTCGACCGGCGAACCCTTATGATAACGCCAGCTGTGCGAGTTTCATCAAGACGCTCAAACGGGAGGAGATCTACGCCAACGCCTATCGGGATCTCGATCAACTACGAACAAACATTGAGGTCTTCATCGAGCAGTACTTTAATCGTTACCGTCTGCACTCGGCGCTGGGCTACCGATCCCCGGAGGAGTTCGAACAGACGATCGCCTCAACCAATACGTTTGATGGGGCGACGATGCGAGTGTTTAGGCCTGAAGGAATGTTATCGACCCAATAGAGCGGGTCAAAACCGACGAGTGTGACAACTCGAAACTGTCTCAGTAGAGGGGTGCACCCCAGAGAAGTGTGCTCAAATTGTGCTCAAGCCCACCACTCTCAGGCCTATCCCACCCAACTCCAGCCAAATTAGCCTTCCGGTATAATTCTTTGACAGAGTTGGATTTATTTGGATAGAATGGGCCAGAGTTGGATAGCTCAATTCCTTTCCTAAACCGTTCGCCCTGTATTTCCTTCTGCCGCGGGGACGATTGTCCTTCCCTGGTTTCATCACCCCTCGTATATTCTCCCTTTTCGTGGGTCTGTACCTACTATATATATAATGATGCAGATCGAATATATTTGATTTCTTCGTTCTTTAAATTAAACAAAAGCCTGTGTAGTATCAAACCTCACCACGCGGAAACACGAGGAGCTCGGCCCTTCGGCTTCTGTCACTTTCATGTTGAATTAAATAATAATAGATAAGTAGCCTGTTTCCTTTTTCGCAAAATTCGACTCCGAGATTTCTCTTCAACCCGGACCCCGTTAAGAATCGATCGCCCACCTCAGCTTCGTCCAGGATATTTACGCGATTTTACCCGGCGTTGAACTGGATGTAATCTGACCGGCATATGTTGACGGGGTGAAATTGGGGGAGAGTATTAGGGTTTTTCCCGACCATGGAGGGGTAAAAATGAACTGCCTGAAATGCAGCGGGATGATGAATTACGAGGCGTTCGTCAGCGGCACGGCCGAAGGGAGTTCCTGGGCATACGAAGGCTGGCGTTGCATCTATTGCGGAGATATTATCGATCCGATCATTCTCCGGCACCGTCAAAAGGCCCGGGATCCAGACGCCGTTTCGGTCGGAAAATGCCGAGTCCCGCGCACGGCCTAAAGCCGAACAGCGGCCCAGTAATAGGCTCCCGGGTGACCGCCGCCGTCATGGCTGATGATGGCTGAGGAATTCGTTGATTTCTTTGAGGGAGAACTTGTTGAGCTGCACGATCTTCGCCTGGGACCGGTAAGGCACGGGCAGGATCGACCGGGCCTCCTCCTTGCTCCCCGCTTCCATGGTGAACCATGCCTTATGCTCCCCGTCCCAGCATCCCCAGTCTGCATTCGTCAGAAAATGAGAGCCCGTTTCGAGCAAGACCCTGACGGCCTTGGCGCAAGCCACCGCTTCGGCCTCGTGCGGAACCTCGATGAAATATTTTGCCATGGCAGAAAATCTCCTTGTGGGTTGAAATCGAGCCCGCGTTTGGATCCCATGCGCTAACCGGCCCTACGCCATCGCGGATCGATTGGACAGTCGAATCCCAATAATCCGTGCCTGGTCGTAATTTACTCCCTTACCGGATCTCTTTCAACTGTTTGTTACGGGAAAGGGAGTCCCTGGGCCTTTGATGGCTGGCGCTGCCTCTATTGCGGGGATATCATCGATCCGATCATCCTCCGCCACCGCAAAAAGGCCCGGGATCGTTACGCTGGTTCCGTCGGAAAAGAAAAAGTCCGGCTGTAGAGGAAGGGATTGATCTTGGCGGTTGCCCGGTGTACCATCGGATACATGGACGGCCAGCGGATCAATTTGAATCCACGGGAGGGCCAGCGGATCGATCTGCGGATCCGTGACGCGCGCGAGGGCGACCGCGACGCGATCCGGGAAGTGACGCTGGCGGCATTCCAGCAGTACGCGGAGGTTATGGCGGCGCACTGGGAACGTTACCGGCAGGGGATTTTGAACGCGCTCGCCGATGTGAAGCGGGCCGAGCAGATCGTGGCCGAGCGGGACGGCGCCATCGTGGGGGCCGTTCTTCTGTACCCATCCGGAGTCGTTTTCTCCCGCCCGGACGGCTCCCGTGTGACGCTCGAATATCCGGAAGCCCGTTTGCTGGCCGTCGCACCGACGGCAAGGGGCCGGGGAATTGGTGAAGCGCTCCTGCGGGAATGCATCCGGCGTGCCCGCCGGTCGGGCGCCGCGACCCTGACTTTGCACACGAGTGATTTTATGCAAGCGGGCAAACGCATGTACGAGCGGTTGGGGTTTGTGCGGGCGTCCGAGCTCGACTTCCATCCCTCCAAGGACCTGACCGTGATGGGATACCGCCTTCCACTCGGAGCACCGGCACCATGAACACCATGGATCGTCGGCGTCTCTTCCGGGTTAGATGCCCTTTCCATTAACCCTGCCTGCCCGTATTGCCCCGACCGCATCGGATTTGTTATGATCGGGTGCCGAACACGAAAATACGAGACCATACAAAACCGAGCCGAACCCTAACGCTCCCGAGCACGGAAAGCCAATGCGCTTTCGCTTGAATGTCAACGGATCCATCCACGAGGTCGACGTACCGCCCGACACCCCCCTGCTCGGTATTCTTCGCGACGATCTCAATTTAACCGGAACCCGCTTCGGCTGCGGCCACGGCGTCTGCGGCGCCTGTTTTGTCCTCGCCGACGGGCGTGCGGTCGCGGCCTGCATGCTGAGCGTCGAAGAGGCGGCTGGAAAGGCGATCACGACGGTCGAGGGCCTCGCACGGGGCGAAACGCTGCATCCGGTTCAGCGCGCGTTCGTGGAGGAGGACGCGATGCAGTGCGGCTACTGCACCCCCGGGATGCTGATCTCGGCGGCCGCGCTGCTGGCACAGACACACCGCCCGACGGACGACGAGATCCGGGAGGCGCTCGCGCCGAACCTATGCCGCTGCGGCATCTACCTGCGCGCACTGCGCGCGGTAAAGAGGGCGATCCGATGAGCCGTCCGAGACCCGGCGGGTGGGGAGAGCGGCCCCCGGAGCGCGTGGAGCAGCGTATCGTCATCGAGCGCGACGGCACGGTGGTGGCGCGCTCGGGAAAGGTCGAGTACGGCCAGGGCATCCGCACCGGCTTCGCGAAGATTGTCGCCGAGGAGCTCGCCGTACCCCTTTCGCGCGTGCGCGTCGAGCTCGGGGAGACCGACCGGGTCCCCTGGGACATGGGCACGTTCGGCAGCATGTCCATCGCGACCGACGGCCAGAGCCTGCGCTCGGCCGCGGCGTACGCGCGGCGCCTCCTCCTTGAGCGCGCGAGTCAGCGTCTTTCCCTCCCCGCCTCCGAGATGGAGACCCGGGACGGACGGGTCATCGCGCACGACGGACGGTCGGTCACCTACGAAGCACTGACCGCCGACGCGCCGCTGGCCGGCCGGGTTCCGGATCCTCCTCCGGCGCCACGAGTCCCCGTTCCCACCGACACCGCGCCGCTTCGCCTCGAAGCGCTCGAGATCGTCACCGGCCGCGCACGCTACCCGGCGGATGTTCGTCTCCCCGGGATGCTTCGAGGCCGCGTCCTGCATCCGCCATCGCAATACGCCCGGCTCACCGCACTGGATGACCGCGCCGCCCGCCCGCTGCCCGGCGTGGTCGCGGTCGTGCGCGATGGAGACTTCGTCGGCATCGCGGCCGAACGGGACGAGCAGGCGCTGGCCGCGGTCCGGGCGCTCGAGGCGAAATGGAGCCCCGGCCCGGCCGCGCCCCCGACGGCGATCGATCTTGTGGTTCGGCGCGATGACGGCGTGGAGGCGTCGTATTCGGCCGCCGCGCAGAAGGCGCAGGCCCGCTATCACGTCCCCCACATCGCGCACGCGCCCATCGGCCCGAGCGCCGCGGTCGCCGATGTGCGCGAGGACGGCGCGGATCTTTACGTGGCGACGCAACGGCCGTTCGGACTGCGGGACGAGGTCGCCGCGCTTCTCGGAGTTTCGCCCGAGCGCGTCCGCGTTCACCCGCAGGTGATGGGCGGAATGTACGGACGCGGGAACATGAACGACGCCCCGATCGACGCCGTCCGCCTTTCCCGAGCCGCCAAGCGCCCCGTGCTCGTCCAGTGGACGCGGGAAGAGGAGTTCCGCCGGAGCCCGCACCGGCCCGCTTTCGAGACCGAAATGCAGGCCGCGCTGGACGCCGGCGGCGCCGTTACAAGTTGGCAGTGTCGTATCCGGACCAACCCGCAGTTGTACGGCGCGGGGGAGGTCCCCGCGTATGTGACGGAAATGACTGCCGGGCGAAACGCGGTCCCGCCGTACCGTCTGGGAAAGACCGAGGTGCTCTTGCATGTCGTTCCGGCCGCGATCCGCACCGGCGCGTTTCGTTCCCTCGGTGCGGCCCCCAACGTCTTCGCCATCGAATCGTTCATCGACGAGCTTTCGCGCGCCTCCGGCCAGGACCCGATCGCGTTCCGTTTGAAGATGATCGAAGACGCGAGGCTTCGTCGGGTGCTGGAGACGGTCCGGGAGCGCAGCGATTGGGACCGGCGGCCGCGGAAACCCGGACGGGGGCTCGGCGTCGCCTGCGCGGTCTACCATGGCACCTATATCGCGGAGGTTGCGGAGGTCGTCGTGGCGTCGAGCGGGCGGGTGCGTCTTGAGCGCGTCTGGTGCGCGGCCGACCCCGGACGACTGGTGCATCCGGACGGTGCCCGCAATCAACTTGAGGGCGGCATCCAACAGGCGGCCAGCTGGACGCTTCTCGAAGAGCTCCGGCATCGCGACGGCGAGGTGATCGCCGCGACCTGGCACGACTACCCCATTGCCACGGCCCGCGACGCGCCCCGCGAGATCGAGGTCGTCTTCACCTCCGAACCGGACACCCCGTCGACCGGCACCGGCGAGCCGGGCTCCGTCCCGACGGCGGCCGCGATCGCCAATGCCGTGTTCGAGGCAAGCGGCGTCCGCGTTCGACGGCTCCCGTTGACCCCCGCGGCGATCGACCTCGCACGGGGTTGAGGGAGTCCGATGAGACCGGTTTCGGCGATTCTTCTCGCGGCGGGAAAGGGCACCCGGGCCGGAAGGTTCAAGCCGCTTCTTTCATGGAACGGCGAAAGCTTCCTTTCAAAGGTCTCTCGCTCGATGAAGGAAGCCAACCTCTTCCGTGAAATCCTCGTGGTCACCGGCTTTTTGTCCGATCGCCTTCAATCCGAACTTCGAACGCTCGGGGCCCACGCCGTTTTTAACCCGGAATTCGAGAAGGGAATGCATCGCTCCATTCGACTGGGCCTGCGAACGCTGCGGTCGGGCTGGAGCGGAGCGCTTATCGGCCACGTCGATCAGCCGCAATTAGAACCCGACGACTACGCAAAGATCGTCCGCGCGTTTCAAAATTCCACAAAATCGCTCGTCCGACCCCGCTTCAAAGGCCGGCCGGGTACCCCGGCGATTCTGGGGTTTGAGCACCTAAAAGAAATCGAGAATGAACCGGATTCCGATTATGGGTGCGGCTATCTCTTTAAGCGGCATCCGGAAGAGGTGCTTTGGGTCGAGATGGACGATCCAAAGTGCACGGTGGACTTTGACGTCTATCCGTGAAATGGTCGGTTCGATCCAACCCTCCCCCTTTCTTGACACCCCGACTCGAAAAAGAATATGATACTCGCTCACTTCTTCAAGGGTGAGCGATGCCCCCATCCCGATGGATCCGATCGGTTGTCCTCGCGCCGGTGTTTTCGGCCGCCCTGACTTTTTCGATCGTCTCCGATACCGATTCGCCCTTTGTGCCCCGTTCCATATTGGCCGCCGAATCCAAAGACGCGGCCGAACCGACCACGGTGACGGCGGCGGTGTACGACGGCGTGATCAATCCGGTCGCGGCCGAGTACCTGACCCAGGCCATCGCGAACGCCGCGCAGGATCATGTCCAGGCGCTGGTGATCCAGCTCGACACGCCGGGAGGCCTCGATACCTCGATGCGCATGATCATCAAGGAGATGAGCGCGTCCGAGGTGCCAATCATCGTTTATGTCTCGCCCACCGGCGCCCGCGCGGCCTCGGCCGGGGTCTTCATCACGCTGGCCGCCCATATCGCGGCCATGGCACCCGGAACGAACATCGGGGCGGCTCATCCCGTCTCGATGACGGGCGGCGAGATGGATAAGGAAATGAAAAAGAAGGTCGAAAACGACGCGGCCGCCTATATCAAATCGATCGCCGAGAAACACGGCCGTAACGTCCAATGGGCCGAAGACGCGGTGCGCCAGAGCGTCTCGGCCACCGAGACCGAAGCCTTGAAGCTCAAGATTATCGACCTGATCGCGCCGGACCTGCCGTCCCTGCTGGCCGCCGTGGACGGCCGGACGGTTGAAACGGCTTCGGGCTCTCGCATCCTCCAGACCAAATCGGCCGTGGTCAAGACGGTCGGAATGAGCGGCCGGATGAAAATCCTAAACGCGTTGAGCGATCCCAACATCGCCTACATCCTGATGCTCCTGGGCATTTACGGATTGATATTCGAACTGTCGAACCCGGGCGCGATCCTTCCGGGAGTGGTCGGCGCGATCTGCACCGTCCTGGCCTTTTATTCCTTCCAGACCCTCTCGATCAATTACGCCGGATTGCTCCTGATCCTTCTGGCCATTGTGATGTTCATCGCCGAGATCAAGGTGCCGAGCTACGGGCTGTTGACCGTGGGCGGGGTGATCTCGATGGTCCTGGGCTCGCTGATGCTGGTCAAGACCGAAATGCCGTTTATGCAGATTTCCTGGTGGGTGATCTTTCCGACCGCCCTCGTGACGGCCGGGTTTTTCGTGGGGGTGATCGGCATGGCCTGGAAGACACGTCATCAAAAATCGGTCGCCGGCATCGAGGGCTTCATCGGCGCTTCGGGAACCGCCCGGACCGAGATCAACCCACGGGGTCAAATCCTGATCCAGGGAGAGTTTTGGGACGCAGTCAGCTCCGAGCCGATCCATGAAGGCGAAACGGTCGAGGTGACCGGGATCGAGGGACTGAAGCTGCATATCAAACGTTCGAAAAAATAAAGCGGGGGTCAATCATGATTCAGCTACTCGTCAGTCTTCCGGGCCTGATCCTGATCATCTTTCTGTTCCTGTTCATCTCCCTCAAGATCTTGAGAGAATACGAACGCGGTGTGGTCTTTTTCCTGGGCCGGTTTCAGAAGGTGAAAGGGCCAGGTCTGATCATCGTCATCCCCGGCATCCAGAGCATGGCGAAGGTGGGCCTCCGGACGATCGTGATGGACGTCCCGCCCCAGGACGTGATCACACGGGACAACGTCTCGGTGAAGGTCAACGCCATCATCTATTTCCGTGTGATTGACCCTCAAAGAGCGATCATTCAGGTCGAGGACTATCTCTATGCGACGTCCCAGCTCTCGCAGACCACGCTGCGAAGCGTCCTCGGTCAGAGCCAACTGGACGACCTTCTGTCCAAGCGGGAAGAGATCAATTCAAAACTCCAGCAGATCATCGACCAGCAGACCGAGCCCTGGGGAATCAAGGTCTCGGCCGTCGAGGTTAAGAACGTGGACCTCCCGCAGGAAATGATCCGCGCCATCGCCAAACAGGCCGAGGCCGAACGCGAACGGCGTGCGAAGGTGATCCATGCGGAGGGGGAGTTCCAGGCGGCCGAGAAGTTGGCCGAGGCGGGCGCGATCATCAGCCGGAACCCCACCACCCTCCAGCTGCGCTACCTGCAGACCCTGACTGAGATCGCGGCCGAGAAGAACTCCACCACGATCTTCCCGGTCCCGATCGACCTTATCGAGCCTTTCTTGAAGCGGCGGGAACCGGAAAAAAGATCATCATAAATACCGCTTTGCTTTTGCGGGAAATGGGAGTAAAATAAGCGCCGGGGTTATCCGCAATGGACAAACCGCATCACCAGAGTCACCGTAAGGAAAACCAGCATTTCAAGGCCGGCTCGAAGCCGACGACTCCCCCGTCCACCCCCCCGATGGTTCCCACTGATCCGTACGAAAAGATCGACATCTTAAACACGATCTCGGCCACAATCAGCCAGTCGCCCCATCTGACGGCCGCGTTGGATGCCACGCTGGAACGTCTCCTCAAGTTGACGGGTGCCGACATCGGATCGATTCATCTCGTGGACCCCGCCAGCCGGGACTTGATCCTGTGCGCCAGCCGCGGCGTCATGGAGTCCTTCATTTACAACGAGCACCGGATCCCCATGGGGGCCTGCCTCTGCGGTCTCGCGGCCCTGCTGGGGGAGGTCGTGGTCTCCGATGACCTTTCCAAGGACGAACGGCTGAGCCGGTCGGCCTGTCGCGACGAGCGGTTCGGTTCGATGATCAGCCTGCCGCTTCGTGCGCGCGAAAAGACGCTGGGGATCCTGACCCTTTATTCGAAACGGACGCATGCCTTCGGTCCCGCAGACCGGCCGCTGCTGATCGCGATCAGCCATCATATCGGCGTCGCGGTCGAGAATTCGCAGCTCTCCTCCAAAACCAAAGAATCGGCCCTTTTGGAAGAACGCTGGTTGATCGCTCAAGAGCTTCACGACAATATCGCGCAGTCGCTGGCCTATCTGAATATGCAGACGAAGATCCTCGAAGACCGCTTTCAGTCCGAGTTGAAGGCTCCCATCCTGGAAGAATTCCATCAGATCCGAAACGTCATCCAGGACACCTATCAGGACGTCCGAAATATGCTGATCGATTTCCGGATTCAGATCAAAGAAGAGGAAGGACTGGAGCCCGCGCTCCGAAGATATTGCCAGGACTTCAGCGCGCGGACCGGGATCGAGACCGACTTGGCCGGCGGCACCGATCTGGCGCTCATCGAGCCCTCCGTTCAGACCCAGGTCTTTCGGATGATCCAGGAATCCCTGGCGAACGTCCGAAAGCATTCCCGGGCCAAGAAAGCGACCGTCGCGGTCCGGAGCACCGGATTCGGGCTGCAGATCACGGTTCAGGACAACGGCGACGGTTTTGACCTCCATACCCTCGAAGACTCGGCCCGGGAGCACATGGGCCTGTCGATCATGAAAGAACGCGCCGCCAATCTCGGCGGCACGGTTCAGATCACCACCGCACCCGGTCGGGGAACCTCGGTCCGGATCGAAATTCCCCTCACCCGCCCCCACGGATTTTAATGGAGCCGAAAACCGTATCCCCCATCAAAGTGCTCGTCGTGGACGACCACACCCTTTTCCGAAAGGGGATCATCAATTTGCTTCAAGAACGCCCCGGGATCGAAGTGGTGGGGGAGGCCAGGGACGGCCGGGAGGGCATCGGGATGGCCAAGCAACTTCGACCCGACGTCATCCTGATGGACGTTCAGATGCCCGGCTGCAACGGCATCCAGGCGACCGAGGCGATCCGTCAGGAGCTCCCGGACGCCCGGATCATTATGCTCACGGTTTCGGAGCAGGACGAAGACCTTTTCTCGGCGATCAAAGCCGGAGCGCGGGGCTATCTTTTGAAAAGCGTCGAGCCGGACCATCTGCTGAAGGCGATCGATCTCCTCATGAAGGGAGAGGCCGTCATCCCGCATAACATGGCCTCGAAACTCCTCACGGAATTTTCCACGATCGCCAACAAACCCGCCTCCAAGACGGACCAACCCGACCAGTACCAACGCCTGACGACCCGGGAAAAGGAAATCCTCCAGACGTTGTCCACCGGCGCAAGCAACAAGGAGATCGCCAACGCGCTCAATATTTCCGAACATACCGTCAAGATCCATCTCAAAAATATTCTAAAAAAACTCCAGGTGAATAACCGCATCCAGGCCGCGGTCTACGCCCACCGTCAAGGCCTCGTCGCCGACACCCCCAAGGGCCGCACCAAATAACCGCCGCCGAGCGGGTCTTCAGCGCATCTTGAAGTATCGAAAGACCCGCACCTTGAGAAAATCCACCCCGATCAAAAATCCGGCCACCAGCGCCAGCAAGCCCGCGACCAAGGCGGGCGGGATCGAAGCCATAAGAATACCCCGCGTGGCGAAGAAACCGACTAGGAGCATGTCGAGAAACGTGCTCAGCAACAGCCATGATCCGGGCAATGAATGCCAGAAGCGCCGGCGCTCGCGCACCAGGTAGACCATGCCCTGGCCGGTAAACACCAGCATGACGAAGATCAGGGTTTGCTGCTGCGGCAAAGGCAGATGGAGAAGATCGCGCGCCGCGAAGAACACGGCAAATGAAAGGATCAGAACCGGCACGGCCAGCGTCCCAGCCGTGAGCATCAAGGTGGGAATGTCCCAGCGGTCCGGTCCGGGGGAAAAAGAGACACGATCGGCGGCGATGGCCATGGTCACGAAGTCGTTGGTGAAGAGCAGCAGGACCATGAGCAACGGTGTGATCACCAGAACGCCGGTGAACATCACGCCCAGACTCAGGAAAATCCCGAATTCCAGCGTCTTGACGATCTTGTTCAATGTATAGGTCAGCATCCGTTGGTAGATTCGCCGGCTGGTCTCCACGGCAGCCACCACCTCGGAAAGCCCGGGCTGGGTGAGAACCAGCCCGGCGGCCGACTTGGCCACATCCGTGGCCTCCGAAACGGCCACACCCACCTCGGCCTGTTTCAGTGCCGGCGCGTCGTTGACCCCGTCCCCGGTCATGCCCGTCACATGGCCTGCCTTCTGCAAAGCCCGCACGAGACGGAACTTGTCCTCCGGAAAGACACGCGCAAACACATCATAATCCAGCACCTGCACGCCGTCCTCGGCGCGCAGGGCTTCCGCCGGACAGGCGCGATCGCCGATTCCGACCCGCGATGCCACGGCACGGGCTGTGGCCAGATTGTCGCCGGTCACCATCAGAACACGCAACCCCAGTTCCCGCAGGCGTTGGACAAGCGAGGCGGAGTCCTCCCGCAAAGGGTCCTCCAACGCCAACAGACCCGCGAATCCGGGGGTGCGATCGACGCCGGCGGCCACGGCCAAAACACGATAGCCCTCCCCGGCCAGTCGCTCCACTTCCGAATTTATTTCGGGCGTTTCTTGAACCTGCGCGGCGACCGCGCGCGGGGCCCCCTTGAGAATTCGAAGCCTTTGTCCGTCCCGTTCGAAGACGGCCTCGGTGCGCCGTGTTTCCGGATTGAAGGGATAAAATTCCGTCCGTCGTCCCGCTGAAAAAAGCAGACCGCGCTCCCGGGCGGCGCCGAGGATGGCGAGATCAATCGGATCCTGGCCCGCGTCGTCACTGGCCATCGAAGCCAGGCGCAGCAGTTCCTCCTCGGTATGCGGCGGATACGGGCGCAGTTCCGCAAGGCGCAGCCGGTTTCGGGTCAGGGTCCCGGTCTTATCGCTGCAGAGAATGTCCATCGCGGCGGCCTCCTCGATGGCCGAAAGGCGCGTCACCAGCACGCCGCGGGTAATCAACTCCTGTGCGCCCAAGGCCGTGGCCAACGTAAACGTGGCCGGCAGCGCCACCGGAACCGAGGCGACCAGGAGGATCAAGGCAAAGGGGACCACATCCGAGAGAGGCATCCCCGTCGTCACGGAATAGATCAGCAGCGCGACCACCAGGACCGAGTCCAGAGCGATCAGGTATTTGACAATGGTAAAGATCAGATTTTCGAGATTGCTGGCGATTCTTGCGGTTCGAACAAGTTCGGCGGTCTTGCCGAAATAGGTATGAGGCCCGGTGGCAACGACCTTGCCGGTCGCCTCCCCCCGCTTAATCACCGCTCCCGCGAAAGCCGTGACATCGGGACCGGCCTCGACCGGGAGCGACTCCCCGGTCAGCGCCGATTGATCGAGCAGCAGGGCGCCCTCAAACAAACGGATGTCCGCCGGCACCAAATCGCCCAGGCGCAGATACACCACGTCCTCCGGCACCAGGTCCTTGGCGGGAATCCGTTGCCAACGGTCGTCACGCCGCACCCGCGCCTGGACGGCGAGACGGTTTCGCAACAGGGCAAGCGCCTTATTGGCACGGTTTTCGTGAATGAAACTGAGCGCGGCATTGAAGACCAACAGGAGGGCGATGATAATCGCCTCATCGGCCTTGTCCAGAAAGAGCTGCAGGGCAATGGCCGCTTCCAGCATCCACGGGACCGGCGCCCAGAACTTGCTTAGGAATGTTAGCCACGGACGATGACGGGCCTCCGCCACCTCATTCGGGCCGTACTGTTGCAATCGTTCCTTCGCCTGCGCGCTCGTCAGTCCCGTCTCCATCAAAAATTTCCCCTGGTCAATTCAGCCGCGACACGCCGGGCTGCCACGGCGTCCCCCGGAACCGCCAGCACGCTTACGAACATGATCCTCACGGCGAGGACGGCCCGCGGGACGTCATCGTTGTCCCTCCTCCCCGCCGTGCTCCGAAAGGACCTGCCGCCCCAGGGCCCGATCCAACCGGGCCTTGGCCGACTGGAAATCATAGACCGCGTTGGTCAGGTTGGCCTGAGCCGAGATCAGGAGGCTCTCGGCATCGAGGACTTCGGTATTCGTCGTGACGCCCGCCTTGAACCGTTCCTCGGTGATCCGATAATTCTCCTTCGCCTGGTCGACGGCCGTCCGGGCCACGGCAATCTTCTCTTTCGCTTCGACCGCGCCGAGGTACTGCTGGCGGACCTCCAGAACGATTTGATCTCCAAGCGACTGGAGATTCATCTCGCTTTGACGGAGCCGTATCCGTGCGCGCTCGACTTCCTGCTCGGTCTTTCCCCATTCCCAGAAGGTCCAGCGCAGAACACCCAGGACCTCCCAGTTCTCCGGAATAACGTTCGAGGTCTCTTTGGCCCGGTCGTAACTGGCCACCGCGCTCAACGTCGGGTAATAACCGCTCTGGGCCCGCCGCCGTCTGATATCCATCGTTTGGACTTCGGTCCGGCCGGCCGCAAGTTCCGGGCGATGCTCCGCCGCGATTTTCACGGCCTCCTCATAGGCGATCAGGTCGGAGGCCTTCGGCTCTTCCTCCCCGGAGCCCAACGCCAACGGCGTCGTGAGTTCCTGGCGGAGCAGGTTGTTCATCGCCATCTTGGCCAGATCGGCGTTGTTCCTTGCGGTCAGGCGCCGCTGTTCGGCCTCCGCTTTGTTGACGGTCGTCTTCAAGACTTCGTTGAACGGAACGCTTCCGGCGTCATACGAAGCCTTCACAACGCGCAGATGCTCCGTCAGATCCCGCACCTGCTGTTCGGCCACATGAAGCAGCCGTTCCGTCTTCAAAATATCCCAATAGGCCAACTCCACCCGGAGCAGAAGGTCCTGAAGATTCTGCTGATGCTGCAAATCGGCCAGGGTCGATCCCAGTTTTGCATCTTGGTACCCATAGTACACGGCGCCGCCGGTAAACAACGGCTGCTCGAGCGCCAGGTGGAGTCCGTAGTTGGTCAAATCACCGAGGACCAAATCGGATTGCGTCGGCGGAAGGGGGGGCGATGCATTGAAGCTTCCGGCCGGAATCTGGACGCGCTGGAGATGTTCATCGTGGCTGTATCTGGCCTCGGCGGATAGTTTCGGAAAAAAATCGGCATACCGACCCCGTGCCTCGGCCCGCGCGCTCAGCACGTCGGCCTCGGAGGATTTCAACCCGAGATTCCGCTCCAGCGCCCGACGTTTCAGATCCTCCAGCGTCTGGGTCGGGGTTGGGATCGAGTCCTGAGGCTGAGCCCACCCCGGCCACGGTCCGGACAATAACCCCAGCAAGAAAATCAAAAAGATCAGGCCGGATCGGCGGGGCGGCCGGCCGTACGCCCCTCCAGGGGTCTTCTTCCTGAACGTCTTCATGGGATCACCACCTTTTCTCGCTCCTTTAATCCCTGAAGGACTTCGGCATCCCATCGGTCCCTCGCTCCCAAAACCACCCGTCGAATTTCGGGCGGTTCTTTACCCCGATCGTCCTTCATGACTTTCACGTACGCCCCGTCCTCGTCCTGTTGAATCACCCGGCGCGGGATTTTCAAGACGTGATCGCGCCGGACCGCGTCGATCCGGACGTCCACCGTCATGCCCAGTTTCAGATCGGATTTCATTTCCACGGGCAGTTCGATCTTGGCCTCCAGGACCTTGGTGTCGGAAATCTTGGACGGGTCCTCCAGCTTGATCGACCGCTTGCCGACCCGCTCCCCGATCTCGATCACCCGACCGGTAAAGACGCGTCCGGGATAGGCGTCCGAAGTGATCGAGGCCTCTTGGCCGAGGGCCAGACGGCCCACGTCGTCCTCATCGATCTCGGCCCGGACCCGCAGGGCCGAGAGATCCGCGATCGTGAGAATGGGCAACCCGGCCTTGACCGACTCCCCAGCCTCCCGGTATTTCGCGATCACCTTGCCCGAAATCGGGGAGGCGATATGCATATCCCTTAAAAGCGCCTCGGCCATTTCGAGATGGGCGCGGGCCAGATCCCGTTTCGCCAAGGCCTCGTCGAACTGGGCGGTTGATGCGGCCTTGGACTGAAGGAGGCGACGGCTGCGCGAATAGTTGAGCTCCGCGTCCTTGACCTCGGCCCGGCCCTGGTCGACGGCGGCCTTGGCGTACTCATCGTCCATGGTGATAATCACCTGATCCTTCGCGACCTCCTCGCCTTCTTTGGCCGCGATGGATTGGACCCGTCCGTCGACCTTTCCGGCCAGGTCCACGGTCGTCCTGGCCTCGACCTTGCCGCGGGCCGCGATGCGGTCCAGGATATCGCCGTAGACCACCGTCACCGTTTGAACGGAGTCGGTCGGACCGCGGAGCATTCGAACACCAATCACGCCCAGACCCACAATGAGGATCAACAGGACCATCCAATAAGCGCGCTTCATGACACCAGCACCCCGTCTTCCAGATGATAGACCCGATGAACCAAATCGATCATGCGCGTGTCGTGCGTCACGACCACGACGGATCGGCGTTCCTTCGCCACGAGATCCCGCAACAGTTCGATAACGGCATGGCCGGTTTTTGAGTCCAGGTTTCCGGTCGGCTCATCCGCCAGGATCAACGGGGGACGATTCACCAGCGCCCGTGCGATCGAGACGCGCTGCTTTTGTCCACCGCTCAGATCGCGGGGGAGAAAATCCCCGCGGTCGCCGAGCCCGACGGCTTCCATCATTTCCCGGGCCCGCCGCTTCGCCTCCGGGCCCTTGATCCCCCGAAGGTCCAGGGCTACCTCGACATTTTCCAGCGCGGTCAGCGCCGAAAACAGATTGAAGCTCTGAAACACAAATCCGATCGATTCCAGACGGACCCGCGTCAGATCGTCCGCCTCCCACCGGACCGGACGGCCTTCGATGATCACCTCGCCGTGGGTCGGCCGCAGGATGCAGCCGAGCATCGAGAGCAACGTCGTCTTGCCCGACCCGGACGGTCCCATGATCGCGACGCTTTCGCCGGGCTTGACCTGAAGCGACACGTCGCGCACCGCCTCTACGGTCACCGGCCCTTCCTCGTAGACCTTGCGTAGCCCTCGGGCTTCCAATATATAATCGCTCATTGCAAACACATCCTTAACGCCAAAAGCGGCAAGCCCCGCCCCTCGTGGCTTCCGCGGCGCTGCTTTGACTCGACTAAGGCTTGGCCGCTAAATTTCACGAAGGAGCTTGTCGTGAAATTTGCCCCGCGATCACGAGGCCGCAGCCTTCGCCAAGCCGGGTATCCCCAAAGCAGGGCCGAAGTCGCCACTCGGAGCCAGCCTTGCCGCTTCATACCCGGAAGACCATCACGGGATCGAGCGTCCTGACCTTCCGGATCGAGACGATCGAGGCCGAAAGGCACATCGCCAGCGTAAGCACCGACACGGCGCCCATCAGCGGCGGGGGAATCAGCATCGCGATCCCCAGCGCGTCATAGCCCCTTTTGATCAACAACACGAGGGCCAGACCGACGATAAAACCGATGACGGCATTCACGGCGGCCTGCTCCAGAATAATTTTGTAGATCGTCCAGTTCGTCGCCCCGATGGCCTTGAGCGTCCCGAACTCGCGGATATGCTCGATGGTCGAGGAATAGATCGTCTGGCTAACCACGACCATGCCGACCACGAATCCCACAAAGGCCGTCAGAAGAAATCCCATCCCCATGCCGGTGGCGACGGTCCAGTACCAACGGGTCTTCGCGCTCAACCCGGCCTGCGTGTAGACATCCACGTTCTGAACGTGCTCCCGGATGCGTTGAGCGACCTCTTCAACCGATTCACCGGAGACCGTCTTGACCAGAATAAACACCGGCTCACGGAAATAAGGATTAAAGAGCGCGGCCGTATCATAGGAGGTGATGACATAGGGCGCGGTGGTAATCGAGGTGAGCCCTCTCGTCAGCCCGACCACCTTGACCCGGTAATCGTTGATCTCTCGGACATCCCCCACCTTGAGCCGCCCCAACCGTTTGACCGAGGATTGATCCACGATCACGAACTCGCCTCCCTTCACGTCCGTCGGCCGGCCCTCCGCCAGACGCCAGGGAAAGCCCAACGGTCCTTCGGGGTCCAGTCCGAGGATCTCGACCTGCTCGGTCCCCCCGCTGAACAGCTTCATCACCCCCCAGGAATGAATCATCTTTTGAACCTCGGCCACGCCCTTCACCTCTTTGACCTGCTCCAGTTTGCGCTCCGAAACCGGCCAGGCGAAATTAAAGTTCTGAAGATTTTTTGAGGTGACCCAAATATCAGCCGGGATCGACTCCACGATAAACGCGGCGTCCTGCATGAACCCGAGATACACCCCGATCGTGGTGAAGATCAGGACGACCGAGAAGGTGATGCCGACCAGGGTAATGGCGAAACGTGTCCGGTCGTAAAAAAGATTTTTTCGCGCGATCGAGGGCATGGGTGATAACCCGTGCGTTAGGTAGGGGCGTAACGCGATACGCCCCTACGATCCGATTATTTTACGAAGAAACCGGTTGCAAATAATTTCATCAGGGTCTCTTTCGCCTCTTCCAGCGTATAGGGTTTCTCTTTTTTAAAAAGGTCCGGATGGGTCTTGCGCAACAGCCAGCCGAGAATGATGTTCTCAACCGCGCCGAACAGCAAGCCGCGCGCGATCTTCGTGTTGATGTCACTTCGGATCACCCCCCGGTCAATCCCCTCTTTCAGGATGCCTTCGAGCAGAGCGAGAAATTCCAGGATCACGGACATCGGCTGGCTGGAAAAACATTTCCCGCTCTGGCGGAGCTCGACCAGGAAGACCTCGGCCAGCATGGGGTCGGCCTCAAAGAGATCCAGGACCGTCATCAGCACCAAGGCCAATTTCTGGATCGGGTCTTCCATCGGGTCGAGTTTCACTCGCAAGGTCCGGAGGAGGCCGCGCCAGGTCTGCTCAAATATGGTGAGGATCAGATCGTCTTTGCTCTTAAAGTAGTTGTAAATGGTGCCCTCGGCCACGCGGGCTTCGCGCGCGATCGCGGCCGTCCGGGCGCGGGCGAAGCCGTACCGGGCGAACACCTTGATCGCGGCCTTGAGAATAATATCCTTGCGATTCTGCGAGCGTCTGGTTCTGAAAGTTGAATTAACTCCGGATCGGGGCATGGAAATCGGCTCCAAATATTATGAGTGAGCAATCACTCATCATCTTAACGACCCGGCCCGCCGATGTCAAGATCGTGGATTTTTGGGGGCCCCTCCCGCCCTCCGGAACGGCCCCGCCGGTTTGACCTCGGCGACGCGGGACTGCTATAGTTACTCCTCGATGATCATCGGAGTTCCAAAAGAAACTTTTCCCGGTGAGCGGCGTGTCGCCCTCGTCCCCGCCGTTGTGACCGTCCTCAATCAGGCCGGGCTCAAGGTCAACATCGAAGCCGGGGCCGGCGAGGCGGCCGGGTTTCCGGATGGGACCTACTTAGAAAAGGGCGCGCAGATCACCGCAGCACGCACCGACCTATTCCGCTCGGCCGATATCCTTCTCCAGGTCCTCGGCCTCGGGGCCAACCCGGAGGCCGGCCGCGCCGATCTCAACCGCGTACGCCCCGAGCAGATCCTTATTGGATTGCAGGACCCGCTTTCCTCTCCCGGGCCGTAAAGGACCTTGCGGAACGGCGCGCCGTCGTTTTCGCCCTGGAACTTCTGCCCCGTACCACCCGGGCACAGAGTATGGATGTCTTGAGTTCGATGGCGACCGTCGCCGGATACAAAGCGGTGCTGCTCGCGGCCGAGGCGTCGCCCCGAATGTTTCCGATGATGATGACGGCCGCCGGCACCGTCAATCCGGCTCGCGTCTTCGTGATCGGCGCGGGGGTGGCGGGGCTGCAGGCGATCGCGACC
>Ga0187773_10000275_pt1 | contig 21033 bp, 19 predicted proteins | sample 0216_BV02_MP05_1_FD_133133 | JGI IMG/M metagenome (GOLD analysis project Ga0187773, IMG submission 133133) | Tropical peat soil microbial communities from peatlands in Department of Meta, Colombia - 0216_BV02_MP05_10_MG | ecosystem: Environmental > Terrestrial > Soil > Wetlands > Peat | place...
CCGCGGGCAGGGCGATGCCGCACACGGTCCCGGTGGCGCTGTACTCGCCCCAGCCCGAGCCCTCGAGGTAGCCGCGCACCACCGCCTCGATGGGCAGCGGCTGCATGCGCTTCACGACCACCGAGCGGTCGCGCACCTGGTCGCGCTCGCCGGGGGCGACCACCGTCTCGGGATCGATGCCCGTGAGGTGGTTGGGCACGATGCTGGCGAGCTTCGCGAACCAGAAGCTGGACAGGGCCGTGAGCACGCGTCCCTTCTCCGGCACCGGCGTCGGCAGCACCACGTCGTAGGCGGAGAGCCGGTCCGTGGTGACGATGAGGAGCTTGTCCTCGCCGACGGCGTAGATGTCGCGCACCTTGCCGCGCCCGACCCGCGGCAGGCTCGCGATCGAGCTCTCGTAGAGGGGCTTCACGCGCCGCCCATCCTCACGCCGCCCGGCGCTCGAGGCTCGCGCTCCACTGGCCCTTCGAGGCGAGGCTGTTCATGCGCGCGCGGTGGTGCAGCGCCTTCTGGGCGGCGCCGACGTTGGCCGGCGCGCCGCGCCAGGTCGCGAGCGCCATGTGCTGCAGCGCGCGGCTGTAGCTGAACGTGAGCGGCCACGGCGCCCCGCCGACGCGGTTCATCGCGTCGAGGTGCGCGGTGGCGTCCTCGTCGCTCTGGCCTCCCGAGAGGAACACCACGCCCGGCAGCGCCGCGGGGACGGTGCGCTTGAGGACCCGGAGCGTGCGCTCGGCCACCTCCGGGACGCCCGCCTGGCGCGCGTTGTCCTTGCCCGAGACCACCATGCTCGCCTTGAGGATCACGTGCTCGGGGGCGACGCCCTGGCGCTCGAGCTCGTGGAAGACCGCCTCGAGGGTCGCCTCGGTCACTTCCTCGCAGCGCTCCACGGTGTGGTCGCCGTCGAGCAGCACCTCGGGCTCGACGATCGGCACGATGGAGGCCTCCTGGCAGATGGCGGCGTAGCGGGCGAGCGCGTGGGCGTTCGCCGCGATGCACGCGGCCGAGGGAAGGCCGTCGCCGATCGTGATCACGGCGCGCCACTTGGCGAAGCGCGCGCGCAGCGCGAAGTACTCCTTCATGCGCGCGGCGAGCCGGTCGAGGCCCTCGGTCACCTTCTCGCCCGGGTGCAGCGCCATGTCCTGCGCGCCCGCGTCCACCTTGATGCCGGGGACGATCCCGTTCCTCTCGAGGTACTCGGCGAAGTTCACGCCGTCCTTCGTCTTCTGCCGGATCGTCTCGTCGAAGAGGATCACGCCGCTCACGTACTCGGAAAGCCCCGGCGTGGTGAAGAGCAGCTCCCGGTACGCGCGGCGGTTCTCCTCGGTGCTCTCGACCTTCACGGCGTCGAAGCGCTTCTTGCAGGTGCCCGAGCTCTCGTCGGCGGCGAGCAGGCCCTTGCCCGCGGCCACCATGGCGCGGGCGGTGTCGGTCATCAGCTTGGAGTCCATGGTTTCCTCCTTCCTTGCGGGGTTCAGCCGCCGGCCCGGTGCTCTCCGACCTTCACGATCTTCATCGTGTTGGTGCCGCCGGACTTGCCGAGCGGCTCCCCGATGGTGAGCACGATGAGGTCGCCGGGGTCGACCACCCCGTTGGCGACCAGCACCGACTCGGCCTCGGCGAGGAGCTCCTCGCGGTCGTGGCCCACGTATTTCACCATGAGGGGATAGACGTCGCGGAACAGCGTGCAGCGATAGCGGGTGTAGGTCTGGGCCGTGAGGGCGTAGATCGGCACGCCGCAGTTCAGGCGCGACATCCACAGCGCCGTCGAGCCCGACTCGGTGAGCGAGGCGATCGCCTTCACCCGCAGGTGGTAGCCCGTGAAGATCGCGGCCATCGCGATCGACTGGTCGACGCGCACGAAGACGCGGTTCAGGAGCTCGCTCTCGAGCGCGACCGCCTGGGACTTCTCCGCCTCCAGGCAGATGCGGTTCATGGCGGCGATCGTCTCCACGGGAAACTGGCCGGAGGCCGACTCGGCCGAGAGCATCACCGCGTCGGTGCCGTCGAGGACGGCGTTGGCCACGTCGGAGACCTCGGCCCGCGTGGGCACGGGGCTCGAGATCATCGACTCCATCATCTGGGTGGCGGTGATGGTGAGCTTGTTCAGCTCGCGCGCCTGCCGGATCATGCGCTTCTGCAGCGCCGGCACCGCCGCGTCGCCCACCTCCACGGCGAGGTCGCCGCGCGCGACCATGATGCCGTCGCACGCGCGCATGATGTCCTCGAGGGCGGGGATCGCCTCGGCGCGCTCGATCTTCGCGATGAGCAGCGCGTGGCCGCCCGCGGCGCGCAGGAGCTCGTGCGCCATGTACATGTCGGCGCCGCTCTTGGGGAACGACACCGCGACGAAATCGACCCTCATCCGCGCCGCGGTGCGGATGTCCTCGATGTCCTTCGGCGTGAGCGCCGGCGCGGTGAGCCCGCCGCCCTGGCGGTTGATGCCCTTGTTGTTGGTGAGCGTGCCGCCGTGGCGCGTCACCGTGTGGATGCGCGGGCCGTCCACGGCGGTCACGTCGAGCACGATCTTGCCGTCGTCGAGGAGCAGCACGTCCCCCGCGCTCACGTCGCGCGGCAGCTCCTTGTAGTCGAGGCCCACGCGCCCGCCGTCGCCGAGCTCGCAGGTGGAATCGAGCACGAAAGGGTCGCCCGGCTTCAGCGTGGCGCCGCCCTCGCGGAAGCGGCCGACGCGGATCTTCGGGCCCTGGAGGTCCGCCATGATGCCGACGGCGCGGCCCACCTTGCGGCAGGTCTCGCGCACGAGCTCCGCGCGGCGCATGTGATCCTCGGCGCTGCCGTGGGAGAAGTTGAGCCGCACGACGTCCACGCCCGCGAGGAACATCCGCTCGAGCACCGCGGAGTCGCTCGATGCGGGACCGAGCGTCGCCACGATCTTGGTGCTGCGCTGGCTCACGCCGCCTTTCCGGCGCCGGCCGCGCGCTCCCCGAGGACCTCGACCGCGGGCAGCGTCCGGCCCTCGAGGAACTCGAGGAAGGCGCCGCCGCCGGTCGAGATGTAGCCGATGCGGTCCTTCACCCCGTACTTGGCGATCGCCGCGAGCGTGTCGCCGCCGCCCGCGATGGAGAACGCGCCCGAGGCGGCGATCGCCTCGGCCACCGCGCGCGTGCCGCCGCCGAAGGCGTCGAACTCGAACACGCCCACGGGCCCGTTCCACACGATGGTGCCGGCGGCGGCGAGGATCCTCGCGTACGCCTTCGAGGTCTCGGGGCCGATGTCGAGGATCAAGTCGTCGGCGCCCACGTCCTTCGCCGCCACGGTGCGCGCCGGCGTGTCGGCGGCGAAGGCCTTGCCGCACACGACGTCCGAGGGGATCGGCACGGCCGCGCCCCGCAGCCGCATGAGCGCCATGATCTCGCGCGCCTCGCCGGCGAGGTCGGCCTCGGCGAGCGACTTGCCGATGGGCAGCCCCTCGGCGAGCATGAACGTGTTCGCGATGCCGCCGCCCACGATGAGCTGGTCCACCCGGCCCGCGAGGGACTTGAGGATCGTGAGCTTCGTCGAGACCTTGGAGCCCGCGACGATCGCCACGAGGGGCCGGCGGGGGCTCGCGAGCGCGCGGCCCAGCGCGTCGAGCTCGGCGGCGAGCAGCGGCCCCGCGCAGGCGACGGGCGCGTATCTCGCGATCCCGTGGGTCGTCGCCTCGGCGCGGTGCGCGGTGCCGAACGCGTCGTTCACGTAGACGTCGCAGAGCGCGGCCATCCGGCGGGCGAGCGCCTCGTCGTCCTTCTTCTCGCCCTTGTTGAAGCGGCAGTTCTCGAGCAGGACGAGCTCGCCGGGCTTCACCTGCACGCCTCCGACCCAGTCGCGCACGAGCCGGACGTCGCGCCCGAGGAGCTCGCCGAGACGGCGCGCCACCGGGGCGAGCGAATCGGCCTGCGAGAACTCGCCTTCCTTGGGCCGGCCCAGGTGCGAGGTGACCATCACCGCGGCGCCCCGCTCGAGCGCGAGGCGGATCGCGGGGAGCGATGCGCGGATGCGCGTGTCGTCGGTGATCGCCCCCGCGTCGTCCTGGGGCACGTTGAGGTCGGCGCGGATGAACACCCGCTTGCCGGCCAGGTCCACGTCGGCCATCCTGAGGATTTTCATGGCTGATGTCGCCCGCTCGATGGCGTCGAGCGGCCCAAGGTCCGAAGTCGAATCGCCCCAACGAGTTGGGGACCCCCGCGCCGTTCCCGCGCCACTACGATGAGTACCCGTTCGTCACTTCGCCGCCATCCACGCCATCGTCACGTCGAGCATCCGGTTGGAGAAGGCCCACTCGTTGTCGTACCAGCTCGACACCTTGACGAGCCGGCCCGAAACCTTCGTGAGCGTCGCCTCGAAGACCGAGGAGCGCGGGTCGTGGTTGAAGTCGACGGAGACGAGCGGCTCCTTGTTGTAGCCGAGGATGCCCTGCAGCGGGCCCGACTCGGCCGCCTTCTTCATGACGGCGTTCACCTCGTCCACGGAGGTGTCGCGCGCGGCGATGAAGGACAGGTCCACGAGGGACACGTTGATGGTGGGCACGCGGATCGCGTAGCCGTCGAGCTTGCCGTTGAGCTCGGGCATCACGAGCCCCACCGCCGCCGCCGCTCCGGTCTTGGTCGGGATCATCGACATCGTCGCCGAGCGCGCGCGCCGCAGGTCCTCGTGGAAGACGTCGGTGAGCACCTGGTCGTTCGTGTAGGAGTGCACCGTGGTCATGAGCCCGTGGGTGATGCCGATCGCCTCGTGCAGGGGCTTCACCAGGGGCGCGAGGCAGTTGGTGGTGCACGAGGCGTTGGAGATCACGGTGTGGGAGGCCTTGAGCGTGCCGTGGTTCACGCCGTAGACCACCGTGGCGTCCACGTCCTTGCCGCCCGGCGCCGAGATGATCACCTTCTTCGCCCCGCCGCGCAGGTGCGCGGAGGCCTTCTCCTTGGAGGTGAAGTAGCCGGTGCACTCGTACACCACGTCCACGCCGAGGTCCTTCCACGGGAGCTGCGCCGGATCGCGCTGCGCGACCACGCGGATGCGGTCGCCGTCCACGATCATCGAGTCGCCCTGCACCTCGACCTTGCCCGGGAACTTGCCATGCACGGTGTCGTGGCGGGTGAGGTGCGCGTTGGTCTCGGGCGGGCCGAGGTCGTTGATGGCCACGATCGCGAGGTCGTGCGACTTGCCGCTTTCGTAGTGGGCGCGAAGGACGTTGCGGCCGATGCGGCCGTAACCATTGATGGCGACGCGGACGGTCATGGGGCGGCTCCGGGAGCGTTTTCGACGCGGGGAAACCGACATTTTAGCGCACGGTGGGCGCGCGCCTTGCTTTAGGTCAACCGCCGAGCAGCCTCGTGAGGTCTTGCCACGCGTAGGCCACCTCGGCGTAGGCATGCAGGCCCAGGCGCTCGGTCTTCTCGGCCGCTTCCTCGCCGCCGAGCGCCTCGTAGAACAGGCGCGCCCGGTTCGCCTTGAGCACCCAGAGGTAGAACCCGAAGCGGCCGTGGCGCACGAAATGCGCGGCGCACGCCCGCACGAGGGCGCGCCCGGCCCCGCGCCGCTGGCTCGCCTGCAGCACGTAGAGCGCGTAGATCTCGGCCTCCAGGCCGCGCAGGCGATGCCGCGCGGGCCCGCACGAGGCGAATCCGACCACGTTCCCGTCGATCTCGGCGAGCCAGGTGGCCGACTCCGGCCCGGGGGCCGCGAGGCGCCTGCGCCACGCGGCCTCGCTCTTGCGGCCCGCTTCCTCGGCGATGACGGCGAGCGGCAGGATGCCGGCGTAGGTGGTGCGCCAGCTCTCGCGGTGCACGTGCGCGATCGACGGCGCGTCGGCGACCGACGCGGCGCGGACGGCGACGGCCGGCCCGGCCCGCGGCCCCAGCGCGCGGCGCGGCTCGGTGCTATCCGCGGCGGACAAGGTCGCGGACCGCGGCCGCGAGGTGGGCGGCGTCCACGCCGAAGAGCTTGTAGACGTCGGCGGCGGGCGCGGACTCGCCGAAGCGGTCCACGCCGATCGTCGCACCCTCGAGGCCCACGTACTTGCGCCAGTAGTCGGTGACGCCGGCCTCGATCGAGGCGCGCGGCAGCCCCGGCGGCAGCACCGAGCGGCGCCAGGCCTCGTCCTGGCGGTCGAAGACGGCCGTGCAGGGCATCGACACCACGCGCACGGGCACGCCCTCGTCGCCGAGCGCCTTCTGGGCGGCGAGCGCGAGCGGCACCTCGGAGCCCGTCGCGAGGACGACCGCCCTCGCGCCCGGGGCGTCCGAGAGCACGTAGCCGCCGCGCCGGATCGCGTCGATCGCCTCCGGCGCGCGCGCCACGAAGGGCACGTTCTGGCGCGAGAGGGCGAGGGAGCTGGGGCCGTCGCGGCGCTCGAGGGCCATCGCCCAGGCCACCGCCGTCTCGACCGTGTCGCAGGGGCGCCACACGTCCATGCGGGGGATGAGGCGCAGGCTCGCGAGCTGCTCGACCGCCTGGTGCGTGGGACCGTCCTCGCCGAGGCCGATCGAGTCGTGGGTGAAGACGAAGACGTTGCGCAGCTTCATGAGCGCGGCCAGCCGCAGGGCGTTGCGCGAGTAGTCGGAGAACACGAGGAAGGTGCCGGAGTAGGGAATTAAGCCTCCGTGCAGCGCCACGCCGTTTCCGATCGCGGCCATGCCGAACTCGCGCACGCCGAAGTGCACGTAGTTGCCGGCCTCGGCCGCCGACACGGTCTTCGAGCCCGACCACGTCGTGAGGTTGGAGCCGGTGAGGTCCGCCGAGCCGCCCAGCAGCTCCGGCAGCCGGGGCCCGAGCCCCTCGAGCGCGAGCTGGGAGGCCTTGCGCGTCGCCACCGTCTCGGCCTTCGCGACCGCTCGGTCGACGAGCGATTGCGCGATCGAGCGCCAGTCGGCGGGGAGCTCTCCCGCGATGCGGCGCCGGAATTCCCGCGCGGCCTCGGGGTAGGCGGCCGCGTAGGCCTCGAAGCGGCGGCTCCAGTCCGCTTCGCGCGCCTTGCCCGCCTCGCGCGCGTCCCAGGCCCGGTAGACGGCCTCCGGGATCTCGAACGGGGGATGGTTCCAGCCGAGCGCCGCGCGCGTGGCTGCGACCTCGGCTTCGCCCAGGGCCTCGCCGTGCGCCTTCGCGCTCCCCGCGCGGTTCGGCGCGCCCTTGCCGATCACCGTCCGGCAGCAAACCAGGGTGGGGCGCGCGGTCTCGGCGCACGCGCGCTCGAGCGCCGCCGCGACGGCGCGCGGATCGTGGCCGTCCACGCCGGGGATCACGTTCCAGCCGTAGGCGGCGAAGCGCTTCGGCGTGTCGTCGCGGAACCAACCGTGCACGTCGCCGTCAATCGAGATGCCGTTGTCGTCGTAGACGACGGCGAGCTTGGCGAGCCCGAGGGTGCCGGCGAGCGAGCACGCCTCGTGCGAGATGCCTTCCATGAGGCACCCGTCGCCCGCGAACGCCCACGTGCGGTGGTCCACGATCGCGTGCCCCGGGCGGTTGAACTCCGCGGCGAGGAGCTTCTCGGCGAGCGCGAAGCCCACGGCGTTGGCGAGACCTTGGCCCAGCGGCCCGGTGGTGGTCTCCACGCCGGGCGTGAGGCCGACCTCGGGATGGCCGGGAGTGCGGGAATGGAGCTGCCGGAAGCGCCGGATCTCCTCCATGGGAAGGTCGTAGCCCGTGAGATGGAGCAGCGCGTACTGGAGCATGGAGCCGTGGCCGTTCGAGAGCACGAAGCGGTCGCGGTCGGGCCAGGCGGGGTTGGCGGGGTTGTGGCGCAGGAAGCGCCGCCACAGGACTTCGGCGATCTCGGCCATGCCCATGGGCATGCCGGGGTGGCCCGAGTTCGCCTTCTGCACCGCGTCCATCGCGAGCGCGCGGATGGCGTTCACGATCTCCGCGTAGGAGACCTCGGGGGCGCGCGCGAGCGCGGCGCCGGCGGTTCGATCGGTGGCTTCGGGCATGGGAGAGCGCGTCGGGGAAGCGGTGCCGATGGTGGAAACGCGTGAAAATCCTTCACGCACGAGCAATAATGAGATTATACTTGCGCACTTTTCACCGCGATATTTTTCGCTTGGGTAAACCTCTGCAAGAAGGATTTCGCCCGCCGCCCTGGGTTTGAGGGCGCCCCGCCGCGAGGAGGGTCGCCCGAGGTAGCGCGCGCAGTCCCCGCCCGCGGATCTTTACTTGGAAGGGGGTATCGGAGTGAAGGGACTGCACATCATCGCTGACCTCTACAACTGCCAGAAGGGCGAGCTGCTCGCCTCGTCCGAGAAGCTTCGCCGGCTCTGCGTCGCGACCTGCCGCGACGCCGGGCTCACGGTCCTCGGCGACCACTTCTACCAGTTCAGCGGCGCCGACGGCACCCAGCAGGGGGGGGCCACGGGCGCCGTGGTGCTCGCCGAATCGCACCTCGCCATCCACACCTGGCCCGAGCGCGACGCCGCCACGCTCGACGTGTACGTCTGCAACTACACCTCGGACAACACCGGCAAGGCCGAGGCCGTGTACGCCGCCCTCGCGAAGGCGCTCAAGCCCGGCGACGTCCTCGTCGAGCGCGTGATGCGGGGCAAGGACCTGCCGCTCAAGAAGCAGCGCGTCGCCTGACGCGAAGCGGCGGTGCCGGAGAAGATCCTCGAGAGGCTGAACGACGCGAGCGGCGTGTACTTCGAGGGCACGCTCGTCGAGCGCCGCCGCACGCCCTTCCAGCTCCTGGAGGTCTACGACACGCCCGAGCTGGGGCGCATCTTCCGGCTCGACGGCTACAACATGACCTCCGAGCGCGACGAGTTCTTCTACCACGAGAACCTCGTGCATCCGGCCGCGGTCGCCCATCCGTCGCCGAGGCGCGCGCTCGTGATCGGCGGCGGCGACGGCGGCTCCTCCGAGGAGCTGCTCAAGCACTCCACGATCGAGGCGGTGCACATGGCCGAGCTCGACCCGGTGGTGATCGAGGTCGCGAAGGCCCGGTTCGGCAAGGTCCACCGCGGGGCGTTCGACGACCCGCGCCTGAAGGTGACCGTGGGCGACGGGCTCGCCTACCTGCGCGAGACGGCGGTCCGCTACGACCTCGTCTGCATGGACCTCACCGACCCGGTGGGCCCGTCGACGGAGCTCTACTCGCCCGCCACCTTCGCGCTCGCGCGCCGCGCCATGGCGCCCGGAGGGGCGCTCACGCTGCACATCGGCTCGCCCTTCTCGCACCCGCAGCGCGTGCGCTCCACGCTCGGCAACCTGCGCAGCGTCTTCCCGGTCGTGGCGCCGTACTTCGTGCACATCCCGCTCTACGGCTCGATCTGGGGGTTCGCCTGCGCGTCCGATTCGCTCGACCCGCGCGCCCTCTCGCCCGCCGAGGCCGAGCGCGTCATCGCCGAGCGCGGCATCCGCGACCTGCAGTACTACAACGGCGAGGTGCACCGGGCGCTCTTCGCGCTCCCGAACTACGTGCGCGCGCTCGCGCTCTGAAGGGCCCCGGGGCCATGCTAGCATCGGGTGAGAAGCGCCCCGAACGATCCATGCCGTTCCCCCGCATCCACTGCGACGTCCGCCTGGGCCCCGGCGCCCAGTTCGCGCTCGCCCCCGAGGCCGCGCAGCACGTCTCGCGCGCCCTGCGGCTCAAGGTCGGCGACGGCCTCACCGTCTTCGACGGCCGCGGCGGCGAGTTCGAGGCGGTGATCCAGCGCATCGACCGCGAGCGCGTCGAGGTGAAGGTCGGCGCGGGGCGCAACGTGGAGCGCGAGAGCGCGCTCGCCATCGGGCTCGTGCAGGGGCTGCCCGAGGCGGACAAGATGGACTGGATCATCCAGAAGGCGGTGGAGCTGGGCGTGGCCTGGATCCAGCCCCTCGTGTGCGACCGCAGCGTCGTGCGCCTGTCGGGCGAGCGCGCGGCGCGGCGCGAGGCGCACTGGCGGCGCGTGGCGGTCGCCGCGTGCGAGCAGAGCGGGCGCAACCGCATCCCGGAGGTGCGGCCCACGCTCGGCTTCCAGAGCTGGATCGCCGCTCCGTCGCCCCTCGCGCGCTGGATGCTGCAGCCCGACGCCCCGCCGCTCGCCGGGCACGCCGCGCCGCAGGCGCCATTCGAGCTGCTGGTGGGACCCGAAGGGGGCTTGTCGGAGCGCGAGCGCGAGCTCGCCCTCGGCCGCGGCTGCGAGCCGCTCGCGCTCGGGCCGCGCGTGCTGCGCGCGGAGACCGCGCCGGTGGCGGCGCTCGCGGTGATCCACGCGCTCTGGGGCGATTTCTCGGGCGCCGCGCCGCGCTAGGATCGTCCGCCATGGCGAAAGGCACCCCGAAGACCGAAGCGTTCGTGAAGTGGTTCCGCGCGGCCACGCCCTACATCCACCGCTGGGGCGGGGCGACGTTCGTGATCGGCTTCGGCGGCGAGGTGCTCGCCGACGGGGAGTTCCAGCAGCTCACCCACGACATCAACGTGCTCGTGAGCCTGGAGGTGCGCGTCGTGCTGGTGCACGGCACGCGGCCCCAGATCGAGGAGCAGATGCGCCAGCACGGCGTGACGCCGCGCTACGTGGGCGGGCGGCGCGTGACCGACGACCGGGCGCTCGCGTGCGTGAAGGAGGCGAACGGCATCGTGCGCATGGAGATGGAGGCGCTGCTCTCGATGGAGCTCGCCAACAGCCCCATGTGGGGCGCCGACATCCGCGTCTCCTCGGGCAACTTCGTGACCGCCAAGCCCGTGGGCGTCGTGGGCGGGGTGGACTTCCAGCACACGGGCGAGGTGCGCAAGGTCGATGCCGAGGGCATCCGCCGCCGGCTCGACGACCACGAGGTGGTGCTCGTCTCGCCCGTCGGCTTCTCGCCCATGGGCGACGTCTTCAACTGCACGCTCGAGGACGTGGCCACCTCGATCGCCGTGGCGTTGCAGGCCGACAAGCTCATCTTCCTCACCGAGACGGCGGGGGCGCTCGATGCGAAGGGGCGGCTCATCCCGGAGCTCACGGTGATGCAGGCGAAGGAAGTGATGGCCTCCAACAACCTGCCCGAGGACGTGCAGGTGTACCTGCCGTGCGCGATCCGGGCGTGCTCCGAGGGCGTGAAGCGCGCCCACCTCATCAGCCGCCACGTGGACGGGGCCCTCCTCCTGGAGCTGTTCACGCACCACGGCATCGGCACGATGGTGGTGCCCGAGTCGCCCGAGACGATCCGCGCGGCTACCCCCGCGGACATGCCCGGCATCGTGCAGATCCTCGAGCCCCTCGAGCAGCAGGGCATCCTCGTGAAGCGCCCCCCCGACGAGCTGGAGCGCGAGGTCGACCGCTTCTTCGTGATCGCCTCCGAGGGGAACATCCTCGGCTGCGCGGCGCTCTACCCTTACGACGAGGAGAGGACCGCGGAGCTCGCCGCGCTCGCCGTGAACCCCTTCTACCGCGACGGGGGCCGCGGCGAGCGCCTGCTCGCCTTCGCCGAGGCCAAGGCGCGCGCGGCCGGGCTCAAGTCGCTCTTCGTCCTCTCGACGCGCACGACGCACTGGTTCCTGGAGCGCGGCTTCGTCGAGTCGGACCCGGGCCGGCTGCCCGAGCGCCGGCGGGCCCGCTACAACCCGGACCGGCGCTCGAAGGTCTTCGTGAAGGAGCTGTGAGGCTCGTAAAGGAGGCGCATGGCGCGCATGGTGAAATGCATCAAGCTCGGGCGCGAGGCCGAGGGCCTCGACTTCCCGCCCTATCCGGGCGAGCTCGGCAGGCGGCTCTGGGAAAGCGTCTCGAAGGAGGCGTGGAAGCAGTGGCTCGAGCACCAGAAGATGCTGGTGAACGAGAACCGGCTGAACCTCGCGGACCCGCGCGCGCGCAAGTACCTCGAGGAGCAGATGCGCCGCCACTTCTTCGGCGAGGGCGCGGACAGCGCCGCCGGCTATGTCCCCAAGTCCTGAAACGCCTTCCTATCGCGGGCGCTGGTAGGTCTTCACGCCCTCGGGCGTGGCGAGGAGGAGCAGGTCGGCGGGGCGCCGGGCGAAGATGCCGTTGCTCACCACTCCGGCGATCATGTCGATCTCGGTCTCGAGGCGCGCGGGATCGAGGATCGTGAGCCCGCGCACGTCGAGGATGAGGTTGCCGTTGTCCGTGGTCACGCCCACGCGCAGCTCCGGGATGCCGCCGAGCTTCACCAGCTCGCGCGCGACGAAGCTGCGCGCCATGGGCAGCACCTCCACGGGCAGCGGGAACTTCCCGAGGACCGGCACCAGCTTGCTCGCGTCGGCGATGCAGACGAACCTGCGGCTCGCCTGGGCCACGATCTTCTCGCGCGTGAGCGCCCCGCCGCCGCCCTTGATCATGGCGAGGTGCTCGGTCACCTCGTCGGCCCCGTCCACGTAGACGTCGCAGCCGTCGGTGTCGTTGAGCTCGCGCACCGGGATGCGCAGGTCGCGCAGGCGCTTCGCGCTCGCCTCGGAGCTCGCCACCGTGCCCGTGATGCGCGCCTTGCGGGCGGCGAGCGCGTCGATGAAGAAATTGACCGTGGACCCCGTGCCCACGCCGACCATGGTGTCGTCCGGGACGTAGGCGAGCGCGGCCTCGGCGGCGGCCTTCTTGAGCGCGTTCGGGTCCATGCCGGAAAGCATACTCCAGGGGCGCGGCGCCGCCTTCTTGGTATGCTTCCGGGTTCACCCAGGATGCGCGCGTGAAGACCGAAAGATACCTCGAGCAGATCCTCACGGCGAAGGTCTACGACGTGGCGATCGAGACCCCCCTCGATCCCGCGCCCGCGATCTCGCGCCGGCTCGGCAGCCACGTGCTGCTCAAGCGCGAGGACAAGCAGCCGGTCTTCTCGTTCAAGCTGCGCGGCGCCTACAACAAGATGGCGAACCTCGCGGCCGCGGAGCTCGCGCGCGGCGTGATCTGCGCCTCGGCCGGGAACCACGCCCAGGGCGTGGCCCTCGCCGCCCAGCGCCTCGGGGCGCAGGCGACCATCGTCATGCCCGTCACCACGCCGCGCATCAAGGTGGGGGCGGTGGCCGCGCGCGGGGCGAAGGTCGAGCTGCACGGCGACACCTACCACGAGGCCTCGGCGTACGCCACGGCCCTCGCGCGGCGCCGCCGGCTCACGTTCGTGCACCCGTACGACGATCCCCTCGTGATCGCGGGACAGGGCACCATCGGCGTGGAGATCCTGCGCCAGCATCCGCGGCCCATCGACGCCGTCTTCGTGCCCGTGGGCGGCGGCGGCCTCATCTCGGGCATCGCCGCGTACGTGAAGCGCGTCGCGCCGCGCACGAAGGTGATCGGCGTGCAGCCCGTGGACTCGGCGGCGATGCACGCGTCGCTGCGCGAGGGGCGCCGCGTGACGCTCTCCCACGTCAACCTCTTCGCCGACGGCGTGGCGGTGCGCCAGGTGGGCCGCGAGACCCTGCGCCTGTGCCGCGAGCTCGTCGACGACATGGTGCTCGTGGACACCGACGAGATCTGCGCGGCCATCAAGGACATCTTCGAGGACACGCGCACGGTGCTGGAGCCGGCGGGCGGCGTGGCGCTCGCGGGAGCCAAGCGCTGGATCGGCCGCCGGCGCGCGAAGGGTGCGACCGTGGTCGCCATCGCGAGCGGCGCGAACATGAACTTCGACCGCCTGCGCTTCGTGGCCGAGAGGGCGGAGCTCGGCGAGCATCGCGAGGCGGTGCTCGCGGTCACCATCCCCGAGCGGCCGGGAAGCTACCGCGAGCTCTGCGCGCTCCTCGGCAACCGCAGCGTCACGGAGTTCAACTACCGCTACGCCGCGGGCCGCGACGCGCACGTCTTCCTCGGCGTGGCGGTCTCCGGGCGCGAGGAGACCGACCGCCTCGTGGCCCTCCTCGGCAAGCACGGCATCCGCGCCGTCGACCTCTCCGACAACGAGATGGCGAAGCTGCACGGCCGGCACCTCGTCGGCGGCCGCGCCGATCTCGAGATCCCCGAGATGCTCTACCGCTTCGAGTTCCCCGAGCGGCCCGGCGCCCTCATGAACTTCCTCGAGCGCATGGGCACCGGCTGGAACATCTCGCTCTTCCACTACCGCAACCACGGCGCCGACGTGGGGCGCGTGCTGGTCGGCATACAGGTGCCCGAGGGCGAGCGCGGCGCCTTCCGCGCCTTCCTGCGCGACCTGGGTTACGACTACACCGACGAGTCGCGTAACCCGGCGTACCGGCTCTTCCTGCGGTGAGCGCCCCGCGCCATCGGGACCCGGCGAGGGCGGCGCTCGAGGGCGCGGTGGCGCACTTCCGCGCCGGGCGCGTCGCCGAGTGCGAGCGGGCGGTGCGCGAGCTGCTCGACGCCGAGCCGCGCCGCGCCGACGCGCTCGAGCTGCTCGGCGTCGCCCTCGGGATGCAGGGGCGCCACGCCGAGGCGCTCGCGGCGCTCGACCGCGCGCTCGACGCGCGCGCGACCTCGGCCTCGATCCTGCACAACCGCGCGCAGGCCCTCTTCCACCTGGCCCGCCTCGCCGAGGCGCGCGCCGACCTCGAGAAGGCCCTGCGGCTCGCGCCGGATCGTGCGCCTTCCTGGAACCTGCTCGGCAGCACGCTCGCCGCCTCGGGAGATGCGCAGGGCGCGGAGCGCGCCTACCGCAAGGCGGTCCAGGCCGATCCCTCCATGGCCGAGGCGCACTACAACCTGGCGCGCCTCCTCCAGGAATCGGGGCGCGCCGACGAGGCGATCGCGGGCTATCGGCGCTCGCTCGCCCTGCGGCCGCAGTTCGCGCAGGCCCACAACAACCTCGCCAACGCGCTCAAGGTCGCGGGACGCACGGACGAGGCGCTCGCCCATTACGCCGAGGCGGTGCGCGCCGATCCGCGGCTCGCGGACGCGCTGTCGAACTTCGGCACGCTGCTGCGCGAGCTGCGGCGCTTCGAGGAGGCGATCCCGCTGCTCGAGCGCGCCGCGCAGCTCAAGCCCGACTCGTCGCCGGTGCTGAACAACCTGGGAATCGCCTACCACGAGCGCCACGACGACGTTCGGGCGGCGGCCTGCTATCGCCGTGCGCTCGAGCTCGAGCCCGGTTTCGTCGAGGCGCGCAACAACCTCGGCAACGCGCTCGCCTCCCTCGGAGAGGAGGCCGAGGCGACCGCCTGCTACCGGGAAGTGATCGAGCGCGCGCCCGCCCATCCCGACGCGTACAGCAACCTGGGCGTGCTGCTTCAGGAGCGCGGCGAGGCCGACGCGGCGATCGCCTCGTACCGCAAGGCGCTCGAGCTCAGGCCCGACCACTCGGACGCGCTCAGCAACGTCGGCTACCTGCTCCAGGAGCAGGGAAGGGTGGAGGAGGCGATCGCCTACTACCGCCGCGCCCTCGAGGCGAACCCGGGTCTCGCTCGCGCCGGCTACAACCTGGGGATCGCGCTCCTCGCGCGCCACGATTTCACGCCCGGCTGGGAGCTTCACGAGAAGCGGTTCGAGACCGTTCCCCCCATCGCGCTGGCGCGGCGCCTCGCCATGCCGCCGTTCACACCCGCGGACTGGGAAGGACCCCACCGCGTGGCGGTCTGGCGCGAGCAGGGAATCGGCGACCAGCTCCTCTACTCGACGCTCCTGCCCGAGCTCGCCGAGCGCGGCCAGTCCTTGGTGCTCGAGGCCGACCGCCGCCTCGTGCCCGCGCTTGCGCGCGCGCACCCCGACTGGACGGTGGTGGAGCCCGGCGCGTCGGAGGCGGCCTTCGCCTCCTGCGATCGGCACATCGCCGTGGGATCGCTGGCGCGGCTTCTGCGGCCCACGGCTGCGACCTTCGCGCGCCAGCCGCGCGCGCTCCTCGCGGCCGATCCGGCTCGCGTGGAAGCCTACCGGTCGCGCATCGCCGCTCCGGGAAAGCGTTCGGTCGCCGTCTCGTGGCGCAGCTTCCAGCCGAAGGCCCGCGGATACCTCCAGCGCAAGAAGTCGATGGACCTCGCCGCGTTCATGGGCCTGTCGCGCCGCGACGACCTGCGCCTCCTCGACGTCCAGTACGGCGATACCGCCGCCGAGCGCGAGGCCTTCGCGACGGCGGGGGGACGGCTCGAGCGCTTCGAGGAGCTCGACCTGTACGACGACCTCGAGGGCGTGCTCGCGGCCGTGCAGGCCTGCGACCTGGTGGTGACCACCAGCAACGTCACGGCCCATTTCGGCGGCGCGCTGGGCAAGGAGACGCTGCTCGTGTACCTCTCGGGCAATCCGCCGTTCCACTACTGGGTCCCGGGCCCCGACGGCCGGTGCCTGTGGTATCCCTCGGTGCGTGTCGTGACGGGGCGCGGGCTCGACACGTGGGACAAGGCGATGGCGCGCGTCGATGAGCTCCTCCGCGCCTGAGGCGAAGGCGCTCGCGCTGCTCCAGGCGGGGCGGCTCGAGGAGGCGGAGGCCGCGTGGCGCGCGATCCTCGCGGAGCGCCCCGACGATGCCGACGCCCTGCACTTCCTCGGCTGCGTGCTCGCCCGCGCGGGACGGACGCAGGACGGGCTCGACCTCATCGACCGATCGCTGCGCCAGGCGCCGCGCAACCCCGCGTTCCTGAACAACCGCGCGCGCGTGCTGGCGGACGCGGGGCGGCTCGAGGAGGCGGTGGCCGACCTGCGCCGCGCCGTGCAGGGCGACCCGCGCTTCGCCGCCGCGTTCCTGCACCTCGGGACGCTGCTCGGGCGGCTGGGCCGCGGCGAGGAGGCGCTCGCCGCGCTGCGGCGCGCCGCGGCCCTCGACCCGGGACAGCCCGGGGCGCACGCGGCGCTCGGGCGATTGCTGTTCGGCGCCCGGGATTTCGCGGGAGCGCGCGCGTGCTTCGAGCGGGCGCTGGCTCTCCTGCCGGGCGATCCCGACCTGCTCAACAACCTCGGCCTCGCCCTCCAGGCCGAGGGCGCGATGGACGCGGCCCTCGCGCGCTATCGCGAGGCCCTCGGGCGGCGGCCGCGCTTTCCGGAGGCCCTGCTCAACCTGGGCAACGCGCTGCGGGAGACGGGCGACCTGGCGGCGGCGGGTGAGATGTACCGCAAGGCGCTCGCCGAGCGTCCCGACTTCGTCGAAGCGCTGGTCAACGCGGCGAGCGCCGCGGCGGACGTCGGCGATCTCGGGGCGGCGCGCTCCCTCTTCGAGCGGGCGCTGGCGATCGCCCCGGGCTCGGCCGACGCGCGCTACGGGCTGGGGGTTGTGGCGCTGCGCGAGCGCCGCTGGGCCGAAGGCTGGGACGGCTACGAGCGGCGCTTCGCCACGCGCCCGCCGCAGGCCTCGTGGCGCGAGCTGCCGCTCTCGAGCCTCGCGCCGGGCGACCTCGATCGCGTGCGGCGCGTCGCCGTGTGGTCGGAGCAGGGCATCGGGGACCAGATTCTCTTCGCCACGCTGCTGCCGGAGCTCGCGCGGCGCGGGATCGGCGCGGTGGTCGAGGTGGATCCGCGGCTGCGCGAGGCCTTCCGCCGCAGCCTCCCCGGAATGGATTTCGTCGGCAAGCCGGCGCCGGACTCCGCCTTCGCGGGATGCGACGCGCAGCTTCCGCTGGGCTCGCTTCCGGCGCTCTTCCGCCGCGGCGCCGACGACTTCGCGCGCCAGCCGCGGGCGCTGCTCGAGCCCGACCGCGCGCGGGTCGACGAGATGCGCTCGCGGCTGGGCCCGGGCCGCTGGATCGGCATCGCGTGGAGGAGCCTGCAGAAGGGCGAGCGGCGCGCGATGGCCGAGCGCAAGTCGATCCCGCTCGAGGCGTTCGGGGCGTTCTCACGCGCCCCCGGGGTGCGCCTCCTCGATCTCCAATACGGCGACGTGGGCGAGGAGCGCGCGCGCTTCCACGCCCGCTATCCGGGGCTGCTCACGCGGCTCGAGGGCCTCGATCCGTGGAGCGACCTCGAGGGGATGCTCGCCGCCATCGCGGCGTGCGAGCGCGTCGTCACCTCGAGCAACGTGACCGCGCACCTCGCCGGGGCGATCGGCGCGCCCGCGACGGTCGTGTTCCTGCACGGCTGGCCGCCATTCCACTACTGGGTGCCGGACGAGGCCGGGCGCTCGCCCTGGTATCCGTCGGTCGAGGTGGCGGGGGAGAGGTCCTGGGCGAGCTGGGACGAGGCGCTCGGCGCTCTCGCCGCGCGGCTCTGACGCCCTGCGGAAAGGTGGTGCTGTTGAGTGGATTCGAACCACCGACCTACTGATTACGAATCAGTTGCTCTACCAGCTGAGCTACAACAGCACGGCCGACGATTATACCGTCATCGGCCCTCCTCCCGGTAGCCGCGGGCGCGCGCAAGCCCTTGAAATCGGGGGCCGCAGGGCCCTCCGCCCGTCGGCCCGGGCTCGCCGCCCATCGGCTTAGAATGGCCGCGCGTCGGGATGCGCTTGTCGACCCGCCGGGCCGATCCTTAGATTGCCGCCTAACCCCCAGAAAGGGCTCCGAAAATGCTGCGCAGACAACGAGGCTTCACCCTGATCGAGGTCATGGTGACCGTCGCGATCATCGCGATCCTGGCTGCCATTGCCCTGCCGAACTACCGCGACTACGTGACGCGGGGCAAGCTCACCGAGGCCACGGGCGGCCTCGCGGACGCGCGGGTGAAGATGGAGCAGTACTACCAGGACAACCGCACCTACCCCACGGGCTGCGTGATCGCGCCGACCTCGCCGGGATTGAACAACGTGCAGGTGCAGAACCTGCAGTACTTCACCCTTTCCTGCTCGAACCTGAGCGCCACGACCTACACCGTCACCGCCACGGGCGTCGCCGACATGACGGGCTTCGCCTACACGATCGACCAGGACAACAACAAGACGTCGACCTTCAGCGGCTCGGGCGCGAGCTCGGGCTACACGGCCGCCTCGCCCAACAACTGCTGGGTCCTGCGCAAGGGCGGGTCATGCTGAATCGCGCCGCCCGCCCGGCCGGCTTCACGCTCGTCGAGATCCTCATCACGCTCGCGATCATCGCCATGGTGATCGCCTTCGGGTTCCCCTCCATGAGAGTGTGGCTGCAGAACACGCAGCTGCGCAACGCCGCGGACTCGATCCTCGGCGGCCTTCAGTCGGCGCGCATCGAGGCGCTCAAGCGCAACACCACCGTGGCCTTCGAGCTGACGGACCCCAACTCGACCGCCTGGCATGTTTGCCTCTTCGACATCCCCTCGGACGCCTGCTCGCCGGGCGACCTCCTGGCCGCGCCGGGGTCGAGCTCGAGCAACGCGCGGGTCGGGGTCGAGACGGCGTTCACCAACTACGCGGCCCCCCTCAACGCCGGAAGCGGCGTCCCGGCGCTCGTGGCGTTCGATTCCTTCGGCCGCGTCTCGCCCAGCTCGCCGGTGAACATCGCGCGCATCGACCTGCGCAACCCGACGCTCGCGGCCGGCGACGAGCGCCGCCTCTCGATCCGGATCGAAACGGCGGGCGAGGTGCACATGTGCGACCCGCAGCTTTCGAAGGCCGTCAATCCGCAGGGCTGCCAATGAAGAAGATCGACATGAAACGGCAATCGGGGCGCCGGACGCCCGGCTCGCAGAAGGGCGTGATGCTCATCGAGGCCCTGGTGGCGATCCTCATCTTCACGCTCGGCATCGTCGCCGTCATGGGGTTGCAGGCCAACTCCATCATCCAGGTGGGCCAGGCGAAGTACCGCACCGACGCGAGCTACCTCGCCAACCAGATCCTCGGGAAGATGTGGGTCGACCAGACGAACCTCGCGAGCTACCAGACGCCGGGCTATTCCGGCCGCGCGGACTGGGACACGCTCGTCGCCGCGACGCTCCCGCAGGGCGCGGCCAATATCGTGGTCGCGGGGTCGCTCGTGACCGTGACGTTGCAGTGGCGGCAGCCGGAGGACGTCGTGACCCACCAGTTCCTCGCCGTCGGGAACATCAATCCATGAGCCCGAACCCGCGCCGCGCTCCCTCCCGTCCCGCCGGCTTCACGCTGGTGGAGATCATGATCGGCCTGCTGATCGGCGTGATCGGCATCGTCGTCATCATGCAGACCTTCGCCGTCTCCGAGGGCTACAAGCGCACGGCCACGAGCGGCACCGACGCGCAGGTGAACGGCGGCATCGCGCTCTACCTGCTGCAGCGCGACCTGCGCAACGCCGGCTACGGCATCACCCCGCTCGTCATGGCCGGGTGCACGTCGGTGGTCGTCTGGAACAGCGCCTCGGGGACGAGCACCGCCGTGCGCTGGGTCCCGGTGGACGTGAATCCCGCCGGCATCCCCGCGGGCGACCCGAACACCGACGTGATCCTCGTCGCGCACGGCACCTCCGACAGCTTCGTGACCGGCGTGGCCGCGAACCAGGTGGCGAACAGCACCGACCAGTTCGACATCACCGTCAACCGCGACGGGTTCCGCAACGGGGACCTGGTGGTCGGCGTCCAGCCGGGCGGCGGGGCCGGCGGCTCGACGAGCTGCGTGCTGAACGAGCTCACCGCCGTTCCGTCCGCCAACGGCAGCTGCAGCGCGCCGCTGCCGCCGGGCAGCAGCTACCTCCTGCACGGCACCTCGGTCTACAAGAACAACTCGGCGGCCTGCGCGAACACGACCCCGACGCACAACGCGGCGGGCGGCATCGTGGATCCGGGCGGGGTTCCCGTCCCGCGGCTCAACCAGGCGAACGGCGCCCAGCTCTTCGACATGGGCGGCGCCCCCGAGGTCAAGATCTACGCCATCCGCAACGGCAACCTCACGATGTGCAACGCGGTGACCGCCGACTGCACGAACGTCGCCAACTACGACGTGGTCGTGAACGACATCGTGAGCATGCACGCGATCTTCGGCGGCGACTACGTCGGCTCGCCGCCGGCCGGCTCGACCGCGCTCGGCGACGGCGTCGTGGACCAGTGGAGCCGCAACCCGCTCGCGGCCGCGAACGACGTGCTGCGCACGCTCGCCGTGGCGATCGAGATCACCGCGCGCAGCAACCTCAGGGAGAAGCCGTCGCCGGGCTCGACGACGTGCGACACGACCCCGGATCCCACGCGGCCGGACCGCGCGCAGACGACGGACTGGTACCAGCCCTTCGCGGCGCTGGCCGTGGGGTCGCTCGCGGGCGCGCAGATCGACGTCTCGCACGGCGGGGTCGTGACCGACTTCAACTGCTACCGCTACAAGCTGTTCCAGACGGTCGTCCCGCTGCGCAACCTGGTCTGGAGGCCATGATGGTTTCGAACGCGAGGAGCGCCATGGATC
>Ga0187773_10000276_pt1 | contig 21010 bp, 16 predicted proteins | sample 0216_BV02_MP05_1_FD_133133 | JGI IMG/M metagenome (GOLD analysis project Ga0187773, IMG submission 133133) | Tropical peat soil microbial communities from peatlands in Department of Meta, Colombia - 0216_BV02_MP05_10_MG | ecosystem: Environmental > Terrestrial > Soil > Wetlands > Peat | place...
CCGCCTGGTTCGCCGGATAGGCGCCGTTCCTGCCGATGAAACCCAGCGAGAGGCCATCGCGCATGTCCAGGCACCCCATGCCGTTCGGCGAGCTGATCACCGGGACCCGGTACTTCTTTGCGAGCTCGGTGATCTCCTTGCCCGCCTCCGACAGCGTCGCGCCGTGGCCGATGAAGAGTACCGGCCGGCGTGAGGCCTGCAGCATGTCGGCGGTCGCGCGCACGTCCTCCGGCGAAGCCCCGCTCCTCCTCTTGTCGAACCCGTCCCACGCCGGCTCAAGGCCCACTTCGGCCTCTTCCTGGAAAAGGTTGAACGGAACGTCCAGGTTCACCGGCCCCGGCCGGCCGCTTGTCATCGTCGTCACGGCCTGGCGCAGGGCGAGGGGCAGCATGTCCACTCGCGTGGGCTGGAAGCTCCTCTTCACCACCGGGCGGATGACGTTCGGAAAATCCGCCTGGTTATGCCGGTTCAGCTCCTGGAACGGTCCGCGGTTGAACTGCGAGGTCGGCACGTTTGCGGTAATCGCGAGCAACGCGGAGGAATCGGTCTGCGCGACCGCGAGCGCCATGATGAGGTTCGCCGAGCCCGGTCCGGTCGAGGTGAGCGTCGCCACGGGCTTGTGCTTCACGCGGAAATAGCCGTCGGCCATGTGCGCGGCGGTCTGCTCGTGACGCGGCGAGACGAGCTTCACCTTGTCGCGCACCTGGTACAGCGGATCGAGCAGGCCGATGTTGCCGTGGCCGCAGATACCGAACACGTACGGAATCTTCTCGTTGACGAGAAATTCCGCGATCAGCTCCCCGCCTTTCTTCTTCAGTGCCCTCTTGGCGGCGCCTGTTGCGGCGCCCGAGGGCAGGGCGAGTCCTTTTTCGGATGGCTTGTTCATGCCGCTCTCCTTTCCTTGGTCTCCTTGAGCTGCATCCCGACGGCGTGCAGGGCCGCGAGATAGGCGAAGGTCATCCCGGGCCCGAGCTGCGCGCCCGCACCGGGGTACTCCCCGCCCATGACCGATTGCATGTCGTTGCCCACGGCATAGAGGCCGGGGATCGGAACGCCCGCCGCGTCACACACCTGCGCGTTCACATTGGTGCGAAGCCCGAGGCTCGTGCCCAGCGGCGTCGGCTCGACGCGAACCGCAACGAAAGGCGGTCGCTCGATCGGACCGAGGCAGGGATTGGGCTTGTGCGCCGGGTCCCCGTTGGCGCGATCGTAGGCATCCCCGCCCTTGCCGAAATCAGAATCGGCCCCGGTGCGCGCGAACCCGTTGTGGCGGCGCACGGTGTCGAGGAGTCCTTCGCGGTCGACGCCGATCGCGGCCGCCAGGGCTCCCAGGCTGTTCGCTGCGCGCAGATATCCGGACGCGACAAACCGTCCCAGGCGAAGCGTCATCGGCCGGATCATGCCGAGGCCGTATTTCCAAAGGAAGTGCCGGTCGCAGACGAGCCACGCGGGAACGTTCGAGGTGCGGTGCATGGCGCGCGTGAACTCGTGATACGACGCTGCTTCGTCCGTGAATCGCTGCCCGGAGCTCCCGACGGCGATCAAGCCCGGCTTGGCCCGATCGAGGACGATGTGCGGGTAGACGGCGGTGGTTCCATCCTGCCGCGTCGCCACCGAGCTCGGGAACCAGAGCGCGTTGTCTTCGCTCGATCGCGCCAGGACGCCGCCGGCCTCCTGGCCGAGCCGCAGCGTGTCGCCGACGCATCCATCGCAGGCGGCCGTGTAGCGCGCGACGGGTCGCGGCAGATATTTCTCCCGTAGCACGGCGCTCGCGGGGAAGCCGCCGCCGGCAAGCACGACGCCGCGATGCGCGCGAACTCTGATCGGCTTTCCGGCGCGGTGGACCAAAGCGCCGCACACGCCTTCATCGACGATCAGCCGCTCGGTCGGCGCTTCGCACCACACCGGCACCTGCCGGTCCAGGAGCTCCTTGAAGAGGCGCGCTACCAGCGCGTTGCCGAGCACGAGCCGCGTGCCGCGCGGGTACCGCAGCCGGTCGGCGAGGTAGCGCAAGGTCAACCGCGCGCCGAGCAGAGCCCCGTCGAAGGATCGGCCGGCCCGGAGCAGCCTCGCCGCTTCGGGGCGCGTCACCATCATCCCGCCGAACAGCATCAGCTCGCGGATCGGCCATCCGAGGCGCTCGAACTCGTCCCCGAGCAGGCGGCCGTCGAACCCCGGCGCCTCGAGCGGGCGCATTCCCTCCGCGGCGCCGGGAAGCTCCTGGCGATAGTCGGGATGCTCGGTGTATCGACGGAACTTGAAGCCGGCGTGCTTTTCCACATAGGTGATGAGGCCGGGACCCGCGGCGAGAAACGCCTGGCGCAGTCTCCGGTCTGCCTTGTCCCCGACCAGCGCGTCCAGGTAGGCAGCCGCCGCCGCGTCGCCGGCTTGCGGAATCCAGAGCGTGCCGGAGGAGCGCGCACTGGTGCCGCCGACGCGCGCGGTGCTCTCGAGAACGAGGACGCGCGCGCCCTCGATGGCGGCCACGAGGGCCGCGGTCATTCCGGAGGCGCCGGAGCCCAGGACGACCAGATCGTACTCGGCGTCGAACGATTGCACGGAGACACTCTTTCTGAAACCGTGCGCATTATCTCACAATGTCGTTTCCGAATTGATATTGTGAAATGCCGGGGCCGCCGGCTGCGGGACGGCGTCAGCCGGCGGGAAACGCGGCCGCCTTCCTCAATCCGCCCGGATATGCGCCTTCTCGACGACCTGCTTCCAGCGAGCCTGCTCGGCCGCGATGTAGGCCGCGTACTCCTTCGGCGTCGACCCGATCGGCTCGGCGGCATCCGGCTCGAGCTGCTTCAGGACGGCCGGGCTCTTCGCCGCCTTGGCGGCTTCAGCGGCCAAGCGGTTCGCGATGGCGTCGGGCATCTTGGCGGGCGCATTCAGCCCGTACCACTGCGAGGTTTCGAAGCCGGGATAGCCCTGCTCGGCGACCGTCTTCACGTCGGGAAGGATGGACAGGCGCTTCGCCGCGCCGACCGCGACCACGCGCAGTTTCCCCGCCTTGACGTGCGGAAGGAAGGGCGGCGTCCCCGCCGCGGAGAACTGCGTCCGCCCGGCGACGAGGTCGATGAGATTCGGGCCCGTCCCCTTGTAGGGAACGTGCTGGATGTCCATGCCGGAGACGAGTTTCAGGTACTCGATCGCGAGGTGGCCGGCGCTGCCGTTGCCCGCCGAGCCGTAGTAGAGCTTGCCCGGCTCCTTCTTCGCCAGGGCGATGAATTCGCGCAGGTCCTTCGCGGGGACGCTCTCGTGCACGACGAAGATGGTCGGCACCTTGGCGAGCAGCGACACCGCGCGGAAGTCGCGGTTGGTGTCGAAGGGAAGCTTGGCGAACATGAACGGATTCACGGCGAACGTGCCGATATGGCCGATGATGAGCGTGTAGCCGTCGGGGTCGGCACGCGCGACGTCGTCCATGGCGATGTTGCCGCCTCCGCCCGGCTTGTTCTCGACCACGAACTGCTGGCCGAGGCCCTTCGACATCTCCGCGGAGAACGCGCGCGCGATGATCGATGAGCTGCCGCCCGGCGCGAAGGGCACGACCAGACGGATCGGCTTGGACGGATACTGCGCCTGCGCGGCGGAGGCGGCGAAGGCGAGCAGGATTGCGGCGAGTTTCTTCATTGCGGTTTCCTCCTATTGCGGTTTGTTATTTGGGTCCGGTCGCGAGTTTACGATTACGCGGCTGCGCGAACCGAGGGGCCTGCTTTCCCAAGGAGGTCGCGCAGCACGAACGGCAGGATGCCGCCGTGCTGGTAGTAGTCCACTTCGATCGGCGTATCGATCCGCAGCAGCACCTTGACCTCCTGCTTCGATCCGTCTTTGCGATGGATGACGAGGGTGGCTTCCTGCTGGGGGCGCACTCCGGACTCGATCCCGGCAACGTCGATCGTCTCCTCGCCCGTGATGCCAAGCGACTCGACGGTGTCGCTGCCCGTGAACTGGAACGGCAGCACGCCCATGCCGACGAGGTTCGCGCGGTGGATGCGCTCGAAGCTCTTCGCGATCACGGCGCGCACGCCGAGCAGCAGCGTCCCCTTGGCTGCCCAGTCGCGGGAACTCCCCGTGCCGTACTCCTCGCCGCCGAAGACGACCGTCGACGTGCCCGCCGCGAGGTACTTCATCGCCGCCTCGTAGATCGGCATCTGCTCGCCGGAGGGCTGGTGGAACGTGACGCCGCCCTCGATGCGCGAGCCGTCCGGCTTCGCCGGCAGCATCAGGTTCTTGATGCGCACGTTGCCGAAGGTGCCGCGCATCATCACCTCGTGGTTGCCGCGGCGCGCGCCGAAGCTGTTGAAGTCGGACACCGCCACGTCGTGCTCGAGCAGATAAGTGCCGGCGGGGGAGGTGGGCTTGATCGAGCCGGCCGGGCTGATGTGGTCGGTGGTGATCGAGTCGCCGAAGATGCCGAGCACGCGCGCGTTGCGGATCGCGCCGGCGGCGCGCGGCTGCATCGAGAAGTCCTTGAAGAACGGGGGTTCGGCGATGTAAGTCGATTTGGGCCAGTTGTAGACCTGTCCCGTCGGCGCGGCCACGCTCTTCCACATCGGATTGGCGTTGGCGAGGTCGCCGTAGAGCGTGCGGAAGGTCTTGGGATCCATCGCGTGCTTCATGCAGGCCTGGATCTCCTGCGCGGAGGGCCAGATGTCGCCGATCCACACGTCCTTGCCGTTCTTGCCGCGGCCGATCGGCTCCATCATGAGGTCCTTCAGCACCGTCCCCGCGAGGGCGTAGGCGACCACCAGGGGCGGCGAGGCGAGGAAGTTCGCGCGCAGGCTTGCGTGGATGCGCGCCTCGAAGTTCCGGTTGCCGGACAGCACGGCGGCGCACACCAGGTCGTTCTTGGCGATGACCTCGTCGATGGTTTCCGCGAGCGGCCCGGAATTGCCGATACAGGTGGTGCAGCCGTAGGCCGCGACGGAAAAGCCGAGCTTCTCCAGGTAGGGGAGCAGGCCCGTTTTCTTCAGGTACTCGGTCACGACACGCGAGCCGGGTGCGAGCGAGGTCTTCACGTGCCTGCCCACCGTGAGTCCGCGCTCGACTGCTTTCTTCGCAAGCAGCCCCGCGGCGAGGAGGACGCCCGGATTCGAGGTATTGGTGCAGGACGTGATCGCGGCGATCATCACGTCGCCCGAGCCGATCTCCAGGCCGTCGCGAGTCCTGAAGCGCTTGCCCAGATCCTCGGGCTTCTTGGCGAAGCCGTTCTCCGCCACGGGCTTCGAGAAGAGCTCGGTGAATTTCCTCTTCACTTTTCCGATCTCGATGCGGTCCTGCGGGCGCTTGGGCCCGGCGAGCGACGGTGCCACGGTCGCGAGGTCGAGCTCGATGACCTCGCTGTAGTCGATCGCGCCTGGCTTCGGCATGCCGTACATCCCTTGAGCCCTGCAATAGGACTTGAACGCGTCGATCTCGTCCCGGGTGCGGCCGGTTCCCTCGAAGTAGGCGATGGTTGCGTCGTCCACCGGGAAGAAGCCCATGGTCGCGCCGTAATCGGGGGCCATGTTGGCGATCGTCGCCCTGTCGGGCACGGTGAGGCTCTCGGTCCCCTCGCCGAAGAACTCGACGAACTTGTTGACGACTTTCGCGCGGCGCAATATTTCGGTGACGGTAAGCACGAGGTCGGTCGCGGTGACACCGCCCCGCAGCCGGCCCTTCAAGTGGAATCCGACCACGTCGGGCGTGAGGAAGTAGATCGGTTGGCCGAGCATGCCCGCCTCGGCTTCGATCCCGCCGGCGCCCCACGCGACCACGCCGATGCCGTTCACCATGGGGGTGTGGCTGTCGGTGCCGACCAGCGTATCGGGGTAGTAGAGGTCGCCCTTCTTGTGCACGCCGCGGGACAGGTACTCGAGATTCACCTGATGCACGATGCCGATGCCCGGCGGAACCACCTTGAAGGTGTCGAACGCCTGCATCGCCCATTTCATGAACTTGTAGCGCTCCTCGTTCCGCTTGAACTCGATCTTCATGTTGAGGTCGAGCGCGTTCTTCGTGCCGTAGTGGTCGATCTGGATCGAGTGGTCGACCACGAGATCAACCGGCACCAGCGGCTCGACCACCTTGGGATTCTTGCCGAGACGGTCGGCGACGCTGCGCATCGCGGCGAGGTCGGCGAGCGCCGGGATGCCGGTGAGATCCTGCAACAGGATGCGCGAGACCACGAACGGGATTTCCGCAGTGCGCACGGCGTTGGGTTTCCAGTTTGCGAGCTGCCTGACGTGCTCTTCGGTGACCTTCTTGCCGTCGCAGTTGCGCAGCACCGATTCCAGCACGATGCGGATCGACACCGGCAGCCTCGATATCTTCGCGCCGAGCGCGCGCTCGAGCGCCGGCAGCGAGTAGAGCTTGCCGGCGCGGCCGGAGGCCATCTTGAATTCCTGTAGGGTGTTGAAGGGATTCTGAGACATGAAATCTCCCCTGCGTTATGTTTGTCATTCCCGCGCAATCGGGAATCCAGGAGCGAAAATCCGGATACCGCGCTTGGCCGTCCCTCGAAACGCGCTTTCGCTCGTTTTCGCGGGCATGACGTCAGTTTGATCTAGATTACGAACAAGTCCACGAATTCGTTCACGGGCGTCGCCTCCAGGCGCAGGGGGTCCCGGCACAGCTCGAGGATCGCCTGCTGGCGCTCGGGCGGAAAACGGCGCGCGAGGTTCCTGCGGAATTTTTCTTCGAGCAAGGGGATGCCTTCCCGGCGGCGTCGGCGGTGACCGACGGGATATTCTACCGCCAGCTTGCGCGTCGCGGTGCCGTCCCTGAAGAAAATCTGCAGCCGGTTCGCGATCGAGCGCTTCTTCGGGTCGAGATAGTCGCGGCTGTACTGCCTGTTCTCGACGCACGCCATCTTTGCGCGCAGGGCGTCGATGCGCGCATCCGAAGCCGCGTCGTCCTCGTAGTCGCGCGCGGTGAGGTCGCCCTTGATGAGGCCGATCGCGACCATGTACTGGATGCAGTGGTCGCGGTCTGCGGGGTTGGAGAGCGGCCCCTTCTTGTCGATGATGCGGATGGCGGACTCGTGCGTGACGATCTCGATTCTCTTGACTTCGTCGAGGCGATCCCTGACCTCGGGGTGCAGCTCGATCGCCGCCTCGACCGCCGTCTGCGCATGGAACTCGGCGGGAAAGGAGATCTTGAACAGCACGTTCTCCATGACGTAGGAGCGGTAAGGCCGCGTAAACCTGAAAGGCTTTCCCCTGAACAGCACGTCGTAGAAACCCCAGGTCTTCGCGGTCAGGACCGACGGGTATCCCATCTCGCCAGTCTTCGCGATCAGCGCGAGCCGCACTGCGCGCGAGGTCGCGTCCCCCGCCGCCCAGGACTTGCGCGAACCGGTGTTGGGTGCGTGGCGATAGGTCCGCAAGGCTTGACCGTCGAGCCAGGCCTGCGAGACCGCGTTGATCGTTTCCTCGCGCGAGAGGCCGAGCAGGCGCGAGACAACCGCCGTCGAGGCGACCTTCACCAGCACCACGTGGTCGAGCCCGACGCGGTTGAAGCTGTTCTCCAGCGCGATCACGCCCTGGATCTCGTGCGCCTTGATCATGGCGGTGAGCACGCCGCGCACCGTTTGCGGTTTTCCGTTGCGCGAGAGCCAATCGGCGACGGCGAGGATCGCGCCGAGATTGTCGGAGGGGTGGCCCCATTCGGCCGCGAGCCAGGTGTCGTTGAAATCGAGCCAGCGGATCATCGCGCCGATGTTGAACGCCGCCTGCACAGGGTCGAGCTGGTACCGCGTTCCGGGGACGCGCGCGCCCTGGGTGACCGTCGTGCCGGGAACGAGGGGACCGAGGAGCTTGGTGCAGGCGGGATACTCGAGCGCCTCGAGCCCGCAGCCCAGCGTGTCCATCAGGCACAGGCGCGCGGTGTCGTAGGCCTCGGCGCTCTTTATCTCATGCTTGCCGACGTAGTCGGCAATGTCGACTAGCACCTTGTCCGGCTTGGGCCGGACACTGGAAACGAGCGCGGACATCCTACTTCATGGGTTCCGGCGCGGGAGCGCCCGCGGGCTCGGCGGGTTTCGGCGCATCGGCCGGCGCGGCGGAGGGTGCGTCGCTTTGCGTTTCCGGGGCGGGAGCTGCCTCTCCCGCGGGCGCCGGGGCGAAGCGCGTTGCGCTCGGCGGGAGCCGCAGGCAGTGGTAGCTCGCGCCGGCCCGCTTGAGCTCCATCGCCGCGGTCTTCGATTTCGTCGGTGTTTCGGGCCGCACCATGAAGGGCTCGCCACGGGCCGGAGTGATCTTCCACCATCCGTCGGCGTCCGCCGTGACGTCCGAATTTCCGTAGACCTCCCGGGTGAAGCCGTCCACCTCGAGCGCGAAGGCGGCCTGGTCGGGCGCCTTGGCCGTGCCGGTATCGACATACAGGATCGGCGGCTTGTTGCCGTACTTGATCCCCGGCTGCCGGCATTCCCAGGTGCCGACCATGTCGTCCGCGGGTCCGGCGATGGCGATTCCGGCGGCCCAGCATGCGGCCAGCGCGGCGAAGGGTAGCATCTTCATTTCGGTCTCCTTCCGGGCAATCGAGCTACCCGCGATCCTTCAATGATACCCATTTGCGGTTCTCGGGGCCGGTGTAGTTGGCGCCGGGCCGGATGATTTTTCCGTCGATCCTCTGCTCGATGACGTGAGCCGACCAGCCCGAGGTGCGCGAGATGACGAATATCGGAGTAAACATCGCCGTCGGCACGCCCATCCGATGGTAGGAGACCGCGCTGTACCAGTCGAGGTTGGCGAACATCTTCTTCTCGCGCCACATCACCTGCTCGATGCGCTCGGCGATGTCGAAGAGCTTCATGTCGTTCTGCGTCTTCGAGAGCCGGCGGGCGACTTCCTTGATCACCTTGTTACGCGGGTCGCCCGTGGTATAGACCGGATGGCCGAAACCGATGACGATCTCCTTCGCCTGGATACGCCGCACCACGTCGGCCTCGGCCTGAGCCGGGTCGTCGTAGCGGCTGAGCACATCGAAGGCGAACTCGTTCGCACCACCGTGCTTGGGGCCGCGCAGCGCGCCGATGCCCCCGCAAATCGCGGAGTACATGTCCGATCCCGTCCCCGCGATCACCCGGGCAGTGAAGGTCGATGCGTTGAATTCGTGCTCGGCGTAGAGGATGAGCGAGGTGTGCATCTCGCGCACCCACGAGGCCGACGGCGGCCGACCGTGCAGCAGGTGCAGGAAGTGTCCCCCGATCGAGTCGTCGTCCGTTTCGACTTCGATGCGCCGGCCGTTGTGGCTGAAGTGATGCCAGTAAAGCAGCATCGAGCCGAGGGACGCCATCAGCCGGTCGGCGATGTCGCGGGCGCCCGGCGCGCCGTGGTCGTCCTTTTCGGGGAGTACCGTGCCGAGCACCGAAACGCCGGTGCGCATGACGTCCATCGGGTGGGCGGAGGCGGGGACGCGCTCGAGAGCGGACTTGACCGGCGCGGGGAGCCCGCGCAGCGCCCGGAGCTTGGTCTTGTAGCCGGTGAGCTCCGCCGCCGACGGAAGCTTTTCATGGACCAGGAGGTAGGCGATCTCCTCGAATTCGGCCTGGTCGGCGAAATCGAGAATATCGTAGCCGCGGTAGTGCAGATCGTTGCCGCTCCGTCCGACCGTGCACAAGGCCGTGTTGCCCGCGGGCACGCCGGACAGGGCGACCGATTTCTTCGGCTTCGGCGCGGCTGCGGCTTCGCTCAAGATTTGCCCCTGGCGAACAGCCGGTCGAGCTTGCGCTCGTAGGCGTGGTAGTCGAGGTACTCGTAGAGCTCGGCGCGCGTTTGCATGAGGTCGAGCACGCCCTTCTGCGTACCCTCCTTGCGGATCGCATTGTAGACCCTGAGGGCGGCGGCGTTCATCGCGCGGAACGCCGAAAGCGGGTAGAGGGCGATGGCCACGCCGGCCGAGCGCAGCTCCTCCACCGTATACAGCGGCGTCGCGCCGAACTCCGTGATGTTGGCGAGCACGGGCACCTTTACCGCGTCGGCGAATTTCCGGTACATGGAAAGCTCCGTCATCGCTTCGGGAAAGATCGCGTCCGCTCCCGCCTCGACGCAGGCGCGGGCGCGCTCGATCGCGCGCTCCAGGCCTTCCACTGCCAACGCGTCGGTACGCGCCATGACGACGAAATCCGCATCGGTCTTCGCGTCCACGGCCGCCTTGATGCGGTCCACCATCTCTTCGCGGGAGACGAGCTCCTTCCCGGGCCGATGCCCGCAGCGCTTGGCTCCCACCTGATCCTCGATGTGCATCGCAGCGGCGCCCGCCTTGATGAGCGACCTCACGGTGCGGGCGATATTGAAGGCGCTCGCTCCGAATCCGGTGTCGACGTCTACCAGCAGGGGAAGCGTGCAAACGTCCGTGATCCGGCGGACGTCGGTCAGAATATCTTCGAGATTGCTGATACCGAGATCCGGGATCCCAAGCGAGCCGGCGGCGACGCCGCCTCCCGACAGATAGACCGACCTGAATCCGGTCCGCTCGACGAGCCGCGCGTGGTACGCGTTGATGGCGCCCACGCATTGCAGGGGCTTTTCCGCCTGCATGGCGGTGCGGAATCGGGCTCCGGCTGACATGGCGCCTATTCTATCGCCGCCAGCAGCCGGAGGTTCGTTGTGCCGCAGGACTGCAAGGCGAGAAAGGGCTCGACGGGTTCGTCCGGACCGGGACTCAAGCTGCGCGCAACGGCCTGGCCCGCGCTAGCCGAGAAGCTCTCTCACGCTGTCGCGTTCCTCCTGCAGCTCCTTCAGCGTCGCCTGCATGCGAGCGCGGCCGAAGTCGCTGATCGGGAGGCCCTTCACGATCCGGTATTTGCCGTCCTTGCAGGTCACGGGATGGCCGTAGATGACCCCTTCTGGAATTCCATAGCTGCCGTCGGAGGGGATTCCCATGCTGACCCAGTCGCCGGCGCGCGTGCCCAGCGCCCAGTCGCGGACGTGGTCCATGGCGGCATTTGCCGCGCTCGCCGCCGAGGAAAACCCGCGCGCCTCGATGATTGCAGCGCCGCGTTTCTGCACCGTGGGCATGAAGGTGTTCTCGAGCCACTGCTGATCGCCGATCATCGGCCAAATCTTCTTGCCCCCGATTTCCGCCTGAAAGACGTCGGGATACTGAGTCACAGAGTGATTGCCCCAGACGCATACCTTGCGGACAGAGGCGAGGGGCTTGCCGATCTTCTGCGCAATCTGGCTCACAGCTCGATTGTGGTCGAGCCGCATCATCGCCGTGAATTGGTGCGGCCTCAGGCCTGGAGCGTTCTTCATGGCGATCAGGCAGTTGGTGTTCGCGGGATTGCCCACGACCAGGACCTTCACCTTGCGGCTCGCCACCGCGTCAAGCGCTTTGCCCTGAGGAGCGAAGATCTTCCCGTTCGCCTCGAGCAGGTCCTTGCGTTCCATTCCCGGGCCGCGCGGACGCGCGCCGACCAGAAGCGCCACTTCCGCATCCTTGAACGCGACCATCGGATCGGAGGTCGCGACCATGCCCTGGAGCAGCGGAAACGCGCAGTCGTCGAGCTCCATCATCACGCCTTTCAGCGCTTTTTGCGCCTTCTCGTCCGGGATCTCGAGCATCTGAAGGATGACGGGCTGGCTCTTTCCGAGCATTTCGCCGCTGGCAATTCTGAAAAGCAGGCTGTAGCCGATTTGCCCTGCGGCGCCGGTTACAGCGACACGGACTGGAGATTTGGGCATGAGCTGTTTCCTCGAAGAAGGCGAGAATATATCCGGCCTTGGGCTTTTGCGCAGCACAATGGGAAAGGGAAGCCTGCTATAATCTTGCCTTCCGTCAGGATCCCGAACGAGCTCACGAATTGCGGAAGGATGCCGTTACATGTCTGATCTGGCGGCGAAAAAGAAGCGTCCTCTCTGGTACAACCTCAGTCCTCTCAGTCTCCCGCTCCCGGGTCTGGTTTCGATTCTGCATCGAGCGAGCGGCGCGCTGCTTTTCCTCGGCCTGGTCTGGTTCCTGTTTCTGCTCGACATGAGCCTTGGCTCGGAAACCGGATTCGCGCGGGCTCGCGCCTATGTCGGCCACCCGCTGGTGAAGCTTTCGCTTCTCGGATTCCTCTGGGCGTACCTGCATCACTTCTGCGCCGGAATCCGGTACTTGTTCCTGGATATCGACAAGGGAGTCGATCTGCCGGCAGCGCGCTTATCCAGCTACGCCGTGCTCGCGGTGAGTCTCGCGCTCACGGCGCTTCTCGGGGTGAAGCTGTGGTGAAACGCACCGTGGTCGGCGCGCACTACGGCCTCTCGGGCTGGCTCGCGCAGCGCATCACCGCCCTGGTGATGGCGCTGGCCACGATCGTCATCGTCTGCGGGATCTGGAGCGCGTCGCCTCCGGACTATGCCGCATGGAAAGGCCTCTTCGGGAAATGGTGGATGTTTCTTTCGCTGAGCCTGTTCCTGCCGAGCGTGATGCTGCACGCCTGGGTGGGCATGCGCGACATCCTCATGGATTACATCAAGCCGACGGGAATCCGTCTGGCGCTGGAAATTGCGACCCTGCTTGCGCTCGTCTTCTACACGGTCTGGGCGATGCAGATCCTCTGGAGGAACTGAATTGGCGCTCTCCAGGCGCAGGTTCGATGCGATCGTGGTCGGTGCGGGCGGCGCGGGGCTTCGCGCCGCGCTCCAACTCTCCGAGGCCGGATTGAGCGTTGCGGTGCTGTCGAAGGTATTTCCGACGCGCTCGCATACGGTCGCAGCGCAGGGCGGCATCGGCGCGGCTCTCGGCAACATGGACGAGGACTCCTGGCTGTGGCACATGTACGACACCGTGAAGGGTTCGGACTGGCTGGGAGACCAGGACTCGATCGAGTACATGTGCCGCGAAGCGCCCAAGGTCGTGTACGAACTCGAGCACTTCGGCATTCCGTTCGACCGAAACGAGAATGGAACGGTGTATCAGCGCCCGTTCGGCGGTCATTCGCAGAATTTCGGCGAGCGGCCGGTGCAGCGCTCCTGCTGCGCAGCCGACCGCACCGGACACGCGATGCTGCATACCTTGTATCAAAGGAACGTGAGGGCGCGCACCCAGTTCTTCGTGGAGTGGATGGCGCTCGACCTGATCCGCGATGCGAGCGGACAGGCGCTGGGAGTCACGGCCCTGGAGATGGAAACCGGCGAGGTCATGATCCTCCAGGGGCGGGCGACGCTGTTCGCCACCGGCGGGGCAGGACGGATCTACGCCTCGTCCACCAACGCCTTCATCAACACCGGCGACGGTCTGGGCATCGCGGCTCGCGCGGGGATCCCGCTCGAGGACATGGAGTTCTGGCAGTTCCATCCCACCGGAGTGGCCGGCGCGGGCATTCTCATCACCGAGGGGGTGCGGGGGGAGGGCGGGTATCTGCTCAACAAGTCCGGAGAGCGCTTCATGGAGCGCTACGCGCCGAACCTCAAGGACCTCGCCTCGCGCGACGTCGTGTCGCGGGCGATGGCGACCGAGATCAAGGAAGGGCGGGGCGCCGGGCCTCAGGGCGACTACCTGCTGCTGAAGCTCGATCACCTGGGTCCAAAAGTCATCGACAAGCGGCTGCCGGGAATCCGCGAGATCTCCAAGAAATTCGCCAGCGTCGATCCGGTAAAGGACCCCATTCCCGTGGTGCCGACGGCGCACTACATGATGGGCGGCATTCCGACCAACTACCGTGGCGAGGTCATCGCGCCGCGGGGATCCGATCTCGAAAGCGCGGTGCCAGGGTTCTACGCGGCCGGCGAATGCGCTTGCGCGTCGGTCCATGGGGCGAACCGCCTGGGCACCAATTCCCTGACGGATCTTCTGGTGTTCGGCAAGGCTGCGGCAGAGTCGATGATCCGGTTTCTCGGGGAAAACCCCGGCTTCAAGGATCTGGCCGCAGACGCAGGCGGGCGCACGCTCGAGCGGCTCTCCCGGCTCGACGGCCAGAAGAACGGGGAGTCGGTCGCTGAAGTCTCGGCCGAGATGCGCCGCACCATGCAGGCGCACTGCGGCGTGTTCCGTTTTCCGGACCTGCTGGCCGAGGGGGTAAAGAAGATCCGCGCGCTCTCGGACCGGGTGACGCGCATCGAGATCAGAGACAAGAGCAAGGTGTTCAATACCGCTCGGGTCGAGGCCCTGGAGCTCGATAACCTGATGGAGGTCGCGCGAGCCTCCATGGTTTCGGCCGAGGCGCGCAAGGAGTCGCGCGGGGCGCACGATCGCGCGGACTGCCACAATCGCGACGACGCCAACTGGCTCAAACATACGCTGTGGTACAAGGACGGCGACCGGCTCGCCTACAAGCCGGTGCACATGAAGCCGCTGACCGCGAGCACCATCGAACCCAAGGTGCGGACGTACTAGGCATCCACGATTTCGGAGAACCCATGCGCTTCCGGATATTCCGCTACGACCCGGACAAGGACGAGAAGCCCACCATGCAGGACTACGATGTGCGTCTCGACCCGCACGACCGGATGCTGCTCGACGCGCTGATACGCATCAAGGAGCAGGACGACAGCCTCTCAATGCGGCGTTCCTGCCGGGAAGGCGTGTGCGGCTCGGATGCGATGAATATCAACGGGCGGAACGGGCTCGCCTGCATCACCAAGCTTGCCGATCTGCGGGAGCCCGTGGAGTTGCGGCCGCTGCCCGGGCTGCCGGTCATCCGCGACCTGATCGTGGACATGACGCAGTTCTTCAAGCAATACCATTCGATCAAGCCCTATCTGATCAACGACGACCCGCCGCCGGAGAGGGAGCGGCTGCAGAGTCCGGCGGAGCGCGAAGAGCTGGATGGCCTCTATGAATGCATTCTGTGCGCCTGCTGCTCGACTTCCTGTCCGTCGTTCTGGTGGAACCCCGACAAGTTTGTCGGGCCGGCCGGCCTGCTGCAGGCCTACCGCTTCCTCGCCGACAGCAGGGACCAGGCGGCAGCCGAGCGGCTCGACGATCTGGAGGATCCGTACCGCCTGTTCCGCTGTCACACCATCATGAACTGCGTGGACGTGTGTCCAAAGAACCTGAACCCGACGCGCGCCATAGGCAAGATCAAGGAACTGATGGTCAAACGGTCGGTGTGACTGCGATGACTCCGGTGGAGATGAACCGTTTGCGCTGGCACTGCCGCCGCGGCCGGCTCGAGAACGATCTGGTGCTGGGGCGGTTCCTCGAAGTGCACGCAGCGCGGCTCGAGGGCGACCGGCTCGCCGCCTTCCGGGTGCTGCTCGACTACAGCGACGACGAGCTGTGGGCCCTGATCAGCGGGCGCGGGCAGAGCGGCGACCCGGCGATCGAGGAAGTAGTCCAGATGCTGCGGCGTTGCTAGGTGCCGCATTCCGATGGAGAGAACGCAATGAACTCCGCGAAGAAGGCCGTCCTTTCATACGGCGAAGGCAAGTCGGTCGAGTTCCCGGTCCTGCCCGGCAGCATCGGCCCCGAGGTCGTCGATATCCGCACGCTCTACACCAAGACCGGGATGTTCACCTACGACCCGGGGTTCCTCTCCACGGCGAGCTGCAGCTCCAGGATCACGTATATCGATGGCGATCAGGGCGTGCTCCTGTACCGCGGGTACCCGATCGAGCAGCTGGCTACGCATTGCGATTTCCTCGAAGTGTGTTATCTGCTCCTCAACGGAGAGCTGCCCAACAAGAAGCAAAAGGCGGAATTCGACAACATCGTCACCCATCACACGATGGTGCATGAGCAGCTGGCGCGGCTCTATACGGGATTCAGGCGCGATTCACACCCGATGGCGGTGATGGTCGGCGTGGTGGGAGCGCTCTCCGCCTTCTATCACGACTCGCTCGACATCAATAACCCGGCGCATCGCGAGATCTCGGCGTTCCGGCTGATCGCGAAGCTGCCGACCATCGTGGCGATGGCCTATAAGTACTCGATCGGCCAGCCCTTCATCTATCCGAAGAACGACCTGTCCTACACCGAGAATTTCATGCGCATGATGTTCGCCGTGCCCACGGAGGAGTACAAGGTGAGCCCGGTGCTGGTGAAGGCCCTCGATCGTATCTTCATCCTGCACGCCGACCACGAGCAGAACGCCTCGACCTCGACGGTGCGCCTTGCCGGCTCATCGGGTGCGAACCCGTTCGCCTGTATCGCTTCGGGGATCGCTTGCCTGTGGGGACCGGCGCATGGCGGGGCAAACGAGGCCTGCCTCAATATGCTCGAGGAGATCGGAGACGTCTCCAAGGTCGGCGAATTCATCAGGAAGGCGAAGGACAAGAACTCCGGCGTCCGGCTGATGGGCTTCGGGCATCGCGTGTACAAGAACTACGACCCGCGCGCGAAGCTGATGCGCGAGACCTGCCACGAGGTTCTGGAAGAGCTCGGCCTGCACGACGATCGCCTGTTCAAACTGGCGATCACGCTCGAAAAGATAGCGCTCGAAGACGACTACTTCGTGCAACGCAAGCTCTACCCCAACGTGGACTTCTATTCCGGCATCGTGCAGCGTGCGCTCGGCATCCCGGTCTCGATGTTTACCTGCATCTTTTCGCTTGCCCGGACGGTGGGCTGGATCGCGCAGTGGCAGGAGATGATCACGGACCCGGAGTACAAGATCGGCCGGCCACGGCAGCTCTACAACGGCGCGGCGCAGCGGCAATTCATGCCGATCAGCAAGCGCTGAGCGCGGGGAAGCCGGCGGCTCCCGCCGCAGCGGAGAACGACATGAGCAGCATGAAGGACTTCTTTTCCAGCTCGTACATGTTCGGCGCGAACGCGCCCTTCATCGAGGAGCTCTACGAGTCCTATCTCGGCAATCCGCAATCCGTTCCCGCGCAGTGGCGCGACTACTTCGACACGCTGCAGCAGGTGCCGGCCGGGGCTTCGGGCGAAAAGGCGGGCGGGCGCGACGTGGCGCACGCCCCGGTGATCGAGGCCTTCGCGCAGCGGGTGAAGGCCGGCGCGGCCCGGCCGGCTCCGGCCGTCGCGGGCCTCGACCGCAAGCAGGTTTCGGTCATACAGCTCGTCGCGGAGTACCGTGTCCGCGGCGTGTTCCTCGCCGACATCGATCCGCTGAAGCGGCGGGAACGACCGAGCATCGCGGAGCTCGAGCCGGGATACTACGATCTCACCGACGCCGACATGGACACGGTATTCAATACCGGATCGTTCATCGGCCCGGAACAGGCGAGTTTGCGCGAGATCATCCGCGCGCTGAAGGAGACTTATTGCGGAACGATCGGTGTCGAGTACATGTACATCGCGAATCGCTCCGAGAAGCGCTGGATCCAGGAACGCCTCGAGCCGGTTCGCGCAAGGCCGAGTTTCTCCCCGGACTACAAGCGCCACATCCTCGAGCGCCTCACGGCGGCGGAGGGCCTGGAGCGGTTTCTTCACACGCGCTACGTCGGGCAAAAGCGCTTCTCGCTCGAAGGCGGCGACACCCTGATCCCGGTGCTCGACAATCTCCTGCAGCGTGCGGGCGAAGTCGGGGTGCAGGAGCTGGTGATCGGCATGGCGCACCGGGGACGCCTCAACGTGCTGGTCAATACGCTGGGCAAGATGCCGAAGGATCTGTTTGCGGAGTTCGAGGGCAAGCACGACGACTCGGTCCTCGCCGGTGACGTGAAGTATCACCAGGGATTCTCTTCCGACATCAACACGCCGGGTGGCCCGATGCACCTGACGCTCGCTTTCAACCCCTCGCACCTGGAGATCGTGAACCCGGTGGTCGAGGGCTCGGTCCGGGCGCGCCAGCACCGCAGGAAGGACCGTCGCGGCGAACAGGTGTTGCCGGTCCTGATCCACGGCGATGCGGCGGTGGCCGGCCAGGGCGTGGTGATGGAGACGCTCAATCTCTCGCAGACGCGCGGCTACGGCACCGGCGGCACGGTGCATATCGTGGTGAACAACCAGATCGGGTTCACCACTTCCGATCCCCGCGACACGCGCTCCACCCTTTACTGCACCGACGTAATGAAGATGGTGGAGGCGCCGATCTTTCACGTGAACGGCGACGATCCGGACGCGGCGGTCATGGCGATCGAAATCGCTCTTGATTACCGCATGAAATTCAAGAAGGATGTGGTCGTGGATCTCGTGTGCTTCCGCAAGCTCGGTCACAACGAGCAGGACGAGCCGATGGTGACCCAGCCGCTCATGTACAAGATCATCAACCAGCACCCGGGCACGCGAAAGCTCTACGCGGAAAGATTGCTTGCCCAGGGCGTGATCGGCCCGGAGGACGCGGACAAGATGGTCGCGGGCTTCCGCCAGGCGCTCGACGCGGGCTATCACACGAACAAGACGATCCTCTCCAACTACAAGCCTCCGTTCGCCGTGGACTGGTCGAAGTACCGGGACACGCGCTGGGATGAGAACGACGACACCACGCTGCCGCTTGGCGAACTGCGGATGCTGGCAGAGAAGCTCACGACGGTCCCGCCCAATTTCAAGCTGCACCCGCGCGTCGAGAAGATCATCGCCGACCGGCGCCTCATGGGACAGGGCAAGATGCCGGTGGACTGGGGCATGGCGGAAAACCTGGCCTATGCCTCGCTTCTCAAGGACGGCTTTGCGGTCCGGATTTCCGGACAGGACAGCGCACGAGGCACCTTCTTTCACCGCCATGCGGTCCTGCACGACCAGAACCGGGAGAAGTGGGACGCGGGCTCCTATATCCCGCTCAATCACATCGCTCCGAACCAGGGGGATTTCGTCGTCATCGACTCGGTGCTTTCCGAGGAGGCGGTGCTCGGTTTCGAATACGGGTACTCGACATCCGAACCGAACGAACTCGTGGTCTGGGAAGCCCAGTTCGGCGATTTCGCCAACGGTGCGCAGGTGGTGATCGACCAATTCATCGCGGCAGGCGAAGTGAAGTGGGGCCGCATCTGCGGGCTGGTGATGCTGCTGCCGCACGGCTACGAGGGGCAGGGTCCCGAGCATTCTTCCGGGCGCATCGAACGCTACCTGCAGTTGTGCGCGGACCATAACATCCAGGTGTGCGTGCCGGCGACGCCCGTGCAGATGTTTTTCCTCCTGCGCCGGCAAATGATCCGTCCCTATCGCAAGCCGCTTGTCATCTTCACGCCGAAGAGCCTGCTCCGCCACAAGGAGTCGGTGTCGCCGCTCGAGGAGTTCGCGGAGAGCAAGTTCAGCCCGGTGAACGCCGAGTGGGACCAGGACATCCGGCCAGAGAACGTCAAGCGGGTGATCTTCTGCAGCGGCAAGATGTTCTTCGATCTGCGCGCCGCGCGCAAGGAGCGCGGCATTCGCGACGTCGCCATCGAGCGCATCGCGCAGCTCTATCCCTTCCCGCACGATGCATTCCAGGAGCGGCTCGACCTCTACGCGAACGCGAGTGAGGTCCTGTGGTGTCAGGAGGAACCGGCGAACCAGGGAGCCTGGTACTGGATCCAGCGCTACCTGCTGCAGCACATGCGCGAGAACCAGATCCTCGCCTACTCGGCGCGTCCTTCCTCGGCCTCGCCCGCCGTGGGCTACACGTCGCTGCACAACGAGCAACAGAAGGAAGTCCTCGATGCGGCCTTCAGGCCGGCAACGGACAACCTGGTGCGGTCGGTGCAAGGCACGGGCCGGGCGCCTCGCGCCGCGCGTCGTACGAGATAGCGCGGGGCCGGCATGCTCGTTGACGTCAAGGTGCCGCAGCTCTCCGAATCGGTCGCGGAAGCCACGCTGCTCGCGTGGCACAGGAAGGTCGGCGAGGCGGTGAAGCGCGACGAGAACCTGATCGACATCGAGACCGACAAGGTCGTGCTCGAGTTGCCTGCGCCCGCCGACGGCGTGCTCGCGAAGATCATCAAGAGCGACGGGGGCACCGTGAAGGCGGGCGAGGTCATCGCCACGATCGACACCGACGGGAAAGCGGCCGCTTCGGCGGTGCCGCCGAAGGCGCAGCCACCGGCCGCCCCTGCGCCGGCGGGCAAGCAGCCGGCGGCTGCGGCGCCTGCCATGCCTGCGGCAAGGAAGCTCGCCGAGGAAAAGGGCCTCGATACCGGAATGATTGCGGGCAGTGGGAGAGGCGGGCGCGTCACCAAGGCCGACGTGCTCGATCAGGCGGCGAAAGCGCCTGCGGCGCCCGCGACGCCGTCACCCACGGCCAGGCCTCCGCTGCCGCAGCCATCCGCGCCGGTCAGCGTGGAGAAAGTCCTCGCCGACCGGCCCGAGCAGCGCGTGCCCATGAGCCGCCTGCGCGCGCGCATCGCCGAGCGCCTCGTGCAGTCGCAATCGACCGCGGCCATCCTCACCACGTTCAATGAAGTCAACATGCAGCCGGTGATGGACCTGCGCAGGAAATACCAGGAGCGCTTCGAGAAAGAGCACGGAGTGCGCCTTGGCTTCATGTCGTTCTTCGTCAGGGCGGCGGTGCATGCCCTCAAGAAGTATCCGATCGTCAATGCCTCGATCGATGGGAACGACATCGTCTACCACGGGTATTTCGACATCGGCGTCGCAGTCGGCAGTCCGCGGGGTCTGGTCGTGCCTATCCTGCGCGATGCCGACCAGATGAGCTTCGCCGAGATCGAGAAGAAGATCGCGGATTTCGGCAGGCGTGCCCGGGACGGGAAGCTCACGATCGAGGAGCTCACCGGCGGCACCTTCTCGATCTCGAATGGGGGCGTTTTCGGCTCGATGCTCTCCACCCCCATCATCAACCCGCCCCAGTCGGCGATTCTCGGCGTTCACCTGACCAAGGACAGGCCGGTGGTGGAGGACGGACAGATCGTCATCCGGCCGATCAACTACCTCGCTCTTTCCTACGATCACCGCATCATCGACGGCCGCGAAGCGGTGCTGTCGCTGGTGGCGATGAAGGAGGCGCTCGAGGATCCCGCGCGCCTCCTTCTCGACCTTTAAGGCGCGCCCACATGGCTCAATCGTTTGATGTCGTCATCATCGGCGGCGGACCTGGCGGCTACGTCGCGGCGATCCGCGCCGCGCAACTCGGCCTGAAGACGGCCTGCATCGACGACTGGCGCGGCGCGGACGGCAAGCCGGCACTGGGCGGGACCTGCACCAACGTCGGCTGCATTCCCTCGAAGGCCTTGCTGCAGTCTTCCGAGAACTTCGAGCAGGC
>Ga0187773_10000277_pt1 | contig 20976 bp, 16 predicted proteins | sample 0216_BV02_MP05_1_FD_133133 | JGI IMG/M metagenome (GOLD analysis project Ga0187773, IMG submission 133133) | Tropical peat soil microbial communities from peatlands in Department of Meta, Colombia - 0216_BV02_MP05_10_MG | ecosystem: Environmental > Terrestrial > Soil > Wetlands > Peat | place...
AAATCGATCTTAGAAATTTGTGGCCAAGACATATCCTCCCTGCTCCGAACGAATCATTAGCTGAGGTATGGTATCCAAGATCGGGGTCAAATAGATCTGGCTTAAAACCACCGCATGGCCATGGGTCGATAAAAAACGACGGAGGTCTTCCCCCTGGTTCGCCTTGAAAAAAACGGCACCCCGGCGGGCATAAAAAAGGATGCTGGGCTTTTTCAGGCCGAAGACGACGAGGGACTCCTCGGGACGAATCCACCCTCGCGTTTCTTGAGTCAGGTTTCGCAACGGCATTTGAACATACGAGCTCACCGATGGAATAAAGTCGAACAACAAGACAAATACAAAGACCCCCATCATGAGGATCAACAGCATAAAACCCGCCCACGGTCTTGTGAGACGCAGAAGGGCATAGTAGGTCATCACCCCGATCAAGGGAACCGCAGCCATGATCATCAAGACACCGTTCAGGTCGATCGGTTGGGCCAAGAAGGGAGCCAAGGCTCCGTACTTCACCCGTGCCCATTCGATCCCTTGCGGAATGGACAAAATAAGGACGGCCGCAACAACGGTCAAGCCACCCATCAACCCAACCGTAAGTCGGTTTTCAACCCGGGTCGTCAACCATGCAGCATCCATCCTCTGGTCCAGGTAGCATGCCACCCAAATAGCCAATGCCGGAAAGGCGGGTGCGATATAACTGGGAAGCTTTGTGCCGGCCAATGTAAAGAAAATGAAGACGACGGCGACCCATAACAACAGAAACCATTCAAACGGATGGTTTGCCGGAAATCGACCGAGATTCTTCCATCGCTCCGGTAAATTGGAACCGTGCAAGATCGAAACAACGGAAGCGGGTAAGAACGCCACCCAGGGGAAAAAACCGATCGCCAGGACTCCCAGATAATAGAACGGCGCCCCCGCATGCCCTCCGATGACTGAAGTAAACCGCTCGATATTATGGTGGAGGAAGAATGATTTCCAAAAAACCTCCCCGTGAAGCCGAAACATCGCCGCATACCACGGCACGGCAACCGCACAAAAGATCAAGATCCCCCATCCTAATTGAATCTCACGAAACAGTTTTTTCAGCGGACCGACGGTGACGATAAAAAGGAAAATCACCGATCCGGGTAGGACAAGACCGACCGGGCCTTTGGTCAAAACCGCCAGGGCGGCGGTCAGATAGATCCCGACGACCCAGATAGCGCGCTCTGTTTTGTAGAGCATATAGAAGCTGGCCACCGCCGCCGTGATAAAGAAGACGAGGAGCATATCGGTTAAGGCGGCGTGAGAAATCACCACCATCTCAAGGCTGCTGGCCAGGATGAGCATCGCCAACAATCCCGCGCGTGGGCTTGCGACCCGGCGGGTTAAACCATAGGTCACCATCAAAAGTGCGAGACCGAAAACGGCAGAGGTCAACCGTGCCGAAAATTCGGACAGCCCAAAGGTCTTGAAGGCCGTCGCCATGAACCAGTACAACAGAATGGGTTTGTCGAAATCGGGTGAGTAGTTAAATTGTGGAGTGAGCCAATTGCCCGATTCAACCATTTCACGGGCAGTTTCGGCATAAATCGCCTCGTCCAGATCAAAGAGCGGCACGGCCCCGAGTTGATAGAAGAAAAGAAACCCTCCCAACATCAGCGCTGGCCAGAAGCCGGTGTCCCGGGTCATGATTTAAGGTACCCCAACTTCAACCGCGATGCCCATATACCGATCAAGACGCCCAAAACGGCCCCGACGAACACGTCCGAGGCAAAATGAGCGTCGATATAAATCCGTGTAATGGCGACGAGAACCGCGAGGGAATACCAGATCCATTGGCCGGCCGGGTAAAAGGAGGACAGAACAGCCGCCATGGCAAAGGAGGAGAGGGCATGTCCGGATGGAAAGGAGTCATGGCCGCTCTGCAATGAAGAACCCCATCCGACGATCCCCTGGTCCGCCAACCTGGGCCGAGGCCGCCCGATTAAATGCTTAATCGTTTGGACCGCGAGACCGGAAACCGCCAGGGCGATGAGGCTCAACACGGCGGCCTTCGCCAATTTAAAGTTTCCTCGCAGGTAGCCGATCCCGAGGAGAACTGCCGCTATGGCCGCCAAAACCCAACCGACCCCGAGCCAGGTAAGTATATGCATCAGTTTGAACAGAAAGTGGATCCGGTGATCTTTGAGCAGGGTGCGGATCGGTCCATCTTCAAGAAAGACCAACGGAAGAAGCGCAACGATCATCGCCGTCCAAATCAAGCCGGTTCGGCTCATCCGCAATCGATCGGCAGAATCCGAGATCGGGTTAATCATCAAACCCCATTTTCTCTCGCAGGATATAAAGCGGACGGCGTTTGACCTCTTCATAGGTTCGTCCCAGATACTCGCCCATCATTCCCAGAACGATCAATTGAATACCGGCCAGGAACAGAACCGCCACCATGAGCGAGCCCCACCCGTGGGTGGGAAACCCCAGGAGCTCGGTCTGATTGAAGAAAAAACGACCGAAAATCACAAAGAGTCCGAAAAGGAAACTCACGACCGATACGATCAGTCCGAGATAGATCGCGACGCGCAGCGGAGCAAACGAAAAAGAGGTCACCCCATCCCAAGCCAGCTTGAGCATCTTTCCGAACGGATATTTTGTGCTCCCGGCGAACCGTTCGTTTCGTGGATAGAGGACCCCCGTCTGGCGAAAGCCGACCCAGAGCGTCAGTCCGCGGACAAATCGGTGACGTTCCCCAAGCATCCGAAACGCCTCCACGACTTTTCGGTCCAGCAGCCGGAAGTCGCCGGCATCCATCGGAAGATCGAGGTTGCCGATTCTCCGCATGAGGGTGTAAAACAGCCTGGCCGTGGTCCGCTTAAACCAAGTATCCGTTTTTCGACTCTCGCGGACCGCATAAACCACCTCATATCCGTCACGCCATTTGTCCAGCAACCGTGGGATCGTCTCGGGCGGATCCTGGAGATCCGCGTCGATCACCACCACCGCATCCCCTTTTGCGTGATCCAATCCCGCCGTCAAGGCGATCTGGTGGCCGAAATTTCTGGAGAACTGAAGCACCCTGACGGATTTATCCCACTGGACAAGTTCCGACAGGATCTTTGCCGTGCCGTCATGGCTACCATCGTCCACAAATATGATCTCGGTGCCCGACAACCCCCGCAGTTCTTTAAGAACTGCATGAAGCCGTTTGTAGAATTCATGCAAGACAGCCTCTTCATTATAGACCGGAACCACGACGCTCAGGAGGGGTCTGTCCGGCAAGGCCATATCGGCTTCTCCATTTATAATTGAGGGCCCGTGCGGAAATTTTTCACCCGGCCGCCTTCAAGCTCTTGATCCCTTTGAGAGCAATGTCCATGCGGCAATGCATGCCTGCGAACCGGATCCGGCTGATGGCCTCATAGGCGAGATCCCGAGCCTGCTGAAAATCACGTCCACTGGCTGTTACGCCCAAGACGCGCCCACCGGCCGTCACTAATTCTCCGTCACGAAGAACGGTTCCGGCATGGAAAACCACCACGCCGTTTTTGGCCTCGGCTAGTTCGATCCCCCGAATCGATTGCCCGGATTCATAGGTCGCCGGATATCCCTTCGCGGTCAGAACAACGCAGACCGAAACGTTCGGACTCCACCGAACTCGGATGCGATCCAAGGTCCCGACTGTCAATGCCTCAAATATCTCGACCAAATCGCTCTCCAATCGTGTCAGGATCACCTGCGTCTCCGGATCGCCAAAACGTGCATTATACTCCAGAACCTTCGGACCGCCTTGTGTCAGCATCAAACCCGTATACAATATCCCTTGAAACGGCCTTCCCTCCCGGGCCATACCGTCGATCGTGGGACGGACGATTTCGCGAAGGACCTGTTCCTGCAGGTTTTCCGAGAGAACGGTCGCGGGGGAATATGCGCCCATCCCTCCCGTATTGGGACCCTGATCCTGATCAAAGACTCGCTTGTGATCCTGCGACGTCACCATTGGGACGATGGTCTTACCATCCGTAAAAACCAGGAAGGACACCTCTTCGCCTTCCAACCGGTCTTCCAGCAGAATCCGATTCCCGGCTTCACCGAATGTCTTACGGCGCATGATCAGGTCAATCGCCTGGATCGCCTCGGCCTCATCCTGAGCAACAATAACCCCCTTGCCAGCGGCCAGCCCGTCCACCTTGACCACAAGTGGAGCCCCACGATCTTTGGCGTATTGGATAGCCGGTTCCGGTTCGTAAAAAATTTGGGCACGGGCGGTGGGAATGCGATGGCGTTCCATGAAGGATTTCGAAAAGACTTTGCTGAATTCAATCTCGGCTGCACTTCTGGATGGCCCGACAATCCGGAGGCCGGCTTCCCGAAAGCGGTCAGCGATTCCCATCGTCAGCGGTCCCTCCGGCCCCACGACCGTTAGATCAATCGCTTCGCTTTTCGCAAGATCCAGGAGACCATTTAAATCTTCGGGCTTGATGGGTACACAACGGGCGTAGCGAGCGATTCCGGGATTGCCAGGGGCGCAATACAGCGCCTCCACCCTTGGACTCTGGGCCAACTTCCAGACCAGGGCATGCTCCCGACCGCCGCTTCCGATGACGAGGATTTTCATAGGACCATGTAAAGGATAAGATATTTAATTCAGGTTATGAAAATGTCTCGATCTGTTGAGCCTGCTCAATAAGCTCCAGGTGCCCCCTCCGGGGACTTCCAGCATTTTTATTTCTGGAAGTGGGTCGCAATGGCGCAGGGACCGAGAGACCGCAGCGTACTTAGGAGGGTACATGAGAATCTCCCAGGGACCGAGAAACCGCTCCGCGTTGAGACATCGACGCGGAATACAATCAGCGCCGAAGGCGCCTCTTCTCGGTGCGCCGTCTTCGGCAACAAAGTAGATGGACTTTTTCAACAGCCTCCTAATGCCGGAAATGCCGCATGCCGGTCATCACCATCGCCATCTCGTGTTCATCCGCGGCCCGGATCACTTCCTCATCCTTAATCGAGCCCCCGGGCTGGATGACGGCCCCGACGCCCGCTTTCGCGGCCTCATCCAGACCATCGCGAAATGGAAAGAAGGCGTCCGAGGCCATCACGGTTCCGGCCAGCGAGGATTGGGCCTTCATCATTGCAATTTTCACCGAATCGACCCGGCTCATCTGGCCGGCTCCGATTCCGACGGTCTGGCCCGGTCTCGCATAAACGATGGCGTTGGACTTGACATGTTTACAGACAATCCAGGCAAAGGCCATGGCATCGTATTCCTCATCCGTGGGTTTGCGCTTCGTGACGACCTTCAGTTTTCTCAGATCCTCGATCCGGCCCAGATCTCTGTCCTGCAAAATCAGTCCACCGACGACCCGCTTGATGTCCATTTCGCCCCGTCGCTCCCATGTCACTTTCAAATCAGGACCGACGTCCAACAGCCGAAGGTCCTTCTTCTTTTTAAACACCTCCAGGGCGCTGCGTTCGAAGCCGGGGGCGATCACGATCTCGACAAACATCTTGGCGATCTCTTCTGCCGTTTCGACATCCACCGGCCGGTTGAAGCAATCACCCCCCCGAACGCCGAGATCGGATCCGTGGCCCGTGCCTTTGTATAGGCTTCGAGCAACGTCTCTCCCGTGGCTACCCCGCACGGATTGTTGTGTTTGATGATCACGGCTGCCGTCTCATTAAATTCCTTTGCCAGCTCAAGTCCGGCGTTGGCATCCAAAAAATTATTGAAGGACATCGCCTTGCCATGTAGTTGTTTGGCCGTCGACACGGAAGGTTCCGTGAATTGGAATTCGCGATAGAATGCGGCCTGCTGGTGCGGGTTCTCTCCGTAACGCAGATCCTCCACTTTCTCAAATTGCAGCGTGAAGATGCTCGGAAAGCGCTCGCGATCCGCTTCCTTCGTACGGCTTTCAAGATAGGAGGAGATCACGCTATCGTAGCGGGCGGTGTGGTTGAAGACTTTTTTCGCGAGTGTCAGACGTGTTTCTCGAGAGATGGCCCCGTTGTTGCCTCGGAGCTCTTCCAACACTTTCGGATAATCTCGTGGGTCCACGATGACGGTCACATCCTCGAAGTTCTTGGCCGACGAGCGCAGCATGGCCGGTCCACCGATGTCGATGTTCTCGATCGCTTCCTCGAAACGGACGTTCGGCTTGGCCACGGTCGACTCAAATGGATAGAGATTCACCGCGACGAGATCTATCGGCTCCAGACCCTGTTGCTTCAGCTGGGCCATATGCGTCGGATCATCCCGTCTCGCCAAAAGTCCGCCGTGGATCTTGGGATGAAGTGTCTTGACCCGGCCGTCCAGCATCTCCGGAAAGCCGGTGAAATCGGACACATCCTTGATCGGAATTCCGGCCTCTTTTAAGGTCTTGGCCGTTCCGCCGGTCGAAAGGATTTCAACCCCCATCGCGGTCAGTCCCTTGGCCAACTCGACCACGCCTTCCTTGTTCGACACACTGATCAAAGCCCGTTGAATCTTCATGTCATACACTCCAAATCTTTATTTTATCCTAAACTGAACCAGAACCGCAAACCGATCGCGATGATTCCCAGAACGACCGCCAGCGCCGTCCCGTCCTCGCTGTTTTCGTAAAACCATTTTGACTCCCACTTTCCGGTTCCCCGTCCCGCATACGGGTGGAGGCTTGGGAGATAATCCGGAACAGCCCGGTCGTAATCATCCCAAGCCTGACCGAAATGCTCGCGCAACCGTTGCCCTTCACGTTTCTTTTTAAACGGGGCGTAATAAATAAAAAAAACTGCCAGCCCGATGACGAGGAGATAGGGGTTCTGGGCCATGAGACAGAACCCGATCATAATCAAGAGGGTTCCAAGATAGAGCGGATTTTTCACAAAAGCGTATGGCCCGGTGGTCGTGACCTCTTTGGTTTTTTTTAAGTGGCCCGCGGCCCAGACGCGCAACGCTTCTCCGATCAGAACGATCAGGAGACCCGAAATCAACCCGCTCAGCGTCGGGCGGGCGAAGATGATCAGGAGGATTAAGGCGAGATACACCGGGACTGTTTTTAATGTCACGCGCTTGAGTCGCGCGGCCAAGGGTGTGGCCACAGTACCTCCGTTGATAGGGCCTTGCTTTGATCGATGGGTTCGGACAGGCGAAGCCTGATCCTCACCTGAATCCGCATAGCGAGCGAAATCCCTGCCTGTTAAGGCCGGATTCGCGAGCGAATACAAAATGGAGACTATCTCCACTCGGATCGAAGAACCCCCGGCTGTGATGCCGGGGTTCTTCAAAAGTGTCGGTAGAATATCAGATAGCCGGCGGAAATTCAAGGAGGAATTGATGGAGCCTGCATCTGTTTTATCCGGATCTCTGACGGTTCTCGGGATCGAAGGCGTCGCGGAGGGCGTCGCCCAAGACGTTGAAGGCGATCATCGTCAGAAACAAGACGAGGCTTGGGAACAGGATCAAATGGGGGTAGAACTTCATCGCACTCCAGCCTTCATTCGCCATGCTCCCCCAGCTCGCGAACGGCGGGGCGATTCCGAGGCCGATAAAGCTCAAGGTGGATTCGGCCAGGATTGCGGCCGGTATTCGGAAGGTAAGGGTAACGATCAGCACGCCCAGCGTATTCGGCAGGATGTGGAGCAACAGGATTCGGTGGTGCGGCGCACCCACGGCGCGTGCCGCTTCCACATAACTGAACTCCCGAAGCTTCAGCACTTCTCCGCGAATGATTCGCGCCACTGTCACCCAACTCACCAAGCTCAAGGCCAGAAAAATCCCCAACACGCCCCGTCCGATCGTTACGGTAATCAAAATGATCAGCAAAAGATCCGGAAGCGAATAGACCAGATCCACGAAACGCATGAGAATGTTGTCCGCTCTTCCCCCCATATAACCCGACGCAGCGCCGTAAATTGTGCCGAACAGTACGGCGAAAAGCGCTGTGAAGATTCCAACCGCCATCGACATCCGCGCGCCGTAAAGCAGACGGGAGAAAAGATCCCGTCCCAGACGGTCCGTCCCCATCCAGTGTTGCGGGCTTGGGCCCTGAAGAATGGAATGGGTATCCTGTTGGTCAAAAGGATAGGGCGCCAGCCATGGGGCGGCCAACGCACCGAGGCAAACGAGCAGAATGAATCCACCACTGAGGACGATTCTCGGATGGGATTGAAAGAAGCGCATAGGACTTAATTGTTTTTAATCCGCATCCTTGGATCTAGCCAGATATAAATCAGGTCCACCACGATGTTCGCCACCACAATCAACACGGCGTAGACCAGCGTCACCCCCATGATCAACGGGTAATCCCGATTCGTCACGGCCGTGATAAAATATCGACCCATTCCCGGTACCGAAAATATAAATTCAACCACAAAAGACCCGGTAACCAGGGTCGCGGTCAACGGGCCGAGAAAGGATACCACCGGCGTGACCGAATTTTTCAGCGCATGCTTTAGAATAACCTGCCGCTCGCCGAATCCTTTGGCCCGAACGGTCCGTATGAAATCCTTATGGAGTACTTCCAGCAGACTCGACCGGGTCAATCTCGCGATATAGGCCGTTGGAAGCAAGGCCAGGGTGACGGCGGGAAGGACGCTGTACCGCCATCCCTCCCAGAGCGCCGCCGGAAACAGATGAAGCCGGTAGCTAAAGAGAAAGATCAGGAAAGTCCCGATGACAAAGCTCGGAACCGAGATCCCGGCCGTTGCGAGGAACATGCCGGCGTGGTCCGCCCAGGAAAGAGGGCGGGCGGCCGCGATGATTCCGGCGCCGAGGCCTAGGATCACTGAAATCAAAACGGCCCAAAGGCCGAGTTGCATCGAAACCGGAAAGGTCTCCCGGATCATGTCATTGACATTCCGTCCGAGGTATTTGTACGAGGGCCCCAAGTCTCCCCGAAGAAGGTCCCCAAGATAAAAAAAATACTGCCTTAAAACGGGCTGATCCAGATGATATTTCGCGTCGACGTTCGCCTGGATTTCGGGCGGCAGTGATTTTTCCTGATCGAAGGGTCCTCCCGGAACGACATGCATCAAGGCGAACGTCGCCGTGGCGACGAGCCATAGCACCGGAATTCCCCAGGTCAGTCTCCTCAGGGTGAAGCCGATCATGGTTTCTCCAGATGGACGGTCTTCAGTTCGAGCAGCTCCAGGGCATTGATCCGAAGCCCCCGGACGTAAGGTTTAATCACCCAATTTTGAGTGGCGACGAAGAGCGGCATGACCGCCACATCCGTTTCAAGGAGAATCCGTTGGGCTTCATCGTAGGCTTTTTGTCGTCGGAGCGGGTTGGGATTGGCCGCGGCCGATCGGATCAGCTCATCGTAGCGATCATTCTTCCATCGCGTCCGGTTATTCCCACTGGTCGAGGTGAACAGATTCAGGAAATTATCCGGATCGGGATAGTCGGCCCCCCACCCCAGCCGGAACAACGGTGGCGGGTCGGTCTGAAGGCGTTTGAGATAGACCTTCCACTCCTGGTTGTCGAGGTGGACCTCCACGCCCAGATTCCGCTTCCATTGCGCCTGAAGGTTTTCGGCGATCAGGCTGTTTTCCGGACTGGTATTGAAGGACGCCGTGACGGTCGGGAACCCGCGGCCGCCGGGATAACCGGCCTCGGCCAGCAGACCTCGCGCGGTTTCGGGATCAAACGGCAGGCCGACTGTTGAATTATAATACGGCATCCCCGGCGGAACCCAAAACGAGGCCGGGATCTCACCCCGTTTTAAGATCGCCGGAAATTCTATTCGATCGATCGCCATCGAAAAAGCGCGACGGACCCGCGGATCCGTGAACGGGGGTTTTAGGACATTAAAGCCGTAATAATATCCCCGGAGAATCGGGGCCGTAACATACTCGCGCTTTCCCCGATAGGCCGAGATCGCCTCGGGCGGCAGTGTCGCCATTTCCAGATCTCCGGTCTCGTAGAGAGTCAGCGCGGTCGTGGTTTCGTTGACAACGAACATCACCACCTTGCCGAGCCCCGGTCGGGCTCCGTAGTAATACGGGTTCGGACGCAACGTCAGTTTGTACTCGTGCCGCCATTCGTCCACCACAAAAGGGCCGTCAGTGACCATCGCGCCCGGCTCGGTCCACCGGTCACCGAATTTCTCGACGATATCGCGGCGCATCGGATAGGTCACCATAAAGGTAACGATGCTCGGAAAGAAAACGATCGGCTTTCTCAGTCGAACCTGGAGGGTCCGGTTGTCCAGCGCGCGGACCCCAACCGAATCCGGACGATCCGTCTTGCCGGTATTGTAGGCTTCCGCACCCTCGATGTCGTAAAGGAAATAAGCGTATTCCGCGGCGGTTTTCGGATCCAAAAGTCGTTTCCAGGAATACTCGAAATCTCCGGCCGTGACGGGTTTCCCATCGCTCCAGCAGGCGTCCTCCCGAATGTGAAAAAGATAGGTCCGGCCGTCAGGCGAAACCTCCCAGGAACGGGCCACGGCGGGGCGGGGCCGGAGTTGCCCATCGTACTCCGTAAGCCCTTCCATCAAGTTGATCAGGACGTCGAACGAAACACTGTCGGTAGCGAGATTCCAATCAAGCGTTGGAGGCTCATTGGAAAGCGTCATCCGGAACGTCGATCCATCCGAGGCCCGAGGCGCGTGCGCGGCGATGCGGATAAACAGCACGGCCAGCGCTAGAATCAGCCCAAACGTTACAGCCCATTTTATCCCGCTGCGATTGATCATCACGAATGATTGCAAACCCGGGGTTGATTATATATGATGGCGCTTTAAATTACTATCCAGGGGGCATCCCATGAAACCCGGCGTCTTTCTCACACGCATCCTGCCGATACCCGTAATGCAAAGATTGAAAACGTTGTTCGATCTGAAATACAACCTCCACGACCGGCCACTGACTAAACAGGAATTGATGCGCGGGATGCGAGGAAGACCGGCTTTGATCCCGATGTTGTCGGATCCCATCGATGCAGAAGTCATCGGCAGCAATCCCCGATTAGAGGTCATTGCGAATTATGCCGTCGGATACAACAACATCGACCTGGAAACAGCCGCCGCCCGGGGAATTGTCGTGACAAACACCCCCGGTGTTCTTACGGAGGCCACGGCCGACCTGACCTGGTCGTTGATTCTGAGTCTCGCGCGCCGCGTGGTGGAAGGCGACCGCCTCACCCGAACCGCCCGTTGGACGGGATGGAATCCCACACAGCTCTTGGGAATGGAGGTCTCCGGGAAGGTCTTAGGGATTATCGGAATGGGGCGGATCGGACAGGCCGTCGCGCAGAGGGCCGTTGGCTTTGGAATGCACCTGATCTATCACAATCGCCGGCGTTTGCCGCGTCGCGTCGAAAAAAAATTTCGCGCTTCTTATCGTCCGCTCCCGCGTTTACTCGGGGCCGCCGATATTCTCAGCCTGCATGTCCCGCTGACACGTGAAACTCATCACTTGATTGATCATCGGGCATTCAACGGCATGAAGAGCACGGCACTTCTTATCAATACGGCAAGAGGACCGGTGGTAGATGAAAAAGCGCTTGTGTGGGCTTTAAAGAATGGGAAAATTGCCGGCGCCGGGCTTGATGTTTTTGAAGAGGAACCCATTGTCCAAAAAGGCCTGTTGCCTCTGCCAAATGTGGTGCTGTTGCCACATCTCGGCAGCGCCACCGTCGAGACCCGCGTCCGAATGGGATGGATGGTGATCGAAAACATCCAAGCGGTTCTTAAAGGGAGACCGGCCCCCAACGCAATCCGCTCATAGCCGGGCGGCAGAGCCCCTCATGTCTCCGCAAGTTTCAGATCGACCGCAATCTCGCTGATCATGTCATGATCAATCCGATCTTTTTTCCGCAGGAAACCTTCCAGGAGAGCATTGTCGCAGACCGTGTTGATGAGGCGGGGGATTCCCTTGGCATACTGATGAACAGCCGCGTAGGCCGATTTCGTGAATATTTCCTTCTTGCAACCGGCGATTTGGAGGCGGTATCTTACATAATCTTCGGAGGACTCTTCGGTAAAGGCTTGAAGATGATACCGGATGGCCACCCGTTGTCTCAACGGTTCATCCAGCGCCAGATGTTGATCCACTTCCGGGAGCCCAAATAAAATAAAGGTGATCAATTTGTGGCCGTCCAATTCAATGTTCAGTATACCCCGAAACTCTTCCATCACCTCCCGGGTCTGAAGCATCTGGGCCTCGTCGATCAGGACAACGGCTTTTTTCTTTTTATCATGGATCTCGGCCAGTCGGTTGTATAACTGCCCGAGCAGATCGGTCTTCCCTTCGGCCGGCTTCTCGACGCCCAACTGAACCGAAATTTTGCGAAGAAGCCATTCGGATGTGATCGAGCTGTGAATGACGATCAGCAGGGCAGATTCGTAACTGCTCTCATCCAGTTCATCCAGAAGCCTCCGGGCCAAGGTTGTCTTCCCGGCACCGACATCCCCGACCAGCAACGCCAAACCTTTCCGCTGTTCGGCCGCGTATTTGAGTCGGATTAACGCCTCGGCGTGCGGTTTGCTGTTGTAGTAAAACCGGCTGTCGATCGAATTCGAGAAGGGCTCTTCTTTTAGATTGTACTGTTCCAGATAGCTCATCGCGGGTCGTTTTCCTTAGAGATAGGATATTCGATCTTTCTTCCTGACATCCTCTTTTGAACTGTCCTGGTCAATGGCCTTGCCGCGTTGGGTCTTGGGGGCCGGAGTGGATTCGCCAAAGATTCGATCCATCATGACATCCAGGTCTTCATCTTCTTCCTCACGGGTGGCCGATGCTGCCGGTGTCTTACGTCGGGCTTTTCCGAGCTGACGTTCGAGATGGTCAATCTTCTGAATCACGTCTTTAAAGTTTCGATCGGCCTCTGCGATCTTGCTGAACATGTTTAAGGCCTCTTCCGGCCGGGATTGTTTCTCATAAAGAGAGGCCAGGTCATAGCGCAGCCAATGCCCTTGACCTTCATCGCAACGGGGATCCGAAAGGGCGCGTTCCAATAGCTTGATCGCTTCCGGATGATTCCCGCTCTCCTGATGGCATGCGGCCAGCATGTTGCATGAATCAATGAAGCGTTCCGGCCCGTTCATTGCCTGCTTAAATTCGATCATCGCTTCGTTGAGAAGTCCCATTTCCTTATAGGCGATTCCCAAATTATAATGGGTTTCATAATCGATATCGTCCACCTGAACCACGTCTTTTTGAAACTCTGCAAAGATACTGTCCAGCTGTTCGCTAACGGTCTTTTCATCATGAAGATCGGCGGGTGGATGTCTTTTAAGATCTCCTTTAACTCTATCATCTAAAATTCCGGATAAGTCAACATATTCCTCTTTCTTCTCTTTAGCCTCCTTAGAATGCGAGATTTTTTCGCTGGGTTTCTTTTCTGAACCCACAGTTTCTTTCAAGTGTGACTGAAGATTGACCCTTTCCTCCACTTCCTTGGAGGAACGTCCCTCGGTTTCCAAGGGCTCCGCGACCGATTCGTTCATTTCAGTGCTCATGAACGGCGCAAAGGACTTTTCCAGTTCTTCATCTAAACGACGCTCATCGACCGATTTTACCTTGCCCGGTTTTGTCACCTTGGGTTTTTGAGTCGGCGAGGGTGTTTCGGTTTTAGGCTTCGACGGTGATTTGGAAACGGGTTGGGCCTCCTCAAAGGCATTCGCCTGTTGGGCTTTCATCTCCTTTTCGATGTTCTCTTCCGCCGCAATGGCCTCCAGCTTCTCCTTGGCGGGTGGAAGACCCGGCTGAAGGGCAAGAATGGACTCATACATTTTTTTGGCTTCATCCCGAAGACCCTGCTGCTGGTAGAAATCGGCTTCGGCCATCTGTTCGGCCACATCTTCCTGTTTGTGGAGGGAGGGGGTCGGGAATTCGGATGGAGCAGCTTCCTCCGGTTCACCTTCCGGTGCCGGGGTATCCAATTCGGAAGATGGTGCTTTGGATTTGGCGTCCGCCGGCTCATCGGCCAAAATCGCTTTCATGCGTCCGCTATCCAGGATCGGAGCCAGGTCCGTTGCCTCACGAATCCTCGGATTATTCGGATCGATACTCTTCGCCTCTTCCAGAATGGCTATCTCGCGTTCCGAATCTCCTGCTTTTTTGTAGATGTTTATTAAATGGAAACATTCTTCAATGGCATTCTCGGTCGGTCCTTCATTTTTATAAATTTCCTTGAGATGATGGTGGGCCGTCTCATTTTCGGGATCCATCGCGAGAATCTGCTGAAGTTGTTCGATCGCCTTCGTCGACAAGCCGTATTTTAAATAAACCTCGGCCTCTGTGAAAAGGCTTTGAAGCGCCGCCGGGTCGACGATTGGTGCCGGTTCAACGGAAGGAGCATCGGCCTCGGAGGACGATACCATCTGAGCGGCCTCCGGAGACTTTTCTGGAAGCGGTGCTGCAGGGCTCTCAGGCAGGGGGACTGTTTCTGCGGGTGCGATCTGGGGTTGAGAGACCTCTGCCATCTCAAATGTGTGACGTAACCGTCGAACATCACGGTGTTGAGGGTCAAGGCCTTTGATCTTAACGTATAATTCTTTGGCCCGGGCAGTCTCTCCTGAAGCCAGAGAATCATCAATGACACGAGAATATGCCGAGACAGCCAGATGGGGGTTGCCTCCGCGATCATAGGCCTCGGCAAGCATCAGATGAGCGTCAACTCGGTCCGGATCGGTTTCAAGAAAATCCTTCATCAGTTTACAGGCCTGACCGAACTCGCTCCGGTTCATGTATTGCTGAAAAGCCTTCCTGAACGAGTTAAAACCATCGTCCTTGTTTCCCGTCTTTATAAAGACTGTTCCGAGTTTATGACAACCCACGGGGTCATCGGGATTTTGCTCAATGAATTGCCCCAAGAGTTTCCGAGCATCGTCAAGCTGATTGCCCTCAATACACTTGTCAATCTGTGAAAGCATTTGCTCCTTTGTGACAGGACCTGGTTCTGAAGGAGCCACTTTGGGAGCGGCGATTGCACCCATTTGTTTACGGGCCACTTCATTCTTGGGATCCAATTTCAAAATGCGCTGGCAAAGATCATCCGCCTCCTTTATCTGCTTATTATTTCGATAGGACTCCGCAACCTTCAAATACTCGTCAATGGCATCTTGCTGCAATCCTTCCTTAAGACAGAGGTCCGCTAATTTTAACCGGATTCCGGTATTGGTCGGATCCAGATTAGCTATCTTTCTGTAGACTTCGAGACATTCCTTGACATCCCCTTCCTGAATATATTGTTTGGCGGCCAACAAATAGTCTTCAACCGCATTACCGACAAGGCCGCGTTCGGCATTGAGATCACCAAGTTTAACAATAATATCCAGACGTTGTGGAACAAGTTTGATCAGCTTCTTGTAAATTGCGATGGTTTTAAGCGCAAAACCGGCGGAACGAAAGACTTCCGCCCCTTTTAGGTAGGCATCAACCGCTTTGGAAAGGTCGTTCTTTTTGAGTAGCAGATCCCCAATCGTGTTGAAGATATTGCCATCGTTGGGCGACTCTGAAATCAGTTTCTGCCATTCATCTATGGCTTTATCGATCTGGCCCTTCGCCATATAGCGCTGGGCATTCTGCACGATCGTCGCTTTATCAGCCAATGTAAACCCCTGGAGTCACTTTTTTTAAAAAATACCAGAAGTTAGTGCGGTTGTCAAACGAGGGAACGGCCTATTCGTCTAAAGAAAATAGGCGTTTTCAAAGGTCTGGTAATTTATTTTTATGCGAGGTTAGACTTTTAAGGGGTCTAAGGCTCAGAACCCCTTGGTTTGCTGTAGCAATCAATCTAGAATAAACTTACCGTCTTTCCAATGAAACGAATTTCTAACTAAGGGGAAAGCCGGACCACGTTTGCAGCCTGAGGTCCCTTCGCCCCGTCCACAACGTCAAACTCAACTGCCTCCCCTTCCTTCAAAGTCTTGAATCCATCCCCCTGCAAGGCGGAGTAATGTACAAAAACATCTTTACCATCCTCCAATTTGATGAACCCAAATCCTTTACGATCGTTGAACCACTTCACCGTGCCTTTGCTTTTCACAATACCCCCCTTTCTCTATACAACCGCCATAAATTCAGTTAGGCGAACTGTAAAATAAAAAACCGCGGGTAACCGTTCCCCGCGGTTTTTTTGATGCCTCGAATCATTTTCTTCCACAGAAGACAACGCCGCTCTCAATGGAATACTCAACAACTGGGTCATAATTAACACAGTCGTTCATCCTTGTCAAGATTTTTTTCCGGTTGCCTGTCCACCTTCTTATATTGTTCTTCTGTATCATCTTTACAAATCGATGGAATTTCGTTATAAAAGACTTATGTGGAAACTCCTTGATCGGTACATCTTCCTTGAGCTTCTTGTCCCGTTTGGACTCACTCTGTCGGCCTTGATGATGATCCTCCTGATCGAACAAATGGTGCAATTGACCGATCTGCTGATCAACAAGGGGGTTTCTTTTTGGACTGCCGGCCGAATTTTTATATTTCTCTTGCCGACCTTTTTGGTTATTGCAATTCCCATGGGTGTGTTGATCGCAACGATTATAAGTTTTTCGCGATTGATGGCCGACCATGAAATTACGGCGCTGATGGCCGGCGGTGTCAGCCTGTCCCGTTTAGCCGTTCCGGTCACTGTTTTCGCGTTCCTAACGTTCGGAATGACCTTCAGTCTATCGGCCTGGGCTCAACCCTGGGTCGGGCACTCTTTGAAGGGGGCCGCCATGGACCTTCTAAAACAGGAGTTCTCGTTGGGACTGGAGCCTGGGATTTTTAACGAACCGTTGGACAATATGATGATCTATGTCGATGAAATGCCGACACCCACGCAGCTTAAAGGCATCCTGATTTACGACCTAAGGGATTCGTCCCAGCCGGTTCTGATTATGGCACAGGAAGGAATGATTCTGAGTGACCCCACCTCGGATCTGGTCGGCCTTCGATTACTCAACGGTAGCCAGCATCGCGAAAGCGGGGATCCACCCCGATATCAATGGATCACATTTAGGAAATATGAATTCAAACTCGATCTGGCGGCAGCCGTAAAACGTTCATCGGAAGATACCGATACCGTGATGAAAATTCAACAAATCAAGACGAAATTGGCCTCCTCGCGACCCCTGGAACGCGGTGAACTAAGGACACTGGAGGAGTATTATAAAACCTATTCTTTTCCTTTTTCCTGCCTGATATTCGGGATGGTCGGAATACCTCTCGGATTGGTCATCAAACAAGGCGGTCGTCTCGGTGGCTTTGCGCTCGGAATCGCCATGGCGCTGCTTTATTATCTTTTCATGATCGTCTCGGATTTTCTGGTCTCATCGCTCCTTTTGCCTCCATTGATTGCGGCCTGGCTGCCGAATCTGCTCATGGCCGCCCTTGCGGTCTTCTTTATCGTGGGATCCAGCGGGGGATTCGTGATCCAATCGCTTCGACCCGGCGGGCGTTGAAGAGGAACCCCTAACGACGGAGATGGCTTTGCCTATTCTGCTCAAATACATCTTTCGGGAGTATCTAAAAATCCTGTTTCTCTGTCTGGCGACACTCGTTCTCGTCTATATCACCATCGATTTTTTTACCAAGATCGGACGCCTGATCCAAGAAGATGCTTCATTTGGATTGATTCTTATTTATTTCGGTCTTAAAATCCCAAAGACCGTATTTGACGTATCACCGATCGCAATGCTGGTCTCAACACTGATCCTCCTGGGATTTCAGTCCAGGAACAACGAGATCGTTGCCCTCAAAAGCAACGGGGTCAGCCTGCTTTACGCAACATCACCTTTACTAATCCTCGCTTTCATCCTAAGTCTTCTTCTGGGTCTCGGAAATCGTTCCTTCATTCCCCTCACCAAGCAAAAAACCGACTTTGTTCGCTTTGTGAAAATCAAAAAGTATCAGGAACAGGCTTATTACGGTCAAAGTCAGATCTGGGTACGGGACGGACGCCGCACCTTCCTCAATATTGGCATGGTGGACCCCATCAACCGTGTGCTGCACGATGTAACCCTCTACAAGCTTCGGGATGATTTCACATTGGAAGAACGCATCCAGACCAAGCGGGTCCAATATGAAAATGGAGCATGGATCATGTATCAAGGCCGGGTCCTGGAATTTTCTGAAGATGGAAAGATGACTGAAAATGCTTTTGAAAAACAGACGGCCACATTTCAAAGAAAGCCGCAGGAGTTCAAAGGCCTGGACATCGACACGGATAAGATGAAATTCGACGAGCTCAAAAAATATATCAACCGCCTGGATAAAGACGGTTACGACGTCAAGCGCTACCGTGTGGATCTCTATAACAAGGTCTCACTTCCGTTCGTCAATTTCGTGATGGCCCTGATGGCCATTCCTTTTGGCTTGGTAGAAACAAGGTCACGCGGAGTCGCACGGGGCGTCGGCATCAGTTTATTGATCGGAAGTTGTTATTGGATCGTTCATTCCATCGCGCTTTCTCTGGGCCACGCCGGATTGATCCCGCCGCTCCTGGCTTGCAGCCTGGCCAACCTGCTCTTTCTTGCGACCGGAGTTTACCTTTATTTGGGAATTCGGCAGTAATACTTTAATGGGGGCTTGAGGTGATTCGCCGATAAGGTAGAGCAGTCAGGATACCGATCCTGGTACCATTTACCCCGATGGGGCCGGTTTGTCTTTGTCGGGTCCCGGCGAAGGTGCGCGGCCGGGGTCTCCTTCATCCAGATAGATGATCGCCTGCCGTACCACATCCTGAACCCCGGCCAGGACCAGAATGTCTTCCGGGTCCAGAACGAATGATCCGCCGGGATTAGGCCGGGTCTCCTCGCCACGAATCACCGCAACAATAATCGCTCCGGTTCGAAGCGGCAACTCCAACTGGGCCAAACTTTTTCCGACAGCCGGCGAATCGGGTACAAGACGATGACGGAACACCTCGATCTCGGGCGGGAGAATTTCCCTCGTGATGATCGGCTGTATCGCGGCGCGAGACAGGCTTGAATAACCCTCCCGTCTGATTTCGTCCTGCTTCCGCGTAATTTGTCCGGGAGGTACCCGGTACCGTTTGAGGACGATTCCGGCGATCTCCGCCGAACTTTCCAGCTCCTCCGGCACTACGTCGTTCGCGCCCAACTGAAAAAGTTCATCCAGGTCCCTGACGTACCGGGATCGGGCCACGATCTGAACTGATGAATTCGCATGTCGGGCGACACGCAACGCTCGGCGAAGCGCGAAGGGATCCGAGACGGCTAAAACCAAAACTTTGGCCGCGTCGATTCGCAAATGGCGAAGAACTTCGGGCCGTGTGACATCCCCGAAGTAAATCGGAATATTTTGCGCACGTCCCAACCGAACCAGATCCCCGTGAATATCGACCACAACATGCTGAAGCCCGGCTTCTTTCAGGGTCCTCGAGAGATTCTGGCCGTTGAATCCGTATCCGGCGATAATCACATGGTCCTTCAACTCCAGATTGTTGGGCTGTAGATCGGTCAGTTGTCGGGTACCGAACAATCGCCTGAGGGGTTGGAAGGATTCGGCACGATCGGAAAGCGGCGGCCCCAGCTGGATGATAAAAGGAGTGGCGACCATGCTCAGAATCGAGATCGCAAGAAAAAGCTGATAGGGTTGCTCTCCCAGCACACCCTGATCCTGACCGAATTGGGCCAACACAAAGGAGAATTCCCCGACCTGAAGAAGTGCGAGGCCGACCAAGGCCGCGACTCGCACGGGGTAACCCATGGCCAGAGTCACCCCGCCCGTGATCAGCCCTTTGAGAATCATGACTCCCGCCGCCGTTCCGAGAATCAGGAGCGGCTGGTTCACCAGAAGCCTCAGATCGAGCAGCATCCCGATCGAGACAAAAAATAGTCCGTTGAAGCTATCCCGGAAAGGAACCACTTCGGCCAGCGCCTGGTGGCCATACTCCGATTCCGAGATTACTAGGCCTGCGAAGAACGCCCCGATGGCCAGTGTAAGGCCGATCTGGGAGGTCAACCAGGCGATTCCGAGGCAGATCAGAATCACGGCGATGACAAAGATCTCCCGGCTCCGGGTTCGAACGACCCACATCAGCAGTTTCGGGGCGACCCATCGAGCCGCCAAAAGAAGGCCACCCAACAAGAGCACCAGTTTGACCAAGGCGAACAGGATCAGCCCGGTCGATTCCGGACTTCCATTCCCGTTCCCTAGATACGGCGTCACCAGCATCATCGGAACCACGACAAGATCCTGAAAGATCAGAATCCCGAGCGAGAGCCGACCGTGCGGCGCGTCCAGTTCGTTTCGGTCCATCAAAATTTTCAGGACGATTGCGGTGCTGCTCAATGCCAGCAGGCATCCCCAAAATACGCCTGTCTTCCACGATTCTCGAAGGCCAAGAAAGACCGCGGTTGTGAGGACAATTGTGAGGCCAACCTGAAGCGCTCCTCCTGTCAGGGCAAAGGCGCGCACGTGCGACAGCCGTGTAAGCGAGAATTCCAGGCCGATTGTAAACAGAAGCATCACAACGCCGACTTCGGCCAAGACGCGGACCTGCGCTACATCATCAATCAGGTTCAGGCCGTAGGGTCCCACGATGGTGCCGGCGATCAGAAATCCGATGATGGATGGAAGATGAATTCTTTGGAAAATTAGGACGACGACGATCGAAAAACCGAAAATCACCACCAGGTCTTGAAGAAATTGGAGATGAGGCATTAAATTAACTCCAGAACCGAAGGCTCACAGGCATAACCTGTAACAGGACAAACGAACAAGTTTCGGCGAGGCTATTTTTTGACAAACCGCTTTAAATAAAAAAACCTCGCATTGAAGAAACCCGCCAGCGGGAGAAAGACAGCCGAGACCACATTTAATTTTGAGAGGTAGACAACGATCAGAGCAAGAAATCCGGTCCATCCAATGAGATATAGGTAAGGCACAGCCCAACGCCCCCGATGCTCGACCCGTACCGGATCACCTAGCTTTTTAAGCTGGCGGGACAACCTCAGTTGGGCCCGCCGCATGCGGTCCGCAAAATATTCCGGACGGATCTTGAATAGGTAATATTGATAGCCGGCCTGCACAAGCCCCGCAACCAGACCGATTGACAACAGG
>Ga0187773_10000279_pt1 | contig 20919 bp, 20 predicted proteins | sample 0216_BV02_MP05_1_FD_133133 | JGI IMG/M metagenome (GOLD analysis project Ga0187773, IMG submission 133133) | Tropical peat soil microbial communities from peatlands in Department of Meta, Colombia - 0216_BV02_MP05_10_MG | ecosystem: Environmental > Terrestrial > Soil > Wetlands > Peat | place...
CGCGGCTGCACGACGAGTTCGTCAAGGCGCTCAACCGCCCCGACGTGCGACAGCGCATCGTCGCGGACGGTGCCGAACCCGTCGGGAGCGCGCCCGAGGAATTCCGGCAGTTCATGCTCGCCGATCTCGCCAAGTGGGCGAAGCTGGTGAAGGAGAGCGGGGCGAAGCTGGACTAGGTTGTGAGACTCTTTCTAACGCTCGCTCTTCTTGCGTGCCTCGGCACCTCAGCGGCGCTGGCTTGCGAAGGTGGCACTCCATGTGACAAGTGTGCAAAGGAGCCCGAGTTCACCTGGAATCCCGCGAATCAACATGTAACCCCGAGACTCAATCGTTTCTACAGTCTCGAAGACAAGATCAAGGGAGCTTACGACGCTCACGACGATGCCGAGGTCAAGACCCTTACCGCCGAATATCTGACCCTGGCATCGAGTTACCGGTGCAACTGGAACTACGGGAATGCCATTCACGACGGAAATCTATACCTCGGCCTTGTAAGCCTTCGGAACGGGAATGTGGACGAAGCCGCGACCTTCCTGGCACTCGCCGGCAAGAGCACCGGATCTCCGCAACTGGACAGTTTCGGGCCGGACCTGGATTTGGCGAATCAAGTCCTCAAGGCGGGGAAGACTGGCCCCGTCAAGGAATACCTGAGGGGCGTAAAGACCTTCTGGAAGATGGACGACGGCCAGCTAGACGAGTGGCTATCGGCGATCGATCGGGGCGAGACGCCCGAGCTCGATAGCTTTGCAGCGATGAAACCAGGCCCTTGGATAGTCGCGCTTACCTTCTTCCTCGCAGTCTGGCCGGCAATCGCCGCGCTGTCATTCCTCTATGCCGGGCGCAAGCGCCTTTCCCGAAAATGGGTATTTCTTGTTGTTGGCGTGATGTCGGGTTACGCGAGCCTGGCCCTCCTCAACTGGGGAACGGTGACTCTGCTCCCCAGCATAGCGGGCAGCATCGCGTCGCCCGGAGCGCTTCTCACCTTTTCAGTCGTGGTCATGCCGGTGATTCTGGCCCTGGCTGCACCAGCTCTCGTCGTGCTTCTGGTCTACCGTTATTTCTCCGTAGGGAAATAGAACTCCGCCTTGGTCAAATCACCCCGCAGCCGCACGCCTGCCACGCCCCGCCGTCCGCGATGAGCCCCGGCTGCGACAAGGCGCGCGCGAGGGTGTTCGCCTCCAGCGCCGCCCGCTTGTAGTACTCGCCGTACTGGCGCACCGGCAGCCAGTCTTCCTTGACCGGCGGCAGCGGCGGCGACAGGTGCGAGAAGGGGCCCGCTCCGTAGACGACCTTGCCGCCGACCACGGTCATCACCGACTCGATGTCCTTGATGCCGTCGACCGGAACGCTGAAGTAGTCGGCCGACAGGACCGCGAAGTCGGCGAATTTCCCCGGCTCGAGCGTGCCTTTCTTGCCCTCCTCCGCCGAGACCCAGGCGCTCCCCGAGGTGTAGAGGCGCAGGGCCTCGGTGCGGTCGAGCAGGTTGCGGTCGCCCTGGAGCTTCGCCCCGCCCAGCGTCTTGCCGGTGACCAGCCAGTGCAGCCCGATCCAGGGGTTGTAGCTCGTCGCGCGGTTGGCGTCGGTGCCGCAGGCGAGCGGGATCCCCAGCTCGCGGATGCGCGCGATCGGCGGCGCGTCGGCCGCGGCCTGCGCTCCGTACTTCTTGAGGAAGGCCTCGCCGTCGAGCGACATGCGGTTCTGGATGTCGATCGAGCCGCCCAGCGCCGCCAGGCGCTCGAGCGTCTTCGGCTGTAGCGTCTCGCAGTGGTCCAGGCCCCAGCGCAGGCCTTTCAGCGGCGTTTCCCTGTTCACCTGCTCGAGCACGTCGAGCACGCGGGAGGCGGACGCGTCGAAGCTCGTGTGCTGCCGGAAGGGCCAGCCCTGGGCGACGATGAACTTCACCACCGCGGAGAAGTTCTTCTCCATCACGCCGGGAGGCGGAACCGGATAGTCCTTGGCGAAGTTCGCGACGTCGCCGGCCTGGTAGAGAATGTACTCGCCGGCGCCGATCATCCGGTAGTAATCGTTTCCCTGGCCGTACTTCACCAGCTTGGACCACGCCGTGTAGTTGTCCAGTTCCTTGCCCGGCGCCTGCGCGAACAGCGTGTAACCGATGCGCAGCGTCATCTGGCCGTCGGCGGCGAGCTTCGCGATCGCGGCATAGTTGTCCGGATAGTTCTGGCCGCCGCCGCCTGCGTCGATCACGCTGGTCACTCCGAGGCGGTTGTGCTCGCGCATGAAGTGGCGCGTGGAGAGAATCTGATCCTCGGGCGAAAGCCTGGGGATGCGCAACCACACCGACACCAGGCTCGCGAGGCTGGTCGTCGACATCACCAGCCCGGTCGGGTTGCCCGAGGCGTCGCGGTCGATCGCGCCGCCGAACATGTTCGGCGTGTCCTTGTTCCATCCCAGCGCGCGGATCGCGGCGTGGTTGAGCCAGGCGCGGTCGTAGAGATGCATGATCATGCACGGCGTGTCCCCGGTCGCGGCGTTGATCTCGTCGAGCGTGGGAAAGCGCTGCTCGGCGAACTGCGCCCAGGTCCAGCCGCCGATCACCTGCACCCAGTGGGGCGGCGGGGTGCGCTGCGCCTGCTCGCGCACGCGGCGCAGGCCCTCGGCGAGCGTGGGCACGCCGTCCCAGCGCACTTCGTTCGTATACGTGAGCCCGCCGCGGATGAAGTGCGTGTGGCCGTCGACGATCCCGGGAACGATGGTGCGGCCGCCCGCGTCGATCACCTGGGTGGCGGGGCCGCGCAGCTTCTCGACGTCGGCCGCGGAGCCGACCGCGGCGATCTCTCCGCCGCGGATCGCGATGGCGCTCGCGACGGGCGCTCGCACGTTGAGCGTCGCGATCTTCGCGTTCGTGAGGATCGTGTCCGCGGGGCCCGCCGCCGGAGACGGCGGCGCGGTCTCGCAGCCGGCGAGGAAGAGGCCCGCGAGGCCGGCAGTCGCCGCGCTCTCCTTGAGGAAATCGCGCCGCCCTAGATTGACCGCGTTCGTCGTGAGGCCCGCGCCGCACGAGAGATGCGTGCACGCGGATCCTGCGCAATGGCTGGACATGCTGTCCTCCTCCTCGTTGTTGTCGGCGAAAACTATACACCGCGAACCCGTGGGCAGCGGCCCACGAGCTACGCCAGGTACCTGCCGAACCAGGCGAGCGTTTCGCTCCAGGCCGCCTTCGCGGCCTCGGCGTTGTAGCGCGCTCCCGAGTCGTTGTGGAAAGCGTGGTCGACGCCGGGGTACACGATCTTGCGGAAAGTCTTGCCGTTCCTCGCCATCGCCGCCTCGATCGCCGGGATGTTCCGGTTGATCCGGTCGTCGCGCCCGGCGTAGATCGCGAGCACCGCGGCGCCGATTCCGGGCACGTCGGCTTCGGGCACCGGAATCCCGTAGAAAGGAACCGCGGCGCGCAACTCGGGCAGCTGGGCGGCGACGCGCCAGGTGACCCCTCCGCCGAAGCAGAACCCCACCATCCCGGCCCGGTCGACGCGCGCGGCCGTCTGCGAGCGCGCGAACTCGAGCCCGCTCCTGAAGTCCTGCACGTGGCGCTCGGGCGGCGCCTTGCCGAGGATGCCCGGGATCGCGTCGAAGTCGTACTTGTCCGTGCCTCCTTCGCGCGACAGCAGGTCGACAGCCAGCCCCACGTACCCCGCCTTGGCCAAGCGCCGCGTCACGTCCTCGATGTGGCGCGTGAGACCGCGGTTCTCGTGGCACACGAGCACCACGGGGTAGAGTCCCGGGCGCGCGGGACGCGCGAAATAGCCGTCGAGGCGCGCGCCCTTGCCCGGAAACTCCGCCACCCCGGCGACAATGTCGGGATCGTTCGGCGAGACCTGGGGCGGAGCGCTCGGCGGGGCCTTGGGCGCGGCGGGCCTCGCGCCCTGCGCGCCGGCGTCGAGCGCCCGCGCGGCGAGAGCGGCGCCCGCCACGCCCGCGATCGCGGCAAGCGCCTGCCTGCGCGTGAGCCTCCCCGCCTCGTAGTCCTCGACGGCCTCATCGACCAGATATCGCTGCAGGTCGTTCATGCTAACGCCGCTCCCCGGCTGGATTCATCGGGTTTCATATTAGAATACCGCGGCCTTTCGCGCACACTCGCGGTCCCGCCAAGATCATTTCGACGCAGCGCATCGCAAGGCTTTCGTCCCGAGCCCTCCTGATTCTCGCGTCGGCCGCATCCCGCCCGGCCGCGGCGAACAGCGACTTCCTCGCGGACATCGTGCGTGACGACAGCGCGGGGCTCGGCGCCGCGCTGCGCGTCGAGCAGTCGCTCTACCGCGGCGACGGGGTGCGCTACGACGTGCTGCCGATCTACCTCTACGAGGGCGAGCACCTCTACCTGCATTCGAACCGTCTCGGCCTGAAATTCAGGATCGATCCGGAGCGCCGCTTCGACGTCTTCGTCTCGCGCAGGCTGGAGAGCTCGCCCGTCGAGCACGTTCCGTCCAGCCTTGCGGGAATGGCGACGCGCACGACCGAGAGCGAGGCCGGCGCGAGCTTCGAGCAGCGCTTCGACTGGGGCAACGTCTTCGTCGAGTACCTGCGCGACACGTCGCGGACTTCGGGCGGGTCCGAGGCCAGGCTCGGCCTGAGCTACGTCGAATACCGCGGCGGCTTCCGGCTGAACCCCTATTTCATCGTCTCGGCGCGCGACGCGAAGCTCAACGACTACTACTACGGCGTCGCGGCCTCGGAAGCCACCGCGGACCGCCCGGCGTACAGCGCGGGCGGCGGCCTGAACGGCACGATCGGCTTCAACGTGCGCTACGAGCTTTCGCGCGACTGGCATCTCTTCGCGGGCGTCTCCGCGACGCGCTGGGCCGGCACGGTGCGCGACAGCCCGATCGTCGAGAACCGCCCCTTGCAGCTCGCCGGCTTCGGCGGATTCGCCTACGAGTTCGAGCCCGCCACGCCCCGCGGCTGGGAGGCCCACACGCCGGTCTTCGTGAAGGTGCTCTACGGCAGGTCGTCCACCTGCAACCTGCTTCCCATCATGGAGGGCCGCTGCGGCACGCTCGCCACGGACGAGAAGACGAGCATCGCGGCGGTGCACCTCGGCGTTCCTTTCTACGAGAACCCGGACGCCTGGAGCTTCGTCGGCTACGTGGGCCTGCTGCGCCACAACGAGGCCGGCCTGCAGCCGGATTTCTGGCAGGCGGACGCCTACATGAAGGTGTTCTACTGGGGATTCCCCTGGCGCAACTCGGTGCGCACCCGCGTCGGCTTCGGCGCGGGGCTGTCGTATGCGCAGGCCGTGCCGTTCGCCGAGGCGCAGTCCCAGGCAGAGCGCGGCCGCAACACGGCCAAGCTCCTGCAGTATCTCGACCCGACCGTCGACGTGAGCGTCGGCGACGTGTTCGGCTCGAAGAAGCTGCGCGAAACCTACTTCGGGCTGGGCGTCAGCCACCGCTCGGGAATTTTCGGCATGGCGCAGCTGTTCGACAACGTCAACGGCGGCTCGAACTACATCTACACGTACGTGGAATGGAAGATGTGAGCCCTCAGCCCTGCGCCTCGCGCCAGAAGCTCAGCGCCTCCTGCGCGGCGCGGTCGGAGTAGCTGAACAGGACGCAGTCGGTCGCCGCGCGAAAGCGGTGGACCTCCCAGGAGGGGACCACGAACACGTCGTGCGCCGCGAAGTCGTGGCGCGACGGGCCGACCTCGACGCTGCCGCGCCCTTCGACGACGCAGTAGACCGAGCCGTCGGTGCTTCGATACGGGGCGCCCGCGAATCCCCGGGGCAGCCGCTGCATGAACGCCGCCATCGTCGGGAAGGGATCACCGCCGCTCTCCGGGTGCAGGTAGCGCAGCCTGAAGCCGTGGGACGGATGCGGATTCCCGCTCTTCGACATTCGCTCGAGCGCCGCGCGGGTGCGCTCGTAAGGATACGACAGCACGCTGTCGCCCTCGGCGGCGGCCTGCCTCTCCTCGGGGTATTCCTCCCGGAAATGGGCGCCGAAGAGGTTGGCGAGCGCGATGTCGAGGCCGTCGAGCCAGATCACCGGGCTGCCGCCGGTGTTGCCGTGGTCGTGCCAGGTCCAGCCGGGCGTGACGACGAAATCGCCGGGCTTCATCATCACGCGCTCGCCGTCGACGGCCGTATACGCCCCCTCGCCTTCCATGATGAAGCGCAGGGCGTTCGGCGTGTGCCGGTGCGTCGGCGCGATCTCCCCGGGCAGGATCGCCTGGAGCCCCGCGTAGAGCGTCGGCGTCGCGAAGGTGGTTCCCGGCAGCGCGGGATTCTCGAGCATGAGCACCCGCCGCTCGGCCTGCCTGGCTGTGATCAGCTCGCAAGCGCGCAACAGAAGCGGCCGCGTGTCGTTCCAGCGCCACATCGCGCTCTGCGCCGGGCCGCCCGGCTTCAGGCGCATGACCCGCTCCCACAGCGGCTTCATGCCGAAGGCGGCCGCGTCCTTCGACAGACGGACCAGGCCCGGATCGACGACCGCGGCCATCCTACGCCGCCGAGAGCGCGCGCCCGAGCCGCGCGCGGTTGTGCTGCCGCGACCAGTCGACTCTCGGGATCTTCGGAACGATGCGGCCGGGATTGACGCGGTCGATGCTGTAGTAGCCGGTGACGATGTGGTCGAGCTTCACCGTCTCGGCGATGCCGGGCGTCTGGTAGAGCTCGATCATGTAGTTGCTCAGGTTCTCGTAGCTCGCGAGCGGCCGCCAGGTGCACTTGAACACGTGATGATAGGCGGCGTCGAACCGCACCAGAGTCGGAAACAGGCGCCAGTCGGCCTCGGTGATCGTGTCGCCGACGAGGTAGCGCCGCACCGAAAGGCGCTGCTCGAGCGTGTCCAGCCCCGCGAACACCTTCTCCACCGCCTCGTCGTACGCTTCCTGCGTCGTCGCGAACCCGGTGCGGTATACCCCGTTGTTCAGGTGCGAGTAGACGAACTCGTTCAAGAGATCGATCTCGCCGCGCAGCGCCGCGGGATAGTAGTCGCCCGGTCTGGCCCCCGCGCCGTCGAAAGCGCTGTTGAGCATGCGGATGATCTCGGAGGACTCGTTGTTGACGATGGTCCTCGTCTTCCTGTCCCACAGGGTCGGCACGGTGCAGGTGCCGGTGTAGTCCGGCTTCGCCATCGAATAGACCTGGTGCAGCCACTCGCAGCCGTTCACCTCGTCGCGCCCCGCGCCGGGGAATCCCTCGTGGAAGCGCCAGCCTTCCCTGCGGTCGTCGGGCCGGGCCGAGGCGATCGAGATCATGCCCTCGAGCCCTTTGAGCTTGCGGAAGATCAGGGTGCGATGCGCCCAGGGGCAGTTGTACGAGACATAGAGGTGATATCGGCCCGGCTCGGCCTTAAAGCCGGAGGAGCCGTCGGCGGTGACGAAATTGCGGAACTGGCTCTCCGGGCGGACGAAGCGCCCCGCGACCTCTGCGGGCCGGCGGTCGGTCCACTTGCCCTCGATCAGCATGCCCACGGCGCGCGCCTCACTGCGAATCCCTCCGGAAAGAGGGGAATTCTACATGCAGCGAAGGTTTCCCCCGCCCGTCGCGATCGGCTTGGTGCAATCCTGGACGCCGACGAGGCGGTCGGGGTCGGCTTCCGGAACGGGGCCGTACTCGTCCGGCCCCATCTCGTATTTCGATAGCATCGACTCGGAGGCGCAGGCGGCGAGCAGCAGCGCGAGCGTCAGGAAGAAAAGGGATCTCATCGAGGTGTTCCTTTCCCCTCCCTCCACGTTCGAGCCCGCTCCTCCCCGGTCAGTTCCCTTCGGCGGTCTTGGGCGCGACCTCCGGGTGCCACTGCCCCCGGCGCATGCGCGTGATCCTGGTGGTCTTGAACAGCCCGGCCTTGCGGAAGGGCTCGTCGGCGGAGAACGCCTCGGCGGCCCTGCGGTCCGGCACGTTGAGGATGAACACGCTGCCGAGGCGCGTCTTGCCGTCCTCGGAGAGCAGGCCGCCGCCCAGGACCAGCTTGTCCTTGTGCCGCTCGAGGTACGCGAGGTGCGCCTCGCGCGTCGCCTCGCGGATCGCGAGGCCGTCGGGCTGGTCCTCGTTGTAGAGGATGTAGAGCACTAGAAGCTGGCGTTCATGTACAGCAGCGGGCCCTGGAAGGTCTGGTTGAAACTCGCGGTGTAGTCCGACCCGGTCGCCCTGAGGACGATGAACAGGCTGCGGTAGGCGAGCCCGAAGCCGACGTACTTGAACGGCTGATAGTTGACGTCGACGCCGAGGCTGGTGACGTTGCCGTCATACTTATCGTACGACATGACGAAGCGGTCGAGCCGGCCGCCAATGGCCCATCTGTCCGTGAGCGCGACTTGGCCGTAGGCGCTCAGCACCGGCAGCGGGGCAAGGATCTTCTTCGCCTGGTCCCCCGAAGTGCCCGCCTGCAGCCCGACGTCGTAGGACGCCACGTGGAAGCCGAAGCCAACCCCGATATCCTTGTCCTTCGTCTTGAAGAACGAATACCCGACCGAGGTGCGGATGTCGGAGAAATTGAACTTCGACAAGATTTCGGTGCCGGCGGTGTATGTGATGCCGTTCCAGGTGAGGTCCTGAGAAATCACCTTGTCGCCGCTGCGGTTGAGCTCGAAGTATTCCGCCTCGAAGCGCCATCTTTCCCCGAAGCGCCACCGGAACCCCGCGTCCGGCACCACTTTCTGCGTGGTCATGCCAAGCGCCCGCTCGAAGTCGATGTTGGCGCCCGCGCCCAGGTTGGTCGAGTCGAGCTCGGCCGAGGTACTGGTCTTGGGGACAAACGCTCCCACGGAGAAGTAGAACTTGTCTCTCAGCGCGGGGTGATCCGGGACCGCGTCGTCCGCACGAGCCACGGGCGTGAGCAGGAACAGCGCTGCACCGATGAAAAGGATTCCGATTCGCATGTTGACGACCTCCGCTGGGGGCATTCTATCCGGTCTTGCCTGTCATGGCCTCGGGCCGGACCCATTTGTCGAACTGCTCGGCCGTGACGTAGCCGAGGGAAAGCGCCGCCTCCTTCAGCGTGGTGCCTTCCTTGTGCGCCTTCTTCGCGATCTGCGCCGCCTTGTCGTAGCCGATGTGCGGGTTGAGGGCGGTCACGAGCATGAGCGAGTTCCTCAGGAGCTCCGCGATGCGCTCGCGGTTCGGCTCGATGCCCTTCGCGCAGTGGTCGTTGAAGCTCGCCGCGCCGTCGGCGAGCAGCCGCACGCTCTGCAGGAAATTGTGGACGATGAGCGGCTTGAAGACGTTCAGCTCGAAGTTGCCCGACGCGCCGCCGACGTTGATGGCGACGTCGTTGCCGAGCACCTGGGCGCACAGCATGGTCATCGCCTCGGACTGCGTCGGGTTCACCTTGCCCGGCATGATCGAGCTGCCGGGCTCGTTCTCCGGGATCGTGATCTCGCCCAGGCCCGAGCGCGGCCCGCTCGAGAGCCACCGCACGTCGTTCGCGATCTTGGTGAGCGAGGCGGCAACCGTCTTCAGCGCGCCGTGCGCGTGCACCAGCGCGTCGTTCGCGGCCAGCGCCTCGAACTTGTTGCGCGCCGGCACGAAGGGGAGCCCGGTCGATTTCGCCAGCTCTGTCGCGACGCGCGCGCCGAACTCGGGATGGGCGTTCAGTCCGGTGCCGACCGCGGTCCCGCCGAGCGCGAGCTCGCACAGGTGCGTGAACGACGCCGTCACGTGGGCGATGCCGTGGTCGAGCTGCGACACCCAGCCCGAGATCTCCTGGCCGACCGTGAGCGGCGTCGCGTCCTGGAGGTGGGTGCGTCCGATCTTCACCACCTCCCCGAAGGCCGCCGACTTCGCGGCGAGCGTGTCGCGCAGCCGCTTGAGCTCCGGCACGAGCCGCCCGTGCAGCGCCTGCACCGCCGCCACGCTCATCGCGGTGGGAAACACGTCGTTCGACGACTGGCCCCGGTTGACCTCGTCGTTCGGGTGGATCAGGCGCTTCTCGCCCCGCGCGCCGCCGAGCAGCTCGCTCGCGCGGTTGGCGAGCACCTCGTTCACGTTCATGTTGGTCTGCGTGCCCGATCCGGTCTGCCACACGACCAGCGGAAACTCGCCGTCGTGCTTCCCCGCGAGCACCTCGTCGGCCGCCTGCGAGATCGCGTTCGCCTTGTCCGCGGCCAGCGCCTTCAGCTCGAGATTCACCCGCGCGCAGGAGCGCTTCACCAGGGCGAGCGCGCGGATCAGCTCGGTCGGCATGCGCTCGCCGGAAATCCTGAAATTCTCGAGCGAGCGCTGGGTCTGCGCGCCCCAGAGCCGGTCAGCGGGCACGCGGATCTCGCCGAAGGTGTCGCGCTCGATGCGGTGGTCGGCCATCAGGTCTCCAAGCGGATCGGTGCCCGACAATCATATACTGCGCACGCATGGACGGAGGACTCATCGTCGGAATACACGGCCTGAACAACAAGCCGGCGCCGGGCGCCCTGCGGGACTGGTGGATCGCGTCCATCGACGAGGGCCTTTCGCGCAATTGCGGCGGAAGGAAGCCTTCCTTCGATTTCACGCTCGCCTACTGGGCCGACCTCGTCTATCCGGCGCCGGTGCCGGTTTCCGAAAATCCGGAGCCTTATCTGCCCGCCGGAGGGAGCGGGCCGCTGCCCAGGGCCGATACGTCCGTCAGGTCGGTCGCAACGACGCTCGTGCGGGAGGGCGTCGAGAAGGCGCTGGAGAAGCTGCTTTCGACCCCGCTCACCGAGAACATCGTCAGAAACGCGGTCGAGGCCAAGTACCCGGACCTGCATCGCTACAGGCACCATCCGGTGACGCGGCGCGACGTGCGGGAGCGCCTGAGAGAGGCGCTGCGCGAGGCGCATGTCGAGCGCCGCGCCATCATGCTGATCGCGCACTCGATGGGGTCCGTCGTCGCGTACGACGTGCTCAGCCGGTCGGCCCGCGACTTGCCGGGCCTGCATATAGCGCACTTCGTCACCCTCGGGTCTCCCCTGGGCCTCGCCGGGATCGCCGAGATCGTCGCCGGCCCCTTGCGCGTGCCGGAGTGCGTAGCGCGCTGGAGCAATCTGGCCGACCCCAGCGACTACGCCGCCCAGTGGAATACCCGCCTCTCCAACGACTATCGGCCGAACCGCGCCGGCGTGGTAGTCTCCGACCGACTGGTGAGCAACGGCTACGTGAACGGATCCGGCAAGCCCAACACCCACAAGATCTACGGCTATCTGAGAACGCCGGAAATGTCCGAGCTGATCGCAGAGTTCACCCGGCAGGGGGAAGCATGAAAATCGACATTTTCAACCACGTCATGCCGACGGCCTACCTCGACATGATGAAGCTGCATCTCAAGGACCAGGGGATCCTGAAGCGAATGAGCAACCTGCGCATGCTCTGGGACATCGAGGCGCGGGTGAAGATGCTCGATGACAAGTTTCCCGACGTCCAGCAGGTGCTCACGCTGTCGCTGCCCTCGCCCGAGCTGGTCGGCGGGCCCGACCTTTCTCCCGAGCTCGCGCGGATCGCCAACGACGGCATGGCAGGCATGGTCGCAAGATGGCCGAAGAAATTCCCGGCGTTCGTCGCCTCCCTGCCGATGAACAACGTGCCCGCGGCGCTCGAGGAGATGGACCGCGCGCTCGGCAAGCTCGGCGCCCGCGGCATCCAGATCTGCACCAGCGTCAACGGCCGCGCGCTCGACGACCCCGAGTTCTTCCCGGTATTCGAGCGCGCTGTCAGGAAGCATGACGTGCCGATCTGGATGCATCCGGCCCGGCCGGCGACGCGCGCCGACTACCAGGGCGAGCCGAAGTCGAAGTACGAGATCTGGCAGGTGCTCGGCTGGCCCTTCGAGACGAGCGTCGCCATGTCGCGCATGGTGTTCTCGGCCTTCTTCGAGAAGCTGCCGGGGATGCGCCTCATCACCCACCACTGCGGCGCGATGATCCCGTTCTTCTCCGGCCGCGCCGAGACGCTGTGGGCCCAGCTCGGCAGCCGCAGCGCCGACGAGAACTACGAGGAGCTGCTCGCGTCGATGAAGAAGAAGCCGATCGAGTACTTCAGGATGTTCTACGCCGACACGGTGCTCGGCGGATCGGCCTCGGCGCTGCGCTGCGGGCTGGACTTCTTCGGCGCGGACAAGGTGGTGTTCGCGAGCGACTGCCCCTTCGATCCCGAGGGCGGCCCGATGTTCATCCGCGAGGGGATACGCTCGGTCGAGGACCTGAAGCTGTCCGAGTCCGACAAGCGGAAGATCTACTTCGGCAACGCGCTCAGGCTCCTCAAGATGCCGGAGCCCGGGAAATAGAAAAGGGGCCCGGTGGCCCCCTTGTCCACGGGCGAAGCCGCTACTTGTTGATGACCGCGGCTCCCGCCTTGGCTATGACTTCGTCCTGCGAGCCGGTGCCGCCCGAGCAGCCGATCGCGCCGATCAACTTGCCGCCTTCCACCAGCGGAATGCCGCCGCGCGAGGCGATCACGTCGTCGAGCGTCAGGATGTAATGCAGGTTGCCCTGCTGAACCGCGTTCTCGAAGATCTTGGTCTCGCGGCGGTACAGCGCGGCCGTGCGCCCCTTGTGCTCGGCGATGTTGATCGAGGCCCGCTGCGCACCATCCATGCGTGCGAAGGCGATGAGGCGGCCACTCGCGCCGACCACCGCGATGTTCATCCTCCAGTCGCGCTTCTTCGCCTCGGCGATTGCGGCGGCGATCACCGCCTGGGCGCGATCCAGCGCAATCGACGTGCCGTACGGAATATCGAACGGCATCTTCTCCGGAATGACGTCGAGCGGATTCTGCGCGGGCGCTTGCTGCGCGAGGCTCGCCCCGGCGATGAATACGCCGCCGAGCGTGGCGGCGGCTAGTGCGGATTTCAACGACATGATGATTCCCCCTTCGGTTGACTTCCTTGGTTAACGAGACCTTCAGCTCTTCAAACCCAGCGCCGCGATGCCGGCGTTGGCGATCTGCTCGTCCTCGTGCGACTGCACGCCCGACACGCCCACGGCGCCGACGCACTCGCCGCCCGTCATGATCGGCACGCCGCCCTGGATCGGCAGCACCGGCATGTTGAGCAGGGCGTTCCTCCCGGCGCCGATGCGGTCCTCCCAGCTCTTGGTCGTGCGGCGCGATACCGCCGCGCTGCGCCCCTTCTCCACGGCGACCTGCGAGTTGAACGGCGTGGTGCCGTCCATCGCCTCGAGCCAGCGCAGGTGGCCGCCGTCGTCGAGCACGGCGATGACCACGTTCCACTTGTTCTTGCGCGCCTCGGCCATCGCCGCGGCGCCGATCTTCCTGCAGTCTTCCAGGGTCAGGCAAGGTTTGCTGTTCACGGTATCCTCAGGGCGTTGCGAATCTGCTCCAGCGCCGTCGCGTCCTCGATGGTGGTGAGGTCGCCCGGGTCCCGCCCTTCCGCGAGCGCCTGGATCGCGCGCCGCAGCGTCTTGCCCGAGCGGGTCTTGGGCAGCAGGGACACGAAGTGTACAGCCTTTGGCCGCGCGATGGCGCCGAGCTGGCGGTCGACGGTCTCCATGACCTCCTTCTCCAGCGCGGCCCGGCCCTGCTCGGAGGTGAGGCGCGAGGCGTCCCTCGCCACAGCGAAGGCGAGCGGCATCTGGCCCTTGAGCGGGTCGACCACGCCCACCACCGCGCACTCGGCGATGTTGGAGTGCATGTTGACCGCCTCTTCGATCTCGCGCGTGCCGAGGCGGTGCCCCGCGACGTTGATCACGTCGTCGGTGCGTCCGAGGATGAAGTAATAGCCGTCCTTGTCGCGTATGCCCCAGTCGAAGGTCGAGTAGGTCAGCCGGTCCCTGAAGGTCCGGAAGTAGGTCTTGACGAAGCGCTCGTCGTCCCCCCACACGGTCGACATGCAGCCCGGGGGCAGCGGCGGTTCGACGGCGACGACGCCCTTCTCCCCCTGAGCGACCGGCTGGCCGCTCCCTTCGTGAAGCAGCCGCACGTCGTAGCCGTAGCAGGGGAAGGAAGGGGATCCCATCTTGATCGGTGTCCGCTCGACCCCGGGCTGCGCCGAGAGCAGCGGCCAGCCGGTCTCGGTCTGCCAGTAGTGGTCGATCACGGGCCGGCCCAGCGCCTGCGTGATCCAGGTATGGGTCGGCTCGTCGAGCGGCTCGCCCGCGAGGAACAGGTGCCGGAGCGAGGAGAGATCGTGTTTCCGGATGAACGCGGCGTCGTGCTTCTTGAGGACGCGGATCGCGGTCGGCGCCGAGAACATCACGTCGACCTTGCGGTCCTGCACGATCTTCCACCAGATGCCCGCGTCGGGACGGATGGGCACGCCTTCATACAGGATCGTCGTCATTCCTGCGATGAGCGGCGCATAGATGATGTAGGAATGCCCCACCACCCAGCCGATGTCGGAGGTGGTGAACATGGTCTCGCCCGCGCTTCCGCAGAAGATGTGCTTCATCGAGGCGGCGAGCGCGACCGCGTAGCCGCCGACGTCGCGCTGCACGCCCTTGGGCCGTCCGGTCGTCCCCGAGGTATACAGGATGTACGAGGGCTCGTTCGACTCGAGCCAGGTCACCGGCACCTTCGCGTCCCGGTGCTTCGCGCGCAGCTCGGCCCAGTCGACGTCGCGGCCGGCCACGGTCGGCATCGCCTTGTCCAGGCCGCGGCGGCAGATCAGTACCTTCGCCGGCGGCGATTTCGCGAGCTTGAGCGACTCGTCCACCAGCGCCTTGTACAGCACCGCCTTCCCCATGCGGCTGCCGCCGTCCGCCGTGACCATGAGCTTGGGGCGCGCGTCGTCGATGCGCGCGGCGAGGCTCGCCGCGGCAAAGCCGCCGAACACGACGGAGTGGATCGCGCCCATCCGGGCGCAGGCGAGGATCACGAACACCGCCTCGGGGATCATCGGCATGTAGACGATCACCCGGTCGCCCTTCTTCACCCCGAGCGATCCCATCATCGCCGCCGCGCGCTGGACCTCGGCGTGCAGCTCGGCGTAGCTGAAGCTCTTCTCCTCGCCCGTCTCGGTGGAGATGTAGACGAGGGCCTTCTGCGCGGCGCGCGCCCCGAGGTGCCGGTCGACGGCGTTGTGGCAGAGGTTGGTCTCGCCTCCGACGAACCATTTCGCGAAGGGCGGCCGACCGTATTCGAGCACCCCGGACCAGGACTTGTTCCAGTCAACGAGCTTCGCCTGCTCGGCCCAGAAGCCCTCGCGGTCTGCGATCGAGCGCCGGTGGAATTCGAGATAGCTGTTCATGGTGCGGCCTACTTGGGCTGGTTGCGCAGGGCCTGCGCGATCTTGTCGAGCGGAATCTCGACGTTCAGCTTGCGGCACACCGCCACGATGAAGGGCAGCATGCGCCGCAGCGCCTCGTTCGCCGCGTCGCCTAGCTGATCCACGCTCGCGTTCTCGACCGCCTGGACGGCGCGCTCGACGTCGCTCGGCAGGGTGACCGGCTTTACGACGCTGACCTCGTCCCTGTTGACGATGCGCTGCTGGGCCTTCTTCGCCGCCGCGTCGGTCAGGCGCTGCTGCGCGAGCTTCATGAGGTCCTCGATCGCGTTCGCCGAGTCGACGTCGAGCGCCGCGAGGCCCATGCTCGGAGTGACCTTGAGCAGCTGCCCGCGGTAGGTGACCTGCGCCCGATCCAGCTGCTCGTTCATCCGGCGCGCAAAGGCGAGGGCCTGCTGGGAGGAGGTCCCGGGAAAGATCACGGTAAAGCCCGTCTCCGAGGTCCGGCCCATCGTGTCCTCGGCGCGCAGGGTCCCCATCACGAGCTTGGCGACGCGCGCGAGCAGCTGGTCGGCGACGGGCTTGCCGACCTTCTCGACGATCTCGCGGTAGGTCTCGATCTGGAACACCAGCACGGAGAGCGAGCCGCCGTGCCGCCGCGCGTGGGAGAAATGCTTGGCGCCCTCGGTAGCGACGTAGTGCGGGGTGAAGGTGCCCGTGAGCGGGTCGCGGGTGACGGTCTGGTCGATCGCCTGCTTGCTGACGACGAGCTGCTGCTTCGCCTCGACGAGGTGCAGCAGGTTGTCGATGCGCGAGACGATCTCCGTGCCGTCGGTGGTCTTGGTGATGAAGTCGTTCGCCCCCGCCGAGCGGGCGCGCTTCTTGGTGACGTCCTCCTCGTCGCCCGAGATGACGATCACCGGCATGCTCTTGATCCTCGGGTCCGCCGAGCTGCGCATGCGCTCGAGCAGGCCGAACCCGTCCAGCTTCGGCATCTGGATGTCCGAGAACACCACGACGATCGAGGGATCGGAGGAGATCGCCTCCCAGCCCGCCTCCCCGTCGGCCTCCTCGCGCACGTCGAAGCTCTTGCGGATCAGGCGCCCGATGGTGGTGCGGACGATCCTGGAGTCGTCGACGATGAGCACGCGCTGCTTCGGGAGGACGCTCGGGGGGGCGGAGCTCATCTCAGGCCGCCATGTCGACCACCACCCGCCCCTTCGCCGCGCCCTTCAGAAAGGCGTCGAAGGCCTGCGGAAGCGCGTCGAACGGGATCGTGCGCGTCATGTCCTTCAGATGGGCCGGGCGAAGGTCGCCGGCGAGGCGCCGCCACACTTCCCGGCGCAGGGGCATCGGCGTCGTTCCCGAATCGATCCCGAGAAGGCTCACGCCGCGCAGGATGAAGGGCGCCACCGTGGTGTTGAGGCTCATGCTCGCCGCGAGCCCGATCGAGGCGATGGTCCCGCCGGTCATCATGGTGCTCGCCATCCAGGCGAGCACCTCGCCGCCGAGGTTGTCCACTGCGCCCGCCCAGGTCGCCTTGCCGAGAGGCGCGATTTTCGCGAGGTCGAGGCTCTTCCGCGGCATCACTTCCTTCGCGCCGAGCATCCTGAGATAGCCGGCCTCGCTCTCCTTTCCGGTGAGCGCGGTCACGCTGTAGCCGAGCCCCGAGAGCATGTCGATCGCGATCGAGCCGACCCCGCCCGTCGCGCCGCTCACGATCACCGGACCGTTGGCCGGCGCGAGGCCGTTCGTCTCCATGCGGACCACCGCGAGCGCGGCGGTGTAGCCGGCGGTGCCGAGAGCCATCGCGTCGAGCAGGCTCAGCCCCCTGGGCATCGGGACGGCCCAGTCCGCGGGCGCGCGCGCGTACTCGGCGTAGCCGCCGTCGTGCGACACGCCCATGTCGTAGCTGGTGCAGATGACCGCGTCGCCACGCCTGAAGCGGGGATCCGAGGACTCGGTGACCGTTCCCGACAGGTCGATTCCGCCGACGCAGGGGAAGCGCCGGATGATCCTGCCCGCGCCGGTCGCCGCGAGCGCGTCCTTGTAGTTGACGCTCGAGTACGCTACCCGCACGACCAGCTCGCCGGGGTCGAGGTCCTCGAGCGCCATCTCCTCGAACCCTCCCACGGCCTTTTTCTCCACTTCGCGGATGCGATAGGCCTTGAACTTGTCCATAGTCCGCGGACGATTATACCGGGCCGAGCCCTCCGGGCCGGGCCGTTACTCGGGCGCGCGCCTCGCCGCCGACAAATAGGCTTTCGACTGCATCTCCACCAGACGGCTCGCGGTGCGGTCGAACTCGAACACCATGGCGCGCAGCCGCGCGTCGGCGGGATCCTCCTCGACCCTGAGCAGCTTCTCGGGCGCGGCTTCGGCGGATACGATCAGCTTGATGCCGTTGTCGTAGAACACGTCGACCATCAGAGTAAACCTTCGCGCCTCCTCCGCGAGCGCGAGGCCCATGCGGGGCACGCCGGAAACGATCACCGTGTGGAAGCGCCGGGAAAGGTCCAGGTAGTCGTGCTGCGAGCGTCCCCAGCCGCAAATCACCGGGAACTCGAACCAGACGACGCCGCCGGCCCGGTGCCGGTACGGAATCACCCGTCCCTCGACGTCGAGCTCCTGGAACTCCTCCTCGACCTCGGCGATCAGCCTGAAGTTCTCCATCAGCGCGCGCTCGGCGTGCCCTCCGAGCGGCGTGTGGTAGACCTTCACGTCCTCGAGCATCCTCTGCCGGTAGTCCACGCCGCCGTCGACGTGCAAAACGTCGAGCCGCGTCTTCAGCAGCTCGATCGTCGGCAGGAAGTTCTCGCGCTTCAGCCCGTCCTTGTACAGCTGGTCGGGGGGGTAGTTCGACGTGAAGCAGCACACCACGCCCAGGTCGAGGATGCGGCCGAGGAGCCGACCGACGATCATCGCGTCGGCGATGTCGTTGACGTGCATCTCGTCGAAGCAGATGAGGCGGTAGCGCTTGGCGATGCGCTCGGCGAGAGCGGCGAGCGGGTCTTCCCTGCCCTTCAGCTCCTCGAGCTCGCGGTGCACGTCGCGCATGAAGTGGTGGAAGTGCACGCGGCGCTTTCTCACCAGCGGCAGGCACAGGTAGAAGCTGTCCATGAGGAAGCTCTTGCCGCGGCCGACCCCGCCCCAGAGGTAGACTCCGCGAGGCAGGTCGGGATGCACGACAAGCCGCCTCAGCGCCGTGCTGCGCTTCGCCTTGTACGCGGTCCACTCCTCGTAGAGCTGCTGCAGGCGGCCGACGGCGCGAAGCTGCGAGGCGTCGCTGTTGAAGCCGCGGCGCTCGAGCGCGCGGTGGTATTGCTCGACCGGCCCGCGCCTGGCGTGCTCCTGCCCGTCCCCCGCTTCCAGCGCCCCTTCCCGCATCAGATGTTGAGCGCCCGCTTGTCCACCGCCAGCGCCGCGTCCTTCATCGCCTCCGACAGGGAGGGGTGGGCGTGGCAGATCATCCCGATGTCCTCGCTCGACGCGTGGAACTCCATCGCGACCACCGCCTCGGCGATCATCTCCGAGGCGTAGGGCCCGATGATGTGCACGCCGAGGACGGCGTCGGTCTTCGCGTCGGCGAGGACCTTGACGAAGCCGCTGGTGTCGCCGAGAGCCCGCGCGCGCGCGTTCGCCATGAAGGGGAAGGTCCCGGCCTTGTACGCGGCGCCATCGGCCTTGAGCTGCTGCTCGGTCTTCCCCACCCAGGCGATCTCGGGCGTCGTGTAGATCACCCAGGGGACGGTGTTGAAGTCGACGTGCGGATGCTGGCCGGCGATGCGCTCGGCGACCGCGACGCCCTCCTCCTCCGCCTTGTGCGCGAGCATGGGGCCGCGCACCACGTCGCCGATCGCCCACACGCCCGGAACGCCGGTGCGGCATTCCTCGTCCACCGCGACGAAGCCGCGGTCGAGCTTGAGGCCGACGCCTTCCGCGTTGAGCCCTTCGATATTGGCCGCGCGCCCGATCGAGACGATGAGCCTGTCGAAGGCCGCGCTCTGGGCCTTGCCCTCGGCATCCGTGTATTCCACGGTCACGTCCTTCGCTTTCGTCACCGCGGAGATCTTCACCCCGAGCTGGATCTTCAGCCCCTGTTTCGCGAATATCTTCGCGGCTTCCCTGGCGACCTGCTCGTCGGCGGCGCCGAGGAAAGCCGGCAGCGCCTCGAGGATCGTCACCTCCGACCCGAGCCTGCGCCACACGCTGCCCATCTCCAGGCCGATCACGCCGGCGCCCACGATGCCCAGGCGCTTCGGCACCTCGGGGATGGACAGCGCGCCGTCGTTGCTGAGGACGAGCTTCTCGTCGAAGGGCGCCCCGGGCAGCGCGCGCGGCACCGAGCCGGTCGCGACGATGACGTTCTTCGCCGCGAGCGTCTCGCTCCCGACCTTCACCTCCCCGGGCGAGACGAACGTGCCCCGGCCGTGGAAGAACGCCACCTTGTTCTTCCTGAAGAGGTACATGATTCCATCGTTGGTCTGCTTCACCACCTGGTCCTTGCGCTTCATCATCTGCGCGAGGTCGAGCTCGACGCCCTTCACCTTCACGCCGTGATCCGCGAACTGGTGGCCGGCCTGCTCGAAGTTCTCGGAGGACTGCAGCAGCGCCTTCGAGGGAATGCAGCCGATGTTGGTGCAGGTGCCGCCGAGCGCGGGCTTGCCGTCGGCGCCCTTCCATTCGTCGATGCACGCGGTCTTCAGGCCGAGCTGCGCGGCGCGGACCGCGGCGATGTAGCCGCCGGGCCCGCCGCCGATGACGACGACGTCAAACGATTGCGCCATCCCTAGTTCGCCGGGGGCCAGTTTGCCGGCGGATACGGCACATGCATGGTCATCACGACGATCGGCGCGCCGCCGGTCGGGATCACCTGGTGAGGCGTGTTGGCCGGCACGATGAGCATGTCGCCGACGGCCACCCTCTGCGAGTGGCCGCCCGTGATCGAGGAGCCGCTGAGGTTGTTCGCGTTCACGCGCTTCTCCTCGGCAAGCTTGCCTCCCGTCACGATGTCGCCGGCGCCCTGGAGCACGACGAACAGCTCGGCGTCCTTCTCGTGCAGGGCGGCGGGCGCCGTTCGGGGCCGATACTCGAGCTGCGCGCGATACGGCGCCATCAGGAGGATCGGCTCGGCGACGAGGGGCGCATCGCCCTTGCGATCGGCCTTTGCCTTGTCGATGAGCTTCAGGATTTCCTTGTGGTTCATGAACGTCTGCACGGCGGGATCCGCCGACTGGGAAACAACGGGAGCGGCCAGCGCCGCAAGAAAGATCAAGGGGAGAATTCGACTACGCATGGTTCCTCCTGTAAGGGCTTCAATTGTGGCGCGAGCAGCGCCTAGAGATCCAGCAGCAGCCGGGACGGATCTTCCAGCGCTTCCTTGATCGTCACCAGCGACAGCACCGCCTCGCGGCCGTCGATGATGCGGTGGTCGTAGGAGAGCGCGAGGTAGTTGATCGGGCGGATCACGATCTGGCCGTTCTCGACGACCGGGCGCTCGCGCGTGGCGTGCACGCCGAGAATCGCCGACTGCGGAGGGTTGATGATCGGCGTGGAAAGCATCGAGCCGAACACGCCGCCGTTGGAGATCGAGAAGGTGCCGCCGGTCAGCTCCTCGATGGCGAGCTTGCCGTCCTGGGCGCGCTTGCCGAAATCGGCGATCTTCTTCTCGATGTCGGGGAAGCTCATCTGGTCGCAGTCGCGCAGGATCGGCACGACCAGGCCTCTCGCGCTGCCGACCGCGATGCCGATGTCGAAGTAGCCGTGGTAGACGATGTCGTTGCCGTCGATCGAGGCGTTGACGATCGGGTACTTCCTCAGCGCGTGCACCGTC
>Ga0187773_10000280_pt1 | contig 20863 bp, 21 predicted proteins | sample 0216_BV02_MP05_1_FD_133133 | JGI IMG/M metagenome (GOLD analysis project Ga0187773, IMG submission 133133) | Tropical peat soil microbial communities from peatlands in Department of Meta, Colombia - 0216_BV02_MP05_10_MG | ecosystem: Environmental > Terrestrial > Soil > Wetlands > Peat | place...
CCGGTGATGCCGGCGTCGATCTCGATCACCTGCTCGAGGTCGGCCGGCTGCGCGCCGCGCACGCGCAGCGCGCCTTCACCGGCGGGAGTATCGGTGCTTTTTTTGCGGTAAATCAAGTCGGCGCCTCCGCGACCGGACTAGCGTACAAAACCGGCTTTTGGGTACCGGAATACGTTACCCCAGGCGCCGCACCCATCCAAGAGGAGGATCGTCATCATGAACTTTCGCAGCAGCATCGCCGTTCTAGGACGGATCGTATCGGTCGCCGCGCTCGCCTTCGCCGCGCACGCGCAGGCGCAGAAGGAGCCGATCAAGATCGGCGCATTCCTGTCGGTCACCGGGCCGGCCGCGTTCCTCGGCGACCCGGAGCAAAAGACCCTCGAGCTGTACGTGGAGAAGATCAATGCCGGCGGCGGCGTGCTCGGCCGCAGGCTGAAGCTGATCTCCTACGACTCGGCGGGCGACGCCGAGAAGGCGCGCACCTTCGTCAAGCGCCTGATCGACGAGGACAAGGTCGACGCGATCGTCGGCGGCTCGACCACCGGCGAAACGATGGCGGTGATCCCGCTCGTCGAGCAGGCCCAGGTGCCCTTCATCTCGCTGGCCGGCGCCGTGGTGATCGTCGAGCCGGTGAAGAAGTGGGTGTTCAAGACCCCGGCCACCGACCGCATGGCCTGCGAGAAGATCTTCCAGGACCTGAACGCCCGCAAGATCTCCAAGATCGGCCTCATCTCCGGCTCGGGCGCCTTCGACAAGTCGATGCGCGCGCAGTGCATCGCGGTCGCGCCCAAGTACGGCATCGAGATCGTGGGCGACGAGACCTACGGTGCGCAGGACACCGACATGACCGCGCAGCTCACCAAGCTGCGCCAGAATACGCAGGTCCAGGCGGTGCTCAATTGCGGCTTCGGCGCAGGTCCCGCGATCGTCACCAAGAATTTCCGCCAGATCGGCATGAGCGTGCCGCTGTACCAGTCGCACGGCGTCGCCTCCAAGGAGTTCATCAAGCTCGCCGGCGACGCCGCCAACGGCGTGCGCCTGCCTGCCGCAGCGCTGCTCGTGGCCGACACGCTGCCCGCCAACGATCCGCAGAAGCACGTGGTGCTTTCCTACACTCACGAGTACGAGGCGCGCTACCACCAGGACGTGTCGACTTTCGGCGGCCACGCCTACGACGGCCTGATGCTCATTACCCAGGCGATGAAGAACGCCGGCACCACCGACGACGCGAAGGTGCGCGACGCGCTCGAGCAGATCCACGGCTTCATGGGCATCGACGGCGAGTTCAACTTCTCGCCGACCGACCACATGGGCCTGAGCCTCGGTGCATTCCGCATGCTGGAGATCCAGAACGGCAACTGGACGCTGGTGAAGTAGCGGCGGGGGGCCGGCGGCGCCCCGCCGTCGGCCGCGCCGGGCTCGCGCCATGAGCGCACAGCTGCTGCAGTTCCTGTTCGCGGGGCTTACCGCCGGCGCGATCTACGCGCTCGTCGCGCTCGGCTTCTCGATCATCTACAACGCGAGCCAGGTCATCAACTTCGCCCAGGGCGAGTTCGTGATGATCGGCGGCATGGCAACGGTGTCGTTCCTGCACCTCGGCATGCCGCTGCCGCTCGCGGCCCTCGCCGCGGTGGCCGCGACCACGCTGGTTGCGCTGGCGCTCGACAAGCTCGCCGTCGAGCGTGCGCGCGGCGCCTCGGTGGTGACGCTGATCATCATCACGATCGGCGCCTCGATCCTGCTGCGCGGCCTGGCGAGCCTGGTATGGGACAAGAACATCCACGCGCTGCCCGCTTTCACCGGCGACAAGCCGATCGCGCTCGGCGGGGCGACGCTGCTCCCTCAGAGCCTGTGGGTGCTCGGCGTCTCGCTCGCGATCCTCGCGGCGCTGTGGTGGTTCTTCAACCGCACGCTGCACGGCAAGGCGATGCTCGCGACCGCCCACAACCCGCTCGCCGCCCGGCTGGTCGGCATCAGCGTGCGGCGCGTGCTGCTCGTATCCTTCGGCCTGTCCGGCGCGCTCGGCGCGCTTGCAGGGATACTCGTCGCGCCGATTACCTTCACCGCCTGGGACATCGGCGTGATGCTCGGCCTGAAGGGCTTCGCCGCGGCGATTCTCGGCGGGCTGGGCAGCGGCCCGGGTGCCGTGCTCGGCGGGCTCGTCCTCGGCCTGGTCGAAGCGCTCGCCGCAGGTTATGTGTCCTCGGCCTACAAGGACGTCTTCGCGTTCCTCATCATCCTCGCCGTGCTCGTGCTCATGCCCGGCGGCCTGCTCGGGCGGCGCGCCGCCGAGCGCGTCTGAGCGCCCATGCTCGCGAGGCTCGGCGCAGCGCGCACCGGGGGCCTGGTCGCGCTCGCGCTTGCGTTGGCGCTCCTGCCCCTCGTGCTGGTCAACCGGTATCTGTACGACGTTGCGATCCTCGTCGGGCTGAATGCCATCGTATGCGTCGGGCTGAATCTCCTGATCGGCTATGCCGGGCAGATCAGCCTCGGGCACGCGGGCTTCTTCGCGCTGGGCGGCTATGGCTCGGCGATCCTCGCCGTACGCTACGGCTGGCCGACGCTCGCCGCGCTGCCCGTGTCGGTCTGCGGCGTGACGCTGCTCGCCTTCCTGGTCGGCCGGCCGATCCTGCGCCTGAAAGGGCACTATCTCGCGATGGCGACGCTCGGGCTGGGCGTGATCATCACGGTCGTGCTCACCACCGAGGATCGCTTCACCGGCGGCCCGGACGGCATGAGCGTGCCGCCGCTCGCCCTGCTCGGCCGCGCCCTCGGCGGCGAGCGCGCGTGGTACTGGCTGGTCGGCGCGCTGCTCATCGCCTGCGTGTGGCTCGCCCTGAATCTCGTCGAATCGCCGCGCGGACGCGCTTTGCGCGCGCTGCACGGCTCGGAGGTCGCCGCCGAGATGATCGGCATCGACAGCGCCCGGCACAAGCTGGCCGTGTTCGTGCTCTCGGCCGGGCTCGCCGCCGCGGCGGGGGCGCTGACCGCTCACTACTCCGGCTTCATCACGCCGTCGCAGGGCGGCTTCCTGCGCTCGATCGAGCTGGTGACCATGGTGGTGTTCGGCGGCATGGCCTCGATTTTCGGCGCGGTGGTCGGCGCCGCGGTGCTCACCACGCTGCCGCAGCTGCTCACCACGCTCAAGGATTACGAGATGGTCGTGTTCGGCGCGGTAATGATGTTCACCATGATCTTCATGCCGCGCGGCATCGTGCCGACGGTCGCTGCGCTCTTCAAGCGCAGGACGCGACAGTGAGCCTGCTGCGCGCGGAGGGGCTGTCCAAGGAGTTCGGCGGCGTGCACGCGGTGCAGGCGCTCGAGTTCGCGATCGAGCCCGGGGCGGTGTTCTCGATCATCGGGCCGAACGGCGCCGGCAAGACGACGCTCCTGAACCTGATCACCGGGATCTACCGGCCGAACGCCGGGCGCATCTGGCTCGAGGAGCGTGAGCTGACGGGACACGCGCCGCACCGCTTCGCCGCGGCCGGCATCGGCAGGACGTTCCAGAACCTGCAGATCTTCTTCAACATGAGCGCGCTCGAGAACGTCATGGCCGGCCGCTACCTGCACGAGCGCTGCAGTCTCGCCGCCGCGATGCTGCGCCTGCCGAGCCTCGCGCGCGCCGAGCGCGCCTGCCGCGAGGAGGCGCTCGAGCTGCTCGAGCTCGTGGGTCTCGAGCGCTTCGCGGACGACGGCTCGGACGGCATGCCCTACGGAGCGCTCAAGCGCCTGGAAATCGCGCGCGCGCTCGCCGCGCGGCCGAGGCTGCTGCTGCTGGACGAGCCGGCGGCGGGGCTCAACCCGACCGAAACGCAGGAGATCAACCGGCTGATCCGGCAGCTCGCCGCGCGCGGCGTCACGGTGGTGCTGGTCGAGCACAACATGAGCCTGGTGATGGGCGTGTCGGACCGCGTGCTAGTGCTCGACTATGGCCGCAAGCTCGCCGAAGGCGACGCCGAGTCGGTGCGCCGCGATCCGCGCGTCATCGAGGCGTACCTTGGCGCGGAGGTGCACGATGCTTGAGGTACGTGCGCTCGAAAGCCACTATGGCCGCATTCCGGCGCTGAAAGGCATCGATCTCGAGCTGCGCGCGGGCGAGCTGGTCGCCCTGGTGGGCGCCAACGGCGCGGGCAAGACAACGCTGCTGCGCGCTCTCTCGGGCGTGCAGATCGTGAGCGGCGGTACGGTGCGTTTCGACGGCGCCGACATCACGCGCGCCGCACCCGAGCGCCGCGTGCGCCTCGGCATCGCGCAGGTGCCCGAAGGGCGGCAGGTGTTCGCTCCGCTCACCGTCGAAGACAACCTGCGCCTGGGCGGCTACACGCGCGGCGCGGCCGAATCCGTGGAGATGCTCGAGCGCGCCTATGCCATGTTCCCGGTGCTGCGCGAGCGGCGCCGCGCGCTGGCCGGCACACTCTCCGGCGGGCAGCAGCAGATGCTCGCCATCGCGCGCGCGCTGATGGCGCGCCCGCGGCTGCTCCTGCTCGATGAGCCAAGCATGGGACTCGCGCCGCGGCTGGTCGAGGAGATCTTCCATCACGTGCGCTCGCTGCGCAGCGCCGACCGGGCGGTCTTCCTCGTCGACCAGAACGCCCGCGCCGCCCTGCGCATCGCCGACCGGGGTTACGTGCTCGAGACCGGGCGCATCGTGCTCGCGGGGAGCGGCGCCGAGCTGCTCGCCAACGAGCGCGTGCAGGCGGCCTACCTGGGACTTTCCTAGCCGGCTGCTCCCGGCGCGCCGCACAGGTCACGCACCGTACGGTACGCCATGCGATGCGCGGGACAAGGCCCGAGCCGTGCGAGCGCGGCGCGATGCGCCGGCGTGTCGTAGCCCTTGTGCGCCGCGAAGCCGTAGCCCGGGTAGGCGCCGTCCAGCTCCGTCATCAGTCTGTCGCGGTGCGTCTTCGCCACGATCGACGCGGCGGCGATGCAAAAGCTCATGCCGTCGCCCTTCACGTACGCGTCCTGCGGCATCGCGAGCCCCGGGATAGTGCGTGCGTCGACCAGCACGCGCTCAGGCGGCCGCGCCAGCGCCCCGACCGCGCGCCGCATCGCTTCGAGCGCGGCGTGGTAGATGTTCAGCTGCGCGATGTCTTCGAGGCTGCCGATGCCGATGCCGATGCCGACCGCACGCGCGCGGATGATCTCGGCGAGCGCCTCGCGCCGCCGGGGACTCAGGCGCTTGGAGTCGTCCACGCCGGGAATCTCGGTGCCGGGCTCGAACACCACCGCCGCGGCGACCACCGGTCCGGCGAGGGGCCCCACCCCGACCTCGTCCACGCCGGCGACCCGGCTGAGCCCCGAGCGCCACAGCGCGCGCTCGAGCCTGAGCATGCGCCCGAGGCGCAGGCGCTCCTCCTCCGCCCGCTCCGCTGCAGATGTTCGTTTTGTCATGCCGCGCGCAAGGATAGCAGCGCGCGGCTTGACGCACATCAAACCCCTCGCGCGCGGGGCGTGCTGGGATTACCCTCTGGCCCGGAGGAGACATCAAAATGAAGCAGTCGCTTGTCGCGGGGCTGTCGACGACCCGCACTTTCACCGTGGATCGCGAGCGCACTATCGATTTCATGGGCGAGGCGGCACGCGTGTACGCGACGCCGATGCTGGTGCGCGACATCGAGCTCGCGTGCCGAGATTTCCTGCTCGATCACCTCGACCCCGGCGAGAATTCGGTCGGCACGCGCGTCGAGCTCGACCACATCGCGCCGACGCTGCTCGGCATGACGGTGCGCATCGAGGCGAGCGTCGCCGAGGTGAAGGGGCGCGCCGTCACCTTCGATGTGACCGGCTCGGACGGCATCGATACCATCTGCCGCGGGCGCCACACGCGCTTCGTGGTCGACGTCAAGCAGACCGAGCAGCGCCTCGCCGCCAAGGCCCAGAAAGCCGGCCGCAAATGAAGGTCCGCACGTACTGCTATCAGTGCGTTGCGGGCCCCGACCTGCTCACCGTCAAGGTAGAGAACGGCGTCGCCACCGAGGTCGAGCCCAATTTCGCCGCCGAGGCCGTGCACCCGGGCGGCGGCAAGGTGTGCGTCAAGGCCTACGGGCTGGTGCAGAAGCTCTACAACCCCAACCGCGTGCGCACGCCGATGAAGCGCACCAACCCGAAGAAGGGCCGCGGCGAGGATCCGCGCTTCGTGCCGATCTCCTGGGACGAGGCGCTCGAGGCCGTCGCCGCGCGGCTGAAGGACATCCGCGCGCGCGGGCTGCTCGACGAGTCGGGCTATCCGCGCGTCGCGGCGAGCTTCGGCGGCGGCGGCACGCCGCAGTCCTATATGGGAACCTTCCCGGCATTCCTCGCCGCGTGGGGCCCGATGGACATGGGCTTCGGCTCCGGACAGGGCGTCAAGTGCTACCACTCCGAGCACCTGTACGGCGAGTTCTGGCACCGCGCGTTCACCGTCTCTGCCGACACGCCGTCGTGCAACTACAACATCTCCTGCGGCGCGAACATCGAAGCTTCGGGCGGCGTCGCCGGCGTCTGGCGGCACGCCAATGCGCGCGAGCGCGGCATGAGGCGCGTGCAGGTCGAGCCGCACCTGTCGGTTACCGGCGCGTGCTCGGCCGAATGGGTGCCGATAAAGCCCAAGACCGACGCGGCGTTCCTGTTTGCGCTCGCGCACTGCCTGCTGCATGAGCATCCGCGCGCGCGGCTCGACCTCGCCTTCCTCGCGGCGCGCACCTCGGCGCCGTACCTCGTCGGGCCGCGCGGCTACTACCTGCGCGATCCGGCCACCCGAAAACCGCTCCTGTGGGACACCAAGCGCGGCGCACCGGTGACGTTCGACACGCCGGACGTTGCGCCGGCACTCGAAGGGGGGCCCTACACGGTGCGCGCCGTCGAGATCGGGCCCGACCAGGAGCTGCTCGGCGACGGCGAGCTCGAGGGCGACACCGCATTCGCGAAGCTGGTCGCGCACCTGAAGCCCTATACGCCCGAGTGGGCCCAGCGCGTGAGCGACGTGCCCGCCGCCACCACGCAGCGCATCGCCGACGAGTACCTGTCGCACGCGCAGGTCGGCGCGACGGTCGAGATCGACGGCGCGGTGCTGCCGTTCCGCCCGGTCGCGGTGACGCTCGGCAAGACCGTCACCAACGGCTGGGGCGGCTACGAATGCTGCTGGGCGCGCACGCTGCTCGCGTCGCTCGTCGGCGCGCTCGAGGTGCCGGGCGGGACGCTCGGCACCACGGTGCGCCTCAACAAGCCGCTCGGCGAGCGGCTGAAGAGCGTGCGGCCGGGCGCCGACGGCTTCATGGCCTACCCGCTCAATCCGACCGACCCCGAGCACTGGAGTGCGCGCCCGAACATCCGCAATGCCTACCGCACCATGGTGCCGCTCGCGGCCGACGGTCCATGGAGCCAGGCGCTCGGGCCGACGCATTTCTCCTGGATGTTCCTCGACGAGACGCCCAAGGGCCTGCCGCGCGTGACGCTGCCCGAGCTGTGGTTCGTGTACCGCACCAATCCGGCGATCTCGTTCTGGGACACCGAGCGCATCGCCGAGCGCATGGCGCAGTTTCCGTTCGTCGTGGCATTCGCCTACACGCGCGACGAGACGAACCACTTCGCCGATATCCTGCTGCCCGATGCGGTCGACCTCGAGAGCTTGCAGCTGATCCGCGTCGGCGGCTCGAAGTTCATCGAGCAGTTCTGGGATCACGAGGGCTTCGCCCTGCGCCAGCCCGCGGTCGCCCCTCAGGGCGAGGCGCGCGACTTCAGCGACATCGCCACCGAGCTTGCGCGCCGCGTCGGGCTGCTCGACAAGTACAACTCGGCGATCAACCGCGGCGTCGCGGGCGTTGCGCTGAAGACCGACAAGTGGGACTTCTCGCTCGAGGTCTCGAAAGCGCATCGCGCCGACGAGATCTGGGACGCACTGTGCCGCGCGGCGAGCGCCGAGCTGACCGGCGGCGCGGAGTCGCAAGGCCTGGACTGGTGGCGCGAGCACGGCTTGCGGACGCGGCGCTTCTCGCGCCGCGACTGGTACCTCTATCCGACCTTCGTCGAGTTGGGGCTGCGCTTCGAGCTGCCTTACCAGGAGCGGCTGCTGCGCGTCGGCAAGGAGCTCGAGCGCAGGCTGCACGAGCACGACATCCACTGGTGGGACGCGCAGCTCACCGAGTATCAGGCGCTGCCGGCGTGGAAGGACTTCCCCGGCCTGTGGGAGGCCTCGGTGCGCGCCCTGGGCGGGCAGCCGGACGACTATCCCTACTGGCTGATCACCTCGCGCAGCATGCAGTACGCCTGGGGCGGCAACGTCGGCATGCAGCTGATCAAGGAGGTGGCCGACAACATCGCCGGCCACAAGGGCGTGATCCTGAACGCGCAGACCGCCGATCGGCTGGGCCTGGCCGAAGGCGATCTGGTCGAGATCGCGACGCCCAAGGCGAGCGTGCGGGCGCACGCGGTCCTGCGCCAGGGCATCCGCCCCGACACGCTGCTCCTGCTCGGGCAGTTTGACCACTGGGAGACGCCCTTCGCCAAGGACTTCGGCATGCCGAGCATGAACAAGCTGGTGCCGATGTCGCTCGCCCTCACCGACGCGACCGGCTCGGGCGCCGACGTGGTGCGCGTGTCGCTGCGGAGGGCCGCGTGACACGATGGGTGATGGTCGCCGACCTGCGCCGCTGTGTCGGCTGCCAGACCTGCACCGCCGCCTGCAAGCACACCAACGCCACCCCGCCCGAGGTGCAGTGGCGGCGCGTGCTCGACATGGAGGTCGGCGAGTACCCGCAGGTGCACCGCGCGTTCGTGCCGGTGGGCTGCATGCACTGCGCCGACCCGCCGTGCATGCACGTGTGCCCGTCGACCGCGACGCGCCAGCGCCCGGACGGCATCGTCACCATCGACTACGACCTGTGCATCGGCTGCGCGTACTGCGCCGTGGCCTGTCCCTACCAGGCGCGCTACAAGACCGACGAGCCGACGTTCGCCTACGGCGCGCCGATGCCATCCGAGTCCGAGCGCTTCGATCCGCGCCGCATCGGCGTCGCCACCAAGTGCACCTTCTGCTCGGACCGAATCGATGCCGGGCTGGAAAAGGGCCTCAAGCCGGGCGTCGACCCCGAGGCGACGCCGGCCTGCGTCAACTCGTGCATCGCCAAGGCGCTGCACTTCGGCGACATCGAAGACCCGGCGAGCAACGTCTCGGGGCTGCTGGCCGAGAACCAGTTCTTCCGCATGCACGAGGAGCTCGGCACCGAGCCGGGCTTCTACTACCTGTGGGACCGCAAGCCGTGACCTACGGCCCGAAGCCCTGGGTGCAGCGCCACTGGGACGTGCGCGCGGCGACCAATTTCATCCTCGGCGGCACCGGCTCCGGGCTGCTCGTCGCGACCGCGCTCGCCGCACAGGCCGCGCCCAGCTGGCGGCCGTTCGTCGCGCTCGGCCTCGCGCTCATCGCCCTCGGGCTCGGCGCGGTGTGGCTCGAGATCGGGCGCAAGCTGCGCGCACTGCACGTGTTCTTCAATCCGTTCACTTCGTGGATGACGCGCGAGTCGTTCGCCGCGCTGGTGTTGTTCGCGCTCGGGGCTACCGCGCTCGCCCTCGGGCAGCCGTGGACCGCGCAGGCGCTCGGCCTCGCCGCGCTCGCCTTCGTGTTCTGCCAGGGGCGCATCCTGCGCGCATCCAAGGGCATTCCAGCGTGGCGCACGGCGGGCATCACGCCGCTCATCATGGCCACCGGCCTCGCCGAGGGCTCAGGCCTGTATCTGATCGCGAGCGCGGGCGGCGGCGCGGCGCTCGGACCGCTCATTCTTTTCGTGCTGGCGCTCGTCGCACGCGCCCTCGCGTGGCGCGGCTACCGCGCAAAGCTCGGCGCCGGCCGGCCGCTTTCGACGCTCGAGCCGAGCGCGAAGTGGCTGATGAACGCCGGCACCGTGACGCCGCTCGCGCTGCTGTTGCTCGCGCGCTTCGTGCTGCCGCAGCTCTTCCCGGCTGGCGCCGTGCTCGCCGGCATCCTCGCGCTCACCGCCGGCTGGTACTTCAAGTTCACGCTCGTCACGCGCGCCGCCTTCAACCAGGGCTTCGCGCTGCCGCGGCTGCCGGTACGCGGCAGCCGTTAGACAGGAGTCTTCCCATGACCGCCATGCTGCAGCCGCGCTACGCCAGGGTCCATCATCGCTCTGGCGCCAGGCGCAAGGGAAAGGGCGCGACTTTCTACTTCCAGCGCGAGGCCGAGACCATGCCGCGCGAGGAGCTCGTCCGGCTGCAGCTGCGTCGCCTGCGCGCGATGCTGAAGAACGCCTACCAGAACGTCCCGCTGCACCGCAGCCGTATGAACGCGGCGCGCGTGAAGCCCGAAGACGTGCATAAGCTCGCGGACCTGCAGCGCCTGCCGTTCACGCTGAAGACAGACCTGCGCGACCAGTATCCCTTCGGCATGTTCGCGCGGCCGCGCGAGGCGCTCGCGCGCTTGCACGCATCTTCCGGCACCACCGGCAAGCCGACCGTGGTCGGCTACACGCAGAAGGACATCGATACCTGGTCGGAGCTGATGGCGCGCTCGATGGCCTGCGGCGGCGCGCGACCGGGCGACGTGGTGCACAACGCCTACGGCTACGGCCTGTTCACCGGCGGGCTGGGCGCGCACTACGGCGCGGAGCGCCTCGGCGCGACGGTGGTCCCGATGTCCGGCGGCGCGACCGAGCGCCAGGTGGCGCTCATCAAGGATTTCGGCGCGCGCGTGCTGTGCGCGACGCCTTCGTACGCGCTGAACATCGCCGAGGTCGCCGAGCGCGACGGCGTCGACCTGCGCAAGACCAGGCTCGAGATCGGCCTGTTCGGCGCGGAGCCCTGGAGCGAGGCGATGCGCCGCGAGATCCAGATCCGCCTGGGCATCCGGGCAGTCGACTTGTACGGCCTTTCCGAGATCATGGGCCCGGGCGTGGCGGTCGAATGCGAGGCGCAGGACGGCCTGCACGGCTGGGAAGACCACTTCCTGTTCGAGCTGATCGATCCCGACACCGGCAAACCGGTGCCGGAGGGGCACGCCGGGGAGCTCGTGATCACGACGCTTACCAAGGAAGCGCTGCCGATGATCCGCTACCGCACGCGCGACATCACGCGCGCCGACGCGGCGCCCTGCAGCTGCGGGCGCACGCACCTGCGCCTGATGCGCATCACCGGGCGCAACGACGACATGCTGATCATCCGCGGCGTGAACGTCTATCCCTCGCAGATCGAGGCGGTGCTGGTCGGGCTGCCCGATCTCGCGCCGCACTACCAGCTGGTGGTGTCCCGCCGCGGCAACATGGACGAGCTCGGCGTCGAGGTCGAAGCCGCGCCGTCGCTCGCCGCGAGCGAAGACGCCTATCGCCAGCTCGCCGAGCGCGTGCGCTATCAGATCAAATCGCTCGTCGGGGTGACCACCGAGGTGACGGTGAAGAAGCCCGGAGAGGTGCCGCGCTCGCAGGGCAAGGCGGTACGGGTGCGGGACCTGCGTCCCAAGCTCGCATGATCCCAGCGGCCGGCGCGTTCACCGCCGGCGCGCGCAGCCGGCTGCTGCCGGCCTCCGTGCCGCTGCGCTACTTCGGCGCGGCGGTTCTGTTCCACGCGCTCGCCTGGGCGCTGCTCCTCGTCTACCCAGCGGAGCTCGCGCGCTTCGCCGCGTACGGCGGCCTCGGGCCGGCGCTCGCCGCGCTGCACCTCGTCACGCTCGGCGTGCTCGCCATGACCGCCGTCGGCGCGACGCTGCAGCTCTTCCCGATCGCCACGCGCCAGGCGGTGCGCTCGGTCGCCGCCGCGCGCCTGGTGTGGTGGCTGCTCGCGCCGGGCGTCGCGTTGTTCGCCGCCGGGGCGGCAAGCTATCGCCCGCAGCTGCTCGGCGCGGGGGCCGCGCTCGCGATCGCGGGGCTCGCCGTGTACGGCTGGCTGCTGTTCGAGAACCTGCGGCGCGCGCGCGGCATGCGCGCCGTCGTGGCGCACGGCTGGGGCGCGCTCGCGGCGCTCGTGCTGCTCGCCGCGAGCGGCCTGGCGCTCGCCGCGCACTACGAGCACGGCCTGGCGCTCGACCGCGGTGCGTTCGCCGCGGCGCACCTGGTGCTCGCCGCCTACGGCTTCATGGGGCTGCTCGCCATGGGCCTGTCGCAGTTTCTGCTTCCGATGTTCGCGGTCTCGCCCGCGCCGTCGGTGCGCTCGGCTTACGCCGCGCTCGCCGCCGCCGCCGCAGCGATCGTCCTCGCCGTGGCGGCGCTGTTGGCCCCAAGCGAGCGGCTCCTCGGCGCCGCCGCATTGCTCGGCCTGACCGCCGCGGCGGCGCACGTGCTGGCGATGGAGGGCGCGTTGAAAAAGCGCCTGCGTCCTCAGCTCGGGCCGGCGTTTCTCCTGGTGCGCGTCGCATGGGCGTGCCTGCTCGCGAGCCTCGCGCTCGCGGCGCTCATCGCCTTAGGCTGGGCGCCGCCGGGCGCCGCGGCGCTGTTCGGCGTGCTGCTCGTGCCCGGCTGGCTGCTCACCTTTCTCCTTGGGGTGCTGCAGAGGATTGTGCCCTTCCTCGCCACCGTGCACGCAGGCGGCCGCGGGCGCGGCGCGCCGCTCGTGTCCTCGTTCACGCCCGCACGCACGCTCGCCGCGCACCGCGTGCTGCACCTCACCGCGCTCGCCCTGCTCCTCGCCGGGGCGGCGCTCGGCACCGAGTGGCTCGTGCGCGCCGCGGCCGCGGCTGGCCTTGGCGCTGCCCTCGCCTACGGGGCCTTTTTCGTCCAGGTGCTCGCGCGCCTGAAGGAGGACTAGCGATGGACTTCGAACGCCAGATCGCCAGGCGGCTGCACGAAGAGCACGTTGCGACGCTGGAAATCTGGTCGCGCGTCGAGCAGACAGTCGGCAAGCGCGACGCAGCGCTCGACGCGCTCATCGCGCGCGCCGCGGCCGCGCTCGCCGACGAGGTGGCGCGCCACTTCGATTTCGAGGAGAAGGAGCTCTTTCCACGCCTGGCGCAGGCGGGCGAGGGCGATATCGCCGAGCTACTCGCGGAAGAGCACGGCGTCATCCGCGGCGCGGCGGCGCAGTTCGACGAGCTCGCGCGGCAGCTCCGCGCCGGGAGCCTCGATGCCGCCGGCTGGCAGCGGCTGCGCGTCGCGGCGCTCGAGCTCGCCGAGCGGCTCGTCGCGCACGTGCAGAAGGAGGAGATGTCGCTTTTGCCCGCGCTCGAAGACCTCCTGGACGAAGCAACCGACGCAGAGCTCGCGCTCACGTACTCCGGTTGAATCGGTCATGACGGAGCAGTCAACCTGCCCTGCACTTGCTGCGTTGAAAGTCGTGTTCCTAGCGCGCAGGAGCACGCAGTGGCCACGAAGAATGCAGTTCCGGATGAACGCATCGAGAATCGCATCTTGCTCGTCCGTGGCCACAAGGTTCTGCTCGATACGGATCTTGCCCTCCTCTACGGAGTGAGCACCAAGCGGTTCAATGAACAGGTGCGTCGAAACGGCGCGCGCTTCCCCGAAGATTTTACGTTTCGATTGTCTGCCTCGGAGTGGCATTGTCTAAGGTCGCAAATTGCGACCTTAGAGCGAGGGCGCGGCCGGCACCGCAAGTACCTGCCGCTGGCGTTCACTGAACATGGCGCCATCATGGCCGCAACGATTCTGAACAGTCCTCGCGCGATCGAAGTCTCGGTCTATGTCGTGCGCGCTTTCGTGCGACTGCGCGAGACACTTGCCGCCCACAAGGATCTCGCCGCGAAACTCCACGAGTTGGAGAAGAAGACCGAGGCGCTCGCGCTCAAGCACGACGCGCTCGCCGGTAGCACCCGGAACCAATTCAAACAAGTGTTTGAAGCCATCCGCGAACTCCTGCGCCCGCCGGATCCCATACGAAAACCGATCGGATTCGTCACTCCGAACGATAGGAAAGCGGGTTAGGCCAGATTCTTGACGAACGCGAGGCGCTGCGAGGGGCCGAAGCCGGCACGGTAGAAGAAGCCGAGCAGGTCGAAGTGCTCCTTCGCCACGACCGACTCGACGCGCTCGACGCGCAGCGCGCCAAGGTTGATGAAGAGCTGCGAAAGCAGCGCCCGGGCCACGCCCGAGTGCGAGAAGTTGGGATCGACGCCGATCGTGTCGATGACTGCCACGGGCTCCGCGCGGCCGAAGTCGCCGTAGTCGGCGGCGGCCATCAGGTAGCCGGCGGCAGTGCCATCCTTGAGGGCGACGAGCGAGATGCGAATCGCGGATTCGGTGAGCGCCTCCTCGAGCTTGCGCCGCATGTACGCGCTGCGGTCGTGGCCGGTCAGGCGCCGGTCGATACGGGTCACCGCCTCGAGGTCGGCTGCGGCGAGCGAGCGCACTTCCGCCAGATCGCGCGCCAGGTGCTCGAAGTGGTTCGGTGCTTCGGCGCCGTAGTCGTTGCGGTCGGCCGGTCGCTCGCGCTCCTCGATCTCCACGGGCTCCTCGCCGCTCGAGCCGAGGCGCGCCTCGGAGAGCCGGCAGTCGACCACGTGGTTGCTGCCCAGCCGGTAGCCCGCCGCATCGAGAAACCCGAGCATGGCGTGGTCGCGCCAGTTCGCGCTGGTGCGCATCTCCTGCAGACCACGGCGCCGCGCACCGTCCTCGAGCGTCTGCTCGAGGGCGGGCCCGATGCCGCGGCCACGCGCTTCGGGTTTGACGCCGATCACCTCGAGCCGCATCGCCGGCTCGATGCGGCCGAACTCGCCTTCGAGCACGCGGCCGAGGACGTAGCCCGCCAGCTTTCCGTCCTGGTCGATCGCGAATTGGGCATGCATCTTCGGCTCGCGCAGCGCCATCGACAGGCGGCGCTCGAAGTAGCTGCGCCGCGAGCGGCCGCCGATTGCGGCGTCGATCGCCACCACCGCGTCGAGGTCGCCCGCGGCGAGCGGCCTTGGAGTGATCTTCATGTGCCGAGCGCTCAGCCGTGCAGGCTCTGGTACTTCTCCATGAGCTGCTCCGGAGTTTCCGCGTAGTCCGGGTTCTGCACGATGCAGTCGGCGGGGCATACGAGCTTGCACTGCGGCTCGTCCTCGGCGCCGACGCACTCGGTGCATTTCATCGGGTCGATCACGTAGATCGGGTCGCCGACGCTGATCGCTTCGTTCGGGCACACCGGCTTGCAGGCGTCGCAGGCGGTGCAGTTGTCGTTGATCAACAGGGCCATCGGGTTCTCCAGTAGCGGTTCAGGCCGCAGCGCGCTGCTGCAGCTCTTTCAGCTTGTCGTGGCGGAAGGCGCCCCACAGCGCCGCGCCGATCGCACCGGCGTAGATCGAATCGGGGTGGCTCACCGCCTCGAGGCCCGTGATCTTCTCGTTCACCAGCTCTTCCTGCAAGGCCGCGAGCAGCCCCTGGTCGAGCGCCAGGCCGCCGGTGAGCAACACCGTGCCCTTGGTGATGCCGGTCACCTTCAGCAGCTTCACCAGGCGCGAGGCCATCGACAGATGAATGCCTTTCAGGATGTCAGGTGTGGCGATGCCGCGAGAAACCATGTTGATGACGTCGGTCTCCGCGAGCACGGCGCAGATCGAGCTCACCTTCTCCGGGTGCTGCGAGCTCCGGGAGAGCGTTCCGATCTCGTCGACCGCGACCCCGAGGTAGCGCGCGATGTTCTCCAGGAACTGGCCGCTGCCGGAGGCGCACTGGCTGGTCATCTTGTAGGAAAGCACCTTGCCGCGCTCGTCGACGTAGATCGCGCGGCCGTTCAGGGCGCCGATATCGACTATCGCGCGCGCCTCAGGGACGAGGAACACGCCACCGCGCGCGTGCGTGGTCATCGAATAGAAGTGCCCGGTGGAGAACTTGACGTTCTCGCCCTCGCCGGTCGTCGCCGTATAGGCGATGTCCTCGGGCCGCATGCCCGCTTCCCGCATCACCTCGTCGTAGCCCTGGCGCGCGAGCTCGATCGGATCGCGCCGGCGAATGCGTTCGCAGCGCCGGGCGACCCACTTGCCGTGCTGGAACAGGACGGTCTTGACCGCGCCCGAGCCGATATCGATGCCGATGGTGTTGATCACAGTCGCGCCTCCGCAGTCTTGCCCTCCTCGATCACCGCGCGCCACGCGAAGGTCGCGCCGCCGAGTGCGCCGGTGTAGATCGAGTCCGGATTGATGTTGAGGGTCACCTCGCCGTAGTTCTCGCGCACGAGGTCCATCAGCGCCTTGACGGCGGCCTCGTTCTTCGCCACGCCGCCGGTGAAGGTGAATTCGTTGCGGATGCCGCCGGAGCGCGCCAGGATCGACATCGCGCGCAGGATGATCGCGCGGTGCAGCCCCGCCATGATGTCCTCGCGCTTCTCCCCGAGCGACAGGCGGTCCCTCAGCTCGGCGCCTGCGAACACGGTGCAGGTCGAGTTGATGCGCACGGTCTTGGTGGCCTTCATCGCCAGGGGCCCCAGCTCGTGCAGCCCCATGTTCATCTCGTCGGCGATGTAGCCGAGGTAGCGCCCGCAGCCGGCTGCGCAGCGGTCGTTCATCTGGAACGACTCGACGATGCCATGCGGATCGACCTGGATCGCCTTGGTGTCCTGGCCGCCGATGTCGAGCACGGTCGCGGTCTTTGGGTACATGACGTGCGCGCCCAGGCCGTGGCACAGGATCTCGGAGCGGATGTGCTCCTTGGAAAACGGCAGCCGCGCGCGCCCGTAGCCGGTGCCGATCACGTAGGTCTCCTCGAGCGGCAGGTCGAGCACGCCCTGGATCGGCGCCCGGATCGCCTCGCCGCGCGCCGCCGTCTCGGGGAGCGCCCTATAGGTACGCGTAAGCGCAGCGAGCAGGTTCTTCGAGATCGACTTGTCGTAGATGTTGTTCTCGATCGCGAGGATCGAGCGGTCGAAGACGTTCAGCAGGAAGTCGTAACGCAGCCCCGCCTCCTTCGCCACCTCCTCGCCGACCGCGAGGTAGCGGCTGCCGGCGATGTCGCGGAAGAAGTCGCTCTTTCTCTTGGCGCCGCGCGCGAACAGCTCCGGCGCTTCAGCGCGCAGGCGCCGGAAGGTCTCGCCGAGCGCCTCGTTCACCGCACCCTGCTGCTCGCCGAAGCGCCCGGTCGCCGCATTCTTCGCGCAGATCTCTTCCAGGTCGGCGAGCTGCTCGAGGAACTGCTCGAGCCTGAAGTCGCGCTCGAGCTGCGCGATGAACTCGTCGAGCCCCCCGTTCAGCGCGCCGCTCTTCGCGAGCGCCTCGCGGAACAGGTGAAAGCGCGCCGAGACCAGCGCCTCCTGCTTGGCAACCGCCGCCGCGGTGTCGTAGTTGGAGCGCGAGTTGGTGATGCCGCGCCCCAGCACCTGCTGCTGGTCGTCGATCACCACCGCCTTGGTGGTGGTCGAACCGAGGTCGATGCCGATGAAGGTCTTCATGGCTAGTGCAGCGCCGCTGCCCTCTTTTGCTTGATCATCTGGAAGTAGCTCTCCAGTCGATTCTTGATGTTCGCCGCCGAGAAGTAGCGCGGATCGACCAGATCCGACTCGATGAAGGCCGCCGGCTTGCCGGTGCGCTTCTCGACCTCGCGCAGGATGAGGAGCTGCCCCGCGGAAAAGCTGTTGCAGCTCTTGATCGAGTTGATCAGTAGGCCATCGGCCTGGTACTGGTCGATGTATTTGCAGATCATGTCGATGCGCTGCGGAAAGTTCAGGTTGGTGTAGCAGCCGAGGCAGTACTCCGCGAGCGACTCGAGCGGCCGCTCGGCGTCGTGCCGGAAGCCGAAGTCGTAGACGCCGCCCACCTTCGCGTAGGTCGAGGCGACGATCACCGCGCCTTCCTCGTAGAACATCTTCCAGAAGTCGCGGAAGCTGGTCCAGTTGGGCGGCCCCTCGACCACCAGGCGGTACTTCTCCTCGGCGAGTTCGCCTTCCGGCGTGATCGGGCCCTTCTTCTCGCGCACGCGCTGCTCGATCTCGGAGCGCAGGACACGGTAGTACTGCGTCGCCTCGGGCGTGCCGCGGAACGCGGTGAAGATCGGCCCGATGTAGTACACCGCGCCGAAGTAGCCGTCGATCGGCGAGGGCCGGTTCTTCGCCGACTGCAGCGTCCACACGAGATCTTCTTCCGCCTTCACCGATTCGCGCATGTACTGGCGCAGGCGGTCGATGTCGAACTTGACGCCCGAGACGCGCTCGAGCGTGGGGATCACCTTTTCCTTGAGCTGCTTGACGACGTAGTCGCGCATGCTCGGCGAGATCTTGCCGTCGCCCTGGTAGGGCACGTGCAGCATCACGGTCTCGCAGTCGTATTTCTGGCGCACCAGCTCGAACCATTTCATGAAGGTGAAGCAGCCGGTGTAGGAAAGCAGCAGCACGTCGGGGCGCGGCAAGGGATCGCCGGTTGGCCCTACCTCGCCCTGCAGCATCATGCCGAGATCGGCCTTGACGTAGGTGCACACGTCTTCCGAGTGCCCGTCGCGCTCGGCGTCCATGATCATCTTGCCGGACTTCTTGCGCATGCCGTTCTGCAGCGCGTTGGTCTCGGGCAGGCTGCGCGCGAAGTCGAAGCACATCAGCAGCTCGTTCAGGTTGCCCGGCACGAAGGTGGCCGACACCTTACGTCCGGTCTGGTGCGCGGTGGCGAGCTCATGATAGTTGCGGTTAATCAGCTCCTTCTGCAGCCACATCGCGTCCTCCTTCTGGACGGCGGGCTTGGACTTGGGCTGGACTTGGGGTTGCATCGCGGGCGTGCTCATGCGGCGCTCCAGAGCTTGATCGAATCGGCGAAGGTTCCGGCCTGCTCGCGTATCGGAGCCATCTGGCCGGTGTTCTCGGCGTACTTGAACGCCGTGTACGGAATCTTCTGCTTGGCGAGCACCTCCTGCAGCATCGGCCGCTCGAGGAGCGCCGGATCGCAGAACGACGGCGCGGCGAAGATGACGCCTTCGGCGCCGCGCGTCTTGTACTGGTGCAGGAGGAACTTGCCCTTGTCCTCCTTCTTCTCGTCGTACTTCGGCGAGGACTGCACCGAGTGGTGCAGGAAGGCCCGCGCGAGCGCCTGCAGCGGGTCGCCGGTGGTCGGCACCGGCTCGCGCAGCCAGCGCGTGATGAGGATGAAGTCGTCGTCGACGATGTAGCAGCCGGCCATCTCGATCGACTTGATGAGCGAGAGCGGCGGCTGCTCGCAGAACGAACCGGTCAGCACGACGCGCGCGTTGTCGCGTTGCGGGCGCTTCTCGGCCTCCGCGGCGGCGAGGTAGGCGCGCACGAGCGGCGTATGCTCCTCGGCCGGCAGCACGAGTCCGGTGCGCAGGACGAGGTACACCTCCGAGGTCGGCGCCTGCCAGGGCTTCTGCGCGCGGTAGGCGTACAGGTCCTCGATCGCCTTGCGGTTGTCGTTGTACACCGCGATCGAGGCGCGCAGCTCGTCGTCGGTGATCGGCTTGCCGCGCAGCCTGGCGAGGTCCTCGCGGATCTGCTGCATCTCGTGCACGTAGAAATCGCCGCCGATCGAATCGTCGTAGTTCTGCGGCACGTCCACGTAGCGCACGTACTTGTCCTTGAACATGATCTGCCACATGCCCGAGAGGTTGCGGATCACGTCGCAGATCGACGGGAACAGCATGCCGTCGAGGCAGTCGAGGCGCCCGGTGAGCCCGAGCTCGATCGTCGAGCGGGGGATGCGGCAGATGTAGCTCTGGTAGTAGGCGTCGCCCTGGATCACCTCGATCTGGTCGCCCCCGCCGAAGATGCCCACCGGCAGCATGCCCGCGGCGTGCACCAGCTCGCGCGGCACATAGATCGGCATGTAGCCGATCGCCTTGCGCCCAGGCGCGACCGCCTTCCACTGCTTGACGGCATTGAAGTTCAGGTCCTCGAACAGCGCCTCGCAGCGCCCGATCACGTCTTTCAGGCTCATCGGTGCTCCCATTTCGGTGTGCGCTTCTCCATGAACGCCTGCAACCCTTCCAGCGCGTCGCGCGTGCGCATCAGTCCCTCGAGGTAGAGCGTCTCGACCTCGGCGAGGCGGCGCTCGGCGGCTTGCGCAAGCGGTGCGCGTGCGGCGCGCAGCGCGTAGCCGAGCGAGCTCGCGCTCTTGCCGACCAGGTGCGCGTCGAAGTACGCGAGCGCCGCGAAGGCGGGGTCCTCGGCGACATCGCTCGCGAGACCCCAGGCAAGCGCGGTCGGGGCGTCGATCGAGCGGCCCGACAGAAGCAGGTCCTCGGCGCGCGCCTGGCCGATGCGCGCCGGCAGCAAAACCGACGCGGCGGGCGCGAACACTCCGAGCTTCATTTCGGGCTGACCGAACTGCGCGTCGCGCCCGGCGAAGATGAGGCTTCCCGCGCATGCGAATTCGAGCCCTCCGCCCAGGCACTGTCCGCGAGCTGCGACCAGGATCGGCGCGGGCCAGGCGAGCATGCGCGCAAGCAACCCATGCAGCCCCTTCAGCATCGCGGCGCACTGCGCGGGCCGGTGCTCCTCGACGCTCGCGCCAAAGGAGAAATGCGGGCCTTCGTGGTCGATCAGCACGCCGCGCAGGCCGCTATTGCCCGCGGGCCCGGCGAACGCGCGCTCCAGCGCCGCGATCATTTCCGCATCGAGAATGTTGGCCTTCGGCCGCGCCAGCCGCAGCCGCAGCAGCGCGCCTTCGCGCTCGATCCAGGCTTTGAGAGGTGCTTCGCTCACGGTCAGGATTTGCGCTTCGCCCTGGGCTGGATTGCGTCGTGCAGCGGGCCGACCCATCCTTCGCCGGCCGCGAGCTTCTGACGCAGGAGCACGAAGTCCACCTCGCGGTCGTCCTTCGTGCCCTCGTTGAACGCGGTGAACCCGGCGCGCGCCTCGGTCATCATGTTGAGGGCGAGCCAGGCGCGCGCGTCTTCCTTGTTGCGGTTCCAGGCCTCGAGCTTCGGCTTTCTCAGCTCTTCGAGCGTCTTCGTCGTGCAATCGGGGAAGGTGAGCAGGATCTTGGCGCACAGCTCCTCGACTTTCGCATCGAGCA